>WUUC01201122.1_pt1 | contig 20884 bp, 25 predicted proteins | sample 6278441 | NCBI WGS metagenome assembly WUUC01 (sample SAMN13675441, study PRJNA597444) | soil metagenome | isolation source: soil | place: USA: Washington | collected 2017-10
CAACCGGGCAGCTTTCGCCTCGGGTTGTGACGGTTCGTTGCAAGGACACTCTGGCGTAGATGCGGGCGGACCCGGGAATCAGTCGCGCGAGGAGAGTACGCAAAAGCGCGAAGATAGGACAGTCAGCATAGCGATATACGTCATAGAACACACTGGGCGCATCCAAGAAAGGAGTCAAGCGCTATTAAGGGGTAGGGAGGATGGGAACTTGGTCCCGGCAGTCGGGCCAATGGATGCCCGTCCGCGAGCCGGCCAGGCAGCCCAGGCCGGTCTTCACTGCGCAGGCGCGGGGCGCCATCCGATTCAAGGTGCTGCTGAGCGAACTAATGCTAAGGTGCTGCTGAGCGAACTAATGCTGTGGATGCCCTTACACGCTGCCAATATGAGGGATGGCGCCTTCCGTCGCTGACGTTCGCCTCTGAGCTAGCAGGCGTGATGATCGGCCATTCATGTGGGGCATCGATCGTGCCACTGGGGCCATCCGCTCGTAGAGAGCGAGATAGTCCTGGACCATGCGCTTCACCGTGAAACGCGTTTCGAACGACTTCCGGCAATCCTGGCGGTGAATACCCGGCAAACGGTCGACCGCCGCGACCATCTGCTCGAGATTGTCGCAAATAAATCCTGTGACGCCGTCTTCGATGATCTCCGGGATTGCTCCGCGCCGATACGCCAACACAGGCGTTCCGCACGCCAACGCTTCGATCAACACGATGCCGAACGGTTCCGGCCAGTCATAGGGGCAGAGGACGGCTGCCGCGTTGCCGAGAAAATCACATTTGTCTTTGTCGGTGATTTCTCCGAGGTATTCCACGAGCGGATGGTCGAGCAGCGGGACAATTTGCGTTTCAAAGTATTCGCGATCGAGCGGGTCCACTTTAGCCGCAATGCGGATCGGCATGCCTACCCGTTTGGCGATTTCTATCGCATGATCTGGCCTCTTTTCAGGACAGATTCGTCCTAGATAGGCCAGATACGCTCCGGGATTTCCGTGAAAGGTATAGAGATCGGGCAGCCCGTGATACACCGTGCCTTGCCAATTCGCGTGAGGTAAAGGCATTCGCTGCGCATTGGAAATCGACACGACCGGCATATCGGCATACTCACGGTATATCGACACCAATTCGGGGAGATCTAATCGTCCGTGCAACGTCGTGAGCACCGGCGTCGTACAACGTCGGCTCAGCGGGAAGCTCAAAAAATCCAAGTGCGAATGGATGACATCAAAGCTGTCGGCTTCGACTCCCAAGGCCTGTTCCTGCATGAGTAACAGCGGCGCGTCACGATTCATCAGACCGCCTTCCAACCGGAGCGAAACGGGGCAGGCGGCCCAAAGGCGCGCCATTGTCTGTGAATCACCACTGGCAAAGAGGGTGACGTCATGGCCCTGCCGAATCAGTTCTTCCGTGAGATACGAGACGATTCGTTCCGTGCCGCCGTAGAGCTTTGGTGGGACGCTTTCCCAGAGAGGTGCGATCTGCGCGATTTTCATGCGACTATCCTTTCAGGTTGGTTCTGCAAGACCTAGAATCTCTATTAGATTAAGATTGAACAATGAACTATGGAGAGTGCCAACAAAGACAAGTCTGGCTTCGCCGCAGCCAAGGCAACAACTCCGTCGAATAGAAAAACCGATGCTGTTCCGGATGAGCGGCGGAGACTGGAGAATCGGACGACCTTCGAGATCGTTGGATGGCCGCGAGGTCAGACAGTCGGCCCAGCTCGGAGCACGTTAGACCCTACAGATGTCCGTCAGGGGAGTCAAACGCCTGCCGCCGTGTTCCAATGCTAACTGTCTGATCCGCTGTAGATATAATTATTTTCTTCGGGCATCATTCGGTGAGGGTGTTATGTAAACGGCGACATGGCTGGCCTAGAGGCTTCCCTAGTGGCAACGTTTTAGGATCAGGGTATGGTTCTCGCTTCACGGGAGGAGGCAAACACCATGGCAACCGTTAAGGACACTATGCGATCCCCTGGCACTCCTGACGAGCAATCGTTTATTGTGAAGAGAATACTGCGCACGCTGAGCGAGCAAAACGAGTGCAGTTTGGAAGACTTGATCGAGATGTGTGGAGTTGGCGCCTCGAATCAGGTGTTCCTCGAGGTTGACCGGATGAGTCGGGTCGGCGAGATATGCTTGCTGTACAAGAAAGACGGCGGTTTTGCAGTGACCCTCCCTCGAACCTGCTAGTGGAGACTTCCGCCTTTCCAGCTTCTTTGCGAAAAAGCGGTTCACGCATCCTTCCGGCATTGACACACGACGCTTCAAGGTTATGGTAGAGTGCATGTGTTGAGATTGTCCCCTTCTCCCGCGCGTCCCTCCTCTTCACTGCGCGTGTGATTACCGGCGCTCGCCACCTGTACGGCTTGCCCTGCGGATGACATGTAAGGACCATCTGGCACAGTAGTTCGCCGTGAATCGACTGAGGGAAGATCCGTCCACTAACCAAGGAGTACATGATGAATCAGGAACAATTCGGGCAGTTTTGGGAGCAACTCAAGGCTCCGTTGAGAGCGAAGTGGGAGAACATTACGACAGAGGACATCGAGGAAATCCAGGGCAGTCTTGCCAAGTTCGGCTCTGTACTGCAGAAGCGATATGGCGAAATGCACAAGGACCAGGTGGCCATCTGGGCCAACCGGCGGTATTCCCACTGGACGGGAAATTATGTCGGTTACAAAGATCCTGAGCCGGCGTCCTAACCGCTCGTCCCAAGCTAGTTTGGCGTGTTCTAAAGGTCGTCCATTTATGTTATGGACGCTGAAGGTGAGCGTGATGCGAAAGTTCGCAAACGTTCCTTCATGCGTTTACGACGACGCGCGTCGCAGGCAAGACCCGATCAGGGTAACCAGGATCATCAAAAGAGGGAGCATTGCATGACACCACAGGATCAGATCACAAAAATGACGGCAGCCATCCGGCAAGCGATCAAGGTCATGGGCGATCGGTTCGGATCGACCGAGCAGGATGTGGCAAGGGCCATACATGAGCTCAAAGTATCAATGCAGAAGGAAACCGCATCAGTGACAACCCTGGAAGATTCAACGGCGACGAAGCAGCCTGCTATCGCCGGTTAAGAAGACCATCAGGCTGGATCAAAAGAAAGGGAGAGGAGCAATGAATGCCCAATCCACCGTTCAGAGCCACATTGACATCACGGACACGTTGGCGAGGTTATATCTCTTTCTGGCGCAAAGCTTGGACCGCTGCATGAGTGAGGCGGCACGGATCAGTTACCCGGAGCCGCAATTCCAAGCCAGTCTCGCCTCGACCAGAGCCACGGCGCTGGATCTGTTGTCGGTGAATCAGGTAGTGAAGGGGAAGGTCGAGCAGGAGTGTGATCGTGTTGGATCGCTTGTCACTGCCTACCTGGCGGATGGCGCTGGGAAGAAAGAGGCTCTCGATGAACTGAAAGCGGAGCGAGCAGTCTTGAAGCACAAGACCCTGGCGTTGAGTGATCTGCTTGCGGTTTTTCGAGCCGCCTGACCGGTACTTCGGATGGCAAGCCGCTACATGTTGGACCGAAGTGGAAAGCTGAGGCAACGACGCAAATGGAGGACATGATGAAGCCGATTCCACAGACGTATGTGTTGACGCTGAATTCTCCCTCTCGAAAAGCTGTTCGACTGTGGACAGGTAAGAGCATTCATGCCTTACGCCACTGTTCGGCCAAGCAACTCAGTCATGCACTGATGGAAATGCAACAACACATGGATGCTGTGCAAGCACGGGTTCCGGCGCCGGGCTCGTCGTATTCCCTGAACCGCGCTCGGTAAACCTGGTACATGCTGAAAGATCGGCTCTCGCGATCAATGGAATCGCTGAGCCGCACCTGACCTTGCATAGACCTCATATCGGCGACCACACCGGCACGTCGGGACGTGATCTCAATCCAGCATGAGCGCTGCCGTGTTCACGGCCGGACCTATGCCGTACAGCCGTCCGAGCGACTCCTTGAGGAGGAGGTTGAGATCCTTCCCCATCAGCCGAACAGATGCTTTCACGCGGTCTAACATCTCGGCGCGGTGTCTGAGTTGAGTGCCCGTGAAGGTTCCGCCTTCGCCAAAAAATAGTTCTTTGCGCTGGCGGTCTTTCTCGGATTCCATTCCGCCAAAACGGGTTTTCCATTCCTGAACGAGCAACTTGCGCCGGGTGTCAATCCGGCCTTGCATAAGCGGGCTGTTCAGAAACCGCCATACAGAATCCGGAAAGTAGTGCGAGGACTCGGGCCCTTCCCACACTTCTTTCAAATGATTGCGCGTCAGACGTAGATCGTATTGTTGCTGTCCCCCTAACGCCGCCATGCCGAAGCTGCCTTGTAATATATTCCCAATGATGTCCGCGCCGCCGGCGAGCACGTCGGAACCGCCAAATAGGAACACTCCAGAAAGCAATCCTGCCGTCGCATCTGCCAACAGAGCAATGACCGTGCGCCGCTGCTGGATGTCGTTTTGTTTTTCTTCCATTCCGGAAACCAAGGCATCCGCTCGCCCCTTCTCGCACTCCAACTCTGCCGCCGCACTAATCGCATCAAAAAGGGCTACCAGCACTTGATCCGACAGCACTTGCCGCAATTCCAGCAATCGCAGTCGAGCGTCAGGCTTATTGTGGGCCACTTCTTTTTCGAGGATGGGAATCTGCGCGACAAGATCTTGGACTTGAATAATCTGAGCAATCTGGCGAGACGTCGGCGACAGGAACGACAATGCCTCTGGCTCTTCTTCAGCCCTTGGCGATCGAAGTGAGGGGAGCGTTGTGTGAGCGACGGCGCCTTCAGAACCAACGGACGGAAAGCAATACACATCTGTAACGTAGTCTTCAGCCTCCTCATCGTAACTTTGATCCTGCGCTTGGTTGGAAGTGGCACACCCGGCAATGAGGGCCATCAAGAAACAGGCAGCCCTGATTCGCATCTTGTTCGAGGGAACGCGGACGGAATGCTTGGTCATGATAGGTCTCCTATTGAGAGTCGGCTCCTGCATGGTCACTCGGTTAACCGTTCAACCGGCCATGCCGGATGACGCCTTGATCCGGCCAACCTATGAAACACGCTGCCCGCAGCCACTATGGCCGCATCTCTTCAGCGTGCGCTCCCACAGCCGCGTCATGTCATGGAACGCACAAGATGACTGCAGGCAACCGGGGTGACACAGTGTGAGATTGTGGACGGACGCAGCCGGAAATTGTTGCAGCGTCGTTCAACATCCGATTGTCGACATGATACGGAGCGAGTCAAGGCTCCGATATCATGGGATGGCTAGTACGATGAGTCCCAGGGTTAAACTCACGGCAACAACAATGAGTGTCACCATGCGCAGTGTTGAATCCGCATTTCTTCTTACCTCCTCGGCAATATCTCCGACGACATCCAGGAGCCGGTCCAGCTCGAGAGTCACGCTCATGTACTTGGTGCCTGCGTCGTTCGCCAAATATTGTTTCGCTTCATTTGCGAGACGCTGAGCGTCAACGCCGCTAGAAACATTCCAACGTTGTTTCATCAAGTCAAGCGCATGACGCGATGAACTCTTATAAGCTTCGATTCTTTCTTGAACTGCCGTCAACTCCGCTAACTCTCGTGCATCCATCTTCTCCTCGAACGACGTGTTGTTCGCAGCGTTGATAAAACGTTGCATGGCGTTGTCGAGGCGTGCGAGTTTTTGTGGAAGCGAGGCGACAATGCGCTCAAAATCTTCTTTGGTATCGGCTTCGATCGCTCGAATAACGGAGGTTCGATAACGTATGAGTTCCCCGCTCACATGGCCTAAGTCGGTAGCCGCCAGCGTATACTCGGCATAAATGACGCGTAAATCCTGATCGACACGGAGCAAAGTTTGTGAGCCAAGCCATCCACAGGCCACAATCAAGCAACTGATGAACGCGGATGTCCATCGAATGCGCATGGTGCGGAGCGGTCGCCTTTCTTCGACTGCATTGTGCTCGGGCACAATTGTCTCGAGACGGGACTACGTTGTGTTGTGAGGTGCCTTCCGCTCTGTGAGTTGGCGGGCCCTTCTTCGACGCGGGAGACGCGGCGCTTCGTGCTGTGACCCACCGCTCATTGATCGTAGCGGCCTGCTGCCTCTGGCTGATAGAGAACCTCCTGAATGCGTACGGTTCGCTTTCCCGCCGGCACCTGCCAATCCACCGTGTCGCCCGTGCGATAGCCGAGAATGGCAGTCCCGATCGGGGCAAGAATCGAGAGTTTGTTCTGCGCCATATCCGCATCAGATGGGAACACGAGAGAATAATTTTTCTCCTCTGCTGTCTCCATGTCTTTCAGACGAACACGAGAGTTCATCGTGACCACATGGGCAGGAACCGCGGCGGGCTCGACAATGTGCGCCCGCTCCAGCTCATTCCTTAAACTCTCCAGATACTCCCGGTCTCGCTCTTTTATTCCCACCTCCAGCACCTCCTTAAGACGAGCCAGGTCGTGTTGAGTGATGTAAATGTCGCGCGGTTCCATACGCCGCCTCCTTGAGCGATCGGTCAGTTCATTGTGTGTTCGTGTCGGATGACGATCCTTACGCCATGATTCGAGCATGACGCTGCTGCCGTCTGTGAAACAACAGACTGGAGACTGCTGCAGAAGCCACATGTGCTTGCGGAGGATCGGCTCGCGACGTCAAAATGATCGGTACGACGGCTCCCAGCACGACACCCGCCAGCGCTGCCCCAGCCAGATACTCCAAGGTTTTGGCCAGAATGTTGCCGGACACCAGATCAGGAACGAGGACGAGATCTACCTCGCCGCAAACCGGACTGCGGATACCTTTGATTGCCGCTGATTCCGCAGAAATCGCATTGTCAAACGCCAAGGGCCCGTCGACGAGCGCGCCGGGAAACTGACCGCGGTCAGCCATTTTCGCCAGACAGGCCGCGTCGATTGTACAGGGAATCGCGGGATTGATGACTTCAATGGCCGACAGTACCGCAGCTCTGGGTTCGGTGATTCCAAGTCGATGTGCCATCCCAAGCGCATTATGGAGGATCTCCGCTTTGGTTTTGAGGTCCGGAGCGATATTGACAGCGGCATCGGTGATGTACAACAACTTGTGGTAGCGCGCCAACTCCATCATGAACACATGCGACACCCGCTTGCCAGCCCGGAGCTGGTTCAGAACGGGGTTGAGAAATACATCAGTGTGGAGGTCTCCTTTCATAAGCGCATGAGCGACGCCGGCCTTGACGAGCCGGACGCCTTCATGAGCGGCCTCTTGCTCGGACGAGGCATGATGAACCGACAACCCTCGTGCCATCGGAACCTGCTCGCACAGCTCTTCGATCGCAGTCTTATCTCCAATAAGGATTGGGTCTAAGAGTCCTCGCTTGGCCGCTAAGGCGGCTCCTTCAATAACATGTCTCGCCGTGGCGTCCACCACGGCAGTTTTTAGCGGCGATAAGCGAGCGGCGGTCTCCAGGAGATCGGAAAACGTCTTGAACTCGACCTCGCTCATTGGCTAAGTGAAGTCCACATTGCTTGCGCTGGCTTAGCGGCCACTCGCGCGCCGGTTTGCGAATCGTCTGCGTCCGCTCAATACATCACAGGCGGCGAGGGTTTCGTTATTGCACACGTCGACGGTGTTAAGCATAGTACTTTGGCGACCCGCGTACACTGGTGATTCTCCTGGCACAGTCGGCCATTCCCCGCTCTCGTGACGGGGCACGATACGCTCTGGGTTGCCTCAGTCACGTTCAGAGGCGAGCCTGTACAACCGTTCAGGCGAGTTCGTTCATGACTTCCCTCAAGACCACCGCCTGGTTGTGCTGCTGATCCGCCGCGCTGTACACAAGCGTGATCGGCTGCTTACGAGCGAGGCGTGCAAGAGTCTCCAATTCGCCGACAGACCGTTTCAGCTCCGTTCGATACCTTCTGCGAAACTCATTCCATTTGGCGGCGTCATGCCCAAACCATTTCCGGAGTGATGTTGTGGGGGCCAACTCCTTTCGCCATTCAGTGACGCAAGCCCGTTCCTTAGTGATCCCCCGTGGCCAGATCCGGTCAACAAGGATTCTCGTCCCGTCGCGGGGGCTAGGCTTACTGTACACACGTTTGATGCGTATCATGGTGCTCTCTTCGTCCTTACCGTACGCCTCGCGCTGATTTCAACGTCCTTTTTTCTCCGCTCGATCCGATTGAAATAGATATCAAGTGGCATCCCGCCGACATCGACTTCAGACAGAGCTTCTTGGCTCTGCGGATCAAGATAGGGTGGTGTCCGGCCCAGAGGGACGAACACGAACGAGGTCAGGGAACTTACAGTACTGTTTAAAAGCTGCACAGCTTGCATCCACGACATGTGGCAAGGAGCACCTGCCGCCAAACTACACTCAGGGGTCAATGCCCATTCCCAGCCCAAGTCCAATCCAGGCTCGCAGCAGATCATGGCGGCTCACGGAGCAAACCACTACTCCATCCTTTTCGACGGGAAGGTTGAGCACACACTGCTCGTCCATCCTTTTCGCCGCGTCTTCAATCGTGGTAGAGGCATGCACCGCAATAGGTCCTATCCTCATGAGATCTTCCGCGATGAGATTGTTCAGCTCTTTCCCTGCCGCGAGTGCTTTCATCACGTCGAATTCATTGATGAAACCCAGATATTTCCCCTCGCTATCAACAACCGGCGCACCTGCCGTATGTGTGGATAGCAATTCGACGGCAATTGCCAACGCATTCTGGCCTGCGCGAAACGTCAAGTTGTTTGTGGCTACGATTTGCCCCACCGTCTTCAGTCCTCCTACCGGCACGCCAACGACAGTCATAGCTTCCTCCTCAGTTCTTGATGATCATCACCGTGTTCGATCTGCATGTGTCTCTCCGTCGCTCTCCGTTGACTTGGGTGGAATCGCAACGTCCGTTACCTTGCCTTCTTCGTCCACCAACAGGATTACCGCATCGCCAAAGGACAACTTGACAAGCCTGAGTTGAGCAAGGGAGCGCACCTCATACGGTTGCTCTTCGCCTTCTTCCGTTCGGATAGCGATCCGATCGTTCTCCAATGGCTTGTGGATCGTACCGATCACCCTGGCAAAGTTCCCTTTCAAGGGTGTTTTCTTGTTCCAGAGCGCTGCTGCGCGATGCACCGCGTCCATGCTGCCGAAGGTCACATCCACAATTCTGTTCGACTCATCGATGAGAAAAATGACAACCGCACCAACGGGAACTGAAGCCATTTTGCTTCGTGCGACGGGCCGGATCGAGTGCGACTCTTCTTTGCCTTCGGTCGTGCGCAGAACCGCCCGATCATGCCCCGTCACCAACGATTGAACGAGTTGACCTTCAACGACGCGATGGTGGCTTGTCTCACCGATCAGGTGCACGTCGACCAGCAGGTTTTGATCATTGAGAGTGATTGCGACGCCATCGCCGGCTTTCAGGTCCGGCAACCCCTTGGCCTCCCGCACGCCAAGAGGCACAAAGCGCGCTTGCACTTCACCAGTGTCAATCCGCGCCTGACCGCCTCTGACTTCCACTACGGTGCCTATGAGAATGCGATCGCCGGGAAGCAGTTGCGGATGAACCTGCTCAGGACCCGAAGCGGCCCCACTGACGAATGCCGCTGAGAAGCCCGCCATTGCAAACATCAGTACACTCAGTCGCCAAATCATGTGTGGTCTCACGTGTTGCTCCTTTCGGTTGCTGCCGGCAGCGGCTCATCCCACATACAGAAAGGGGAGCGGATTTTGCGCAAAGGCCGGCCATTTTCCGATCTTGTCGAGGCCGGACACGATCCGCTCCGCGTTGCCCCAGTCACTCCAGACGACATTCTTCATTTCCATCACGGCGAGCCGCTCCGGCGCGCGCTCAAGCAGGTCCGAAGAAAAATTGCACCGTGGCATCGTTTCATAAATCTCGTCGAGAACAGTCAGCTCCTCCGGAGTATCGATCGTCTTCTTTACTCGTTCGAACAGCGGCATCATTTCAGGGACGCATTTCCGTCCCAGACTCCAGAGCTCCTTGCCTTTCGCTGCGACGACCATGGTGTTCCACAGACTGCCGTTCGACATCGCTTCTCTGGCAGCGGCCGCGTCCGGTTTCTCTACGAATGTTTCCACCGCCCGTACCGCGGCCTTCCCTGTCCATCCCACAAACCGTCCGGGCTTAATCCATCCGTACTCCGATTCCGGGCGTTCCGGTTGCGCAGCGAGGAGGACCGCCCGACCACCCAAAAGGGCGCTTCCTCTCACGGCGTGATCCACTGCAAAGGTAAACGCATCTTCCGGATGGACGAAATGATCTGATGGATAGATCACGACGGTTGCCTCCGGATCACGAGCGAGAATGAAGGTGAGCGGCAACAATATGCCTGCCGCCGTACCGGCGTTCTTCGGTTGCAACAACACCATGCCCACAGGCCTTCCCTCGAGTTGTTGCCAGAGCTCGCATTGATGATGTCGCGCTGCGCTCACGACGACCCGTTCCCACGGTGTCAATCCGACTGCACGATCCAGCGTGTGCTGAAGCATCGACCTGGTACCGACGAACGTGCAAAACTGTTTTGGCGCGTCAGAGCCAAGCCAGTGGCGAATGAATTCTTTCGTTCGCTGGCCGTCGCCGCCTGCCAACACAATCGACCACAAGTTTCCTCGTCTCTTAGCGAGTGCCATCCCATCCTCCTTTGTGTCTCATCCCGATACTGCGGCGTCTTCCACATGCTCGCGATTCATCGCGTGCTCATACTCGACTCCCTCGTCCACAGCGTCAAAGACCGGCGGGCGGATTCGGTTCCGTACGATCGTCGGATCAACCCGATGCCCGCATTGAACACAGCGCAAGACGTTGACGCGATATTCACCAGGGTTCTTCAAGTCATAGAACCAGTCGCTCACGAGCAGGCCCGTGCAGCGACCGCAGGACGTCGTGTGCGGATGCTCGGTTCCGATCAGTTCTGTCGAGCACGCCTCTAGTGACTTCGTTCGATTGTTCATGGTTCACCTTTTGCGCGATGCGTAAAATTTGCACATGTCAGCCGTTGGTCAGACTGTAGCTCACCTACATGAGCGTTCCATGAACAACGCATGAAGAATTCTTCATGCGCTGCTGCCCCTTGCACATGCGGGCTCTTACCGGGATATGAGTCGGCCTAGAAAGAACGAGAGGGGAAAAGGGCCAAAAAAGGAGAGCGCTGGGGAATTAGGCAAGAACCGTCTGCTCCGGGGCGATCGGCAAACGCAGGGTAAAGATCGAACCGTTATTCACATGACTGGTCACCCCGATCGTTCCGCCGTGGGCTTCGACTATTTCCTTCACAATCGGCAGTCCGAGGCCCGTACCGCCCGAGTCCTTCGCACGAGCCCAGTCGGTCCGATAAAACCGCTCGAAGAGGTGGGGAAGATGTTCAGGCTCTATCCCATGACCCGTGTCTTCGATAGCGATCGCGACCCATTTGCCGTCGGCCTGTAAGCGGACGGTCACAACGCCACCAAAAGGGGTATAGCGGAGAGCATTGTCGAGCAAATTAATCAACGCCTGTTTGATCCACTGCGGATCACCGGAGACAAGAGGCACCGATTGGGATTCAAACAACAAGGTGATACGGCGCTCATCAAAGAGGATGGTCAATTCAGACAAGAGGTCCCGGACCAACGGTTCGAAGCTGAGCGGCCTGAGGTGAACGGGAGGCTTGTCGCTCGTGAATTTCGCCAGCGTCAGCAGAGAACGGGTCAGCGAAATCAGATGTCCCACTTGCTCGAGATTATTGATAAGCGCTTCGCGATATTCCTCCTGGGTCCTGGCTTTCAGGAGCGCGACATCCAAGTTGCCCTGCAAGACCGTAAGCGGCGTCTGCATTTCGTGAGCGGCATGGTCGACAAATCGCCGCTGGCTTTCGACGCTCCGCTGGAACCGGTCCATCACGGCGTTGAACGCTTGAGTGAGCCGGCGAAATTCCTGATAGGGCGAGCCGAGAATCAGCCGTTTGCCCAGGTCGGATTCAGACATTGTTTCGGCTTCGGTACTCAGCACCTCGATCGGCGTAAGAACCTTCTTGGCGAGCCAACCGCTCCCCAACCATGCGACCAGAAGGATAATGACCGATCCCATTCCCAGCAGGACGACGAGCCCCGTAAGTGTCTGGCGATACAGTTGTAAGGATGCTTCTGCCTCGAGCACGTACCGCACGGTTCCGTCCCGCGGGATGGGCAAGAACAGGCGTCGCACAGCCGTTCCATCGACTGACTCAACGGTTTCAAGCACCACATGTCCAAGACGAGCTTGTTCAAACACCTGGTCGTGAATTGGCTGCAGGGGCAACGGGTCGACTCCTTTCCACACGAGTTCTCCTCCGGGCGAGAAGACGCGAAGAGAGTGGGTCGCTCCGGATAAGCGCAGTTGTTCATTCTCACGCCGGTTCAACTCGGCCGAAACGACACGATCCTCGACCGGACTCGTCATAAGATTGGGATATTGCTCAACGATCTTGGCCAGTGTTTCCGCCATTCCCAGCAGACGGGCGTCGACAAAGCGGCGCATCAATGTGTCTCCGCCTGCATACACCAATATGGAAAAGACCAGGAGAAGTCCTGCTATCAAAATCAGCGACGATTGCCGGATCAGCGCGCGCAGGGATTTCATTCGAGTGGTTTCGGTTCCTCCAGCATGTAGCCCGCTCCACGTACGGTGAGGATGAGGGGGGGCGAAAAGTCTCGATCAATTTTTGCGCGCAGGGCGCGGATGTGTGCGTCCACGATATTTGTCATCGGGTCATAGCTGATGTCCCAGACGTGTTCGATGATCGCCGTGCGCGTCAACACTCGATTCTTGTTTCGCAACAGAAACTCCAGCAGGGCATATTCTTTGTTCGTCAGCACGATGTCTTTGCCACCCCGAGACACCTTGCGTGAGGCCGGATCCAACAGAAGATCTGCCGCCGTAAGGCGCGTTGGCTGTTGAGCCCCCCCTCGCCTGAGCAGGGAACGGACGCGCGCGAGCAGCTCCGCAAATGCGAAAGGCTTCGTTAAAAATTGGTCAGCCCCCGTATCGAAGCCCGAGACCTTGTCCTCTATGGTATTCCGCGCTGTCAGCAGCAACACCGGGGTCATATTTCCAGCGCTGCGCAAATTGCGGCACAGTGTGAGGCCGTCCAATTTGGGCAACATGATATCGAGAATGATGAGATCGTAAGGGCTCGAGAAGGCCAACTGGAGACCCTCTTCTCCATCTGCCGCGAAGTCCACCGCATAGCCCTCTTCTCTCAATCCCTTAAGGATAAATTGCGCCAAATTGATGTCGTCTTCTACCAGGAGGATTCGCATGATCTCTCCACCTAATGCAACGTGCGATGGATGTGGCCTCGGTGAATCATGTGCGGGAATCGGATTGAGAATCAAGCTGCAAAAGGATGCCATTCGAACCCTCGTATTTCTGGAGCTTTGCCCGGTTGCCCAGTGTCTATCAATACATGCGTGGTGATCACCGTATTATGCTGGCCCTCCATGAACGTAGCATGAAGGGACCATGAAGAAGCTTTAATCAATTCCTCCACCAGAGAAGCTCGGCGTCTGCTAACCTTCCGACTTACGATCTCAACGCCGACATACAGGGCGGCCTCCAATAACGGGACGCGCGCGCTTGGTGGGATAGACGTCGACATGAAGAGTTCTTCATGGTCCGTTCGCGGCAGGTTCATCTGAGGCCGATACATTGGCAGTGAACCACAGGGACCAGTGAATGGCCGGCGAGAAGAACAGGTTAGAGAAAGAGGGAAGGCATCACCATGGGAGACAGCATGATCGCGATAGTCTACTTTCCAGTCATCATCACGGGCTTGATCCTGACCATTATGTGGGGCATGAGCGCTGCTGGAACGAACCGGCGAAGGCCAGGCGGGAAGCGCGCGTAGTCCACAGAAGCCGCGACGGGTCTAGAGCAGAGGTTGGAACGGCAAGGGAATCGTTTCAGGTCTTGATCCGGTCGGTGGAATGATGATGCCGTCAAGACGGCGGTCGCCGTTTCTGGATATCCGCGAGCGCGTGGAGAATTTCGACAGGGCGCGGCGGGCAGCCAGGGATGCGTACATCGACGGGAATGTGGCGGTCCACGGGACCGGTCACTGCGTAGCTTCCTTTAAAGACTCCGCAATTAATTGCACAGTCGCCGAGGGCTATCACCAGTTTGGGGTCGGGCGTCTGCTTGTGGACGTCCTTCAACGCGCGTTCCATATTGACCGTGACAGGGCCGGTCACGACGAGCGCATCGGCATGACGCGGCGAGGCGGCGATGTGCAGGCCGAACCGTTCGATGTCATAGACTGGATTGGTCAATGCGTTCATCTCCATTTCGCAGGCGTTGCACGAGCCTGTGTCCACTTCGCGAATGGTCAATGACGTTGTGAACGGCGCGGCCTTCTCCCGTGCTGCCGCTGTGAGCGGTTCTAACGGTTGCACGGCCTGAGGATGCTGTCCGGTCAGCACTCCGGTCTTCAGACTCTTCCTAAGAATACGGAACATCGACAGCCTCCGGGCTAGAGGTCATTGCCAGCGTACGATAAATTGAAGCTCTTGTTGATTAACGGGAAATCAGGAATGATGTTTCCGACCACGGCCCACTGAATGGCAGGCCAATTCACAAAAGAAGGATCACGCACCTTGCAGCGATGGATCTGTTCATTCGCTCCGGCCATGAGGAAATAGAGGATTTCTCCGCGCCACCCTTCCACGGCCGAGAGGGCCCACTCGCCCGCTTGCGGTGTACGACCGGCCGCCACGACGAGCGGGCCTTTTGGAATAGTGAGGCAAATTTCCCGAATCAGGCGGATGGAGTCATGTATCTCGTCCATGCGCACTCGCAACCGCGCACGGACATCGCCGTACCGATACAGCACTGTCCGGGGCGGCAGGACGTCGTAGGCGGCAAACGGCCGGTCGCGCCTGACGTCCTGGTCGCGTCCTGAGGCCCGTCCCACCACTCCCACCGCACCGTGGTCCCAGGCGGTCCGTTCCGTCAGGACGCCCGTTGTTTCCAAACGGTCGGTGAGCGAGGCGTTTGCGAAGATGATTGATTCCAGTTCAGAGAAATCCTTTTCGATCCGATCCACGGCGTTCACGACCTCATCCAATTGGCCCGCTGACACCTCTCCGCCGACACCGCCGATCGTCATCATCCCTCGAAGAAACCGGGAGCCGGTCAGCCGATCGTTCAGCTGCATCACTTGCTCTTTCATGGCGCTGGTGTGGGAGTGGGGAAGCGTGTAGGCCGTGTCGTTGCAGATCGCGCCGACGTCGCCCAAATGGTTGTGAAGGCGCTCGAGCTCGAGAAACAGACTGCGCAGATATCGAGCGCGGTGTGGGACTTCGACCTGCATCAATGTTTCGACGGCCTGGCAATAGGCGAGACTATGGCCGACCGTCGTGTCGCCGGATACGCGCTCGGCGAGCGGCACGGCGTCCATCAACCGTTCCCGCTCAAACAGTTTTTCCATTCCGCGATGCTTCCAAAAATGGTGGACTTCGAGCTGCATGATCGGCTCGCCGGCAACCGAAAACCGAAAATGTCCAGGCTCGATAATGCCTGCATGGATCGGTCCGACGGGGACTTCGAAGACTCCTTCGCCCTCAATCTGACGGAAGGCATACTGTCCTTGAGCCCGCTCCAACACCTTGTCCCACGGAAAGTCTTTCTTGAGTGGGTGGGCGCCTTTCGGCCAATGTTCGTGCCGCACGAGCCGGCGCATGTCGGGGTGTCCCACAGGAATTAAGCCGAACATGTCGCGGATCTCGCGCTCATACCATTTGGCCGCATGGATATGAGGCGTGATGGAGTGGAAGAGACGAGTGTCGCCGTGTAAATCCGCCGAGAGCAGCAACCAGTCTTTGTGCTCTGCCAATGTGAAGAGATAGCACAGCTCATAGCGGGTCTCATTCGGCCGATGATCCACGGCCCACAAGAGCGACAAGGTTCCTCTCAGACCAGGATGAGTGTGAACATAGTGTGCCACCACCGGCATATCTTCGATGCCGACTCTCAGCCTCGGGATGCCATGGATCGGCGGCAGCTCGGTGAGAAAGTGTTCAAACGCCGCTTTTAATTGCTTCACGCCGTCCAGCAGGCCAGCCATCATCTCACCTCGCGAGCAGCACGCCTACGGCGCGTTCCAAGAGTTGCTTCAGCGGTTCAGGAAGCATCACGCCTAACCCCACCAGCGCCAACGCCGTGGCGATGAGTGGCAGATGACCGACGTCCAATGCTTCCCCACGCGCCACACCGTCGGGCGGGGTTCCCCATACCATCGTGGCAAGCCGATAGGTCAAGCCTCCAAAGACCACGACTGCAAACACCAGGAAGACGCCGACGACCGCGAGACTGCGGACATCATCGTCGACGATGACGGTGAGAAACCGGCCCACGTGCAGCGTATCGGAGGCAAAATTCTGGGTTGCAAGGGCGGAGACGACCATGACTTCGCTGGCAAACACTGCAAACGGCGGCATGCCGACCAGCGCCAAACCTGCAATGAAGAGGGCCATCGCCGTCACCGGTTGAGCTTGTGCCAGCCCGCGCACGTCAAGGATTTCACGGGTGGCAAACCGGCGGTGCACGTTGCCCGCTGAGAAAAACGCCAGCGACTTCGCGAGGGCATGGTTGAGCAGGTGGAACAGGCCGCCGAACATGCCGACGGGTCCTCCCACTCCGAATCCGATCATGGCCAACCCCATGTGCTCGACGCTGGAGTAGGCGAACAGCCGTTTGTAATCGCGCTGAATCAGGATAAAGAGTCCTGCCACGATAAACGAGACGAGCCCGAAGAGCAGCATCAGATTGCCGGTGAAGGCCGGCGGGAGCGCGTGATCCATGATCGACTTGCTGCGGAGCACGGCATAGACGGCCACCGTCTCCAAGACGCCGGCCAGCATTGCGGTCACGGGGGCGGGTGCCTCAGTGTACGCATCTGGTAGCCATGCATGCATCGGCACGAGCCCAATCTTTGTTCCGTAACCGACCAGCAGAAAAATGAAGCCAAGCTTGAGCACATGAGGGTCCAGTTGCCCCGCCACCTCGAGCAGTTTCGTCACGTTCAATGCCGAGCTTTCATCTCCAAGGACCCGGACAGATGAGTAATACGTGAGCACCGTCCCGAAGAGCGCCAAGGCAATCCCGACCGAGCAGAGAATCAGGTATTTCCATCCGGCTTCGAGGCCTTCCCGTTTGCGAAAGAATGCGATCAGAAAGGTCGTCGCGAGCGTCGTCCCCTCGATAGCCACCCAGAGTACGCCAAGGCTATTCGCCGCGGTGGCGACGATCATGGCAAACAAGAACGCATGAAACAGCACAAAGAAGCGGCTCAGCCGCTGCGGCGTGATCAGGCCTTGCGCCGCGTAATCGTCCAGATAGGCCCAGGTATACAACGAGGAGGACAATCCGACGACCGTGATAATCAAGAGAATGAACGTCGAGAGCGGATCGAGGTAGGCCTGTCCCCAGAGAGTCGTGACAGGTCCGTATGCCAGGACCTGTTGGATCAGGGCGATCTCGGAGAGGACCATCCCGATCATCGCACTGAGATTTATCCCGTGCAAAACGCGGGCATGGGTCGTCATCAAGCTGAGCACAGCGGCCAGGAGCGGGGCGCCCAGGAGGATGACCACCGGTATCGCGAAGGTATGCATCAAGGCGCCTTGATCTCGACGTTGAAGATTTTCATGATGGACGCGAGCAGCGTGCCGAGTCCGGACGGGATCTGGAGACCGATGATTCCCAATAAGGACACGTTGATGCCCACGGCGACACGCGTAAAGGCATGGCACTGTGCACCGACCGGCGCGCCTGTTGTGTGTTCTCTGCCGAGTGTCATGCGCAAGACCTGATAGAGCAGGGTGGCAAAGGCGAGAGCCAGCAGAGCGAGAAACGCATAAGCCACCTCGGGCTTGGTGCGATAGCTTCCCGTTGCGATGAGCACCTCACTCGTGAAGAGGCCGAATGGCGGCATGCCCGCCAGCGCGACGCCGGCCACCAGGACCGCAGTTCCGGCGACCGGCATCCGGCCGAGGATTCCGGTCACGCGTTCAAGCATTTTGTGGTTGTAGCGGAGAAACAGGAGTCCGGTGCCGTAGAAGGCGGTGGACTTCGCCAGGGCGTGGTGCATCAAATGCCATGCGCCGGCCAAGACACCGAGGCCGCCGAGACCAAAACCAAGCAAGGCGATTCCAATATGCTCGATGCTGGAATAGGCGAACAGCCGCTTGTAGTCGCGCTGGACCAGAAAGAAGGTTGCTGAAACGGCGATGGACAATAGCGAAAGGGCGATCATCAGGTTGCCGGCAAATTCCGGCCCCACGGCCCTGTCGGTGATCACTTTAAATCGGAGGATCGCGTAGACGGCGAGCGTCAGCATGTTGGCCGACAACATGGCGCTGACCGGTGTGGGCGCTTCGGCATGGGCATCGGGAAGCCAGGTATGCATGGGCGCGATGCCGGCTTTGGTCCCGTAGCCGATTAACACGAAGATGAACGCAATCTTGATGGACGTCTTATCCAAACGGTCCGCTGCCTGGTAAAGCTGGGACCAGCGCAAAGCGTCGCTCGAGATGCCCAAGACATGTTCTGATGCATAATAGACGAGGATGGTGCCGAACAAGGCGAGCGCGATGCCGACCGAGCTGAGAATAATATACTTCCAACCGGCTTCCAGCGCCGCCTTGCTTCGGTCAAATCCGATGAGCAGCGCCGCTGAAAGGGTGGAACCTTCGATAGCGATCCACATGCTGGCAATGTTTTCGAGATTAACGGCGAGCAGCATTGCCGCGAGGTAGAGATCAAACAAGCAGAAGAATGTGCCGTAGCGTCTCATTGACAAGTGCCCCCGATCCAATTCCTCCCCCATGTATCCCACCGCATACAGCGTTCCGGTGCTGCCCACCACGCCAATGATCAGATCAAGCCAGGCACTCAGCGCATCGGCCTGAACAAAGGCGCCGGCCGACACCGTCCCGTCGGTGATGATCCGTCCGGCCACCAGCAAGGCTGCGACCGGCATGACGCCGGCCTGTAGGCATTGCAGCAGCTCGATCGTTCGCCGCCGTTGCGAAAGGAGACTTCCAAGGCCCGCCATCAGCGGGGCGACGATCAAGAGAACGAGGGGCCAGCACATGCGTGCTACTCCTTGAGCGCTGTCAGTTTGCTCGTATCGACGCTGTCGAACGCGTCCTGCAGCCGGTGGCTATAAATGCCGATGATCAGGGCGCCGACCAATACGTCGAAGAACACGCCCAATTCGACAATCAGCGGCATGCCATACGCCGCTGCCGTGGCACCCAGAAACAAGCCGTTCTCCATCACTAAAAATCCGATCACCTGGGTGACGGCTTTCTTGCGTGCGATCATCGTGAAAAACCCGATCAGGATGATGGCCAACGCAATAGCCAGCGAATCGCGCGTCAGCAGAAAGCCCAGAGGAATGATGGGCTGTGTAATGAAAAACGCCAGCATCACCAGCCCGCCACAGATCAACAGGCTGGCGGGAATATTCACGTTCATCACCAGTTCACGGGACACGTTTAGCCGTTCGATGACGTTCTTCAGTATCCGCGGGATCACGATGACCTTGATGATGACGGTGAGCGCCGCGGCGATGTAGATGTGATGGATGCCGGTGAGGAATGCGACGGAGGCGGCGGTCAGGGCGAGGAACGCCGACTGCAAGGCGAAGAGATCGACACAGGCTGAGAGCCGGCGCTGCGCCACGATCGCAAAGCATGTCAGCAGCAGGAAGGCTGAGCCTAGATCGACGATTTGCGAACCGATGTGGGGAGAAAAGAGTGACATCATCCTCGTAACACGTAGAAGAACACCAACCCGAGCAGCGCCAAAATAAACGCGACGCCCAGCAAATCCGTCACTCTGAATAAGCGCAGTTTGGCGAACATGGACTCGAGCACGCCGATCAGCACGGCTAATCCCGAGACTTTTATGAGGTAGGTGGAAAGACCGATGCCGAGCGCAAGCGGGTCGGCACTGGTCGCAATTCCCCAGGGCGCGAAGACATTCACGATCAAGGTGAGAAAGACCAGCAGTTTTAAGGACGATGCCCATTCGACCAGTGCAAGATAGCGTCCCGAGTATTCCAGGATCATCGCTTCATGGATCATGGTCAGTTCCAAGTGTGTGGCCGGATTATCGACAGGAACGCGTCCTGTTTCGGCGATGGCGACGATGAACAACGCGGCCAGAGCCATCAGATGAGGAGAGGGATCGGTCACGATTCCCTCGAGCAACGCCGTCTTGTGCACGATCGTGCTGAGATTCGTTGAGCCTGCCGTCAGGGCAATGGCAAAGATCGAGAGGATCATGGCCGGCTCGGTCAACGAGGCGACAATCGCTTCGCGACTGCTTCCCATACCGCCGAACGCGGACCCCGCATCCAGGCCTGCCAGGATCAGAAAGAAGGTTCCGACCGCGAGGAGATAGACGAGCGCAATGATATTCCCCGCGAAGCTCAACGGTGTCGTGGATGAAAAGACCGGCACCAGTAACCCCGCCGCCAACGTCGAGCCAAAAAGAATGTAAGGGGTTATCGTAAAGATCCACGAGGTGGTGGTGGACACTACCGGTTGCTTACGGAAGAGCTTGAACAGGTCGCGATAGGGCTGGAAGACCGTAGGCCCCCGGCGTAATTGCAAGCGTGCTTTGACCTTTCTGATGAGTCCCACGATGAAGGGAGCAACGGCCAGCAACACGAGAATCTGTGCGACGACATGCAGAAGGGCTTGCCACATCGCGCTATACCGCCACCAAGAGCAACAGGATCAATGTGACGAAGATATACGCCAAATAGAGGTGCAGGCTACCAGCCTGGATCACCCGCAGGTGCCCGGCGACAGCCGTAAAGGACGCGACGACCGGGTCATACAGAAACTTTTGGAAGACGGGTTCGATGTGAAACTCGA
>WUUC01145659.1_pt1 | contig 20858 bp, 19 predicted proteins | sample 6278441 | NCBI WGS metagenome assembly WUUC01 (sample SAMN13675441, study PRJNA597444) | soil metagenome | isolation source: soil | place: USA: Washington | collected 2017-10
ACAAGTCCGCCTGCGGGCCTACGTTCGCTCCGCTCACTGCGCGCTTCGCTTGCCATTCCAGTGCCCGTTACCGGCGGAAACAAGTCCGCGGGAAGCTAACATGATTCTGCAAGCGAGACGCGTGTCTCCGCGCACCCGAAGGCGAAGCTGACAATGGCCGGACCGGGCTAAGGATCTCGTCTGGGGGAGAAGATTTCTGCGCTGTCGATGGAGCGGCCGAACACTTCGGAGGCGGTCTGCTGGATCCCGCCGACGACCATCACTTCACCGCTCGCCGCGAGCTTGGCGACGGCGTGTTGGGCGCGCGCGTCGGTCATGTTGGTGACCACCGGCGGCGCGGTGAAGCAGCCCGCACCGGTGTTGAGCGTCGCGGTCTCCGAGGACGGAACCGGCGAGCCATCGGAGCCGCGGCCGCCGATGAAGATCAACCGGCGTCCGACCATGGACACTGAATGAAAGGCCCGCGCCGCGGAGGTGGAGTCCGAGCAGAGCTTGTTCATCTCCTGCGTCTGCGGATCGAAGGTGTACATCTCCACGTTCGACGTCGGATTCATCGGAGAGCCGCTGGTCGGCTCCGCATCGGCGACGGTGTTGTAGCCGCCGCTCAAGAGAACCTCGCCGCCTTCCGTGCTGAGGCCGACATCGCCGGCGTGAAAGATCGCGCCGACGCCGAGCGAGACACCCGAGGAAACTTTGCTCGTCATCTGCGTGCCGTCGATGCGCAACACTTCCATGCTGAGCGACGGACCCGACTCGTTCATGCCGCCCGCAACCACGACGTTGAAGCCGCCTTTGAGCGTGAAGCCGGAGTGTCCGAAACGGGCCGTGCTCATCTCCACCGCGTTTTGCGAAGCGTCGGTCGGCGTGACGAAGGACCTGGCATCCGGATCATAGATCTCCACGCTCGAAAGATAGAGCGGAGCACCGCCGGTCGAATCCATGAGGCGTCCACCCGCGAGCAAGACACGACCGTCGGCGAGCTTCGCCGCGATGTGGCCGGTACGCGCCTGGCGCATAGCGATGCCCTGCTCCGCGACGCGCACGCTCGCGGGATCGGAGGCATCGATGATCAACGCGGAGCGCAGCGATTCGGCGACCGCCGAACCGTGCGCTTGGCCGCCCGCGATCAACACCAAACCGTCGTCGGAGATCAGCGTCGCCGTGTGGAACGCGCGCGCGCCGCCTTGCGGGAGCTCACCCATGGGCAAAAACTCGCCGGTGTTCGGATCGTAGATCTCGATCAAACGCACGTAAGAGAGCGTCGGAACGCTGTCGACCATCGCCAAATTCGCACCGCCGACGACCAACACTTTGCCGCTGCCGGGAAGGAAGGTCGCGGTCGCGCCGTAACGCGCAACGGTCAGCTGCGTACATTCACCGGAGTCGTCGAGCCTCGTGGTTTTATAAAAGTTGTCGACCAGCGCGAACGGCACGCGCACTTCGACCGTGTCTTCGGCGTTCGAAAGATCGCGCTTCGCCGAAACGCCGATCGCGCGGATGTCTTGGAAGGAATCATCCGAATAGCCGCTGGCGACCAGCTGAAAGTCCGCAGCGAGCGGGATCTTGATCGCGGGCGCCGACGCCTGGCCGACTTCGACGATCGTCGACAGTCCCGCAGAATCGATCCCGTCACCGCGCGGTTCGAGACGGAGATACTCCATCTCCTGAACCGCGTCTTGATTGCAGGGATCGACGATCTGCACCTCGACCGCCACCGTGCTGCTGCACGCCGTGGACAACAAAAGTGCCGGCCAACCGAGCTTCGTGAACATCGCTCTCATCGCGCTCACCACCTGACCCGAAGATCAGCTTCATCCGGCGAGCCGCTCGTCGCCACAAAATATCCACCCGCCGTCGCTGCACCGGCGGCTGCGACACCGACGATCGCCCAAATCCACCAGCTCGATTCTTCGCCGTCTTCGTCTTCGTCTTTCGGCTCCACCGAGGTCACCACCAGCGCCGCGTTCGTCGCCGCCGGGCGCGGTCTGTCGTCGAGCTCGTCTTTCGGCAGCACTTCGGGCGCCGGCTTGACCGCTTCTTTTTCCGCGACCACCGCACCGTCGTTTCCGCCGACCGGCGCGCGACCTTTGTTCGGCTTCGCCTCGGCGAGCGAACCTTCGTCGAACGTCGGCTGCGCGGGGGGGGCCGGGGTGGCCGGGGCTGCGATCACCTGCGCGACCTTCGTCTCTTCCGCCGGTTTCGCGCGTCCGCTCGAGGCCTTCACTTTGAACTGCGGCGCGATGGCGAAACGTTCGTCGTTCGATGGCGTCGTGAACGAGCTCGAGGCTTGTTTCTTCGCGTCTTCGGCGAGCTTGTAGACCTCGATCTCCGCAGAGAGCATGTCGAGATCGAAGGCGATGTCCGCGAGGCGTCCGATCGATCCGTCTTTCACCGCGACGTACGCCGTGCGGATCAGGTAGGCGGTGTCCGTCTTGTAGATGCCGCCGACCATCACGTAGTCCGCGCCCGCACGCGAGCCCGCCGCTTTCAGCTGCGAGACATGATCGCGCGAAAGATCGTTCGCTTGAATCGCGCCGAGCACGCCGACGCCGGAGCTCGCTTCAGAAGCGGCCGACTCCGCGCCTTCCATCTCCACGCTGATGGTGCGGTTCGCTTTCACCGCGATCTTCTTCACCTGCGGTGTCTCGCCGGGACGCTCCACGCGGATCCAGTGATTGCCGGGGAGCGCGTCCTTCAAGATCAACGGCGCTTTGCCCATGTTGCGGCCGTCGAACAAAACCTGCGCGCCCTTGGCCGCTTTCACTTCGATCGTCGCCCGCGGGCGGCGCAGCACGTTGAAACGCGCGCGGTTGTACACGGTGACGAAGAGGTTCGGATAATCTTTGTCACTGATCTCTCGATCAGGATCGAGGTGCACCGCTTTCGCGAGCATCTCGTCGCCCGCGTCTTCATCGCCGTCGCGGAAGCTGGCGATGCCGAGCTGCAGATACGCTTCGGCGAGCAAGCGGAGATCGGGGACCGCGTCTCCGTTTTCCTCGAGCAGGCGGACCGCCGCTTTCAGATCTCTGAGGGCCGCCGCGGTCTCTTCCTGCTCGACCGCCTCTTTACCCTTGGCGAGCAGCTCTTCCGCTTTCGCGCCCGCAGAAGGATCACCGGTCGGCGCATCTTGCGTGCGGCGCGTGCCGGTCTCTTTCTTCGGCGCCGCTTCTTCGGCGACGTCATCCGCACGGATGATCGTCAGCCCGCCTTGAGCCATCTCTTTGGTGATCACCACCGTCGCTTGTTCGGCGAGATCGGTCGGGACCCCTTTGCCCAAACATTGGTACGGGAGCACGAGCACCTTCGCTGCGTGTGCGGCCGTAGATAGGGTGGCGAGGCCTAAGACTAGGCCGGCGGTGGTGAAAGTCCGCCTGAAGAACATCGACTGCGTGTACTCACCGCTGTGAAGAGTCGTCAATACGGACGATCGACGCATGGATGACATCGTTCAGTCCATCGAGGCCCGTTCGTTTGAGCGACGAGGTCGAAACGATCGCCTCACGTTCGATACCGAGCGCCACGGCCATCGCCGACAACGCCGGCTTCAGCTCCGCTTTGCTCAGCTTGTCGCACTTCGTTGCCACCACTTTCACGCTGATTTCACGGGGTGCGAGCACTTCGCTGAGGTCGTGAAGGAGAAGCACGTCCTCTTCGTCCGCGCCCCGGCGTGCGTCGAGCAGGAAGAGCACCAGCACCAGCGGTTCGCGGATGTCGAGGTAGCGATCGATGTTGTCGTTCCAATCAGCGACGATCGCGCCCGGCGCACGCGCGTAACCGCGCCCTGGGAGATCCGCGAGCACATAGGTCGATCGTCCGGTGCGCACCTCGAAAAAATTGATCAGCTGCGTGCGTCCGGGTGTGCGCGAGGTCCGCGCGATCTTCGCGCCGGTGATCGCGTTGAGCAGTGAGCTCTTCCCCACATTCGATCGCCCGACGAACGCGACTTCGGGCAGGCCGTGCTGCGGAAAGTCGGAAGTGCTCGCCGCCGAGGTGATGAATCGAGTCATCATCGCGAGGGTCTCCTCAGAGATCTCGAGGATCGGGAATTTTTTTTAGCACCGCGGAAACATATCGGGTGGGCTGGCGGTTCGGCATGCGCGCGCCCTTGGCTTTCCGTCGTGAGCGAGGCAAGCTCAACGAGATCTCGACTGGCGCAGAGATTGCTGATTGAAGGAGAACTCGAAGGAGCAATGATGGGCGGTGGCAACGTTAAAATCATCCTCTCGGTCGTCGTCATCTTGGGCGCAGGCGGCTTTCTGTTCGCCCAGACGCTGGACGGAAAAGATCGACTCACTTACTTCCACAAAGCCGACGAGGTGCTCGTCAATCGCGCAGGTTTCGTCGGCGAACGCATCCGCGTCGGAGGTTACGTCGAAGAGTGCTCGATTCTCCAGAAGAAAGGGACGCTCGAGTATCGCTTCGAGGTTAGGCCTGATCATCCGCACCGCGCGCCGGGCACCGAAGAGCTGAAACATCCCGAGATGCAGGGTCAGAAAGTCGTCGTCACCTACGAAGGCACCGTCCCGGACACGTTCAAGGACAACGCCGAAGTGATCGTCACCGGGCAGCTCGACGCCGACGGCGTGTTTCGCGGCGAAGAGCTCACGGCGAAGTGCCCATCGAAGTACGAGGCTGCGGAACAAGGAATGGCTCAGATGCCGCAACAAGCCCGCCCGGCGAAGCGCGACTGCAACGAATACGCGCCCTCACCTGTCACTCCGATCACCGTGAGCGTGCGCTGATATGCCGAGCTTTGGCTACGCGCTCTTACTGATCACCATGGTTGTCGGGACGTACGCCGCGTGTGCGGCGATCGTCGGACACCACACGAAATCGCGCCGCATCACCGAGAGCGCGATCTACGCGGTCTACGCCGTCTTCGGTTTCTTGAGCTGCGCTTCGTTCACGCTGATCTATCTGTTCGTCACCGACGATTATTCGGTGAAATACGTGCAGCACTACAGCGATCGCTCGATGCCGCTGTTCTACAAAGCGACCGCGATGTGGGGCGGCCAGGACGGCTCGTTGTTGTTCTGGGTTTGGGTGATGGTCATTTGGGCGGCGATCGCCGTCTATCAAAACCGCGAGAAGAACCGCAGCCTGCTCCCATACACCATCGTCGCGATGATGAGCGTGGTGCTCTACTTCGTCGTGCTCTTGGTGTTCGTCGCCAATCCGTTCGAGACCTTCTTGAGCGGCGCACCGACCGACGGCCGCGGTTTGAATCCGCTCTTACAGAACCCGTACATGGTGACGCATCCGCCGTCGCTCTACCTCGGGTACATCGGTTGGACGATCCCCTTCTGCTTCGCGATCGGCGCGCTCGCACACGGCCAGCTCGACTACGGTTGGATCGCCTCGATGCGCCGCTGGTGTCTCGTCGCTTGGGTGTGTCTCTCGATCGGTCTGACGCTCGGCGGTTTGTGGGCGTACGAAGAGCTCGGTTGGGGCGGTTATTGGGCGTGGGATCCGGTGGAGAACGCAGCGTTCATGCCGTGGCTCACCGGCACCGCGTTCATCCATTCGATCCAAGTCCAAGAGCGCCGCCAGATCTTCAAGGTCTGGAACATGCTGCTGATCGTGCTGACGTTCGTCCTCACCTTGCTCGGCACGATGATGACGCGCTCCGGGATCGTGCAGTCGGTGCACGCCTTCGCGCAGTCGGACATCGGCACGTACTTCGGCTGGTACATCGGTTTCGTGTTCGTCGTCTCGATCGGTTTGATCCTGTACCGCAGGAAAGAGCTGGCGCCGAAGACCGGTCTCGAGTCGATCGCCTCGCGCGAGTTCGCGTTTTTGGTGAACAACTGGGTGCTGCTGGCGGCGGCGTTCTTCGTCACTTTCGCGACCTTGTTTCCGTCGTTCTACAAGGCCTTCACTCAACAAGAGGTCAACGTCGGTCCGCAGTTCTTCAACTTGTGGATGGTGCCGATCGGTCTCGTTCTCCTGTTTTTGTCGGGCGTCGGCCCGCTCCTCTCGTGGAGAAAGTCGACCGGCGAGACGATCAAAAAGCAGTTCACGCTGCCGGCGATCCTGGCGGCGATCACTGCGGCGAGCTTGTTCTTCTTCTTCGAGATCCACGACTGGAAGCCGCTGACCACCCTCACGCTCTGCGTCTTCGTGACGTCGTCGATTGGCCAGGAGATCATCCGCGGCGCGCGGCACCGCATGCTGACGGCGGGACAGAACCCGTTCGATGCGTTGATCACTTTGTTCGCGCGTGCGCAACGCCGTTACGGCGGGTACGTGGTGCACTTCGGCGTGGTGCTCATGTTCGTCGGCTTTGCGGGCAACTCCTTCCAGATCGAAGAAGAAGCCGCAGTGGAGACGGGCAAGAGCACGCGCGTCGGCAACTACGACGTGCGCCTCGATCACCTCGACTTCGAGGACGACGGACAAAAGACCATGGTCACCGCGCGTGTCTCCATTTTCAAAGCGGGGACCAAAGAGCTGCTCGGCACCATGGCCCCGGCGCGTTGGTCCTACCGAAAGCCGGAAGAACAGCAGACGACCGAGGTCGATAAGCGGATGACCCTCCGCGAGGATCTCTACTTGGTGCTCGCCGGTTACGACGGCGAACGTGGGATCGCCGCGCTCCAGCTCAAAGTGAACCCGCTCGTGAACTTCGTGTGGCTCGGCAATTGTTTCTTGATGCTCGGTTTCGCGATCGCGGTTTGGCCCGAACCGAAGAAGGCACGAGAGCCGGTGCGCGCTCGGCGCTTGGCGACGGTGTTCGCCGGGGCGAGCACCCTGTTGCTCAGCGTCCTCGCCCTGATTCTGGCGTTCGTGTAAGCGTGCCTTGGTGATCGTCTCCCTCTTCATCGCGGCGATGGCGCTCGGCCAAGCGGACATGGAGGCCGCCGCCGGTGCGCCACCTCCCGATCTCGTGATCAGGAAGCTGAACATCAATATCCGCGAGCTGGCGAAGGTCGACAACACGCAGACCGCGCTCGCGCGGGACATCGGACGAGATCTCACCTGCCTCTGCGGGACCTGTCCGAAAGAACCGATCACCGACTGCCGCTGCGGTTGGGCCGGACAAAACAAAGACGCGCTCCAACATTTAGTCGCGCGTGGGATGTCGCGCGACGAGATCATGGCCGCGTATCGCGCAGCCTACGGCGACGCGGTGCTCGGTATGCCGCCGAACGAAGGATGGGGACGTTTCGTGTGGATGGCGCCCTACGCGGCGGTGGTGGGGATGCTCGGCGCGTTCGTCGGCGTCGCAGCTTGGCAAATGAAAAAGCGTCGCACGGATCCTGATGCTGAGCTTCCGCCGGAGCCCGAAGCGCGACAGGATGTGAAGTCGGAGCTCGCGCGTGAGCTCGACGAGCTCGACTAGCGGACACGCGAACTAGGAACCTGATCGAATGGCCACTGCCCTAAAGACCGGTGTCGATCGCACGCTGCTCTTCGTCGAGGTGATCGCGGGGATCGGCGTCGTTGCGGCGATCATCGGCAAAAACTACGGCCTCGTGCCGACGATCTTCTTCCTCTTCTGCGGTCTGACCGCGGCCTTCGCCGTTTATTCCGTCGTCAAAGCGGCGCTCGCTTGGGGCGACCCGACGCTCGATTTGACGCACCAAGTGCGCGACGAAGAACGCGAACGTTTGGAGCACGAGAAGATGTTGTTGCTCCAAGGGATCAAAGAGCTGGAAACGGATCTCTCCATCGGCAAAGTCGATCAGCGGGACTACGCGCACCTCCGGCGCACCGCCGAAAACCGCGCCATCGCCATCATCGAACGTTTGAAAGACACCGACGCGCACTGGATGCGTCGCGCGGAGCAGCTGGTGTCGACGCGGCTCGGCGTCACCGGGATGGCGAGTATGGCCGCCGCGGGACATGCCGCCGGGACACCTGTCCTTTCGATCAGTTGGTTCTCCATCCACAGCGAAGAAGCGAAGAGGGAGCACGCGGACGCACGCGCCTTCGATGAACGGCCGGTGACGCTCGATGAAAGCTGCAGCGGTTGCGGAGCCGCCGCCGTCCCCGAAGCGCTTTATTGTACCGGCTGCGGGAGGCCGCGTTCATGATCGTTTGGTGGATGGCCGCGCTCCTCGTGGCGCAGGAACAGGGCACGGCGAAGAACGTACACGCCGACGTGGCGATCATCGTGGAGATGGCGGAGACCGATCTCCAAATCCAGGAGAGCTGGACGCTGGTGCCGGAGCCGGGAAAGACGATCCCGGCGAACGCCATCAAGCTGCGCGCACCGCCGGGCGCGAGGATGTTGCAGATCGACAAGAGCACCACCGGCGCCGTGGCGAACGAAGCGATGTCCGAGGTGTCACTCAGCGAGCCTCTGACCGAGTCGAAGCAGGTCGCCTTTTTCTACATGTTCCCGAAGAGCGGCTCGGGCGCCCACCTCTCGCGTTTGGTGCCGGTGGAGCTGCAAACCGGGCGGGTGATCGCGCAGGACGTACCTGGTCTAGAGATCAGTACGAGCATTCCTTCGCAAAAACGTACGCGCGATTTGAACGGCGTGATCTACGTGATCTACGACTTCACGAATGTTCCCGCGCTGACTGATCTGAAGATCACCATGACGGGTTTTCCGTCGAAGACGGTGTGGCCGAAACGATTCGCGGCGATCTTGGCGGTGTTGGTCTTCGTTTGGATGATCTGGGCGGTGAAGACGAAACGTGCGCCCGGACAGATCGCCGCGCTCAACACCAGCCCGGTGTCCGCCCGCGCGCGCCGTGATCAGTTGGTGAAAGCGATCGAAGTGCTCGAGCGCGACTTCGCCGCGGAGAAGATGAAGCCGAAGAAATACGAACGCCGCCACAAAGAGCTGATGAAGGAGCTGGCGGTGGTGCTTCACGAGCTCGAGCTCGCGGAGTCCGCATCCTCCGGTCGATCCTCGCAGCCTTCGGGAGCGTGATCGGATGGATCGCGTCGAAGCACGCGAGGTCAGCAAGATCTTCGGGCGCCACCGCGCGCTCTCTCGCGTGAGCTTGGCGCTGGAAGCGGGCCGCGTCACGGCGCTGCTCGGACCGAACGGCTCCGGTAAGACCACGCTGCTCACCCTGTTCTCCACACTTTCGCGCCCGACCTCGGGGACGATGCACTTCGGCGCGTTGCCCCCGGATCGCGCCAAGGAAGCGCGCGGAACGATCGGGCTGTTGTCGCACTCCGCCCTCTCCTACGGCGATCTCTCCGGACTGGAGAACGTGGCGTTTTTCGGTCGCCTGTACAGAAGGACAGGTAGCGTCGAAGCGGAAGCGCGGGCCCTGCTCGTCGAGTTTGGGCTCGAAGAAGCGATGTCGCGTCCGGCGAAGACCTATTCGCGCGGGATGATCCAGCGTCTCGGCCTCGCGCGTGCGTTGATCGGCCGGCCCTCTTTGGTGTTGCTCGACGAACCGTTCACCGGGCTCGATCGCGCCTCCACCGCGAAGGTGATCGAACGGGTGCACCAGCTCCGCCGAGAGGGCGCGATCGTTTTGGTGGTCTCGCACGACATGGCGACCACGGCCGAGCTCGCCGACGAAGTGGCGATCCTCCAGCGCGGAAAATTGGTGCACCTCCACCACGGAAGGCTCGACGCCGAACAAATGCGCGCGAAATACGCGGAACACGCAGAGGCGCTCTCGTGAACGCCGCGCTTCGCGACGCTTGGACCATCGCCATGAAGGATCTGCGCGTCGAGGTGCGCAGCAAAGAGATCCTCCTGACCACCGCCTATTTCGGCGTCATGGTGGTGTTGATCTTCTCCTTCTCCTTCTTCAGCGGCTCGAAGACGATCGCTGCGGTTGCGCCAGGCATTTTGTGGGTCTCGATCGCTTTTTCGGGGACGCTCAGCTTGGGTCGCGCCTTCGATCGCGAACGTGAAGGTGACTGCATTCGCGCGCTCTTGCTCTCACCGGTCGCACGCCCGGCGATCTTCCTTGGCAAGCTGTTCGGCGTGTTGTTTTTCATGCTGGTCGTGGAGCTGGTGGTCACGCCCGCGGTCTTCTTCTTTTTCAATCTCCCGCTCGACGGCGAACGCCTCCTGCGCATCGCCGGCGTGTTGTTGCTCGGCTCCTTCGGCTACGCGACCGTGGGCTCGCTGCTCGCGTCCGCGCTCCTCCGCGCACGTTCCAAAGACGTGTTGTTGACCATCGTGCTCTACCCGATCGCCCTGCCCGTCTTGATCGGCGGCGTGAAGGCGACGGGCGCGCTGCTCGAACCGAAGATGCAGCTCGCGGAGGTCGCGGTGTGGATGCCGATGTTGTTCTTTTTCGATGTCGTGTTTTTGATCGCTTCTCTGTGGCTCTTCGAAGCCCTGGTGATGGACTGAGGAATCGAAAATGGATGAGCTCTTCGACGGAAAACCGCTGAAAACATCGAAAGCGCTGTTCGTGCTGACGGCGATCGCCGCGCTGATGATGATGCGCGCGATCTGGATGGCGTTTTATTACGCGCCGGAAGAAGCGCAGATGGGCTTCGTCTACCGGATCTTCTATTTCCACGTGCCGTCGGCGTGGATGATGATGCTCGCGACTTTGATCATGGCCGTGGCCAGCGTCGGCTACCTGATCAAAAAGACCGACGGCTGGGATCGCCTCGCGGATGCGTCGGTCGAGCTGTCGCTGATCTTCGGCGCCATGGTGATGATCTCCGGACCCTTATGGGGCCGCAAAGCGTGGGGCACGTATTGGGTTTGGGACGTACGCCTCACCTCGACGTTGATCCTTGTCCTCACCCTGCTCGCTTGTAAGATCGTGCGCTCGTACGCGGGCGCCTCGGCGAAACAGATCTCCGCGGGGCTCGGTGTGCTCGCGGTGTTGAACTCGGTCTTCGTCTATTTCTCGGTGATGTTTTGGCGCACGACGCATCCGCAACAAGTCACCGGCGAAGGAAAGCTGCATCCGCAGATGCGCGAGACTCTCTTCTTCTGTGCGGTCACCTTCTTGGTGATCGCAGCTTGTATGCTCTGGGCGCGGCTTCGCATGGGCCGCCTCCGCACAGGGCTCGATCGTTTGTACATGCGTGCGACGGAGGCCGGGCTCAATGATTAAACGTCTCATCTTCATCTGTTCTTTCGTCTGTCTCGCGGCGACCGCGTCCGCACAGGACACGAAAACCGCGACACCTGCGAAGTTGCCGGCTGGATTCGAACGTGTGGCCGGCGGCGTGGACACCGATCAAGTCGACGCCAACAAGATGGTCGTCGGCGCGTATGCCGCGTTCTTCTTGTTGTTCTTCGGCTATATCGTTTATGTGGCGCGCACGCAGGCCGGCATCGCCAAAGAGATGACCGAGCTCTCGGAGCGCATCCGCCGCGCGGAGAAAAAGTGAGCTACCCGAGCATCGCGCACGTGGTCTACATCCCGCTGGTGTTGGGCACCGGCTTCCTGATCGGGTGGGCACTGGGCCAAAGGACAGTCCGCGGCGAATGGGATCGCGCCGAAAAACGCCGCAAACAACGCGAAGAGTCCTAACCCGTTAACGGCGGAACAAGTCCGCCTGCGGGCCTACGTTCGCTGCGCTCTCTGCGCTCTCTGCGCTCTCTGCGCGCTTCGCTTGCTAAGACCAAGGCCAGAGCTTGTGGATGGCTTTCATCAACGGGAGGTCGGCTTTGTAGAGGCGGCCGACTTCTTCGCTGATCACATCCGCCAAGCCGAGATCGCGACATTGCGCGTCGATGGTGTGGAGCATCTTCGCCATGCCGAAATACGCGTCGGGGATCGGCACGCCGCGATCGGCGGCCGCGAACAACCACGCGCGGATCGCTTCGCCGGGCTCGACGTCTTTTTTCGCGCCGATCGCCGTTTCCCACGCGTCCCGCAGCTTCCGGCGAACCTCGGTTCGCTCGGTGTCCTTTGGCGCCAAAAGCAGCGTGAGCTGTTCGAGCAGCTCGTCTTTTTTCGGCGCGAACCAATTTCCACCCTTCGACAGATGCACCACCAGCCGCACGAACAACGCGGCTTCGGGACCTTTCAGCGTCTCGTATTGTCCGGGGTCGAAGAGATCGCAATACACGCGCCCGTCGGCGGCACGATCCAAAGCGACGTTTCCTTGATGGGGGTCGGTGAGCACGAAACCATTGCCGTAGACGAAACGCGCCGGGTCGAGCGCGGCCTGTACTAAAGATCGGTAGGTCTCGCCGAGCACACGTTTTTCTTCGCCGTCCAAAACGCGTTCGCGGAGGATGGCGCTCACGGGTGTCCCCGGGGACATCTCGCGCACCAACGCTTCGCGGGAAGAGCCGAAGACCTTCGGCACGCGGATGAAGTCCCAAGGCGCGAGGTGTTGCGCCATGGCGCGGAAGGCGCGCGCTTCCAGGCCGAGGTCGAGCTCGCGCATCAACATCGAACGCACCCGATCGACGATCGGGCGGAGCTCATCGTCCACGGATAAAGCCCGCAGGCTCTCCTCGATCTCTTCGGCGGCGCCCGGCTTCAAAAAGGCGATCACCGCGGGAGGCTTCTTTCCCTCTTCGTCGAGGATGCGATTCGCCTGTTTCACCGAACCGGTGCCGAGTCTTTTACCGAGCAGCGCGTAACCTTGCTGCGCGACGTCGTGCAACGCACCGGAGCGGCCGATCATCGACCAGGCGCCGAAGACGTCGATCTCCAAGTTCTGATCGCGCAGGCTCTCGAGCACGTCCCGGAAGCGCTGCGGTACCGCCGGATCTTCGCAGATCTGTTGTGCCACTTTGATGGCCACGACACCCGCGTTCTCCAACAGGCAACGCAACACCGCGGGCGCATCGTGGGCCGGCGGCGCTTCGAGCGCGAACGCCGTGGCCACCCGCGCCTGCACTTTTCGCGGGAGCGCGGCGAAGATCGGGCGCAGGCGATCGACGAGCTTCTCTAATTCTTGGTCCGCGGCGAGCGGTGCGAAGACCTCGGTCTCCAGCGCCTTCTCCAGGGCCGACCTGATCTTCGGATCAGGTGCCTTGGAATGGTAGCGATCGCCATAAGCGAGCTCGAAGAGTTTCTCGAAGCTCTCCGAAGCCACACTTTTCTTCGCGTCCGGAGCGAAGCTCTTCCACAGTTTCTCCAGGCGCGGCGGTACACCCGCAGACGGCGTGCGCCCCTCGAACATCGATACCAACGCGAACGGACCGTCGGGATGACCGAGCAGCGCGGCCGATAAGAGACGTCGATCGGGACGGAGGATGATGTCCTCGGTGCGCGAGAGCTCCCAAGAGGAGATCGTCTCCAGCGTGGAGAACGGCACGCCGCTCTCTTCGGTGCAGAGCGCGCGGGCGAGCGCGAGGTTGCGATCGCGCGACGGCGGATACAAAGCGACGACGTTGTCCACCCGCGCTCCGATCCCCGCCGGCGCCTCGGCGACCTGCGCCTGTTGATCGAGCGCAGACCACACCGCGGACCACGGTTTTCCGTCCAAACGATCGAGCTCTTCATCGACCCAGACGTTCCAAGGTCGCTCTTCTTCGACCTTCGTGGCGCTGAACCGCGTCGAAGTCAGCTTCTCCCAGCTGTCGAGCATCACGCGCAGGCGGTCGCGTTTTTCGCCGATCGGTGAGCGCGCGATCCGTTCTTCGATCGCGGCGTTTGCGGCTTCGCGGACACCGGTTTTGGTGATCGCCGGATCGAGGCACAACTTCAAGAGATCTTCGGTGCTCGCTTTTTTCGCGAACGGTGCAGCGTTCGCCGCGTCGACCTCCAGCACCGCGCCGAGCGGACGGGCACCGCTCGGGAGGAACAACACCGCGCGCCGCGTCGCTTCGGCGGTAGGATCTCCGCGCTTCGCGAGCGCGCTCAGCGCCGGTTGGACCGCGCGCTCCAAGATCTGTTTCGCATCCGTCGCCAGCGCTTGTCGTAGGCCGACACCACACGCTGCGCCCGCGATCAGCCCGAGGCGTTCAGTGAGCTCGGCCGGATCTTTTGCGCTCTCGAGGAAGTGACGAGACTCCTCGACGCCGAGCTCGGTGATCCGCGCGCGGAAAGCTTCTCCCGCTGCGTACATTTCACCGGGAAAAATCGGGTAATTTTCGAGAAACGGTGCCAGGCAGAGCTCGAGCGGGGCGCGGTTCGCTGCGTTTTGGGTGAGCAGGTGCGGCCCGCGCATCGATGCCTCGAGCTTTTTCGCGAGACCGAACATCTTCTCGGTCGCCTCCCTGTCCTTTGGATCAGGGAGCTCTCCGAAGGAGCGCAACAAAAGAGCGTTCAAAGGCGGCGTCTTCGTTTCGTCGAGATGGAAGCTGAAGGCCCCGGCCACCGCCAAAAGCGCCGCGCCGTGTTGTTCCGGGCTGACCGCAGCCTGCGTCTTGAGCCAGCTCTCCAATACCGCGGCATGCGGATCGAATTCGATCTTTCCGAGGGCGGCGGCGAGCAGCGCGGGATGCGGCTCGAGCGTTCCTTGCGAAAGACGCTGATAGAGCTCGGCTCGTACTTTTTCGGCCGCTGATTTGCCGATCCAGGGATCCTGTCCTCCTTGCCAGGTCGCTTGCAGGAGCCCCGCCAGCTCGGCAGCAGATCGCGCGGGAAGAAACGGCGACAACACGGCGCGGTCGAGCGCGAGCGGGATCCGCAAAGCGGCCGGCACACGTTGCGCGGCGAACAACAACGTTTGTAGCGACGCGGGCGATGGCTTTTTCGCGTTGACCTCATCGATCGTCGAAGGATCGGCGAGGAGCGCGTTCACCGTGCGTGACACCGCGGCCGACAACGCCGCGCGATCTCCGCCACCAAAACGATCGAGCGCACCGAGCACCAACTTCAGACATTCGCGTCGTTCGGCCGCATCACCCGCCTTCTCCAACATCCGCTCCGCGAGCGCGACGTTGCCGTAGATCATCTGCGCGGCTTGATCGCGGGCTTCGCGCACCGGATCCGGCGGCAACGCTTTGCCTTTCTCGATCTTCGGCGCCGGGACCGGCATCAGCGCGAGCTGCACCACCGTCTTTTCGGGCATCAGCTCGAGCGTCTTTTTTGGAAGCTCATAACCAAAACCGCGCGTGCTCCGCAGCGAAACTGCGACCGCGTGGAGCTTCGCGGCCGTCTCCACGTCGGTGAGGTCGAGCTGCGAAGCGCGATCCTTCCACGCGTTCCACAACGTCTCTTCGGGTGCACCGAGGTGCGGGAGCACCAGCGCCAACCCGTGAAGTCGCGTCGTCCACGCTTTCACGTCGAGCACCGGCGGCTCCGCGACCCACGCCCGCCACGACTCGAGCGGTTGTGTTTCTTTGAGCCGCGCGCCCACCAGTGTGTTCAGCGCGAGCACCGCGCCGTTCTTCGACGCGATGTACAGAAGCGCGCAGGTCTGGTCTTTATCGAGCTTCGGTGTATGGCGGTCGGCGATCAGCTCGCTCGCAGCTTTCTTGAGAGGCGCGATCACCGCCGCCGCGAGCAGCGCATCTTTTGGACCTGATCTTTCGACCAGGGAGGCGAGCTCGGTATCTTCGAGCGACAGTGCGCCCTGTTTCGCCGGCCAAAATCCTTTGGAGAAACCTTCCCACAAACCGTGCAGCTCGATCAGTCCGCGCAGGTTCTCCGGCGACGGTGCCTTCGAAGTGTCGGCGACCATCTTCGACCAACACGGAGCGAGCACTTCGTCGATGAACCGTTCTTGTTCCGCGTGATCGAGCTTCTTCGCCTGTGCAGGTTTGGGCAGCACGAACGGCTCCCAGAGATTGCGCTGCTTCAAACCGCCGGCGAGCTTCGCCGTGCCGTTCCACAACGCGCGGCTCGTCGCATCCGGCACCCACTCCGAACCGAACGTTTCGAGCACGCGCAAAAACGCACGCTGGCGAACGGCGAGATGGGTGAGGCCGTCGATCGAATGCGCGAGCGGCGCAAAGCTCTGTGCGCCCTCCACCGAGATCGCGCGTGCGTACGCCGGCACGTGTTCGTACTCGGCTTCGGCGATCCGCGGGATCGCGGGCGGCGCGAGCACCGCGACGTCGGCCGCGAAGGCTGCGAGCTCGATCCCGGTCAGTTTTTGTTTGGGAGCTGCGGCGAGCTCGCGATCGCGCTTCGGCAAAAGCGCAGTGCGCGCGCGGAGCTCGCCGAGGGCCACGGGTTACACGCTACCACATTCCGGATCAGGAAATCTCCAGGTTCAGCCAACTCGAAAGATGGAAGCTGCGCTCGAAGAACGCGAGCATGTCGATCACGTCGCCGATCGTCCTCGGCGGCTTGGCGATCAGCGGGTCGCGCGCTCGAAGCGACGTAAAATCCACGTCTTTGATGGCGGGCTCGTGCGCTCTCATCTTGTCGATGAACTGTTGCGCGACCAACCCGTATCCGCAGGTTGTCGGATGCACACCGTCGAGCGACATCAGCCCGCCCTGCGTGATCTCGCCGCTCGCGTTCGCCGATAACATGCGGATGTCGAGCCCGCCGAGCGCCGGCGGCAATGGATAAGGCGAGGCATCGCGACTGCTCCGCGCGGCCAGGCGATCGAGCAGCTCACACAGATCGACGACCTCCCAGCCGTGCTCGCGCGCGTGCCGGCGAATGATCGCGTTGTAGTCGTCGATGTGTTCATCGATCATACGCGCCTGAGCCTTGGTCAGGTGCGCGTCCACCGAAGGATCGAACGCGTCGTCGCGCAGAAAAAAACGCGCATAGAAATCGAAATAACGTTCACCTTCGGCGAGCGGGAGCAGATCGCGGTTGATGCCGCGCGTGATCGGCGGAATCGTCACGTGCGGCACCGTCGCGACGTAGGTGTGTTTCGCGCCGAGTAGAGCGACACGTCGCGCGAGCAGCTCATACTCCTGCTCGAACGCGCGCACGCTCCACAAGGTGCAGTTCGACGACGTTCCGGGTGGATCCTCGCCGGTCATGATCACCTTCAGCATCATCACCGTCTTCAGACAGTTGTTCGATCCGAGCGCGACGATCAGGTGATCGATCCCGTCTTCCTCGCGCGCGATCCGCTCCGCGATGTCGAGCAAAGATTCGCGGTGACCGGTGCTCAACACGCGCTGTGCGGTGCGCAGGCGCGGCTTCGACGGCGGACCGAAGCTCATCCGCCGCGGCGTGCCGATCTGTTCGGCGCACCACGCAGCATCGATGTTGTACACATCTGCGACCTCGAAGCCCCACACCGCGAGGTTATGATAGGTCCCGAGCGGCGGTATCGCGCCCTCCCCGCGCTCCCAATAGTCTTCGGTCTGGAGCATCAACCGCGCGACCAGCGCCAAGGCACCTGGCCATTCGAACAGGTCGATCGTCGGGCCGTAATGTTCTTCCACCTTGCGCGCGAGATACTCGAGGTTCATCGGCAGGCCGCCCGCGCCGGAGAACGTCGCTTGGCGAAAGGCGCTCGCCTCGAGGCCCATACATTCGGCGATGATCGCCGGATACGACAGCTCGCTATAGGTGATGGCGCCGGACTGAAAACCTTGGGTGATGCTGTCGCCGAGGGTCACCAGCCGCGCCACGGGCGAAGCTTAACGCGTCAGCTTTCGGTGAGCACCGAGGCCGCAAGCGTGCGCCAGCGCTGGAACAACCGAGCGAAGGCGGAGTCCTCACTGGCTCGGGGGACACCGACGATCCGCACGCGATCGCCGTCCGCCTCGAGCCACACGCGACCTTCGGGACGGCGTCCGGCGAGCGCGCCGAAACAGATCGCACCGAGACCGAGCACCAACAACACCGCGCCCGGCTGCGAAGCGAGCTGTTGTCCCGGGGGCGCGATCAAACCCATCCACGCGGCGCGGATCGCGACCTCACCTTTTCGGTGGCGAAGATCGAAGCCGTCGGGCGCGCGGAGGAAGATCCAAAAATCTTCGCGGCGCCCGCGATCTTCGCTGCGCTCCATGCGGATCGCAGGTCCAAGCCCTTCGAAGGAAGGATCGTAGGCGTTGATCACGTAACGCGCCGGCCAGGTGAAAAATTGATAAGACTCGCCGGCCACCATGTCGAAGTAGCCTTCTTTGTTCGTCGAGGTGTCGCGCACGACCAGCTTTGCACGCGGAAGCGCACGTTCCGGGTCGACTGGCCTTCCGACCAGGGCGGCTCCCAAGACCAACACCACCAATCCGAGATGCACGGCGATCGGCGCGATACGTCCGCTCGGTGCGGTGTCGAAGACCATAGTTACGCGGCTGCCTTCGCTGCCTTCGCTGACCGGCGTCCCGAAACCCGAACGAAACAGCTCCCGGAGCGCGAGCGCGGCATGTTCCGGCTCTTCGGCGGCGAGCTCTTCGGCGTGCGGCGCATCCTTCGGCACGCGCAACAGCGCGTCGCTCTTCTTGCGAAGCAGCGTGCTCAATGCGGACGCCAGCAAATTCGCCGCGAGCAGCGAGGCAAGGGCGTACATCCACGCGGAGTTGAAGATGTCCGTGAGGCCCCACGCCGCGAGCTGATGAATGGTCACCGCGCCGGGATCGCGCGCCAGCTCAAGCGCTTCGTTTCCTTGCGGAACGAACGCCGCGACCGCGACCAACGCCGCAAAGCCGATCACCAGCAGCGAAGTCATCCGCTGCGAAGCGAGCGCCAAAAACGCAGATTGTTCGATGCTCGGGCTCGAGCTCAAGGCGCAGCCTTCTTCTTTTCCGCCGGCGCGACCAGCTTGTGTTTCACCAGCTCGACTTTTTCAGCGAAGACGAACGCACGCACGCTCGGCGTATCTTTGCTGTGGCATGGTGCGCAGGTTTCTTCGGTGACGGCGGTGAGACCGAGGAGCTTCGCCAGTTCTTTGTCACGCATGACGTGCCTCGGCGCGTACATGCGGCCCGAGCCGTGGCACGACTCGCACTGCACACCCGCGAGTTGGGGATCGTCGGACGACGGATCCATCGTATGGCAGCTGCGACACGTCGAATCGCGCTGCTGCACCTTCGACAAACGGGCGAAAGCGAGCGCGTGTCCGCTTTTCTGCCAATCTTGGTACTCGCGCGGATGGCAAGCGCCGCAACGCTCCGCGCCGATCAGATCGGGCGAGGCGTACGCCCGCGCGGAGATCGTCGCGAGGAAGAGCGCGAAAAAGGCGGCGACCCGCATTCGGGGCGAAGGGTACTCGGACACTCTCACGAGTCAAGCGATCGACTTCGCTTTGCTCTTCCCGTAGGGATGTTTCGGATGCGCGTCGTCGGCCTGACCGGGGGGATCGGCTCGGGGAAGTCGTCGGTCGCGCGCATGCTGATCGAGCTCGGTGCGAGCGTGATCGACGCCGATCAGCTGGCGCGCGAGGCCGTGGAACCGGGCAGCGAAGGGCTTTCGGCGATCATCGAACGTTTCGGGACGGGGGTCCTCGACGAAAAAGGTGAGCTCGACCGAAGAAAGCTCGGGGCTCAAGTGTTCAGCGACGTCGAGGCGAGGCGCGATCTGAACGCCATCGTTCATCCAAAGGTGGCGGCGCTGGCCATGGCACGGATCGCAGAGCTCTCTGAACGCGGAACGGCGCTCGCGATCTACGACGTGCCGCTGTTCTTCGAGAACGGGCTCGACAAGATCATCCCCGAAGTGATCGTGGTGCACGTCTCGCCGGCGACACAACGGGAACGAATCCGGGGTCGCGACGGGTTGAGCGAAAAAGAGATCGAGGACCGCATCGCTTCACAACTTCCGCTCGCGGACAAAGTGAAGCGCGCGACCTTCGTGATCGAGAACGACGGATCGATGGCGCATACGCGCGAGCAGGTGGAGCGCCTTTACGGGCGTTTGCTCGCGGAAGAGGACCGAGGGGGAAGATGAGCGAGAGACATCGTCACGCGCTGGTGACCGGATTCCCCGGCTTCATCGCGCGCCGTTTGGTGCGAAAGTTGATCGCTTCCGATGACGCGTTGTCGATGACCTTGGTCGTCGAACCTTCGCAGATGGCGCTCGCCGAAAAAGAGCGCGCGTCTTTGGAAACATCGTTCTCCGAATCGGGCGCTCCGATTTCGGAGCGCGTACGTTTGATGAGCGGCGACATCACCTGGATGGACATCGGGCTCTCCGGCGCAGAGTTTCGCGAGCTCACCGCAGAGATCACCGAGGTCTATCACCTCGCGGCAGCCCACGCGCTCGGCGGCGACAAAACGCGCGTCGCGCGGGTGAACGTCGAAGGCACCTCGAACGTGCTCGGCCTCTCGCGTTCGATGAAGAACCTCGAACGTTTCGTGCACTTCTCGAGCGCCTATGTCTCCGGCGATCGCCGCGGCGTGATCCTCGAAGACGAGCTCGAAGAGGGACAAAGTTTTCGCAACACCTACGAAGCCTCCAAACACAAAGCGGAGACGATCGTACGCCGCGCGGTGGAGCGCGTGCCGATCACCGTCATTCGTCCCGCGGGTGTCGTCGGCGATTCGCGCACCGGCGAGATCGATCGTTTCGACAGCGTCTATCACATCGGCATGTTGCTCGCGGCATCACCTGCGGCGACGACCATCCCGTTGCCGGGCGCGGGAAATGCGCCGCTGAATTTGGTGCCCGTCGACTATTTGATCGACGCGGTGCACGCCATCGTTTCGCGTGAAGATTCGGTGGGCAAAACGTATCACGTCGTCGATCCGAACCCGCTCTCTTCGCGGGGGGTGTACGAACGGATCGCGGAGCGAGCGGGTCGTAAATTGCCGCGTTATCACGTGTCGCCGAACCTCACGAAGGCGCTGCTCCGGATCCCGGGTTTCGAACGTTTTGCGTCGGTGTCGCACGAGGCGGTCGACTACTTGAACAACATGGCGTTCTACAATTCGCGGAACACCATGGCGGCGCTCGAGGGCACGGGCATTCGTTGTCCGCAGTTCGATGACTATGTCGACAACTTGATGCGGTACGTCCGCGACTACTTCGAGCGTGCGGATCGCGACACACGTGCGGTCGTTGCGAGTTAGGCGAAGATAGGCGGTGTTCGTGGCGGGGGCGAGGTCGAGGCCAAAGAGTCTCGGGGGGAGCCGTGAGCGTGAGCGTGTTCGTGGCGTGAGCGTGTTCGTGGCGTGAGCGTGTTCGTGGCGTGAGCGTGTTCGTGGC
>WUUC01178808.1_pt1 | contig 20858 bp, 20 predicted proteins | sample 6278441 | NCBI WGS metagenome assembly WUUC01 (sample SAMN13675441, study PRJNA597444) | soil metagenome | isolation source: soil | place: USA: Washington | collected 2017-10
GCTCGCCACGATGGCGAGACCGCCGTCCGCAAGATGAGCCTTGATCGCGTCTTCGAGCACCTTCACCGAAGCGGCGTCGAGCGAGACGGTGGGCTCATCGAGAAGCCAGATCGGCCGCTTCGCCGCGAACAGGCGAAGGAGGGACAGCTTGCGCCTCTGCCCTGCGGAGAGAAGGCCGGCGGGAAGTTCAGCGATAGGAGAAAGTCCAAATCGATTGAACGCCTCTTCTATCCCTGAGCCGTCTCCTTCAAGAAAGTCGGTCCAGAACCGGACGTTCTCGCGCGAGGTGAGCGCACCCTTGATCGCGTTGGTATGCCCGACATAATGGCAGAGCTCCGAAAGCGGTGCTGAGCTGAGAGACAGTTCGAAGCGTCCGGAGCTAAGTGGCAAGAGGCCGGCTATCTGCCGCAACAAGCTCGTCTTGCCGGCACCGTTCGGGCCTGTGACGAGAAGCGACCCCCCGGATCGAAGGCTAAAGCTGAGGTCATGGAAGAGGAGCCGCTCGCCCCGCTGGCAACTGACCCCATGGGCGAGGAGCGTGATCTCTTGCGGCATGTGCCCGGATTTCGCGCTGACGGTGATCCGTTGTGAGGCAGGCAAGCGACGGGGCAAGTGCACCAATGGCGCATTGTGTCCCCGTCGGCAGGGCTTTTATATAGGGGAGGGCGCGCCTCCAACAGTCCGGCCGATCGGCATCCAAGGGCGGTGCTTACGCCAAACGATTGGCCGCGCCTTTGCATGTACGCCCGTCGGCCTTCAATCGCGCAAGATGGCTTTGCGCCAGGGAGAGGTTATTGACGTCGCTCGCCGAGTCCTCGCTCGACAGTTTCAAATGCCGCCGCACGCTCAAGGTCGGCAAGCGGGCTTACGATTATTTCAGCCTGAAGGAGGCCGAGGCGAACGGGCTTTCGGGCATTTCGAGGCTTCCCTTCTCGCTCAAAGTCCTCCTCGAAAACCTGTTGCGCCACGAGGATGGGCGCACCGTCACCTCCGACGACATCAAGGCTGTGGCCGAGTGGCTCAATACGGGCAAGAGCGAGCGCGAAATCGCCTTCCGGCCCGCGCGCGTGCTTATGCAAGACTTTACCGGCGTGCCCGCCGTCGTCGATCTTGCCGCCATGCGCGACGCGATGCAGCTCTTGAACGGCGACCCGCGCAAGATCAATCCCCTCGTGCCGGTCGACCTCGTCATCGACCATTCGGTGATGGTGGACGCCTTCGGCACGGCGAACGCCTTCCACATCAATGAAGAGAGAGAATATGAGCGGAATGGCGAGCGCTACGCTTTCTTGCGCTGGGGCGCGAGTGCCTTCGATAATTTCCGCGTGGTGCCGCCCGGGACCGGCATTTGCCATCAGGTGAATCTTGAATATCTCTCGCAGACGGTTTGGACGAAGGCGGCGAATGGCGCCGGCAAGCTCGCCTTTCCGGATACGCTGGTCGGCACCGACAGCCACACGACGATGGTGAACGGCCTGTCGGTGCTTGGCTGGGGCGTCGGCGGCATCGAGGCCGAGGCCGCGATGCTCGGCCAGCCGATTTCGATGCTGATCCCCGAGGTGGTCGGCTTCCGCGTCACGGGAAAGCTGAACGAGGGCGTCACCGCGACCGATCTCGTTCTCACCGTGACCGAGCGCCTGCGGCGGCTCGGCGTGGTCGGCAAGTTCGTCGAGTTCTACGGCGAGGGTCTCGCCAATCTTCCCCTCGAGGACAGGGCGACGATCGCCAACATGGCGCCCGAATACGGGGCGACTTGCGGCTTTTTCCCGATCGACGAGGAGACGCTGAATTATCTTGAGGCCACCGACCGCAAGGGCTCGCGCATCGCGCTGGTCGACGCCTATTCGAAGGCGCAAGGCCTCTATCGCGACCAGGATACGCAGGACCCCTGCTTCACCGAGACCATTTCGCTCGACCTTGCCGAGGTTGAGCCGTCGCTGGCCGGCCCGCGCCGACCGCAGGACCGGGTTGCGCTCGCCGGCGCGCCGCGCTCTTTCGCTGAAGCGCTCGACAAGGAATACGGAAAGCGCGAAGAGGCGGGGAAGAGGGTGCCGGTCGCCGGCCGCAATTTCGATCTCGGCCATGGCGACGTCGTCATCGCCGCCATCACCTCCTGCACAAATACCTCGAATCCCTTCGTGATGATTGCGGCGGGTCTTCTTGCTCAAAACGCTTTGAAGCGTGGCCTGCAGGCGAAACCCTGGGTGAAGACCTCGCTCGCTCCCGGATCGCAGGTGGTTTCGGATTATCTGGAGCAAGCCGGCCTTCAGAAGGAGCTCGATGCGCTCGGCTTCCACCTCGTCGGCTATGGCTGCACGACCTGCATCGGCAATTCCGGGCCGCTGCCGGACGAGATCTCCAAGACCATCCACGAGCACGGGCTCGCTGTTGCCTCGGTCCTCTCCGGCAACCGCAATTTCGAAGGGCGCGTCAATCTCGACGTGCGCGCAAATTATCTTGCTTCGCCGCCGCTCGTGGTGGCCTACGCGCTCGCCGGATCGCTGTTGATCGATCTGACGCGCGACCCGATCGGAGCCGGAAGCGACGGCCAGCCCGTTTACTTGAAGGACATCTGGCCGTCGTCGAAGGCCATCGCCAAGGCGGTGCGCAAGGCGGTGAAAACCTCGATGTTCCGCCGCCGCTATGCGAACGTCTTCGAGGGCGACGAGGAATGGCAGGGGATCGAGATCAAAGGCGGCCTCACCTATGGTTGGGATCCCGCCTCGACCTATGTGCAGAACCCGCCCTATTTCATCGACCTGAGGCAGGCGCCGGATCCGGTGACGGACATCGTCGATGCCCGGATTCTCAGCCTATTTCTCGACTCGATCACCACGGACCACATCTCTCCAGCGGGCTCCATCCGGCCCAACAGTCCGGCCGGTCATTACCTCACCGAGCACGGCGTCGCGCAGAAAGACTTCAACTCCTATGGCGCACGGCGTGGCAATCACGAGGTGATGATGCGCGGAACGTTTGCCAATACGCGCATCAAGAATCAGATGATCCCAGGCGTCGAAGGCGGTTTCACGCGGCACTATCCGTCCGGTGAGACGATGAGCATCTATGATGCGGCCATGCGCTATGGGCAGGAGGCCGTTCCTCTCGTCGTTTTCGCCGGCAAGGAATATGGGACGGGCTCGTCGCGCGATTGGGCGGCAAAAGGGACGCGCCTTCTTGGTATTCGCGCCGTGATTGCCGAGAGCTTCGAGCGCATTCATCGCTCAAACCTCGTCGGCATGGGCGTCCTGCCGCTCGTCCTCGCCGAAGGCATGTCGTGGAAGTCGCTCGAGCTCACCGGTGAGGAGAAGGTGAGCCTCGTCGGTCTTTGCGGTTTAAAGCCCGGCCAATGGATCGAGGCGGATGTCCACTATCCGAACGGCGAGAAGCGCGCCGTTCCTTTGCGCGCGCGCATCGACACCTTCGACGAGCTCGATTATTTCCGCAACGGCGGCATACTCCACTATGTGCTGCGAAGCCTTGCGCGGCAGGCTGCCTGATCGCTGAGAATCGGCCTGAGCCTCACCGAGTTGTGACCCTGATAGAGCGTTTTGGGCCAGCTTTCGACGCTCGTTTCCGGCAATGTACGCCGGATGAAGCTCCTGTCAGCGGCCGCCCTCCTGATTGCTGCTCTGCTCGCTACTACCACACTCGCCGTTGCGGATCCGGCTAACACGACATCTGCGGCCGTTGCCGACAGTCCTTGCGTCGTCGAACTCTTCACGAGCCAGGGATGCTCATCATGCCCGCCTGCGGATGCCTTACTTGGCCGTCTGGCAAAGCGGCCCGGGATCATCGCGCTCTCCTTTTCGATCGATTATTGGGATTATCTCGGCTGGCGCGACACGCTCGCGAGCCCCGCTCACAGCGAACGCCAGCGTGCTTATGCGAGAGCGCGGGGCGACGGGCGCGTTTACACACCGCAAATGGTGATCGGCGGCGTGACGCACGCAAATGGCGGCGACGAGCAGGCCGTGCTGGCCGCAGTCGATAACGCCAGGAAGACCCTCTCCAAAGTGAAGGTGCCGATTACGACACGTCAGGACGGAGATATTCTCATCGTCGACATCGGCGCGGCGCCCGAACAGTCTGACCGGCGCTCGGCGACGGTTTGGCTTGCGATCGCAAAAGAGGTCGAGAAGGTCGCCATCCCGCGCGGCGAGAATCGGGGGCGCGAGATCGCCTATCATCACACCGTGCGGGAGTTGACCCCGATCGGAATGTGGGACAGGGAGGCGGTCAGCCTAAAGCTTCCGCTGAAAGAGCTGAAGACGATCGGTGGCGACCGCTTGTTCGTGCTTCTGCAGGTCGAGGAGATGGGGCCAATTCTCGGCGCCGCATCCTTCTCGCCTTAGGGCCAACTTCTTGTGTGGGGAAACTGCCAAGAAGGGCCCGGTCCGAAACGAGACCCCGGGGGGCTGGGGGGCTGAGATGTCCGAAGCCTCTATCTGGACCGGGCCGAGAGGCAACGATGCTGATCATACGGGTTTTTGGGGCTCGCCTTGGGCTGAACTTGGGCATAACTGTGATTTCTGTTTCGCGTTATTACAGTTTGTGTGCCCTGCCGCGATCGGCTTGAATTCGAGCATTGTCCAAGCCATCATGACGCTTCCATTACAGGGAGGCGCGCATTGAGCGAAACCGAGCCAATAGTCTTGCCGCTGGCCAGGACGGCCGGCGGCCAAACACAACAAGCCGAAGGTCGGCGTGGCGGGATTGCTTTCGATCGCGATGAGTTGGCTCAGATTCTCAACGTATATGGACGGAAAGTGAGAAGCGGGGAGTGGCGCGATTACGCCATCGACACGCTTCGCGAAAAGGCCGTGTTCTCGGTCTTCCGGCGAACGACCGAGATTCCGCTCTACCGCATCGAAAAGGCGCCGAAGCTCTCAAGGCGGCAAGGAGCGTATAGCGTTGTCGCCGCGACAGGCCTGATCCTAAAGCGCGGCCACGACCTTGCCCGCGTTCTGAAGGCCCTCGATCGCGGCCTGCGGCTGGTCGAGGTCTAGTCACTTCCAAAAAAACAAAGGCCCCGGCGAAGGCCGGGGCCCATGTCTTCGTGCCCGTTAATGTCAGCTACCGGCGATCGCCGAACAGCTGCAGAAGCATCATGAACAGATTGATGAAGTCGAGGTAGAGCCTGAGGGCTCCCATGACAGCCTTGCGGCCGGCGACGGTGCCGTCGTCCCCGGCATAGTACATCTCCTTGATCTGCTGCGTGTCGTAGGCGGTGAGGCCCGCGAAGACGAGAACGCCGACGATGGAGATGGCGAATTGCAGCGCGGTTGAGCCGAGGAACAGATTGACGAGGCTTGCGAGAACCACGCCGATCAGGCCCATGAACAGGAACGAGCCCCAGCCGGAGAGGTCCTTCTGGGTCGTATAGCCGTACAGGCTGAGCGCCCCGAACGAGGCCGCGGTGATGAAGAACACCCGCGCGATGCTCGCATGGGCGTACACCAGGAAGATGGAGCCAAGCGACAGCCCCATCAGCGCCGCGAAAACCCAGAACGCGAGTTGCGCCCCGGAAAGGCTCATGGAACTGATGCGCGCCGACAGGTAAAACACCATGGCGAGCGGCGCCAGGATCACCACCCACTTGAAGGCGCTGGCGAAGATGAAGTTACCGAAGCTGGTCAGCTGTACCCCGGCATCGGTCTGCGTGACGGCCATGGCGAAGGTCAGGTAGGCGACCACGCCCGTAATCGCCACGCCCACAGCCATATAGTTGTAGACGCGGAGCATGTAGCCGCGCAGGCCTTGGTCGATTACGCCGACTTCGGCGCGGCCGACGGTCGTCCCTTGCGCGTAACGTCTATCGAGATCCGCCATAGATGGTCCTTTCACCCTTACAAGCGTTTAGAGAGAAGCCGTTCGACAGGCATTTTGACAGGGAATATGGGTGCAACTGGCCCGTCGCGCAAGCCGGTTGCCGGGCACAAGCGAGCGTTCCCGCGCCGAATTCATGAGACCGTCATTCGCCGCGCAAATAAGGCGCCGCCTTGGCTGAAAGCACCCGCCAGGAGACCGCAGCTCCGATCGCGAGCATAAGCGCGAGCGCAAGCAGGATCGTCTCGGCGGCCGCGAGTCCCGACCACGCGAATTTGATGTCGAAGGCCCATTTGCATAGGGCCCAGGCGGTGAGGCTTCCGACGGCAGCTGCGAAAGCCGCCGTGACAAGCCCGAGCACGCTGAATTCGAGCATTTGCGCCGAAAGGATGCGTCGGCGCGTGGCACCAAGCGTTTTGAACAGCACCGCCTCATATTTCCGTCGCTCTTGACTTGCGAGCACTGCGCCGGTCAGCACGAGCGCGCCGATGGCGAGGATCGCGCCGGCCGTCACCCGGATCGCCCCCATGACTTTTCCGAGAAGGTCCTTGGCAGCATCGACGATGTCGCTGACTTTGATCGCGGTGACGAGCGGGAACCGATCCGCAAGCGCCTGCACGAGCTTCGCCTCGTTGGCGGGAGGAAGGCCTTGGGGCAATTCGAGGGTGGTGAGCGCCCGGTGCGGCGCCCCGGCAAGGGTATTCGGCGAGAACAGCATGACGAAATTGATGGCGAGAGATTCCCAGTCGATCTTACGGAAGCTCGCGATGCTTGCCTCGACATTGCGGCCGAGAACGTTGACGGTAACCGTGTCGCCGATCTTGAGCCCGAGTCCCTTGGCGGCCTCTGTATCGAATGAGACAAGCGGTGGCCCGGAATAGCCCTTCGGCCACCAGCTTCCCTCGACGATGGTCGATGCTTCCGGAAGGGTGTCGGTGTAAGTGAGACCGCGATCGCCGGAGAGGACCCAGCGCTGTTCGGGATCCGCCTTCACCTTCTCCACGGGAACGCCCTTCAGCGCAACAATCCGCCCGCGCAGCATCGGCGCATCGGCAAGCTTTGCGCCTGGCTCGGCGGCGAGCACGATCTCTCGAAACGTGCGGAGGTCCTTCGCATCAATGTCGAGGAAGTAGTAGGCGGGAGCATCGGCCTTGAGGCCGCCTTCGAGCTCGGTCAGGAGCGAGCGCTGCACAAGTGCAATGGCGACGAGAAAACCGAGCCCGAGCCCGAGCGAAATCGAGACCTGACGGGCAATGGATCCGGGCCCGCCAATACTGGCGAGGGCAAGATTGAGGACCGCGGGGCGGGAGCGCCGGAACCGTGACGCCATTCTTTGCAGCGCAAACCCAAAACCCCAAAGCAGGAGGAAGGCAGCGACGATCCCGCCGATAATCGCCGCAGTGAGGCCCGGTTCCTCCGATGCCGCAAGGCCAAGCCCGATCAGCGCTGCCGCCGAGGCCGCGGCCGCGGCGATGAAGGGAAATGCCGGCGGCCGTTCCTCTTCGGAAAGGTGGGCACGCATGAGAACCGCCGGAGGAACGGCGCTCGCCCGGCCAAGGGGCAGAAGCACGAACAGGAGCGTGGTGAAGAGCCCAGCCGCGGCAGCGGCAAGCAGCGAGCGAGGGTGCGGCTCCGTCGCGAGCGGGATTGGGAGCGCCTCGCCGTAGAGCGCGCTGATGATTGCAGGCGTGAGCATTCCAACGATGAGCCCAAGGGAAATTCCGAGGCTCGCGAGCAGGATCGACTGAAGAAGATAGACGCGAAGCACAAGTGCACCTGTCGCGCCGAGGGATTTGAAGGTCGCGATCACCATCCGCTTCTTTGCCATGTAGCTTTCGATGGCGTTGCCCACTCCGATGCCGCCGAGCAAGAGCGCGGCGAGCCCAACAAGGCTGACGAATTGAGCGAAACGGTCAACCTCGCGCCGGAGCGAGGGAGCGGGATCGGTCCAATCGTTGATGCTGAAGCCGCTTTCCGGGAACTTGGCCTGAAAGGCGATCCGGATCCGCTTCAGGGCCGACTTGTCGTCTCCGCGGCCGTCGTGAAGTTTCAGCCGGTAGATCCAGCGGACGAGGCTTCCCGGCTGGACGAGCCCGGTACGTCGGAGCGTCTCAAGCGAGAGGAGCAGCTTCGGCCCGTAGGCGAGCCGGTCGGCGAGGCGGTCCGGCTGCTGGCCGAGGATGCCGCCGATCTCCACGGTCGTGTCGCCGAGCGAGACTTTGCTGCCGATCTTAAGGCCGAGCCGGTCCAGTAGCGGACGTTCTACAACCACAATGCCGGTTTTCCGCCACGGCGCCGGCCCGCCGCTTTGGCCCGCATCGGCGATGATGACATTGCCGTATAGGGGGTAGGCATCGTCGACCGCCTTCAATTCTACCAGTGCGCGCTTGCCGCTTCCGACCCGAGCCATGGCACGCAGGCTCGCGGACTCGCTGATCATTCCCTCGGCGGCAATGGCGGCGCGCTCCTCGGCATTCGCACGGCGGTGCACCCGCTCGAAGGACAGGTCTCCGCCGACGAGCAGCCGTCCCTGTCGCGCAAGCGACCGATCGAATGAAGCTGCAAGCGATCCGATTGCGGCTACCGCGGCGACCCCGAGCGCGATGGAAAGGACGAAGACGACGAGTCCGCCCGCGCCCGCACGCAGCTCGCGGAAAGCAATCGAAAGGGCGAGCGGCAGCCGAAGACCGGAGCTTCGCTGCGGCGTGACGATTTCGGCCGTCACGACAATGCGCGGCGCCTTTCGCCCGCGCCCTCTCGAACGATGCGGCCGTCGGCGAGACTCACGGTGCGATCGCAGCGTCTTGTCAAAGCACGGTCGTGTGTGATGAGGAGAAGCGTCGCGTCCATGCGCTCGCGCAGATCGAAGAGAAGGTCCATCACCGCAGCCCCGGTGGCGAGGTCGAGATTTCCGGTCGGCTCGTCGGCAAGAAGGATGGCGGGCCGCGGCGCAAGGGCTCGCGCCATGGCGACGCGCTGCTGCTCGCCGCCCGAGAGCTGGCCAGGGAAATGATCCTGGCGATGCGAGAGGCCCACTTCGGCGAGTGCCGACCGGGCCGCGTCGAAGGCGTCGGTTCGGTCGAGGAACTCAAGCGGCAGCGCCACGTTCTCAAGCGCGGTCATGGTGGGAACGAGGTGGAAAGACTGGAACACAATGCCGATATTCGCGGCGCGCAGGCGCGCAAGGCCGTCCTCGTCGAGTCTTGTGTAATCCGCATCCAAAACCTGCACGGAGCCGCTTGTCGCCCGTTCGAGGCCGGCGATCACCATGAGCAGCGTCGATTTGCCGGCACCGCTTCGCCCAACGACGGCAACCGCTTCGCCCGACAGAACCTCGAAATCGAAACCGCGCAGAATTGAAACCGGGCCCGCGCGAGAGGACAGGGTGACGTGCACGTCCTCAAGGCGGATGACCGGAGAGCGAGAATGTTTCAGCGATTGGTCCATGGAATTCCGTCTTCGCGCCTCTAAATGAGGCTGAGAAGCGCAATAGAGAAGAGCAAAGAGGTCAAAAAATGATGGGGCGAGCGCTGCTCGTATCTGCTGGCGTCATTGCGCTCCTCCTCGGAGCCCTTGTGGTCAGATCCACGACGACGCCATCAGTCCAGCCAAAGCAAGCGGCGAAGGAAGAGGCGGCGAAGAAGGGGCCGGAGATCGTCGTGCTCGGCGACAGTCTTAGCGCCGGCTGGAATCTTGCGCAGAACGAAGCTTTCCCGGCGCAGCTGGAAGCCGCTCTAAAGGCACGCGGGAAGGAGGTGACGATCGTGAACGCGGCTGTTTCGGGAGACACGGCCGCCTCAGGCCTTGCGCGCGTCGACTGGTCCATCCCTTTGACCGCAAGCGCGGTCATCATCGAGCTCGGCGGCAACGATGCGCTGGCCGGGCTCGACCCCGCCGCGACCAAGGAGACGCTCGACAAGCTCATCACCTACATCAAGGCGCGGCGGCTGCCGATCCTGCTCGCGGGCATGGAGGCTCCGCGCAATCTCGGCAAGGACTATGTCGAGTCGTTCCGCGTCATGTATCAGGACCTCGCCGAACGCCACGATCTCATCCTTTATCCGTTCTTCCTCGATGGCGTTGCGCTCGACGAGAAGTTCACCTTTCCAGACGGCCTGCATCCGAAAGCGGCGGGCGTGACGCGGATCGTGGAAAGAATTCTGCCGAAGGTCGAAGAGCTTCTCTCCGAGGTCAAACCGAAGCCGGTCGGCGCCTTTCCGCCGCCACAGTGATCGGCAATGTCGCCAGAAAAATTGGGAGGAAGGACATGAACGACACTCCAAGAGAGGTCAGCGTCCCGCCGCAGGCCATTCTGATGCGGCTCCTCTTCGGCAAGCAGCTGACCGCTTCGCTCGGCGCTCTCGCTCGCCTCGGCGTCGCCGATCACATGAGCGATGACCCTCAGCCCGTTGAAGATCTCGCGGCGAAGGTCGGGGCCGATGCTGGGTCACTCTACAGGGTGATGCGCATGCTCGCCGCCTTCGACGTCTTTCGCGAGGAGAAGGGAAGGCGTTTCGCGCTCGCCCCGGTCGGGAAGGTGCTTCAGACCGATGCGCCGGGCTCGATGCGTTACACGGCGATGATGCTCGGCGATGATTGGGCAATCCAAGCCTATGCCCACATTGCGGATAGCATTCGCACCGGCGGTGACGCGTTCACCGCCGCGTTCGGAAAGCAGGTCTTCGAATGGTTTGCCGATCATCCGGAAAAGGCCGAGACGTTTCAACGGGCGATGACAAACGGGTCTGCGAACGCCGCGCAGGCGATTCTGTCGGCCTACGAATTTTCCGGGATAAAGCGCATGGCCGACATTGGCGGCGGACACGGCCTTTTGCTTGCGTCGATTCTGAAGCGTTACCCTTCGATGCAGGGCGTGCTCTTCGATCTGCCGGAGGTCGTGGCCAGCGTCCCACCAAGCAGGTTTGAAGAATGCGGTGGACGGCTTAGCGTCGAGGCCGGAAGTTTCTTCGAGCACGTGCCGCAAGGCTGCGACGCTTATATGATGAAGCACATCCTGCACGATTGGAGCGACGAGCATTGCCGGACGATCCTCCGGCTCGTGCGCGAGCAGCTTCCGCGCGATGGGCGCTTGCTCGTTTATGAACTCGTCCTCTCCGACAATCCGGGTCCAACGCCCGCGAAGATGCTCGACATCGAGATGCTAGTGATGACCGTCGGGGGCCGGGAGCGCACGCCGGAGGAGTTCGCCAATCTCTTCGCCTCGGCCGGCTTGAGGCTCGAGCGCGTCGTCACGACGCCGGGCCCAATCTGCGTCGTCGAGGGACGCCCGGTCTGATCTCACCGTGAGCTACGCCTGCTCGAGCGCGGCCAGCATGAAGGACATCATGGCGAGGAGCGACCCGATCGTGCGTACATGGTTCCAGCCGGTCCAATAGGAGAGATAGCGGCCCCACAGCTCCTGTCCCTCGATGGTCTGCCGTTCCACCATTGCAAGCTTGTTGTTGAGGGGCACATTGGCGGCAACCGTCACGAGGATGGTGCCGACAAGATAGAACAGGCTTCCCGCGATCAAGAGCCCCGAACCCGACATCGACCACATCAGAAGGGCCGCCGTGGCGAGAACGATGCAGACGATCGCCGTTCCGAAGAAGGCTCCGAGGAATAGGGGGTTAAGCACGACGATATTGATGGACTGCATGGCAGCGATGCCCAACGCCGGCTGCAATCGGCCGAGCGCCTCCATCACGCACGCTGAGAAGGCGAAGAAGAATCCGGCAATAAGTCCTGCGCCGAGCGCCGCAACGACGCTCAGCGCAAGAAGCATGGCTCTATCGGCACGTTTATTCCTTATGCAACGGTCGGTTGCCGTGCCGCATATTGCTTAACCCTGCCCAAGGCGCAAGCGTGATGGCTAGAGGTCCACTATGGTTTTGAAGCCGCCCCAGATCATGCGCTTGCCGTCGAACGGCATGTTTTTCATGTCCATGCTGAGCCGAGGATCTTTCATAACCTTGGCGTTGATCCTGTCGCGGTCTTTGCGCGATCTGTAGACGATATAGGAGAAGACGACCGTCTCGTTCGGCTTCAGTTTCACGCTGCGCGGGAAGGAGGTCCACTTCCCCTTCTTCACGTCGTCGGCGATACACTCCTTGAACTCGATCGCGCCGTACTCCTTCCAGAGCTTGCCGGCCTTTCGCGCCATGCGGCGATATGCATCGATATTCTTTTTTGGGACTGGCACGACGAATCCGTCGATATAGACCATGTGAGTTCTCCGTCACCAAGAGGCTTGCGGAAACCGTCCTCAGGCCGATTTTGCAGCCTCGGCCTCCGTCATCGTCACCACCATCCAATGCACGCCGAATTTGTCGGCCACCATGCCGAAGCTGGGCGAAAAGAAGGTCTCGCCGAGCGGCATTTCCACCGTTCCTCCATCGGCGAGCGCATTGAAGAGCCGCTCTGCCTCGCTTTTGGTCTTGGTCTGCAGGGCGAGCGAAAAGCCCTCGAATTTCGGCGCTCCCTTGCAATAGCCGTCCGAGGCCATGACGCGGGTCGAACCGATGCGGAAGCAGGAATGCATGACTTTGTTCTCCGCTCCGGGGGGCAGCATGCCCTCGGGGCAGGGATCCGGCGTTTCGCTAAAGCGCATCATTTGCTCGACTTCAGCGCCGATGGCTTTCTTGTAGAAATCCAGCGCCTCCTCGCAGCGGCCATCGAATTGAAGATAGGCTTCGACTTGCATGACTCCTCCTTTGCGTTTTGAAGGGAACGATTTAAGCGGCTTCGCCCTGATAGACGCGTTTGAGCGCGGCGATGTCGAACTTCTTCATCTGAAGGAACGCTCGCGTCACCCGCTCGACCTTCCGAGGATCGGAATCCATCAGCATCTGCAGAAGCGCCGCCGGAACGACCTGCCAGGACAGACCGAACTTGTCCTTGAGCCAGCCGCAGGGGCCTTCCTGGCCGCCCTCACTCAGCTTGCTCCAGAAATAGTCGATCTCGTCCTGGCTATCGCAATGGATCTGGAAGGAGACGGCCTCGTCGAACTTGAAATGCGGGCCGCCGTTTAGCCCCAGAAATTCGTGTTCGGAGAGGAAGAACTGCACGGCCATCACCGAGCCGGCTGGCTTGCCGTGAATGTCCTGTCCTTCATTGGCGTAGTAGGACACCGTGCCGATGCGGGAATCCTTGAACACGGAGACGTAGAACTTGGCAGCGTCCTCGGCCTCCGTGTCGAACCAGAGGCAGGGCGTGATCTTCTGGGGGGCGAGTTTCATGCGACTGCTCCTTACAAGCGAGAGGGGCTCGGTTAGGGCGTGAGGTCCATCAGCGCCTTGCCGCTTTCCATGTCGAACGGCACGGAGAAATGTTCGTGCACGACGAGCCATTTGCCATCGATCTTGCGGCAGCAGACGGTCACGCGCATGTGGCCGGTCTTCATCTCGCCGTCCGGGGCGGTCCCGCCGCAGCGCGCGACATAATGGGCAAAGCCGATGTCATCACCGGTCGACACGCCGAGATCGTGGATCTCGAAGAAGCCCTCGCCGGGGCACATCTCGAAGCAGGCTTGCCAGTGCTTCTTATAGGCATCGCGCCCCTTGAACTGGAGCTGGCCGATTGCGTCGAAGGCAAGGACGTTAGAGTCGTAATGCGACATGATCCTGTCGATGTCCCGATCCTGTGTCGCCTTTTGCCAACTCTGGATGAGGTCTTTGATCTGCGCTTCGGCAATCAGTTTGCTGTTTGGAGTTGCCATCAGTTCCTCCCTTTGAGTGAAACTAGGTTGATTGGCCGGCAGGTTCGTTACGCCAAATAGGCTGCGAGCTTGTCCAGGCAGCCGCTCCAGCCGTGCTCGTGCCGGTCGCGCGCCCCCTCATCGAAGAACTGCTCATGAATAAGGGTCAGGAGCGCCCCGTCGCCGTCAGGTTTGATCAGAACGGTGACGAGAGATTGGCGCTCGGGCATGGTCCTCCACATCCAGCTGAAGACCAGCTTCTCGTTCGGGACCACCTCGAGATAGGTGCCGCTCACATGATGCTCCTCGCCGTCCTCCGTTGAAAATTCGACTGCGTAGCGGCCGCCCTCGCGCGCATCCGCGCTCGCCCTCTTCACCGGCCCGGAATCGGGCCCGAACCACTTCACGATTTTCGCGGGGTCCGTCCAGGCGGCGTAGACTTTTTCCGGCGCCGCAGCGAGACGACGTTTGAGCGTGAGGCTTGGCTTGACGGAGACTTTCGGCTGGGCGGACATCCATTCTCCTCCACAAAGGCTGCAAGCCGGTCGAGCTGCTCGGACCAGAATCGCAGATAACGGTTCAGCCAGTTCATGGCGTCTTCCATCGGATCGGGCGTGAACGTGCAGGCGACCACGCGCCCGGTTTTGTTGCGCCGAACGAGGCCTGCGTCTGACAGCACATCGAGATGCTTCATGATCGCCGGCAGCGACATCGCATGTGGGCGTGCCAGCTCGCTGACCGAGACGCTCTCCTCCTCGCTCAGCTGCGCAAGAATGGCGCGCCGGGTCGGGTCGGCGAGCGCCGCGAAGGTGCGGTCGAGGCGGTTATCCTGATACTTAACCATTGAGTTAAGTATTATGCATCCGAGCGCCTGTTGTCAAGTCTCGCGGGCCGCGCTGGCTCGTGGAAGCGAATGGCTTTAGAAGGCGCCGCCAGGGAGGGATCTCCGCAGTTGGCTACGATCTACGATTGCAAGCCGCGCTTCCAGGCGCTGCTACGGCCAGTGGCCAAGCGCGTCGCGCGTGCCGGCGTGAGCGCCAATGGTGTGACGCTGTTCGCGCTCGTATTTAGCCTTGCGCATGGCGCCTGGCTCGCGCTTCAGCCCAATGCGGCCCTTCCTTTTCTGCTGTTGCCGATCACGCTTTTTCTGCGCATGGCGCTGAATGCCATCGACGGCATGATGGCGCGCGAGCATGGGCTTGCGAGCCCTCAAGGCGCGCTCCTCAACGAATTGTCGGATGTGGTCGCGGATGCCGCGCTCTACCTCCCATTTGCGCTTGTGGCGGGCGTGAATGCGCCGCTCGTGGTGTTGGCCGTCGTTTGCGGAATTGTCGGCGAGATGGCCGGCGCGCTCGGGCCGATGCTCGGCACGGAACGCCGTTATGATGGGCCGCTCGGCAAAAGTGACCGCGCCTTCGCCTTCGGGCTTCTTGGCTTCCTGATCGGTGCCGGCGTCAAACCTGGAGTGTGGGCGACGGCTTACCTCGCCCTCCTGCTGGTGCTCTCTTCCCTCACCATTATGAACCGGGCGAGATCAATACTGGCATCGGCCCGGAAGGGGACGGAATGACCACGGCCTTCGGTATCCCCGAGAACGTCCTTTCGCCACGGCCGGCGTCTACGCGCTTCTCATCCTCGCGAGCTTCATCGTCTGGCTTCTGGCAAGGCGGAGACAAACCGAGCGCATGGCCGAGCTTCAGCTGCGGGTGCGGTCCTGGTGGTGGATGATCGGCGCCTTTACTCTCGCCATGTTGCTCGACCGTACGGTGGCGATCGTCTTCCTCGCCCTCATCTCCTACCTCGCGCTCAAGGAATATCTTTCCCTCATCCCGACCCGTCGCATCGACCGGGAGGTGCTGCTCTTCACTTATCTCACTGTTCCGATCCAGTTCTATTGGGCCGCTATCGACTGGTACGGCATGTTCGTCGTTTTCGTGCCGGTCTGGATGTTTCTCTTCTTCCCGGCGCTGATGGCGCTCCGCGGAGAAACGAGCGGTTTCTTGCGTGCGGTGGGAACGCTGAGCTGGGGCCTGATGATGACGGTTTTCACGCTGAGCCACATGGCGATGCTGCTCGTCTCCGGCGACGCTGAGAACCCTGTGGCCGGAGGCCTCGGTCTTCTGTTCTTTCTCGTGATGCTGACCCAGTTCAATGATGTGGGGCAGTTCACCTGGGGGAGGCTGACCGGCCGGCACAAGGTGACGCCGAGTGTGAGTCCGAACAAGACTTGGGAGGGACTCATCGGTGGCGTCGCCACCACGACCGGGGTCGCGGCGCTCATTGGTCCTTATCTCACGCCCATGGGTCCCGCCTGGTCAGCCCTTGCCGGGTTGATCATCGGCATTGCCGGGTTTCTCGGCGACATCACCATGTCGGCGGTAAAGCGCGATCTCGGCGTCAAGGATGCGAGCGGGCTGATTCCCGGCCATGGCGGCATTCTCGACCGGGTCGATAGCCTCACTTACGCGGCGCCGGTCTTCACGCACTTTTTCCGCTATTTCTTCTTCCCGTGAGCGGAACGGCGATGGTGAGGCTCCTCCGCTTCCTATTTCTTGCTCTCGTCGTTCGCGCGGTGATCCTTTTGGTGCTCGGGCTCACGGTGCGCCACCGCGATCGCCTACCGTCGAAGGGCCCGGCCGTCCTTGCCGCGAACCACAACTCGCATCTCGATACGCTCGCGCTGATGTCGCTCCTGCCGCTCGAGGAGCTTTCGCATGTTCGTCCGGTCGCGGCCGCGGATTACTTCTCGAAACCGGGACCGTTCGGCTGGTTCGCGCGGAACATCATCGGCATCATTCCTATCGAACGCGGTGGCGCAGCAAGCGGAGGGAATCCGCTCGCGTCATGCGAGGATGCGCTCGATCGCGGCGACATTCTCATCGTCTTTCCGGAAGGCTCGCGCGGTGAGCCCGAGGCGCTCGCCGCCTTCAAGAGGGGCATTGGTCATCTTGCCCGTGCGAGGGCGAAGGTGCCGGTGATCCCCGTCTTCATGCATGGACTCGGCAAGGCGTTGCCGAAAGGCTCGACCATCCTCGTGCCCTTCAATTGCATCGTCAGTGTCGGAGAGCCGCTCTACGGAGAGGAGTCGCACGCGGTCTTCGTGACCGCGCTCGAGGCACGCCTGGCGGAGCTCGCCGCGGGCGAAAAGCTTCCGGTTTGGGACTGAGCATCCCGGCCCTTCGCGCCCGGATGACGATCACGAGGAGACTAATCGCTGATCGCCTGGCAGCGCACGCCCTTGGTTTTGGTTGGCTGGATCGTGCCCGTCTCGAGCACGATCTCCCAGGCGCGGCGGACATCGGTCCACCACTCGCGATCCTCGCGGCCTTTGGCGAGGCCTAGGAAGCGCAGCATCTCGTCCTTGCCCTTTACGCAGGAAATGGTGAATTCCACGCCGCCTTCCGGCGGAGGCACAATCAGAGCGTCTGTGACTTCGAGCCTGGCCGGGACCTCTTTGGTCGCCTTGGTAATCTCGCGGCTCGTCAGGACGAGAATTGTGCCGTCCGTTTCGCGCTGGTATTGGCGGATGAAAATTGGAGGCGCAACGAGGCCGCCGCCGAGATCCGCCCAGCCATCGAGCTCTAGATCTCCCTGATAGAAAGTGCCGACGAAGCTTTTAGCGAACAGAACGTCAGTGTTCTCCTCTTCGGTCGGCGCCTTCGGCTCGGCGCCGGCTCCGACGGTCATAACCGCGAGGGCCATCAGTGCGGCCGTTAAGGAACGAGTGAGCATTGCAGTCAGTGTCCCATGGGCCTCCGATTTACGGACGAAGCCGCGCGCCAGTCCAGCCAGAATCTGGAGTTATCCGGTTGGGCCCGGCGGGAGCGAAAAACTCTAAAGTAACCCTTGTCGGGTCAAGGTTTGCCCGTACCTTTCCCACGGTCCATCCTGATAACGGGGTTATTCCCAGATGTTCGGCAGGCGATCATTGCCACTCTTAGCGCTCGCTCTCGCCGCGGCCTTGAATGGCTCCGCCGACACGCCGTCTCCCGCCACGCATCGAACCGTAGCAGCCCTGGCTGCGACAGGGTCCGTCCCGAAGAGCCTGGGCCAACGCGAGCAGGAGGCTCTGGGCCGGATGGCAGGCCAGATGGTCTTGGTCGGGTTCGAGGGCGCGGAGCCCGCTGATTCCAGCGTGCAGGCTGTGCGTGCCCAGCTTGCGAACGGAACGATTGGTGGTGTCGTTCTCTTTCCGGAAAACATTCGCTCGGCTAGCCAGCTACGGTCCCTCACCTCTTTCCTGAGCGCCTCCGAAGCCAAGTTGACTCCACTCATCGCCGTCGATCAGGAGGGCGGGGTGGTGCAACGTCTTGGCCATCACAACGGGCACACAGATTTCCCGGCGGCTGAGACGGTCGGGCGCGATCCGAAGCTGAGCACGCCGGACGCCGCCGAACGGCTTTACGGGCGCATGGCGCAGGAGCTCGCGAAGGCCGGTTTCAATGTCAATTTCGGCCCGGTTGTCGACCTTGCGATCAATCCCTGGAACAGGGTGATCGTAAAACGGAATCGGAGCTACGGGTCCGATCCGGAGGCGGTTACGAAACTCGCCCGTGCTTTCGTCGCTGCCCACAGGAAGGCGAACATCCTAACCTCGGCAAAGCATTTTCCGGGGCACGGTTCGAGCCTCGGCGACAGCCACAAAGTCCTTCCAGACCTCACGCGCACCTGGCGTGATGTCGAACTTCGGCCTTACACCGATCTCGCCAAAGCGAAGATGTTGGATATGGTGATGGTTGGGCACCTCTACCATCCGCGCTTCAGCGACGGCGATAAGCTGCCGGCTTCTCTGTCGTCGCGCGCGATCGCCGCGCTTCGCGACAAGAAGCAGATCGGCTTCAAGGGCGTGGTGGTGAGCGACGATATGGAGATGGGGGCGGTCTGGGATCCACATTCCATCGATGAGAACGTGGTGAAGGCGGTCAACGCAGGCGTCGATCTCCTGATCTTCTCCAATGTCAAATCTCGCGATCCGGAGCTTGGCGTGAAGATTCGCGATGTACTCGTCGCAGCGGTTCGCGACGGGCGCATCTCGCATGTGCGCCTTGCAGAAGCCTATGGCAGGATCGTCCGAATGAAGCGTCGCCTCCTGAACCGCAATCTTGCCGCTCGGGGAGAAAGCGGACCCGGTATCATTCCGGCGAAAGTGCGAAGTCGGTAACCGCGCCGGCCCTAATGATAGCCCTCGGTGCCCGTCGCTCTCCACAGGGCATAGTAGGAATACGCGGTATAGCCGAGGATGATGGGCAGCAGCGGAATGGTGCCGTAAAGCATGAAAAGCTGAGACTTCGGCGCGGCAGCCGCGTCCCAAAGGGTGATCGACGGCGGGATGATATAGGGGAAGAGGCTCACCGCGAGCCCGGTATAACCCATCAGGAAAATGGCGATGGCAAGAAGGAAGGGCGCGTAGCGGAGCCGCCGCTTCAGAGAGAGCCATAGCGCGCCGATGGCTGCGGCGGTGATAATCGGAACGGGGCTCAGCATCACCATGTTCGGCGGGCTGAACCAGCGCGCGGCGATCTCCGGATTGAGGAGCGGCGTCCACAGGCTGAATACCGCGATGAAAAACGCCACAGCGACGAGCGCGTAGCGCGCGATATCGTAGGCCCATTCGCGCAAGGCCTCGTCGCCCTTCATGATCATCCAGCCGCAAGATAGGAGAACGTAGCCCGAAGTGACGGCAATTGCGGTAACGGCCGAGAAGGGCGTCAGCCAGTCGAAGGAGCCGCCGCCGTACCGATTGTCTGTCACTACAAAGCCCTGCACAAAAGCGCCGAGAATCGCGCCTTGCATCAGGGCCGCCGTAATCGAGCCAAGGGCGAAGGCGAGGTCCCAGGTCCAGCGATAGCGGCCGGACTTGAAGCGGAATTCGAAGGCGACGCCGCGCAGGATGAGCCCGATCAGCATCAGAATGATCGGGATGTAAAGCGCTGGCAGCATGATGGAGTAGGCGAGTGGGAAGGCGGCGAGCAGCCCGCCTCCCCCTAGGACGAGCCAGGTCTCGTTTCCGTCCCAGAACGGCGCGACCGAGCCCATCATCGCGTCGCGATCTTCCTCGTCCGGGGTAAGCGGAAAGAGTACGCCAAGACCGAGATCGTAGCCGCCGAGAAGCACGTAGAGGAACACGGCAAAAGCGAGGATCGCGCCCCAGACGAGCGGCAGAATCACTGGAAGGAGCTCGGTCATTTGGCTCGCGGTCGTCATGGCTTGCCTGCGGCCGCCATTGGCCTGTGCGAAAGGTCTGCCTCTTCCGGCGTCGGCGGCGTCTCCTCGGGGCCGCGGCGGACGAGCTTCAGGATGTAATAGAGTCCGGCACCGAACACGATGCCGTAAACGAGCACGAAAAGCATAATTGAGATGAGAACGCTGCCGCCTGCTACCGGCGAGACGGAGTCTGTGGTACGCAAGATGCCATAGATCGTCCAGGGCTGGCGTCCGGTCTCAGCTACGAACCAGCCGGCGAGCACCGCGATGAATCCAAGTGGCGAAGCCAACACCATCGCCCGAAGGAACCAGTGCGTCGTGTAAAGCCGGCCCATCAGCCAAAGCAGGGCGCCGATCGCCGAAAGGGCGATCATAACGACGCCGATGCCCACCATGATCCGAAATGCGAAGAAGGGGATGACCGGGTTCGGCCGGTCTTCCGGCGGAAACGCCTTCAGGCCCTTGACCTCGCCGTCCCACTCATGGGTCAGGATCAGGCTGCCGAGCTTCGGGATCTCGATCTCGAAATGGTTGCTCTCGGTCTTCGCATCGGGCCAAGCGAACAGAACGAGCGGCGCGCCTCTTTGCGTCTCCCAATGCGCTTCGACCGCAGCGATCTTAGCCGGTTGATGTTCGCGGGCATTAAGACCGTGCTGATCGCCGATGACGAGTTGGAGTGGCGCGAGCCAGACGGTGAGGCTGAGCGCCATGCCGAGCATGATGCGCCCATGCGGCGCGTTCCGCCCTTTGAGGACGTACCAGGCGCCGACACCACCGACCACGAAGGCGGTGGTGAGATAGGCGGCGGCGACCATATGCGAGAAGCGGTATGGGAAGGAGGGATTGAAGATCACCTGCCACCAATCCACGACGTGCAGGATGCCGTTTTCGTCGATCCTGTGCCCCGTCGGGGTCTGCATCCAGCTGTTCGCCGACAGAATCCAAAAGGCGGAGATGACGGTGCCGAGCGCCACCATCGCAGTGGCGAAAAGATGCACGCCCTTTGGCACGTATCTGCGCCCGAATAGCATGATGCCGAGGAATCCGGCCTCCAGGAAAAAGGCGGTCAGCACCTCGTAGGACATCAGCGGGCCGATGACGTTGCCGCCGCGGCGCGAGAACTCGCTCC
>WUUC01223790.1_pt1 | contig 20855 bp, 6 predicted proteins | sample 6278441 | NCBI WGS metagenome assembly WUUC01 (sample SAMN13675441, study PRJNA597444) | soil metagenome | isolation source: soil | place: USA: Washington | collected 2017-10
AGCTGACCGGCATGCCGCTGGGCGTGGAGATCGGGTAGGTCCGCTCGAGGGCCCACCGCAGTCGTAGCGGTGGCCCCGGGCCGCCGGCGCACTCGAACAGGTGCACCCGCCCAGGTCGCTCAGCTCGGGTCCGGTGTGCTCGAAGTAGATGCCCGCGTCCTCGGCCCGGGTCCAGGAGCGTGGGGTTCGGGTCGCCCTCGTAGCCGGAGATGGCCGCTGCGGTGGACCACTTCATCCACCGCACCGCTACCGCTTCATGATCGGCCAGGACCATCTCCACACGTCCCAGCCCCAGTTCCCCGAACAACCCCAGCAGCCCGGGCAGGCCGCGGAAGTCGTCCTTGGACTCGGCGAAGCACGCCTCGACCCTGCTGGTCCGACGGGGCCAGCCGCCAGAACGGCTCACTGACGAGCGACTGGTCGCAGGCTGCGTTCCAGCAGCGTCATGGTCCCGGCGACGCCATCACCGATCCAGGTCACGCCGACACACGAGGTCACGTCGACCGGCTCGGCGGCCACGTGCCCGTCGGCGTCACCGTGGACACTTGCAGCTGATCTCGCTGAGCGTCGAGCTATCCCGCTTGAGTACGGCACACACGCGGTGCTCATTGTGATGGAGGACTTGTGTCATCTCGTTCTCGTCGCACGTCTCGGACATGTGATCAAGACAGCGTTGATCCATAGTGGATTGACCTAGGGTCGTGTGTACAAGCGTTGTGGTTGCACAGCACCTGATACGGGACGGTTGCGCGGAGCGGGTGGACCGCCGAGCAGACCGCGCAGTTCCTGCACCAAATCCGGGTGCATCCGCTGTACCCGCTCTACCACCTGGTCGCGCTCCTCGGCCTGCGCCGGGGCGAGGTGATCGGGCTGCGATGGTGCGATCTGGATCTCACCGCCCGGGTGCTGATGGTGTCCCACCAGGTCCGTGACCACAACGGCCGAGCGGTGATCTGCCCACCCAAAACCGAGACCAGCGTCCGGATTGTTCACCAACCAGCGCGGGGACCCACTCAGCCCGGGCTATGTGACGCACACCTACACCAGCGTCCTGCCCTGTCTAGCCCACCGAGCGGCCGAAGCCACCGCCAACTGGTCTTGCGAGCCGCATGGACGAAGTCGGCCCAACTTCGCCGGAAGACGGGGCGCACCACGATGAAACGGCCGCGACACCACCAGCACAAGACGATTGCGACGTACACCTGAGTCCACACTTGTGCCCAGGTTGAGCCCATACAAATCGACGCCGACCAGCAAGATCCTCTTGATCTAGAGAACCTGCTGGTCGGCGTCGATTCCGCTATGTACGCCGCCAGGGACTCGAACCCCGAACCCGCTGGTTAAGAGTGTCAACTGGTGGTGAATGATGTCAGAATATGCCGTTTCTGCACGTCATTTCCAGGGATGCGTCCGGTTGGTGTCGGCTTCTGTCGGTCCTCTCGGGCACGCGTATGCCGGGATGTGTCGGATCGTCCAGGCGTCGTGAGCGGGTGGTTGCGATGACCACGATGGCAGCTACCGCGAGTGGTCTGCGGCCGGTGGGTGCCGAGCGCGTGAGCGTGGAGGAGGCTGCCGGTGAGGATCAGTTGCAGTTGAGCCGAGGGCAGACCGCAGCGGTGGTGCTATCGGTTGGCCTTGGTATGGTGGTGGCCGGCTATGGGCTGGCTGGCTCGTACTTGAGCATCTCGGAGCTTGCTGACCGCCATCATGTGCCGCTCGCCGCGCTGGTACCGGCAGGTATCGATGATGGCTTGGTCGCCGTGGTGGTCCTGGACCTGGCGCTGACCTGGATCGGCACCGGCGGGCTGGTTGCGGCAACTGGTACGAGTTCTCTCGGTGGGCACGGTCGTGGTCAACGCGGTCGCCGGCTGGCCCGACCCGGTCGCCGTCGGCCTGCATACCGCCGCGCCACTGATGCTGTTGGCAATGCTCGAAGCCGGCCGCAGCGTGCTGCTACGCCGGATCGACGAGGCACGTGGTACTCGGCGGGAGTCGATTCCGCTTATCCGGTGGCTGCTGGCGCCGTGGCGGACGTGCTGTTGTGGCGGATGGCGTTGTGGCAGATCACCAGTTACCGAACTGCGATCGACACCGAACTGGCACTGCGCCGCGCTGTCACCGAGTTGCGGGCACACCATGGCCGTCGTTGGCGCCGACGCGCACCGGCCGACCTGGTCTGGATGCTGCGCACCGGCGTCTCGGTGAACGAGGCAGTCGCGCGGGTTCAGCGATTGGCGGGCATCGACGATGCCGTCGAGACCGTGCGATCGGTGTTGCCAGACACTCTGGTTGCCAGCTCTCGGACGTCGACTGAGCGAAAGGCACATGTGGCGGCGGATCAGGCGTCGGCGCCGGCTGGTGCATTCGGTCGGAGGCCGCGGACGCCAACGGTGATCGATTCGCCGAGGCGATACGGCTGAACCGGCAGCACTGGATGGATACAGGCCGGCCGATCTCCGCGGTGACTCTGCGTCAGAGGCTGCACGTGAGCGCCGACATCTCGAGAGGACTCGTCCGAGCTGTTCGTGAGGCAGACCGTGCCGCCGTGATCGCCGCCGTCTCAACATCGTGATCGCCGGGAAGATTGCCCAGACCGTGCTACCGACCAAGCCTGGTACCCAGGGGCGTTTACTGTGTGTGACCGGCAGAAGGCTGTGTCAAGCGGGCAGCGGTGACAAACGGGTGGGCGACACCGTCGAAGCACATGGAGCGTTGATGTTCGTCTTTCAGCGCTCCTGACGGCCGCACCAAGCCCGAGGCTCACACGGACGTGGGCGACCGGGACTCATGTCGTGGTTCGTTTCTCGCAGCCGTCGCCGGCCGCGCAGGTGCCGCATGAGGTGCAGATGAACGAGGGTGGCTGGTCCGGTTGGGGTTGCCGGCACGGTTCGGCTAGGAGTTCGTTGCCGAATCGGTGGTCGAGTTCGTCGCCGTGCCCGCCGGGTCGGAGTTGTTCGGAGCGAGTGGCGAGCACGGGGTAGCGGCCGCCGCATGTGCCGCAGCTGCGTAGTCCCCATTCGATTTGCAGTTGGGGCAGTCGCCCAGAACGTGTCGCGGTCGCGCCTGAAACTGGCGGTGCGGGATGGGCTTGCGGCATACCGGGCAGTGGGCGAATGTTGTGATGTCGTCGCGTAGTTCGTTCAGGGTTGGTGTGATCCGCGCGGTGGGGTCGTCGTGGCGTATCGTCCGTGGTGGACCTTCTGCGTGTTTTGGGAGTGTGGCGATGGTGGTTGCCCAGGCTGTGTTGTCTGGTGGTCGGGTCGCGCGCAGCTGTCCGTTGCGGTGGTCCAGCCAACCTGTGGCTACTGCTTGGGCGAGCTGTGCCGGAGCCGCGTGACTGGGTGGATAGGTGCGTAGCCAGGAACCGTCGATGTGCCAGCGCAGCGCGCGGGCGACCCGTTCGATGCTGTCCAGTTCCGCAGGAGTGAAGGTGGCGTCCGGGTTCCAATGCAGCGTGTGGTCACTGGCGGATCTGGGATCACGCCACCGGCACCCAGGTCGGCCGCCCGCTCGTCTGGAAACCGCTCATGAATACCTGCCTGGTTGTCCATCACGATGACAGCGAGCGCGTGCTGCTGGCCGCCGGTGGCCGGCAGCGGATGGTGTGGTTCTGGGCACTGGTGTCGTCGTACGCGACCTGGTGACCGATCACATGGGACCGGTGACCGCGATGGCCGCCGTCCACCGGGAGGACGGCCGGTGGCTGCTGGCGACCGGCGCCGCGGGCGGGAGCGTTCGCCTGTGGGATCCAACTACGAGAGCAGACGGTAGGTTGACAGGATCGGATCAATCAGAGCAAACATCATCGGACAACTCATGGCATCTCTGCTTCAAATCTCGAACGAAAGAATTCGTCACCAAACGCGGATAATCCGCACTCAAGTCGCGAATCTCCCGACAAGCAAAATCGGATACTTCCTTAGAAAAGTCGCCTAATGACGTCGCTACAACCCCAGAAGAGAAAGTACTTTCGATAGCTATAAAGTCATCACTTCTTTTAAGTAGAATCTGTCCATCACTTTCGGTAAGGTTGTAGACATATCGACCCGTGGGATCTTCTGCAAAGAGATCTCGCGCCTGCAGCATTGCCGTTACAAAGTGTAGTGCCGGCACAAGTTCGGCGCTAAAACTGCCCACTTGATCGCTTGTTGCAATTGAGGCTTTACCGAGAAAGTAGTACCATAGAAGATCCTCTTTGCTGGCAGTTTCGGGAGCTTGTAAATATTCTCGACTAATCGGATTCGAACGTCGTTCCCGCTGGTGGTCAATTCTGAAGGACAATATCTCTTCTCCATGGAGTTCGCCTAGAATGGATGCATTGTCCGGAGGTTGCCACCAGTGTCGACCCAAACGCGCACTCGTGTCTCTCCGTTCTCGCCGATCACTCTACCAACGTTGAACTCATGCGCATGGTTGCCCGTCACATCGTCAACTCGAGCCGGCACCGGCGCACGGCGAACGACCTCGTTAGCCAGGTTCTCGTAATCATCAAGATCAACGCTGTCATTGAACTTCGATCCCGTACCGGGAGAGCCAGGACCATGAAGCGGCAGGATATGTGTGTTGAGTACGTCATCGGCCAAGCGAACCGGACCACTGCAATTGTGTACAAGGATAGGACGCCCGCCGGCCATAACGAAGTAGGTGTAGATGTCTGCGACTGTGAGGTTGTGTGCGGTGGCAGTTCGCTCGGACATCGGATCGAGGCCGACTATCGGAACGACGCTGCCATCCGCGGTCAGTAGAGCGTCGCCTGGATCGAGTTGGTCGGCCTGTTCCCACGCACTGTCGGTGGCGTTCCAGTAAGGGTGGTCCTCGGTAGTGGTGACGACAGCACCGTCCGCCATGGCGAGATCCATCACCGAGTCCTGGTGGTGCCACACTGCGGTGACCACACGGGGGCCGGTCTCCCCGGTTTCCGGATCGGCTGCGAGAACCTTGTCCCCGACCTCGACGTCCTCGATCGGCTTGTGGGTGCCGTCGGCCATCAGTACTTCTGTGTCGCCGGCGAAGCTGCACATCCCGTTGGCGGTTCGACCGGCGATTTTGGCGGAGTCGCCGATGCCGGGAACCAGGCCGACGCCTGAGGCGAAGGCGTTGGCCACATCTCCTTCAGCGAGGTAGGCTAGCGCGTTGAGGCCGTCGGCGAACTCTCCGGCGACAGGGATGAACCCCAGGACGTCGAGGGTGGCGTGCAGAAGCTCACCGGTGTCGAAGTAGACGTCCGGCCGCATTTGCTCACATTGTGCGAGAGGAGCTTGTAGCACGCCCTGGCAGTAGTGGTCGAAACCATAGGGTCCGGACTTGGCGAATTCAATGGCGTCGGCCCAAGTGAACTCATCTGATCCCGTGTATTTATTTGCCTTAAATGTCTCGAGTACCCATTTGGGAGGCTTGATTCCTCCTCGATAAGCTGGTTTTGCCAACTTGGCCTGAGTTTGCGCTTGCTTTACTGCTTTGTTTTTTGAGTCGTCATGGGCTGCTTGCTCAACAGGGTTGTCGGATGTGATCGGCCCATCGGTCGCGCAGTTCATGTGGAATTCTTCGCAGCCGGCGGGCCGTAGGCCGGTGGGGTCGGAGAAGGTGATGGGGTTGTTGTTGGCGTAGGTGTAGCCGTGCATTTGCTGCGGGTCGGCCAGATCCATGATCGGGTCGACGGAGAGGAAGCGGCCGAGGGTGGGGTCGTATTCGCGGGCGCCGAGGTGGGTGAGGCCGGTGGTGGCGTCGGTGGTGCCGCCGACGAAGCCTTTCTCGCCGGGCCACTCGGTGGGTTGGGTGCCTCGTGGCGCGCCGAAGGGCAGCTGGCGGCGGTGGGTGACCTGCAGTGTCTGGGAGTTGATAGCGACGTGGGGGGATGCTTGGTAGTCGTTGGCGAGCCACGTGTGGGCACCGCCTTGGCGGACGGCGATGGGTGTGCCGCCGTGGGTGTAGTAGCGGGTACTGGCAGGGGTGTCGGTGCCGGTGGCGAGCCGGATCTCCTGTTTGTCGAGGTAGAGGGTGGTGCCAGTGGGATCTTTGCGCAGCAGTCGCTGTCCATCGGCGGTGTAGATGAATGAGGTGGTCTTGCCGTTGCGGGTGACCGACGCGAGGTGGCCTTCCGAGTCCCATACCAACGTTTCGCCCACGCCGGCCTTGACGCGCTGGATTGTGTCGCCGGTCTTGTTGTAGGCGAAAGTGTCTGTGCTGGTTCCGCCGAGGCTGTTGGTGGTTACTGAGGTGAGGGTGTGGGCTTGTGGTTGGCCGTCGGCGGGGTAGGTGTAGGTGCGGCTGGTGTCGCCGGCCGAGCCGTGGTGGATCTCGGACAGGCGGTTGCCTGCCTTGCTGTAGGTGTAGGTGTGCCAGTACGGTGCGGCGCCGGACAGTGTGTTGGTGGTGGGGCTGGCTTCGCAGTTGGTGGCGGGTGTCCAGGCTTCGGTGAGCCGACGTAGGTGGTCATAGCGGAAGCATTGGACGTCGGCGGGCTTGTCCTGCGGCGTATCGGCGATGGCGGTGAGGTTGCCGGCCGGGTCGTAGGTGTAGCGGGTGTCCGTCTGCATGGGACGTGGCACCTCGGCATCCACAATGGAGCGTTCCAAGCGGCGCGTGTGGCCGTCGTAGTAGTACGAGAGCCACGCCCGGGCCGTACCAGTGCCCAGCTGGATGCGTTGTGGTTCGCCGTAGCGGGTGTAGGAGGTGTCGGTGACCAGGTCGACCGTGCCGTTGTAGGCGCCGGAGGTCGTCAGCGGTCGGCTCCAGTCGTCGAGCACGTATTTGACGGTTTCCCGGGGCAGCCCGCCCGTCGGTGGGTAGGACTCGCCGGACAGGCTGCCGTCCCAGCCATAGCTGCCGAACCACGTGTAGCTGCCGGCGAGCTGGCCTTCCACCGCAGGGATGGTGATCGTGGTTTCGGTGGGCAGGTAGAGGCTGGTGTAGGAGCGCACGCTGGTGGTGTAGGCGTGGCCGTTGACGTGCCGGGTGGTTGCTGCCAGTTGTCCTTTGCCTGACAGGGCGGTGTCGTAGGTCCACTCGGCGAGTTTGGTGCCACCGACCCGGTCCAGGAACGTGCCGGTCTTGCGACCCAGGCTGTCATAGGAGTAGGCGAGTGTGACGTTTTCGGCGTTCGTCGTGGACGTCAGGTGGCCCGCGTTGTCGTAGGCCATCGTCGAGGTGCCCCTGTCCGGGTCCTCGGTCCTGATCTGACGCCCGCGCAGGTTGTAGTCGTACCGCCAGGTGTTTCCAGCGGGGTCGGTCACGTGCGCCAGCTCGCCGGCCGGCGTGTAGGCGTACTGGGTGACGTCGTAGCCGCCGGTTGGTGTGGCCGCCGCGTACTGGCGCAGTTCCGTTGGCCGGCCACGGACGTCGGTGACGGTGGTGGTCGCGGTGCCGCCGCGAGGTGGGGTGACGTGCACCCGGTCGCCGCCATAGGCGGTGGTGGTGCGCCACTTCTCGGTGGCGCCACCGAAGTAGATCTGTGCCACGACGCGCCCGGCGCCGTCGAACTCCGTGCGGGTGAGCCCGGGTACCTCGACGTCGGAGGCGACCCAGAGCGTGCCGTCGACGTCTGCGTTGTTGAAATAGGGTTGGGTGGACTTGAAAACCCGGCCGTGGGAGTCGTAGCGGATGTCGGCGAGCAGCCGGCCGCCGCCGACTGCCGGGGCTTGTACTTGGCGTTTGCGGAGGAACCCGTCGAACAGTTCGTTGGTGCTGGTGTAGTTGCCGTTCGGGCCGAGCGTGGTGCTCGTGATGACCGTCGGGCGGTCGTTGTGGACCTGGTAGTTGAATCTCAGGGTTCCTTGCGGGTGGCTGGATCTGGGGCGGTTGGGCAGCCAGATCTCGGTCTTGCGGCCCAGCGCGTCGTAGGCGATGTCGGTTCTGCGGTTGTTGGGGTCGACCACGACGGTGGGTTGTCCGAATGCCGGCTCCAGGGTGGTGGTCGTGACCATGCCGGCCGGCACCGCCATGGTGGGTGGTGTGGTCACCACGGTCCGGGTGACCGGCCCGCTGATCGCTGGCGTGAATGCGGACTTGGTGGTGTTGCCCAGTGCGTCGGTGGTTTCGGTGACGCGGCCGTGCCGGTCGTACTTCGATGTGCCGATCGTGACGTAGACCGGACCGGCGGCGGGGCGCTCTTCAGCCACCTCGACCCGCGTCGCGTTGCCCACTGTGGGCGCGGCGCCGGCGTTCTGTTCGTCGTAGGAGGTGCGGGTGTCAGCGATGGCGTGTTCGGGGAACGTGGCCGTCTCGCCGCATCGGACGGCTACGGTCTCGGTGCGGACTGGGAGGTTCAGCAGCCACCGGTCTGTGTTGCGCACATACGTGGTGCGGGTGCACCGGTCGTCGGCTGCGGTGGTGGTGTCGGCGAGGTCGTTGACCAGAGTGGGGAGGCCACGGTCGTCGTAGCTGGATTCGGTGCGGGTGGTGCGCCATCCGCCGGACTCCAGCGCGGCGATGGTGCGCTGGGCACCTGATCGCACGATGTAGGCCTTGAAGACGCCGCGGGTGGCGGTGGGCCCTTGCCAGGTTGGTTCGGTGAGGGTTTTGGCGACTACCGGGCCGCCGTCACCGTTGAATGTCGTGGACTCGAGTTCGAAGCCTTGCAGCCAGTCGTGGTCGGTGTAGCGGCCGCCTTCGGAGTCGGTGACGGTCGCGGGGCGGGTTCCCGATGGCAGCGGGTCGGCGTTCATACCGCGGTAGAAGCGGTGTTCGGTCAGGGTGATCGGGCCGGACGGATCGTTGGCCGCGCCGGTGCGGACGCGGACCCGGCCGAAGCCGCGGAACTCGTTCCAGGTTTTCTTGTCGTCCTTGACGAACTCCGACATGTCCCAGTGCCAGGCAGCACCGTCGAGGTACTCGTAGCTGGTGACCTGTTGCGTGCTGGTGGACAACCGGTCGGACTGCACTACGCGGGCTACAACGTATTTGTGGAAATAATCGGTGCGTTCCGCATGGTCTTTTTTGGCCCAGCGCGCCGGGTAACACCGCAGCATGTTGGATTCGGGGTGGGTGGGTGGCGTGTCGGAGTGGCAGTCCGGTGAGGCGTAGTCAACGGAGGTGACGCCGCCGGCCTCGGAGATCACTGCGGTGACGCGGTAGCGGTTGAGTGGGCCGACCCCGTCCACGCGGTCCACCCGGTTGGCCATCTTCCGGCCTTCGAAGGTCACCGCTGGTAGCTCGAGCGATCCGCCGACGAGCCCGGTGTGGGTCACCGTGCGCAACCACAGTGCGGCTTTCTCGCCGTCGCCCGGGTCGGGGAACTCCTGGCCCAGCGTCCAGCGGTCCACGTCGGCGTAGGCTGAGCCGCGCCACACCTGGGTGGTCACCGACGTCAGGCGCTTGGTGGTCCAGAACGTCGGGGAGTAGCGGTCCTTGCAGGTCGCTGCGTCGCATCGCTGGTCCAGTGGCGTGTCCGGCCAGTTCGGCTTGCGGTCCAGCGTGCACACGCTGTCCTTGACACACCGGTCGGCGGTGGTGAACAGCACTCGTCCGGTCCCCGGGTTGCCCGGCAGGTCGTCCCGCAGGCCGTACTCGATGCGGTTGAGCGTGCCGCCTCGGATGTAGGACGCCGCGGCGTCCTTGGCGTTCATCCCGTAGCTGTTGGCTTCGGTGTCGTAGAAGTACCGGATCACGTTGCCGTGCCGGTCGATCACCTTGTCGAGGTTCCACCGCCAAGCCTGTACGCAATGTGAGGCCTCGAACGACGCGCCGTGACAGGGTTCACCGGTGTCGTCACCGAACACCGGCACGGTCCATGTGGCGCCGGACCCGGGTTGCGAACCGAACCAGTACTGGGTGCCGTCAACGGTGGTGATCCGCCAGTGCTCGCCGTCGGCGTCCCCGTTGCCGGTTCCGGTGAACCGGTCGATCCGCGCACCGTCATCGTTCTTGGTGCGCCATACCCCGGTGGCGTCGTCGCGGATGAGCATGCCGCCGCCACCGGAGAACGCGGCGGTGGCGTTGTCGCTGCGCCAGCACAGGTCGCCTGTCCGGGGTGGTGTGGTGCCGCCGTCGGTGTCATCGGCGCAACCGCCGTAGGTTCGCTCGACGAAGCCTGGCCACAGGTCCCAGCCGTCACCGACCCACGACGCCTGGTTGTTGGTCGCGCTGGTACGTCCGTCCACAGCAGACGATCGATAAGACAGCGCCAGGTTTGGTTCCAGACTTCCTGGTGCCGGAGGCACCCGCAACGGGTAGGACCAGGAGAAGTCTCCGGTCTGCTCCGACACATCCCAGGTCGCCGAGGGCGCCAGTGACGTCGCTGTGTTGCTGCCGCCGCCATCGGGCGGGGTCGACGCGGGCTGGTCTCCGCGCAATGCCGCGTTCGTCGCCTGGTCCGGTGGACGTGGCGCCATGGTCTGCGGGGTGACCGACACCGAGGATGTCGGCGGCAGCGGCACCGACGGGCCGTTTTCGGCCTCGGCGACAACGGACGACACGGTTGCTTGCAGCAGCGTGGCGACAAGGATGGTGGACATCGTCAGCGAGCCGCTGCGACGGGCTCGAAGGCTCAGACGCATGACGCCCCCTCAGGCGCTAGCTGGATATGAGCGGAACAGCGCGGAGATCCGGTTCTTGTCCAGTGGTCCGGTGTAGACGCGGACGTCATCGACGCTGCCGGGCCAGAACCACGCGGCCTGGCTGGCTGCTTGGCCGCGACCGATCTGCAGCCCGCCCGAGGCGTGCCATGGCGTGTTCAGTGTGCCGTCGTCGACCCGGTTGCCGTTGACGTAGAGCCAGATCTTCTTGGTCGGGGCGTCGTAGACGCCGACGAGATGAACCCACGTGACGATCTCACCGGGCTCCACCGACAGCGCTGCCTCGGTTACCGTGCCGTTGGTGTCCGGTTCGGGCATCTCGAAGACCCACTTGCCATGTGGCGCCTGGTCGCTGTCCACCACGTGACCGAGGTGAAACTTGCTTGTTTGTGTACCGTCCACGCTCACCGCGTCCACGACGCACCGCGTCGCGACGGTTAGGTCACAGTCGTTACCGTTGAGACGCACCCATGCGCTCACCGTGAAGCTCTGGTCGGTGCGCAGATCCACCCCGGTGGTGGTGGCGGCATCGTCGACCCCGTCCAGGCGGATGGAGTTGCCGACTCGGCCGGGTGCGAAGGTGGCGCCACCGGTGAGCGTGGCGCTGCGGGCGCCGACCGCGTCGGCGGCTGGGCCGGTGGCTTCGTCGAGTCGCCAGTTGTGCACCAGGCTGAGGTCGCGCCCGGCCAGCGCCCGGATCTCCTCGGCGAACAACGGTCTGTTGTAGATGGTGACGTCGTCGATCGCGCCGGGGAAGAAGTCGGCGGGTTCGGTGTTGCCCCACGTAGCCCGGCCGATCAGCAACGATCCCGGTTGCACGTTCCAGGTTTGGGTATGTGTCTTGCTCCCGGCCAGCACGCCGTTGACGAAGATGGCGAGTTGCCCCCGGACGGCGTCATAGGTGCCGGCAAGGTGGACCCACACGCCTGCCTGGGCTTCGGTGCCCACCGCGCGGGTTTCCACGCAGCGCCAGGAGGCGTCACAGCTGCGCATGGCGAACACCCACCGGCCATCCCCGGCGTTGTGCAGGTTGAACACACTGATCCGCCCGGCGTCCTGGGAGACCACGGCCGAGCCGGTGCGTAGCTGGTCCAGGCGGGCCCAGGCGGCCACTGAGAAGCTCTTGGTCGGATCCACCGCGTTCGGCGCGGACACGTATGAAGAGCCTCCGTTCAGCCGCACTGCTTGGTCAGCAGGGTTGGGCATGTTGCTCTGCCCTGTGGTGAAGGTCGGGCTGCCGGTGAGTGTGCCGTGCAGGCCGCGGCCCGACGAATCGGCGGCGTTGCCGTCGAGTTGCCAGTGGCCGACACTCACGTTGTCCTGGCTCACGATCGCCCGAACGTCCGCTTCGGACAGCGCGCGGGTGTACAGCCGCACCTCGTCAATCGAGCCGGGCCAGTGTTCGGAGGGCTGTCCGCGCCACATGCCGCGGCCAATTGCCACCGGACCGGTCGCATGCCACGTCGATGTCCACGGTTGGCTGCCGCCGAGCTGTCCGTTGACATAGATCCGCAGCTGCCGGGCGGCCGCGTCGTACACGCCGGCCAGGTGAACCCATTGACCGGTGACCGGCTGTTGCGACGAGGCGGCGCCGCCCCACGTCGCCGGCTCACCGTCCGCACTGGCGAACAGGAACAGCCACTTCTGATGGCCGCTGTTGTACTGCAAAGCGAAACCGCTGTTGAACGCGCCGAGTTGGGAGACGGCGGTCATGTGGGTGCCGGTAACCAGCCGATCGGCCTTCACCCACGCCGCGACCGAGAAGCTCTGGTCGGTGCGCACCGAGGGCCCGTCGGTCAGCACGGCATCGTCCACGCCGTCGAACCGCACGGCACCCTTGACCGCGCCCCCGGCGGTGAACGCCGCCCCGTTGGTCAGCGTGGCCGCGCTGCCACCGTCAACGGAGTTACGCGCGATCGTGTTGGGCCGGCCGCCGACCGTCGACTCGTCTTCAAACCTCCAGGAGCTGGCCGGCGCGTTGTCCCGGCTCACGATCGCCGCGAGCTCGGACTCGGCGACCACACGGTCATACATCTGGACCTCGTCGATCGCACCGCGCCAGTAGGCGTTGCGAGAACCGTTCCACCGCGTGGCCCCGATCCGCGTATCACTACGGGCGTGCCAGCGCGATGTGTGCGCCGCGGTGCCGACGAGCACCCCGTTGACGTACAACCGCATCTCGTTCGAGGCTGCGTGATATACACCGGCGAGGTGGGTCCAGGCGCCCAACTGCGCGGGTTGTGCCGACGCAGCCATGTCGATCACCGGGTTGTCGCTGTTGGTGCGCGGCATGAGGAACGCCCACCGGCCACCGGTTTCCGGCCGGTAACCCAGTTCGAACCCGGCGACCCGGCTGTCCACCTGGCTGACCGCCACCCGCGGCACGCTGCCCTCGGTCAGCCGAACCCATGCTGACACCGAGAAGCTGGTGTCGGTGCGCACCACGGGGTCGGCGGTGGTCGACGCGTCCTGCGTGATCTGGATGGCCGTGTCGACCGCACCGGGTCCCCAGGTCGCAGGTCCGGTGACGGTGCCGTGCCGGTCGCCGAGGTAGGCGGTGTCGGCGGCGTTGCCGTCTAACGCCCAGTGCGCGAGCGGGCCGTTTCCAGGTCGGACATAGAAATGGTGCACGGCGGTTGGGCTGCGGTGCCCGGCTCGGTCGACGCTTTGCACGAACAGGTCGCGCGGACCGTCACCCGGCGGGGTCAGCTCCACGGTCGCGCTGTCGCCTAGCCTCGTGGCGGCATCCACCTTGTTCGTCGGAGGATCCTGCCAACCCCACAGATAGTGGTCGATGTCGTTCGACTCACCCGCCGCCAGCACCGGAGTGAATGTGAACGTGCCGGGCACACCCACCCCGCCATGCCAACGGTTGTCGTCGGCATACAACACAGCGGAGACGTCCGGGCCGCGCTGCGGCGGGATTCGGTCGACGGCGAAGGCGCCGCTGAACGCCCACACGCTGCCGTCGAGATTGTTGCCGTTGAGGGTGTCCCAGGTCTGCGCCTGCCACCGAACCCGCTGGTCATGCCGGTTACGCAGGTCGACGGTGGTGTCATGGGTGGCCCCGGAGGCCTGCAGGACACCCCACCGCTCCTCGGGAACCTCGTTGGTGTAGATGATCCACTTCGGTTTTACGAAGTCGTTGTCCGGGTCCGACAGCGTGGCATGCAACCGGATGAACTCGTCGCCAAGATAGGGAGTGCCGTTGCACCACCGGCACGGCATCGGCAATGGAGGGTTGGTGCCTAGTGCCGTCGGCTGGTGAGGGCCGGTGTTGAAGGTGACCGACAGTTTGGTCTGCGCTGGATCGAGCTTGCGCCACGCCAACTGGAGGCTTTCGTTGGTGGCGTTGAAGAAGTAGGTGGTGACCCCGGCGGTGTTGATCGTGCCCGCACCGGCGGCCTTCTGCCCGGGACAGTTGTCGTGCACTCCTGCCGCTAGGTAGTCCGTCACCGTCGAGCCCTGCGGAGCGTTGTTCCACGTGGTGCCGGGGTCGATCTGCCCGTCGGTTCGCCAGATCTGATGCGGGTATGCGGTGCAGTTCGGGCTGTGCGTCACCACAGATTTGAGCTCCGCGCCGAGAATGCGCCGGCCCGCCAAAAAGTTCGTGTCGTACTGGAAATAGGCGCGCACCGCGCCGATCGACGGAGAGCCACACTCGCCGTCCCCGTTGTAGCACTGGCCGACCTGCGCGACCGCGTCGCCGTTCGGCGCCGCGCTGCGCCACCAGAACGCCGTGTTCGGCAGCCCGGACACCGTCGACGCCCAGTTGCTCTTGTCCCACGTGCGCATGTCCGGGTCGATCGTCACCGGGAACACCACGGTGGGATCAGCCAAGAATGCCAGATCCGGCTGCAGCACCAACGACCCGTCCCGCACCGTCACCCGCACCGGCGCCGACCTCGCCGTCGCCTGCTCACCCGTGCCGCTCGAATCCCACATGACCGATGGCGGTGCGACGAACACCGGCTCACCGGTGTCATCGACAGCACGCACCACACCGGCGTTATCGGCCGACACCCGCAGACCTGCGGTTTCGATCCGCAACGCGATCCGCGCCAGCCCGGGGTGGCGTGCCGCCTCTGCGGTACGGACCACCAGGTGCTGCCGGTACCCGTTCGGCTCCGCGCGCATCACCAGATCCACGCCCGGCAGCACGCCTGGATAGGTCACCGTGGCCCCGTCGACCTTCGGCATCGGCAACGCACCCGGCCAAAACACCGCGAGCCACTTACCGTCCCGCTCCATCCGCGCCAACGGCGCTGTCGACCCCCCGCCCGACAGCGCCAACTCGCCGACCACGGCTCGCGGACTGAGAGCCCCATCGGCTCGAGACACCACCGAGGTCTCCACCGGCACCCAGCCACGGCGCTGTCTGACCCGGGTCGGGACCACCGACAACTCCGCGGTCAACGTGCCGCTGGGATTGGCGTACACGGCACGCGTCGGAGTTCGCTGGCTCACCACCTCCACCGGCGAACCCTGCCGATGTGCCGCAGCCATCGCGGTCGCCTCATTCGGCGCTTCGGCGATCGGCTCGCGAAGTGGTTGCTCCACCGAAGGCAGGGAGGAGCCTACGAGAACCGCGACGAGCGCCACCCACACGGCGAGCAGGGCGATACCAACGCTTCTATATCCGCGAGCAGCAGCCATGACGGCCCCCCTTATTCACGATCATTCCGCACTACTGCCCCGACGCTGATCAAATCTGTACCGCACGTCGTTTGTTTGGCATCGGAAGCTTGGCGAAGAACAAACAATGGGGGAACAATGCCCAGAGCGAACGCTAGGGGGAGGTAAGCCGATGGCCCGAGAGGAACGACCGCTCGAACCAGGAGACACGGCGTTGCTGCGGTTCGCCGCCGATCTTCGAAAACTGCGCCGGCAGGCAGGGAATCCCAGCTACCGACAGCTGGCCGAACAGGCGCATTACTCGGTGACGACGCTGTCGGTTGCGGCGAACGGGCAGAAGTTGCCGAGCCTGGCTGTGACGTTGGCTTACGTGCGCGCGTGTGACGGAGACGTGGGGGAATGGGAACAGCGTTGGCGCGCGGTCGCTGCCGAACTAGCGCGGGATGCCGACCACGTAGCGCCGGCGGAGGATGGTCAATCGCCGTACGTGGGTCTCGCGGCGTTCCAGGTCGAGGATGCCGACCGGTTTTTCGGGCGTGACCGGCTAGTCGAGGAGATGGTAACGCGGCTTTCGCAACGACGGTTCGTTGCGGTATTCGGCGCGTCAGGAGCCGGGAAATCCTCGCTGTTGCGGGCAGGGCTGCTGCCGCGTTGGCGAACCGAGAAGAACCGCCTAGTGGTACTGCTCACTCCTGGAGCCTGCCCGGTGGCGGAATGCGCGATCCACCTCGCCCGCCTGACCGGGCAGCCGGCGCAACAGCTCGCCGCCGATCTGGCCGCCGACCCGGCTGGTCTTCACCGGGCCATCCGTGCGGCGCTGGCCGAGCGACCGGACGACGCCGAGCTGGTGATCGTGGTGGACCAGTTCGAGGAGACGTTCACGCTCTGCCAAGACGAGACCGAACGGGCGCGGTTCATCGACCTGCTAACCACGGCCGTACGTGCACTGAATAGCCGCTGCCGAGTCGTTCTGGGTGTACGAGCAGACTTCTACACCCACTGCACGAACTATCCCGACCTGGTTGCCGCGTTGGACCACGCCCTGATCACGGTTGGGCCGATGACCAACGACGAACTCCGCGATGCCATCGTGCGACCCGCCACCGGCGCCAACTGCACGCTGGAAGGCGCCCTGCTCGCCGAGCTGATCACCCACGCGGCCCGGCAAGCGGGTGCGTTGCCGATGCTGTCACACGCCCTGCGGGAGACATGGCGGCGACGCCGCGGCAACACCCTGACCCTGGCCGGCTATCACGCGACCGGTGGCATTGACGGCGCGTTGGCGCACACGGCTGAGACCGTGTACACGGGACTGGATGCCGACCGGCAACGGCAGGCGCGGGACCTGTTCCTGCGGTTGACCGCGCTTGGCGAGGGCACCGAGGACACCAAACGACGGATCAACCGGTCCGAACTCGCCGGGACCGACAGCAGTGTGCTCGACGCGTTGGCCGAGGCACGACTGATCACACTCGCAGAAACCACCGTGGAGATCGCGCACGAAGCGTTGATCGGAGCGTGGCCCCGGCTACGGCAATGGCTCACCGAGGACCGCGACGGTCTGCGGACCCAACGCCGGCTCACCGAGGACGCACAGGCATGGGCGGCACTGAACCGCGATTCCGGAGCGCTCTACCGCGGGGTCCGGCTAGCCGTCGCGCGGGACTGGGCCAGCCGGGACACCCACGCCGGCACACTCAACCCGGTCGAACGCGCCTTCCTCGACTCCAGCGTCGAACTACAAGAGAGAGAACGGGCCGCGGTCATTCGGCGCAACCGGCAGTTACGCTACCTAGCGATCGGCCTCGCAGTGCTACTGGTCGGGGTCACCGTGGTCAGCGTGGTCGCCGTACGGCAGCGCGAGGAGGCCGTGCAGGCACGCCAAGTGGCAATCTCCCGGCAGCTCGCGACCCAGGCACTCGCCATGATCGACTCGGATCCTGGTGTCGCGCGGCTTCTCAGCGTGGAGGCCTTCCGCACCGCCCCGACCATGGAGGCACGCAGCGCGCTGCTGAGCATGTCCGCTCACCAGGAATACGTTGGCGAGATCACGGCCCATGACGGCGCAATCTCCGAGCTCGCCTTCGGCCCCGACGGCCGCACCCTGTTCAGCGTCGGCCGCGACCGCACCGTGGGGATCTGGGACCCCGCGCGTCGCCGGCGAATTGACACAGTCACCGGCCACGACACCTGGCTCAAGGCATTGGCGATGAGCCCCGACGGTACAACCATCGCTACCGGGGGAAACGATCACCAACTGGTGCTCTGGAGCGCGGGCAGTCGTAAGCCCCTCGCCAGGCTCTCCCGGCACACAGGGTTCATTCGCGGAATCGCGTTCAGCCCGGACAGCCGGACCGTTGCCACCACCAGCGACGACCACACCGTGATGCTCTGGGACGTCACGTCCCGAACCCACCTAGCCACCCTGACCGGCCACACCCAAGCGGTCGTCGCGGTAGCGATCAGCCCTGACGGCCGCACCGTCGCCACCGTGAGTGACGATCGCAACGTGCTGCTGTGGGATCTCGCGTCCCGCACCCACATAGCCACCCTTGCCGGACACCCCGACGTGGCCGTCTCGGTGGCGTTCAGTCCGGACGGCCGCACATTAGCCACCGGCGGCGGCCGCAACGCCGTGCTGCTCTGGGACGTCTCCAGCCGCACCCGCATCGCCACCCTCACCAGCAACACCACCCCGGAAGACCACGTCAAAGCGATCAGCTTCAGCCCTGACGGCCGCACCCTCGCCACCGCCAGCACCGATCGATCCCTGCTGCTCTGGGACATCCCCCACCGCACCCAGCGCGCTCACCTGACGGGCCACCAAACCCCCCTCTACGCACTCGCCTTCCACCCAACCAGCACACTGCTCGCATCGGCCGGAGAAGACGGCACGATCATGCTGTGGGACACCGCCCGAACCCCGATGACCCACCCATCCGGTGCCGTCAACGACATCGCGTTCAGCCCGAACGGCGACACCCTGGCCGCAGCGAGTACCAACACCGCCACCCTGTGGGACACCACGACACGTGAACCTCAAGCCACCGTCACGAGTCGATCCATGCTCACCAGAGCACTGGCGTTCAGTCCCAACGGCCACACCATCGCCATGGCGAACTCGGCCGAACAAGGAGGCCGAGACGGCAACACCCTCACACTATGGAACCCCAGACGATCCGCAGCCAACGCCGAGCTCACCGGCCACACCCACTCGCCGCTCGACGTGGCCTTCAGCCCCGACGGCCGGACCGTCGCGACCGCGAGCTACGACACGACAGTCATTCTGTGGGATCTTCCGCGTCGTACCCAGTTGGCCACTCTCGACGTGGGCGCCATCGCTAACGGGCTGGCGTTCAGCCCCAACGGCCGAATACTCGCCATCGCCGACCACGACAACCGGAACGTGACCCTGTGGGACCTGGCAACCAGGACCAGAACGGCCACCCTCAAAGGACATTCCGGATGGGTCAGGACCGTGGTGTTCAGCCCGGACGGCCGTACCCTAGCCTCCGCTAGCGCCGATCACACCGTCATCATGTGGGACGTGTCTACTGGCAAACGGCTCACCCGCCTGACCGGATTCCAGGACACCGACTTCACTGGCGTCGCGCTCAGCCCTAACGGCAACACCCTCGCCTTCACCGGCGCCGACCACACCGTGCTCCTCTGGGACACCCAACGTCGCGAACCGATCGCTCGACTGACCGGTCACACCGACAACGTCAACACGCTCGCATTCAGCCCCGACAACCACACCCTTGCCTCCGCCAGCGCGGACAGCACCGCCATCCTGTGGGACACCCACCCCGAACGAACAGCACAACGTATTTGCACCACGCTGTCCCGCAACCTCACCCAAACACAGTGGGCACAGTTCATCGGCGACCTTCCCTACCACAAAACCTGCGACACCGACTGAACCGCCGCATGCGGTACAGCACTGAGCGAGTTGTCGACGGCCAGCAGGTCGAAACCGGACAGCTGCTGACCCATGCCCGCCGGTGAAGCTGCTCTTTCCGTCGCCCCGATCACTCCTGTTCGCAGAGCGGTAGTGGCTCCACCGTGCATGAAACCTAGAGCAGGGCCGTGACACCGACGCTGCACGCGTCCAACGGCAACTCGACGAACTCGACACCCAAAGCGGCACGGCGACGGACTGAACAACCGCTGACCCGGGCCGGTGTCAAGCGAGGAAGTGCCACGGAATTGAGACTGATCATGGATGACACGGGCCGTGAGACAGCCGAGAAAGCCCAGGTCAGTGAAGATCGGCATGTCATCGACGGCGAGACCCTACACACCTGTAGGGTCTCGAGACTGATGTCGTAATCTCACGCGTCGGGTCATACGAATGTCATATGCGACATGTTAGTGAGATCCGGTTCGACGCCAGTTTAGGTGAGGCCGTTCGTGTGGTGCCGGCGACTCGATGGTCTCGGGCAAACCTCCATGTGGTCAACCGGGGTAGCTGCGAAGTCGGCAGCCGTTCCGTTGACGCCGCAAAGGGAACGACCCCATAGCGAACGGGATCCGTGTCCTTGTCGGTTGGGACGGACCGGCTGCGATGAGGAGGTTCATTAGTCGCTGATGCCGTGGTTGGGTTGGTCTACCGCGTCAAGCGCGAGTGCTGCTGCATCATCGTGGCGGCCGATACGGTCCAGCGTTTTCGCAGGTTCGATAGTGCATGTCGGTAACTCGCGCCGTGCAGTTGCGGATCTTGTTCGGCGCAGGCCTTCCAAACGGTTAGCGCCTCATGGTAGGCGCGTAGCGCGCCCTCAACATAATGCGCGTCCTCCAAGATGGCCCCGAGGTTGTGTAGCGAGTCAGCGAGGGTGGGGCGGTGTCGGTTGGGCTCGGCTTCGGCCAGCTCACGCAGGTGTGCCACGGCTTCTTCGGTGGCGTCCAGGGCCTCCTGGATGCGCCCCAGTGCCCGTAGGTTGAGTCCGAGGCCGTTCAGTGAGGCGGCGAGGTCGTGGCGGTACCGGTCGGGCGCGGCCTCGGCCAGTTCGCGGTCGATCCTGATTGCTTCTTCCACTGGCGCCAACGCCTCCCGGTATCGCCCCAACTCAACAGGTTGACGCCGAGGTCATGCAGGTAGTCGGCGAGGTCGGGGCGGTGTCGGTCGGGTTAGGGCTTGGCGAGGTGGCTGCAGTGGGTGACGCGAAGGCGGCTCAGGGCGGTGCGCAGGTGGGCAAACGACATGGGTGGGGTGAGTGCGATGAGTCGTTCACGTGTCTCGGTGTCGTCGGCGTACTCGGTGTCGATTAGATCTGCCAGAGCATGGTCAAGCAGCGGACCGGTGGCGCCGGTAGCCAGAACCGCTGCGAGGGGCTTCGGGAAGCACACTGCGCCTGCGAGCGAGCAAGTAATGAGGTAGTCAAGGGCATCGGAATAGCTGGTGTAAGCGCGGGCCAAGACGGGCGCCGCGGCAGGTGCGTCGTGGTCGTGCAACAGTCGCGGACAGCGTGGGAGGGTGTCCAGCACTAGGCGCTCGGCAACTAGGCCAGGACGGATGTTCAGACGGTGGTCCGGGCCTGGCGGGTAGCGGCGGCGGGCCCAGCGGGCCACCGCGACCTGGACTCCTGCGCCGCGTCGTGCGCGAACTGCGGCACCCGACAAAGCAGTTCCGCGGCTTTCTCAATGCCGGCCGCGGGCAGGAGCACCAGGACCGTGACGGCTTCGGCGAGCACGTCGACATCACATCCC
>WUUC01004109.1_pt1 | contig 20849 bp, 14 predicted proteins | sample 6278441 | NCBI WGS metagenome assembly WUUC01 (sample SAMN13675441, study PRJNA597444) | soil metagenome | isolation source: soil | place: USA: Washington | collected 2017-10
CGGCCATCACTAGGGCGCTAGACTCTGGGCTCAGCTATCGGCAGGTGCAGATGATGTCGAAGCACAAAGACCCCAAGACCATGATGAGATACGACCACGGCCGAGAGAACATGGAGCAGAATGCCGTCAACTTCCTCCGGTATGAGGAAGACTAAGGGCTAGGGGCTCTAGGACATTGGTGCTATTTACATATCCATTTTTACTCTATCGAAATAGATTAAAACTCACTATTGACAATGACACGACCTGCATATACGCTCCCGCCGTTCTGCTCGACGAGTTCACGGCGTCCTGAGGCGCGAGCGGTATAACCAATACGTCTATCTTGTCGGACGCGCCGGGCTTCTGCCAGCAAGATTAATTTATCGCCGGCCTCACAAATTCCACTGATATGTAGTCAATTCACCGCTTTGAGTAATGCCTCAAAGCGGTGCGGCGCAATCGTCCGGCAGGTGAGTACGGCATGCGTGTGTATTCACACCACCCGGCCCAATGGTCGGAAGTTTCACCGTCCCGGCACCCCTCCCGGGTGCCGTGGCGCGCATCAGGATTAACCGTAAAACTGATTGTTAAGACCCGGCGACCTATACCGGCTGATGTCAGAACTGAGGGAATGACGGAGCGCCGGGCGGCGAGGGTGTCGCCTTCGACCTACGCGCCGGTCGAGTCTGTGACCCTTCACGGCGTGGGATCAGGATTTGAAAGTGTAGGGGAGGAGGCTTCATGCGAAATGCGGCCGACGTGAGGGCGCTACGCGCTATCGTCCACATCGTTGATAATCGCGAGAACGAGCCCGTTCTTTCGTCCGCGGAACTCCCCATCGCGGAAAGCCCGCCGCTCAGAGAGTATTTCAGCGGTCAGGTGGTCAACGCGCTCAACGACCCGCAGACCGGTTCGGCGGTGTTCTCCGCGGACGCGGAGCGGACTGCATCCAAGCACTGCTTCAACATCCTGAAGGACGCGGCCAGCTTCATCCCGGCCTCCCAGGAATTGGCGCGCCTGCTCTTCGCGGCGATGGGCCGGGATAAGAGGATCTCTCCGGGCAGCCTCGCGGTCTGCGTCTATACAGCATCGAATTACCGGGGGGTGGACTTCCTCGCGCTCATCAAGCTCGACCCGTCGCGAGCGCTGGTGCAGAAGGTCGCGCGGCGCGACGGGCAGAGGATCGTGAGCTTCGACGTGAACGACCTCGTGATGCCGACGGCCCGAGAGAAACTCCACAAGGCGGCCCTCATCCCCCCGGCGGGCAAAGATAAAAGCTTCGACCTCCTGCTCCTCGACCGCCAGGTGTCGGCGATGGCCGCCGACTTCTTCGCCTACAAGTTTCTGAACAGCATCCCGGCGCGCGACCCCGAAGACCAGACGGTGGACTTTTACATCGGTGCGCTCAACGCCTATAACCGTCTGCGCGCGCCCGCGAGGGGTGCCGTGCAAGTCGCCCCCGCGGAGGCGGAAGGATTCCGGGATCACATCGAGGCCGCGCTCCAGAGCCCCACAGTCGAGATTGATGAGTGGCTCGCCAAGCTTCCGCTGCCGCCGGAAGCGAGGGCCGTCGTCCGCGAGGAGATGACGAAGAGGCTGCCACAGGAGAACCACGTCGTGATCGAGCAGGAGTACGCGCGGGCGAAGCTCCTGAAGAAGAAACGATTCCGCGGCCAATTCGGCGTCCTGTTCGAGGTTGAGTCAGAGCACTACGGAGACATCGTCATCGAAGAGAAGATTGAGCAGCGCCTGGACGGGACGCCTGTCACGCGGCTCGTGCTCGAAGTGCCGGATTTGCAGTGGGTGAAAAAATGACGGCCGCGGCGGAGAAATGGGCGAGCCCGACCGCACCCTTGGCGGAGCTGACAGCGGAGCTCGCCGTCGAGAAGGCTTTCCTGGAAGGGCCGGACGAGCTGACCTTGACCAATCAGAACTTGCCGGTCGAGAAGGTCGCCCCTAAGAGCGAGGCGGAGTGGCAGGCGAAGAGGGCCAGGCTTGACAGAATCTTCGACGACCTCATGAAGAAGTATGGCCCGGCGCTCACGCTGGAGTTTAAGCTTGAGGCGCTGAGACCCCTGGAACTCCGCGACAGCCGACGCTCGACGGGGCTGGACGAGTTCTACGCGCAGGTGAAGGACAGCAAGACGCTCGACCTCTTCCTGAAGATAGACAAATGCACCCTGCTGAAACATTGGGGTATTGATGGCGGCCCGCACGCCGAGGTCAAGCTCTACCTCTACCCCGAAACGCTCGTCAAGACCCTGCTGCGCCCGCTCGACAGTCTGGCGAGGGATCGCCGCAGCCTGTTGTGGGCTTTTAAAACGGATCAGAAGATCGTCATCCTCGTCCCGGCGCACGAGGAGGGGATCGAGCTGCGCGGCGAATTCCTGTCGGTCGTGGGCGGCGCGGCGATGTCGCGCTGGAGAGACCACATCCCGGCCCGCCGGCCCGATACGACCAAGGTCAACTATTTTCGCGAGCAGGCGAAGCAGGCTCTGAGATGGGTGAACTTCGACCTCGCGCCGATCACGCCGCTGCACCTTACTGTGGAGCCGACGCCGTCCCCGGATGGCTCCCGCGTCGAGCCGGCGGCGGAAGATTCCCTCGCGGGCGCCGTCTACGCCCAACTGCTCGCGTCCAGCCTGCTCTACATCGCCGGCCACGCCTCCCGCCGCGACGACGTGAATGCGCAGGGCGGCGCGGAGGCTAGGAAGGGGCCGCAGGGGCCCCTCTGGCTCGCGACCTTCGCCGCAGACAAGTACTTCGCGCGGTTCGACGTTGACGACGCGCTCAAGCTGGCCGGGGCCCTGAAGGCCGGGGCCGAGAGCCCCTGGGAGGCTTCGAGGATGATCGCCGGGGTCGCGGCCTGGGCCTACTCCGGCGAGCGCGACGTGAAGGACCGCCTCGGCGTGCTCCAGAGCGTCATCGCCAACTCGCTGCAAGAGAGCAACCCGGCGGTCAACTGCCGCGAGCTGGCCCGCCAAGCGGCAGAGGTGAAGAAGCGCATCGAATGGGGGTGGGACTCGTTCGTCCATGGGAGGCTGGAGAAGTACTTCACGCAGGTGAAAGAGCTGGAAGAGGCCGTCGACAGCACCGCCCGCAGCTACAACGAGCAGGTGCAGGCCCTCAGCAAGACCCTCACCGACAACATGCTCGCGGCGGTCGGCGTAGTCGTCGGCTCCTTCATCGCCGCCATCTTCAAGACGCCTTTCGGCGTGAACGTCTTCCGTTTCGGCACCACCCTCTACGTCGTCTACTTGGTCGTCTTCCCGATGGCAGTGGGCCTCGTTTCGGCTTGGCAGCGGTTCGGCGATTCGCGGAAACTCTTCGACAGCCGCAAAAAGGAGTTTGCCAGGCGGCTGACGCTGGAGGAGGTCAAGACCATCGTCGGCAGCGCCATCGCGGCGAGGGATCGCTGGTTCAGGTGGTGGTTCGGGTTCGTGGCGGCCACGTACCTGATCGTGGCCGCCCTGATGGCAGCCGCGATCATCGAAGTCCCGGGCCTGATCAGGAAATGGGGCGACGAGTTCGAGTTGTCGGGCGTCACCTACGGCGCGGCGGCTGGCGAAACCGTGCAGGTGATCGTCCGCGGGCAGCATTTCGACAAGGACAAGGAGGTAGTCGTTCAGATCGGCGGCGCGCGGTTCTCCAACACCGATGGGGGCGCGCTCAAAGTCCACGGATCGACCGTGCTGACGCTCTCGGCGCGACACAAGGATCTCTCCGCCGCCCTTGCCGCCGGGCGGGGGGAAGTGACCGTCACGCAGGGCGTCGCTGCACCTAAACAGGTCGAACTGCCGGAGGGGGGCGCGCCCATCACGAAGCCCGTCTTCGAGCGCTGGGTGCGTCACCCCGCCAGCTCGGAACTGTCGGCCGTCGGCGCAGGCTTCGAGTCTATTGCGGCCATCGCGCACGAGGGCCAACCGCTGGACTTCAAGCCGGCCGAAGGCGGCAGGATTCTCACGCTCCAGCCCCCGAAGAGGCTGAAGGGGGGCGCAACGCTCGTCGTCACGCTCCACAACGGAGAGCAGTTACAGGTGCCTGTGCCGCCGGGGCAGTCGAACCTCCCCCGAAAACCTTAGGGTACGCGGAGAAGAGTGTATGGATGCGAACTCGTTGGCGAAGGAACTGCTCGCGTACAGCTACGTCAATTCCGCCATGCGGATTCGGGAAGCAATGCGAGGAGAGTTAGACGTGAAGTGCTCGCGCAAGCACGACGCCCCGCCCGCGCACACGGGCGAGGTGACGGGCCTCTGCGGCCAAGGCGGAAGGCACCCTTATTTCCGGATCCCGGTTCACGCCCTCGATGGGGCATTGAAGCGCATCGCGCTCGCCGATGAGAGGATTCAAGTCGGAGAGATAGATTACGCGGTAGAGGAGATTGCGGGGGCCTGCCAAGAGTTACGGCAACAGACCTACTTCGACGACGGGACGCAGTGTGTGAACGACAGGCTCCCATCTATGGTCCCGCTGCTGCCCCCGCAGGAGATTTGGCTCGACGGCCACGAGCTGCCGATGGACATCTGGCGGCTGGTCTGCTTCGAGTTCGACTTGGTCTCATCCTCCGTGTCGGCGCAGGTGTCGGTAGAGGATTTCGCCTTCAGCGCCGTCAACCAGAACGCGCTGGCCTTCCGGCTGCTGCTCAACCAACTCGGCGGCCGCAGCGTCAACTTCGAGTTCGAGCTAAACAACGTACCCACCGGCTGGGGCTCGGCCGTTAGCAGCCCGCTCGTCGTCAGCCTCGCGCGGATCTTCTTTGAGGCAGGGAGCCTCTTGACGCCGCTCGCCGACGAACCCTACATCAAGGGCTACGCCGCGATACGCTACCTGCATTGGATCGACGGCGGCTCAACTGGGCTGAAGGTGAGGGACGAGTTCGACGCCGACACGGTGGACTGTCGGTACCGGGGGCTGTTCGCGGAGGAGACCGCCATCGGACTCATGGCCGTCGTCCTCAACGACGTGTTCGGTGCGAGGCCGATCAGCAACACAGCCGAGATGTTACCGTCCGGCTCGATAGACCGGGGGCAGCCCGTCGCGGACTTCATCGTCCCGGCGACGGATCCAACGTCATCTCAGCCGACGACCATCATCGCCGAGTCGAAAGGCTCCTTAGGTAAAGTGGTAAGTCAGGCTAGGCACGCCCGCGCCAAGCAGCAGTTGGCGTCAACTGAGCAGGTCGCGTTCTTCGGCTCGACGCAACTGCTGCCGCTCACCTTCGCCTCGACAATTCGCTTCTCCAGGCAGAGGATACACAGCCGCTGTGTCGTGACCGACCCCCCCACAGACCTCAGTCCCGATGCGACTAGAGTCGAGCCGGCGGAAGCCTGGCGCGTGGCCTATGCGAAGACACTGAAGTTCGTGGGGCTGGAGACTGCGGGGCGGCAGGTCGCCCGCGGTGTGCCGGCGACAGCGCTGCGCGCCGTGGAGACCGAACGGCTGGGCGACAGGGGGAGCGACCGCGACCGCCTGCGCCTGCTCAGGGCTAGAGCGGCGAGCGAGCTGTTCGGGATGAGCCTGTTGCTGGACGTGGGGCGACATGCGCTCGCCATCGACACGAACGTGTTACGCCTCTTGCAGCGGGAGGGGGTTTCGCGGGTTGAAGGTCGCGGCCGGGAGTCTGCGTCAATACTCTCGCATTTCCTAGACGCTCGAAAGGAGCGCGCCCGCGCAAGGTTCCTAGGCGATTCGTTCGAGACTTCGCTCGGTCTGGGCTGCATCTCATATTCGGCCCTCGACGGTGACGGCGGCTTGGGCAGCGCACAGGAGGTGTAACCGTTAATCCCGGTGTTGAGTCGGGGTCGTATCCGGGCCTGCTCGCCATCGCACGCACCGCCGGCGGGCGCACCACCTGGGGCGCATACCAGCACTACGGCAACCCCTATTTCCGCTTCTTCTACCCCGCAGAACAGGAAAGCTCCCTCCTCCCTCGCGCAAGTAGGACTTCAGGAACACGCGCGGCGAAAACGGCTACTAAGAAGGCGGCCGGCCAGGCTACAAAGAAAACGACGAAGAAGGCCATGAAGAGGAAAGCGACAAGTAATAAGGTGAAGTGCTAGACAGGCGCAGTTCATCGAGAGCCTCTTCGGCGTCGCCTGATAGCAAGCGCCGGTAAGCCTCCCCGCGCCTCAGAGTAATTCCCGCAACACAGCCTTTTCTCCGTTAACGATTTGCCCCATCCATCCGGTAAATCGGAATCTTCATTCCGGCTTTCCCTACACCAAGCTCCTGAAATTGCCGCTGTACCTGATTTCTACCGAGTTATTAGCAATTCTTTGCCGGGGGAGTCTGGCACGGTGAATGCCTATAAGCAGCCCGAGGAGGTTGCTCGTGAGGTACTTAATCGAATCTGAGGTCGTGAAGTTCAATCTGGCGCTGATCAGATTGCCGCGGAGTGCGCTCTGCGGGTGAGCATCAGCCGCCGACAACCTAATGTACCCGGTACCTGACAAAGGAGGTGAAAAACATATGCAAATTGAGGGGTGGTCGGGTCAGTTCGGTGCTTTGAAGTTGTCCTCAATAAGTTTGAATAAACTTAGGCTTGGGAACAATGAAGGGTGGGACTAAAATAACTGTGGTCTTGAATGACACACACAACCTGGTCCGGTTTTGGACTGTTCCACTAAGGCACCGAACTGGCCCGCCGCTTCCTATAAGCTCTGGAAGGGCCGAAAGAATCCCCTGTACCGCTCGCCAATCATGCCCTCGCTTCCCCTCATTTCAGTTATCCTTTCCGACCTACAGGAAACAAGGACGCGCTCTGCGGCCTGTTAGACCGAGGGCCGAAGTCGCTGACGCAATCTCACGCGTCTGGAGGCAAGCAGGCAAATGTTGACACTAATCCTCACCTTCGACGGGTCTATTGATTTCATCATCGCTCACAAGCCGATGATAACCCTGCTCTCGGCCATCGTCGCCACGATCTTCGCTCTAGTCTTCCTCCTGCCAATTTGGAAATACAAACCGGTAACTGTTTCGCGATGGGGGAGCGCGTTTGGCTGGGCATTCTTTGCCCTGGCGGCGCGCTATTCCGTACTCTTCGGTCACTGGCTCGTCAGCGACGCGCACCTGTCCAACGGGCAGACTGAGGTTTCAAAGTTGAACCTCTTCGTTAGCCTGATGACGGCCGGGCTGTCAGGGATATCGAACATCTTATTTTTGAGGGTCGCCGTTGACCTGCTCGGTGAAAACCGCATCCGCCGGAGCCCACAGATATGGCGATTCAGCCTGACGCCGACGGCCCTCCAGCGGATCATCATCGGCATCATCCTGAGCGTGGCGTTCCTCGCCTGGTTTAGCGATTACTGGCTTGCCCGTCTGCCGGACGCCTTGATTTCAGCCTTCTGTGTCCTGCTTTCCGGCTACGCTATTTACATCAACATCAGCGTGCGGCGCGACCACTTCGTAGCCAGCGCCGCCTTGTGCATCGCGGTCGTCTACGCCTCGATACAAGTTGTCTACGGGTTGAACCCACTCTTCGCCCAATGGAACTTGCTCGGGGACCCCGCAATCTCTTTCAGGAAACAACTGGACGCCCTCGACGGCTTCGCCTTTGCCATTGCCCTGCCGCTAAAGTTCGGAACGTTCTTCCCCGCCTACTTCCTGTTCATGCTAAACGTTAGCTCCGTCCGAGATATTCACCACTTACTCGAGCAAATTGCGGACGGGCGGAGGGGACTGCTCGAACACGGCGGGTTGGTCAAGGCCATTGCCCAAAGCATCAAAGCCGACAGGGTCAGCCTTTCGATCAGACTGCCAGGCGAGAAGCGAATCCGCATCGCCAGTTTCACTCACCCCTATGAGCCTGAGGGTGACAACCCACACGTGACCCAGGACACCGAGCGGAAGCCCACCATTACACTGCTCAGCCGCCTGCAAAGCACCGCGGCTAAAAAAGTCTTCACCACCGGCGAGCCTGAGATTGCCGACCAGACCGTGGCCTTCCCTGTAGTTTTCCATGGGGCCGTCATCGGCTGTCTGGAGGCCGATCTGAGCAGCAACAAGTTCAGCGAGACCGACATCTCCGAGTTGGAAGACCAAGCGGTGTTTGTCTCCCCGGCCATCTACGCCTATCGAGAGCTCGCCTCGATAGACCAGATTAGTTACCGCATTGCACGCCTCCAGTTTGAGAAAAAGTCTCTCCCGGCCCAGAGGGCGCTCGAGGAAGTCACTGACATACTGCACGATACCCTCTCCACCTCGGAGGTGGAAATCGCTTGGGAGATGGGGTTCAACGCGGCCCGGGCCAATAAGGGGCGTGAAGGCGGGCCGGAGACTCCGGCCAACGAGAGCGCCCTCCTGCCTATTAAGAACGCTTTGCTGCTGACCCTGAGGAAAGACGTTGAATGGGAGGGTGAACCGACTAACCCGATATTCTACGCGCCCGCCGGGGAACTGACCTTCTACATCCCCGCGGCGAAAGATGACCTCCTTCAGCCGACCCTGGTGACGAGCCATCTTCACCGCCGGACGATTTCCAATGTCGTCGCCGACGGGCTGCTCGACCTCGCCCGCGACTATCTTAACTCCGTGCTCACGGACTTCGGCGTGGCGGTTAATCAGAAGAGGCCCAACAACATCGAAACCCTGGGCCCGGTGATAAATGACGCGGCGCAAAAAGCGGGCTTGGGTTGGACCGTTATCGCCTCCTCCGGGACTCAGAAAATCCGCTACTCCAGCTCGAATGAAGCGGCCGAGATTGTCACCCGGGCACAGAAGGACACGAATTTTTCGCTCATGCGTGAGCCGCTGATGGGCGCCCCCCAGAACCCGCCCATTTACGACACGTACCACGTTATCAAGGTGCCCCTCCCCGACACTCAGCAGGAGATGCTGTTCGGCGTGACGCGGCCCAACTTCGGCGTGGAGCTGAATTTCGTCTCTCCCTGGTACGTCTTCCTCAAGCAGTTCGGCGAGATCGCCGACGCCGCCCTCCTCCGGATTACGGCCCCGATAGAGATACGACGGCTCCAAATCGAGGCGCTTAAGCAGGAAGCGCTCGCCCGCTCCGCCATGAACGTCATCGTCCTCGCGCACGAACTAAAGAACCTCAGCGCGGGGGTGTTCTCGACGCTCACCAGGGCCGTCGAATTAGTCGAGACTGATCGCTTCCAGGTAGGTGAGGATGACGCGAATTTGCTCCGCCGCGGCCTGGACAATGCCAAGACTATGTCTGAGATCACTAAGGTCATCAACAAGGAGGCGAAGCTCGACGACCAAAAGCCGTGCTCGCTGAACCACGCCCTCCGCGCCATCGAAACGCTCCGTTCGGAGGGCTACGCGCAGGAAGGTATAACCCTCCAGGTGCAGCTCGACGGCGACCACGAGATAGATGTCCCGTACTACGTCGTCATCATGACCTTGGAAAATCTCGTGACGAACGCGAGGAATGCCATTAACAAGAGCCGCGGCCCGTCGCCGCGGCGCAACGGCCGAATCCGAATCCTTGGTAGGCACGAGGACGGGTCTGTCACCTGCTACGTGAAAGACAACGGGCCGGGCGTCCCGCCCGAGGACCGCGACCGCATCTGGGAATTAGGGTTCTCGTCAGACCCTGAGAGCGGAGGGCTGGGGCTCCCGACCACACGCAGCTTGCTGAGAGATAACGGCAGCAGCATCGAACTTCTCCTCGACCCCGAAGAGGGAGCAACGTTCAGGGTAACTTTCCCGCCCGCTAACAATTAAGGCGACACTTGGGGAGAGGCATGCGTGAGCTCCCACTACACCTGAGGAAGAACGAACGCGCGAAGGGGCTGCGCTCTGCCACACCTCGCCCACACAAATCCCTAACTCTGGAGGCATCATGAATAAGAAACTGGTCTTGAACGTCGAAGATGTAGAGTCCCTGCGATTGACTTTGAAAGTGATGTTGTCCGACAGGGGGTTTGACGTCAGGAGCGCCGCCGGTGTCGAGGACGCGCGGGCACTGGCGCGCGAGTTCGGCGGGCTGCTGGACGTTGTCTCGCTAGACATGGAATTGAGGCCGAGCGAGATCACGGGCGGCCACATCGGGCTGGAAATACTAGAGGCCCATCCGGATTACCCGCCCGAGTTCCTCGTGGTTTCCGCAAAGCCCGACTCCGCCTACTACAGCCTCGCCATCAAGTTGGGCGTGGCCGCGTATCTCCCTAAACCCATCAGCCCCGAAGAACACATCCGCCACATCCGCGCGCTGGCGCTGAGGCGCGGGCTGAGCCTGTCGCGGCCGGGGGCGGCGCAAAGGATTACGAGAATCGCGACCGAGAGCCGCAGTCTCACCGACGCCGTTGTCCGCTTCTGCCGCGAGGCCCTCGCCCCGGAACTGGAGTCCTGCCTCGGCGCGAACTACATCATCCTCTTCAACAGCGAGGACGGCACACAGGTCTGCGCCACGGACGCCGCCCTCCCGGAGAGCCCTGACCCGGTCTACTCGCAGGTCCAGGCACTGGCCCTCGGTGGGGGCAACAGGTCTGAGCCCTTCGTCCTCAACTCAGCCCACCTCGGGTCGGCCAACGGCCCCGCGTCGGCCGAGATACTGAGGAAGCTCAACAAGGCCGCCTTCATCCCGCTCTCGGTGCGCGAATTGCGGCTCTCGCTCGGAATCCTCCAGACGAGTGCCGACGACAAAGTGCCGTACCCGGAAGACCCCAGGGCCCTCTGCAAAGTGCTGGCGCAGTACCTGAAGCCCACGGTCATAGACCACATGCTGTCCATCCTGACGCAGTGGGCCGAACTGGAGTCGAAGCGCAAGACAGTCCTCATCAACACCGCGCAGTTCTGCCTCTCCGTAGGGCAGGAGCAACTAGACATCCTCTCGACGGGCGACGGCGGCGGTGACAGGCGACCGAGCCCGTCCATGGTTCAGAAACTGCGGACGCTGGCCGAAGACCTCAGGGACACGGGCGGGACACTGCTCCACTTGGGCGATGAACCGGTCGAGGGCTTCGAACAGATGGCACCCTTCCTGCGCGACACGTGGGATGAGATTGCCGGGTCGGAGGACGGCGCGGGCGGCACCTTCCGGGTCGAGGGCGACTGCGTGGTTCAGGCCGACAGCGACGACCTCTACATCGTCACTTCAAGGATGCTCCAGTGGTTCCGGCAGCGGTGGGACGACTTACCCGAAGGGGCCCATCCGCTCATCACCGCGCGGTGTGCGGAGACGGCGCGGGGCGCCGAGATCACCTTCGAAGACCACAGCCGGCGCCTGAGCAAGAGGCTGAGGGATGAGCTTTTCACGCCTTTTACACAGGCCATCTCGCTGCCGATGGAGATTGCCAAGGAGAACCTGCCGGGGCGCTACCTACCCTTTTACTTGGCTCAGATGCTCGTCGAGGAGAAGTACAAGGGGCGGCTGGAGGATCGTTCGGACGAGTTACCCCGAGACGCGGGACACCGCTTCGTGATGCGCTTCCCCGCGGCCGAGTTCCAGAGGCAGAACGTGGCCGCCGCCGGCTGACCCAAAACCTTTTCACCTGAAGCCCAGCGAGTCCGAGTTATGCCGATACACATCGCAGTCTTGCCTCTCGGCGAAACGAGCGAAATGAAGTGTTGGTCCGAGAGCACCATTGCGTCCGTCAACCAGGACGAATGGGACGACCTGGCCATCAGGCTGGCGCATGAGAACTCGGGCAACAGGCGCTTTGAGGCGGAAGTCTTCCTGTGCCTGCACGGGCAGCTGGACGAGGTCTATAACTACAACCGCTTGGCGGAGACTTTGCGTTACGCGAGGGAGCACGTCTGGGGGTCGCCCATCTACCTGGTGGTCGCCGTCAACTTTCGCCTCCAGCCGGGACACAGGAAATATCAAGCCACGTGGGCCAAGTTCTTCGAGACTGTCCACCAGGCCAAGGTCGTAGACCTCATAGAGGGCGCGGGCCTGTTCGAGGCGAACAGCGCCCCGAGCGGGGCGACGCTCCGGGTGATGGCGGATGAGTCGTATGAGAGGCGTCTACGCCTACAGCTCTTGGCATCGAACCACGCCTGGAAGTGCGTCGTCCGCCCCGCGACCGACGCCCCGCTGGCCGAATTCCTGGCACCGTTCGTCAGCCGCGAGGCCCCCGCGCTGAGCGAGGACAATCGCATCATAGTCTGCACCAACAGCCGGAAGTCCACGACGAAGTCTTTCATCGAGAAGAACGTCATCCGCCGTTCAGGCACCCATCAGGTCGTAGCCAATCTGGTGGCCGACTCGGACTTCCAGCACTGGCTCGACGGCGAGTGCAATAAGAGGGGCCTAGAGTTGCTCGACTTCGGGGGAGTGCTGGAACTCCGCTTCTCCCTTGTGCGACTCAACCATCTCAGCCCGCACAGCGCGGCCGGGGACAGGATGGAGGTGGTGAAGGTGGCCCCCCCCGCGCTCTTCACCGCCGAACGGGTGGCGGCCACGCCGCGGCTGCTCGTTACCAACGGCTTCGACCCGGATGACCCGCGCGACTCTCTCCTCTGCCTGGAGGCCGCGGACGAGGCCGGCGAGCTGAAGCACCAAGCCCCGCCCGGTGCCCGAACTGACATCTACCAGAGCGTCACCTGCGAACGCCTGCCGGGCATGATAGAATCCGCTGACCTGACGGCTTGGGTCTATCAGGGGCACGGCGACGGGGCGCGCGGCCTTCAGGAGAGCCGTGCTGGCAGGTTCGTCCCGCCAGGCCGCTGGCGGGACTGCTTCAGCAATTATCAGAATGGCCTGCCCTTAGTCGTCTTCTCGGCCTGCCGTTCGACCCACATCGCCCGCCTCTTCGCCGAGGCCGGGGCGGGCGTCGCCATCGGCTTCGAGTCGGATGTCACATCCTCCGCGGCCAAGCTTTTGACGACTGACGTTGTGACGACCGCGCTCCGAACGCAGGGGAACCAGCAGGAGATTCTTGAGGCATTCCGGAGGGGGTGCAAGCGTTTGACGGCGAGGGGGTACATAGACTCCGGGCCGAAGGCTTTCTGGCCTAACAGACCCAATCTGGCCTTATGAACATCGCACTGCTCGCGTCCGACCCCGACCGCCTGAGGGAGGTTGCCTTCGCGCTGAGCCAGGAAGGCATCGAGGCCGCCGCGTATCCTCTGGAGGGGCGAGCCAAGAGTCGGCTCGGCGACGGCTTCGACAAGGGCGTTCTTGTCGTCCCGCAGCACGGGGCGGGCGCCCAGATCGAGAAGGCGCGGGCGATCTTCTGCGACCGGAGTCGCTTAATCCTGTGCAGCCCTCAGCCAAGCAACGCCGACCGCCAGCTCCTGCTCGAGCTCGGTGCCGCCGAGATCATCACGCCCCGTTCCTGGAACCCCGCCCACGTTGCGGAACGCATCCTGGCCCACCTGATTCTAGAAGGGGATGTCCGGCCGTACTCCTTCGGCGAGATTCGCGGGGCGACGGGAGTGATGCGGAACCTCTACCGCGACATCGAGACAATCGCCCCCCTGTCCGACACGGTGCTCATACTCGGCGAGACGGGGACCGGCAAGGAGTTGATCGCTAGGGAGGTTCACCGCGCGAGCGGCCGCGCCGGCGGCTTCATCGCCATCAACTGCGCCGAGTTGAGTGTCGAGCTGACCGGCAGCGACCTCTTCGGGCACAAGAAGGGAGCCTTCACCGGCGCCACCGCGGCGCGCCACGGGCTGCTGGCCGAGGCGGGCCCAGGGACGGTCTTCCTCGACGAGATTGGCGAGTTCGACCTCTTGGCCCAGGCCAAGCTCCTCCGGGTCCTTGAAGACAAGACCGTGCGCCGCGTCGGCTCGAACACCTGGGAGACGATCAAGGCCCGGTTCATACTGGCGACTAACCGCAATCTGGAGGGCGAGTGTGAGAACGGCTCCTTCAGGACCGACCTGCTCTACCGCATCAACGAGCTGACGCTGGAGAGCGCGCCGCTGCGCGAGCGCATGGCTGACATCCCGCTCCTGGTAAAGCACTTCGTCTCCGAGTTCAACCGGGAGCACGGCAAGGACCTGCAAATCCCTCCTAACACGCTTGATAGCCTTTTCAACTACCTCTGGCCGGGCAACGTCCGCGAGTTGCGGGGTGTCGTCAGGAAGGCCGCGGCCTATGCCGACCAGGCCGGCCACATCAGTGCCATCAGGCTGCAAGACACGAGCGCGCGCCGCCGCCACCACCAGACCATGCCGAGAAATTCCATAGACTTCGACCCGGGCTCCGACAAATGGCGTGACGTGCTGCACCGCACACAATCCGCCTACTTCAGGGCCGTCCTCGCCGCCGCCAACGGCAACAAGGAGGAGGCGGCCAAGCGCGCCGGCATGAGTCGCTCGCAGTTCTATGAAAAGTTGAAAGAGGTGGGTTCCAAGTAGGCTGAGCGCCGACCCTAACCTCGCGCCCGATCGTCACTCGTCGTCGCCACTGACGCGGCGGCGTCGTAATTCTTCAGGATTCGGCTCAACTCCGCATGGCGGAGTGTATCCCGGCGCAGACCGTGGAGAAAGGCGCGCAAGTCCTTCACCGCCTCCGCAACCCCCGGCTCGCCGCCGTGCGCCTCAAGGATTCTCCCGACGGCTTCGATGCCGCGGTGCTGGACGAAGGGCTGGCGTCCGGCCCGCCGCGTGCTGTCAATGAGCGCGGGCAGGAAGCGCAACTCCGGATGGGTGTAGATGTAGGCGTATGCGGCCAGGCGCCCCCCCCAGTCGTCTCTGTCCAGATACGGAGTGACATCAATATTGTCTTCCTCAAGGCCGAGTTTGATCATCTCGTTGAGCACACCCGTCATCAGCTCTCTTCTGTCGGGCGTGTCCTGCCCCTTATAGACCTTTCGTATCTCATTGTACTTTTGCGCGAGCGCCATAAAGCGATCCAGGGCGGTGAGGGCCGAGCGGTACTGCCGAGCGGTGGCCGGTGACCTCTTGAGGCGTAAGGCGCTTTGCATCTCGCGCGCGGTCTGGTAACGGTCTGCGGCGGCCGGTTGAATCGCCTTGTCGAGCGCCGACTTCAGCTGCCCGCTAACGCCCGGCGCGTAGTCGTACCAACTGCCGGGCCCGATTCTATTCACAAAGACCCGCCCGGTATCGAGGTCTGTCTCTTTCCAAGCCGGGGGTTTCCCCGTCAACACGCAGATGGCCGTCATCCCGAGGCTGTAGAGGTCGCTGGCGAATACCGGCCGGCCTCCGAGCTGTTCGGCGGGGGCGAAGCCCGGCGTGCCAATGACGATGCTCAATTTGGAATCACCATAGAGGCCGGCGGTCGTCGAGACGGCCTCCTTGACTGCGCCGAAATCAATCAGCACCGGCTTGCCGTCCTCGTTACGCACCATGATGTTGGCGGGCTTAATGTCGCGGTGGATGACGTTTTTTGAATGTACGATTCCCATGACGGGGAGCAGGTAGGCCAGGAGGTCGCTGACCTCGTCCTCGCCAAGCGCGCCCCTCTTCTCCCACTTGTCCTGGAGGCTCTCGCCGTCAACCCAATCCTGCACCAGGTAGAGGTCGTTGCCCTCCTGAGAACAGGCATGCAGTCTGGGTATCTGTGGGGTGAGGCCGCCAAGTATCTCCAAGATGGCCCCTTCACGCTGGAAGCGGGTTTGCACTAACTCGAAAAGGTCGGGGTCGTCGGTTTTGAATGTAAGTTGTTTGACGACACACTTAGGCTTCGATGGTAGGTGCGTATCTACCGCTAGATAAGTACAACCGAATCCGCCGCAACCTAGTTCCTTTAATGTCAAGTAGCGATTGTTGAAAATGAGGTTTGGAGCTTTAGACATTCGCTACCTCCTGTCTTTTTTTAAAGATTCTCACACCTGCGGGAATGGGAAACTCATTGTGACGAGGGGGCGCATCTTCTTTAATCCTAGAACCGTACCACAGGGTGTTGTCAGGAAATGCAACGAGGGTAAGGCTCTCGTTACGGCATGGCATGGAAAGCGCAAGCAACATAATCTTGAGGGTGACAAAAGTCAATAAAATCATTAGCTGGTTGTAGTTGCTCAACGATTATGTCCGCCTTAACTGCTCAGCGAACGAACTACCGGACGCTGGACTTCGACAAGCCACTCTCGACCCGTATGGTGCAGAAGATCGTGAAGAAATGGGCCGACTACTCACGCCTCGATGATTTGTCGCCGCACGACCTGCGGAGGCCGGCCATCACGCGTGCCTTAGACTCTGGCTCACCTACCGGCAGGTGCAGATGATGTCGAAGCACAAAGACCCGAAGACCGTCATGCGCTACGACCACAAAAGGGAGAACCTCGACCAAAATGCCGTTAATTTTCTCATCTACGAAGAGGATTAAAATTCTAGCCTGCTTTCTTCTATTCAGCTAGAATGCCTGCGATTCCGCCTCCACTCTAGTGACTTTCAAAGGCTATGGCACTAACTCCAGAAGATACCCGTCAATCAACGTTTTTACTACTAGATTGGTGCTGAGTTTGAAATGGCTGCCAGCAGCGATTAAACGCACCAGTAAAGGGTAAGACTAAAGTGGTTACTTGATCACCACTAGCAGTGCAGTCTTAGACGGATTACGTAGCGGCGGTTGTATGAACATAGATAAAAGTCACACTAATTATGTGCGACTTAACAACAAGTCTTTGCCGGCGAGAGTCAGGTTAACCAACTCGATTAGGTTGTAATCGGTTCCTGTGTCTTGACGTGCCAACATCGAGGAGAGTCTGAAATCTTAGGGGCTAACCGTAGTGGAGCATTGCTATGCCTGAAATGATTGACATCTACGACGCGAACTTGCGGTTCCTTGGATCGATGGAACGAGAACAAGCGCATCTTACCGGCCAGTGGCATCGAACCTTTCACTGTTGGATTGTTAATACAGCCGACCGTAGCCTTTTCTTTCAGGTCCGATCATTCACCTCCAAGACACATCCAGGGAAGCTGGATATATCGGCAGCTGGACATCTCACAGCAGGGGAAACAATCGAAGATGGAATACGCGAAGTCGAAGAGGAGCTGGGTATTGAGGTGCGACTAAGCGAACTAATTGACGCGGGCCAACGGGTTGAGGTGTCAGACAAGCCAAATGGCCCTCTTAATCGTGAGTACCAGTCCGTTTTCCTTTTACCAACGACTAAGGTTCTCACTGACTTCTCACCGGACCCTGGAGAAGTCGCCGGGTTTGCATCAATACCGATCGACCGCGGGCTGGACCTATTCGCAGAACGCGTGAGCAGCATTGAGGTTCCAACTGTCGATGTCCGTCCCGACGGAGTCTTGGTGTCGAGAATGCGAAGCGTCACGAAGGACGAATTCATTCCACGCATTCCACGCTACTACATGGCGGCGTTGATTCTGGCAGAGCGTGTATGTGACGGGAAGCAGGATATCGCGATCTCCTAGAATGCCGCGGCTGGGCGAGCGCTGGACGAAGGAGTACCTAGGTGCCAAGAACACTCGTGCTCGTCCGCCACGCGGAGTCGAGCAAGAATACCAAACCGAGTTTCTCAGCCGTCTCCGGTGATGAGGAACTGACGGATGAGGGACGAGCGCAGTTGGGCGCGTTGGCTGCACATCTGTCGGGCTTGGCCGCTCAGCGTGGGGCGGTTTCAACGGAGGTATTCTGTTCTCACACCGACAGATCAAAGAGGACAGCTTCGATCTTAGTGCCAAGTGCTTACGTGACTCCTATGGTGGACCTGGCTCCCATTCGATCGCCTTATCCAGGAATGAGCGAGGAGCAAGTAGCGCACGCAGATCCAGAGTTCACTCGCCTCCTGAGTCAATACAGACTTGGCTTACGTAGCGCTTATGATATTCCTCGCGGGCAGGGCGAGCAAATCCTCGATTTTGAGAGGCGAATTGACTCTTGTCTTCAGGTCATTCTTAGCTCAACGGCTGATCTATGCATTGTGGTCGGTCATCGGTCTACCCTCACTGCGATACTTCTCAGCGCAGCGCGGCAAGTGAATCACTATCCACACGGTTGGTATGGACACGTCGTGATCCCTCTGGCAAGCATCAGCCTTCTTGAGCATGATGGCAACCGCTTTACGGCCATCAAAGATCTCTGTCAAGTAGTGGAAGAGTGGGAAGATAGAACATGATTGCCACCATTCTTAACCGCGCGGGGCAATTCGTGACAAGTGAGAATGCGTGGGCTAGCTTGCTCCGCATCGCCTCGATATATGGTACAACTGCCGGAATCGCACAGACCATCGACAGGTACTTCCCAAATACACTCCCAGCCAACAAATTAGGGTTTGCTCTTTATATTCTCATTGGGCTATCGCTATCGTTGAGTGTTGAGTTGTGGTTGGCGCATAAGGATTTATCGCGAGCCAACTTTGTGAACTCTGACCGACCGGATGAGGATTTCGCCCGGAGCCTTGTACGCTACGCAGAGTCTCTGGCTACTTCAAAGCCCCCACGAGATCAGGCGCTCATGGAGTTGAGACATTGGTCGAGCCGCTTACTCCATCTCAACGGCAACCATAAGGAGCGGGCCGCAGTCGGACAGCTTGCCTTAGGAGCGGCCGCCGCCGCAGGTGACACATTAACGCAAGCGTCAATTCTGATTGACGATCTGGGATGGGGCCTACATGTCCAAGGGCTTTCTGCCGAAGCTAAGGAGAACATCGAAGAGGCAATCGGTATCCTGGCGACATCGCCATCCTCGGAAGCGAGTTCCACCGCGATCCTAGAACTACAGGTAAAGGCCAAGCGACACCTTGCGGGTATTAACTTTGCTCGGAGCACAAATATCGCATCGGCTCGTGAAGAATTGAAGTCACTACGAAATCAGGCGACCGCTCTACCCGAACCATGCCGGTCGCTTCATCTAGCCCAACTGGATCACACAGAAGCTGCTTTTATCCTTCGACATCTTTCTAATGAGATCGGTCCATCTGGTGTGGTTGACCCAACGGGTAACCTCGCATCTCTACATCAGGACGGATTGACTCTAAGTACGACGGCTGAAGCGTCCTTTAGCAACTTCGGGGACATCGAACGCCAAGTGAAGGCTCTGAAGGTGAACGTGGAACTTCTAAAGCATGGCAGACAGATCAGTCGAATTCATTCAGCTGAAAGCCGACTGGCCAGACTGCAAGCTATTGCGTCTCGAAGGCTCACGGACTAGGAGGGAACCGATGGGTGGGCTGAGTGCCCTGATTCGACGGCTCGTAGGGACTCGAAGGACGGCTGCCGCCGTAACTCTCGAGGCACGTGCTGAATTGAGGTTAAGACCTGACGAACGACGGGTGCCTCGGGGAGAGTGCACCCTGGGGACGGAGTACGACCCTGTGTTGCTGCGACTCACTGGTATGGCACCAAACGTTAATGCTGCATCAGACGTTTCGGTACGGATACGCAGCTCCATTGCGACCTCACATCTCGATGGAGCGGAGCTACGCAATGTCTCCAAGATCTCGCTGGGCAGAAACGCAATCGTCAAGCAGGGTACCATCTTGGATGGACGCTCAACCACATCAAGATATGGCATTGACTGTGGCGATGACTTCTATGTCAAGGAAGGTGCATACATTGATGCCTATGGTGGGCATATTTGCATTGGCCGTGGGGCAGCGATTGCGCAAGCGGTTGCCATACACGGCAATGGTGGAGTAGATGTTGGTGACTATCTGATGATGGGACATGGGTCGATGATTCTTGCGGGGAATCATCGGCACGACCCTTCAGCGGGAATGCCATTCATTTTTCAGGGATCTACTGCGCGGGGTATCAAAATCGGCAATAATGTCTGGATTGGTGCTGGCGCGATCATCCTCGACGGAGTAACCCTCGGCGACGATATCGTTGTCGGTGCCGGGACAGTGGTGTCGGAAGATATCCCGTCGGGGTGCTTAGTTACAGCATCAAGAAAGCTAAACATCGTCGCGCTTCATAGCGACACACACAGCATCAACGCAAAGTAGAATATATTCTAGAATGACAAGCCAGCATGGCCTTCATGGCCTTTCTCAGCCGCATTAGTGCCGTGTGTCTCTTGAAGCACACGACACATACTTTCGTTAAGTTGATCAATATGTCGCCGACTCCACATCAGCTGCTGGCTCGGCTAGGGTTCACGAAGGAGACGTACTGGTACCCACGTTGGTTTAACCTCTCTAAGGACAACTCCGCGCCCGGAGGTTTACGCGGCCCCGCATCTACCTCGGCAGCTTCCACAGTGCGAGCGCGATTGCCCCCAAAATAATCGCCACCGACGCCGGCGCCAGCCGGTCGTACACGAGTTGCCGCCGCGCCTCGAATGTTACCTTTCCGGTTTCCCAGTAAACCCAGTCATGCCCGAGTTGATTGACCGCCCCTCGTGACCCTGAAACCATCAGGACAAAGCCGTCGCCGGTCGCCGGATTCGTCCGCACCATCGCGCCCCACGCGGGATACGCACCGCCATCATGGCCCACCACATAACCGCCGGCGTCATTCTCAACGAAAAGAGTCAGACCCAGGCCCCAGCTTCCGGCCGTCCCCGGTTGTGGCATCATCATCTGCTTGAGCGTCTCCCGCCTGAGCACCGGATTCTCTCCGGCGAATGCCCGGGCAAACAGAGCCATGTCCTCCGCGGTTGCGTAGAGCGCCACCGCGGCCGTAGCCGTATAGCGGCGACGAGGCTGGTGGTTCAGTCCTGAATCAAAATTGGGGGCCAAGTCCTGCTCGCGACCTTCGGACGCGAGGGCGTCCAGATCAAAACTCGACTTCGTCATCCCCAACGGCCGCAGAACAGCCGCCTTCATATAGTCTGCGAATGGTTGCTGTGTAACCTCCTCGATCAGGAGCTGCAAGACGGCGTAGTTACCGTTCCCATAAGCCATGCCCTGTCCCGGCTCTCTTGCTACTATGACACCGCGGGGCGCACCCGCCGTCGAACCTTCGGTTGAGGTGAGTGCTTCCTCCAGGGTCTGTATCTTCTCGCCCTGTAAAAAACCGCCGAACCCCAAACCTTCGTCTAACCCGGCCGTATGGCTCAGCAGGTGCCTGACCGTCAC
>WUUC01111104.1_pt1 | contig 20843 bp, 12 predicted proteins | sample 6278441 | NCBI WGS metagenome assembly WUUC01 (sample SAMN13675441, study PRJNA597444) | soil metagenome | isolation source: soil | place: USA: Washington | collected 2017-10
GCGCCGTGCCGACCTCGCCATTATGCTCCGCGACGAGCGCCGCCGCGTAATGGCTCCCGGCGTAATTCGGGTCGTGATCCAGCATCTGGCGTGCGGCCCATCCGGCGAATTCCCAATCGCCGGCCGCACGCGCGGCCCTGGCCATCGCCTCCAGCGTGAAGAGCGCCTGCACCCACGCATCGGGCCCGGGGGCGGCGCGCACTTTTCGAGCTGCCTCCTGCAGCAGGGCGCGCCCCTTCTCCCGCTGGCCGGTGCGCAAAAAGAACTCGCCCTGCAGCATCTCGAATCCGGTGGACGCGAGGCCGGCGACCTCCGGCGCGGCACGCAGTTCGCGCAGCGCCGCGTTCGCCGCGTCGGCCGCCTGTTTGAGCTGCCCTGCGGCAGCGAGCGCGTGCCCTGCCGAGACATGGCCCGCGGCGCGTACTACTGGCGAGGGGTGAGCGATGAGGACGCCCGCGGCGGCCGCAGCTTCCATCGTCCGGCCGCGTGCTGTCAGGAAATCTGGCCACGCGCGCTTGTTGACCACCTGCACCAGCAGCGCAGACGGCGTCTCGAACGCCGTCTTCAGCAGGCGCTCCGCCTTCGCAACCTGTCCGAGATACACGTAGGAGCTGGCGAGGAGATCGAGGTTGTGCGCGTAGTGCCATTCGTATTCGGCAGGGATCCCCTCGTGCTTGAAGTAGGCCGACGCGAGGCGGTCCGCCTCTTCGAACCTCGCGATCGCCTCGTCGATGCGCCCGAGGCGGCGCAGCACATGACCGTGCATGTGCTGCGCGTGTGGAATGGCGGCGGCTGATGCGGCAAACGACGCCGCGTGCGGCAGCGCTTCCTTTGCGCGCCCGGCGTTCTCGTGCGCGTGCGTCAGATAGTGATGCGCGCCAAGCGCCCCGTCCGGCATTGCGAGCGCCTTGTCGTAGTACTTGATGGCGCCTGCGGGACTGCCCTGCCCCCGGTCCGCGGGATCGTTCGATTCGGCGATGCCTCGCAGCAGCCAGAACTCCGCATCCGCTGGATGCGCGGTGGTAGCTTCGTCCAGCGCCCGGCGATAGGCGGCAAGCTTCGCGGGCTCGCGAGGTGCCGACTCGGCCGCCATCTGGAGCGCGCGGGCGGCAATGTGCGCGCGATCGTGCCGCGAGGCGCCCGCGCCCAGCGCCTGCGCCCCCTGGAGTGCGTCGGTCGCCCTCGCCGGCAAGTTCAGCTCGGTATAGGCATAGGTGAGCCCGAGATGCGCCATCGCCAGCTTCGGGTCGAGCCGAAGCGCCTGATTGAACGATCGCGCAGCTTCGAGCCACACGTACGTATGCAGGTACGCGAGCCCCTGATCGTAGAAGGCCTGCGCCTCCTTCACTGTCGTCGAGACCGTGTCGTGCGCCCGGCCGATCCCGGTGCGCAGGGGCACGGTCCGCGTAAGAAGGCTGTCGGGAACCGACGAAATCCGGTGCGCGGGGTGCGTTGTCTGTGCGGAGAAAGAGTACGAGAGCGTGAACGCGAGAACGAAACCGATACCGGCTGGATAGATCGTGGCGAATGACATGTGACGGAGGCCGCAGAACCGCCGCGGTTCATTTTACCCCGGCGCTTCCGGCGGCCTCCCGTATCGACTCGTGGTGTTCAGTCCGAGCGCTCAGGCGAGAAGCGAGGCGCGGCGACGCGCCTCGCGAACCCGGCTGCGCTCGGGCGCGCCGCGCTACGGCTGACCCTGCGCGGTTGTGGCCTGCGGCTTGTCGATGATGTAGCTGATCCCGGTGTACTGCATCTCCTCCCACGTCTGCTCGCCCCAGCGCACTGTCGCCGTGGGGTCGGGATTTGCCCGGTTGCCCGGGGAGTTGTCGTAGTGCGCCACGGCGATCAACCGCGACCCCTTCGGCGCGGCAACCGGGTTCGCGAACACGTACGATGTCTGCCAGTTGAAATCGTACTTCGGCACCGACAGGATCACCTGAGAGCGCCCGTCCGGGTACGTCATGGTGTATTCCCAGCTCTTGCCGCGCAGGTGCGTGTGCGGAATCATGGAGACGATGTGCGCGTCGTCGGTGAACTCGATCGCGGCGTCCACCCGTTGGTTCCCGGAGCCAGCCGGCAGAATGAGCCGCGGATTCATGAACTGGCTGCTCCGCACCTGCTGACGCGGCGGCTCCTTCGCGAAGATCAGGCCGAGGCTCGACCTGTCCTTCGTGACCGTTCCCTTCGCCGTGTAGTGAATCTGAAAATTCAGCAAGGTTCCCTTGCGCACCAGGAGCGCCTGATCCGGCTGCATTACCTGTGTATGTAAGCCGGGCGCCAGAGAGGCCACCAGGTACGGCTGCGGACGCGCGGGGCGTGGCTGCGCGGGCGCGGCGTTCGCCGGGGCGGCACTCGCCGCAGGAGCGCCATTCACGGGAGCCGCGGCGTTCGCCGGAGACGCAGCCGCCGCAGGACGATCCTGCCCGTTTCCGGTTGCCTGAGGCCGCGGCAGCTCGACGCCGTGATTGCCGCCGTTCGGCAGCGGAACGAGACGGAACGGGTCGGAACGAGAGCTTGCGGCGACCGGGTCCATCCCGAAGACCAGGATGTGATGCACGACGCTCGGCGACGAGGATCGCAGCTCAATGGCCTGCACCCATTTGTCTTCCGTGAAATTGGTCGGCACCCGGATGTCCTGGTAATCGATCGTGCCGGCGGCCGGCACTTCGAATTCGGTCGGCATCGAGAGCACCACGTCGGGCGTTCCGATCGACCAGCCTTCTGTGAAGACGGGCGGCTTCGGGAGATCCTTCGTATCGCCTTGCGGCGCGCCATTGGAAGCCCACCTGACGATCGTCTCCTTATCGCGGGCAGACAGCCGGCGATCGTTCAGGAAGGTACCGGCAGGCTCCTCCGCATGCCACGGCGGCATCGTGCCGTTTTCGACCCGCGTCCGAATCGCGCGCGCGTACGGCCGCGACTGATCGTAGGTGAGGAGCGGCATGGGACCCATCTCGCCCGGCCGATGGCAACCGGCGCAATTCTTATAGAAGATGGGGGCGACGTCCCGTGTGAAGGTCGGCGTGCCGGACGCACCGTCGCTCTGGGCGCCTGGTGCGGCGCTCGCCAGCCACACCGTGCCCGCAGCAGCGACGGCGGCGATCGAAGGATTCAGCAATCGTCTCACGTGCAACTCCTGATAGAGGCGCTTCCTTTGACGGCGTTACGCGGCACGGGTTCATTTCCGCTCGCGACTTCACCATCCGGCACACGAACCGGGCGACGGACGCGGGGTTGGACCAATTATACCGGGGCAGGGCCGCTGCGGCGCGTGCGGGCGGGCGATGTGAATCGACGTGTAAAGCGCAGCCACGAAATCACGAAACGTTTTCGTGGTTTCGTGTTTTCGTGGCCAGCCCTTTTAGATCAGAAGTCGAACTGTCCGCCGATTTTGAAGAACCGCGACTGCAGCACGTTGGTCGGCCGCTGCCACTGCGAGGTCGCGGCGGTCGTAAACGTGGACGTGACTGTGTACGGCCAGCTGCTGTTGAACACGTTGTACAGATCGAAGTCGACGCGGAAACGATACCGGTTCAATTCGAACCGTTTGGAGAGGCGCAGATCGAGCTGATTCAGGTTGTGTTCGCCGTACTCCAGACCCTCTCGAATCAGCTGGATGGTTCTCGAGGCCGTACCGGTCCAGTTGCGGCCGAGCGCGGGATTCACCGTTGCGTTGTTCACGGCCCAATTGGCCTGGATGCTCGGTCCTGCGCCTCCAGTCTGCACGCCGCGGCTGAACTGATACGTGCCGCTGAACTGGATCTCGTACGGCAACGTGTAGGAACCCAAGATCTTCAGGTCCGGGCGGTACGGGTACTCTCGGTGGCAGGCGTTCGAGCCGTCCGGGTAAATCTCGGTCCCCTGAGTCGTCGGCGCCGCCGCCGGCGTGGCGACCGCGTCGACTCCAGCCTCCAGCAGGTTGCAGTTGTCGAAGGTCCGCGCCGTCGCACTGATGCCGCCCCGCAGGAAGGCGCCATTCGCGAATCGCGCTTCAAGGTTCAGGTCGTAGCCCTGATACATGTTCGTCTCGCCGCCGAAGTCGGAGGAGGGACGAATCAGGCTGTTCGCCGGCAGGTTCTGCGCGAACACGGGGGGCTTCAGGTCCATGATCCCGCAGATCGGCTGGCCGCTGTACGGCAGGTTCGGGTTCACGGGCGACGTGATGCAGAACGAGTCGTAGCTGTTCGCGTCGTACCGCAGATCGTCGGTGAAGAACTGGTTCCCGAACGTCCGGCGATAATAGCCGCCGTTTACCGAGACCCGGTCGGCGATCTGGTGCTGCGCCGCGATCGTGTACTCCCAGTTGTACTCGCGGTTGAACCAGCCCTCGAGCACCTCCGGATCGGTGGTCGTCGTCGAGACATTGCGGCCGAAGGTCGACGTCGCCGGCGACGGCGCCAGCTCGTCGAACTGGATGTTGCCGCTCGCGTCGAGCGGCAGCCCGTTGCCGTCGCGATCCGTCCAGCCGCGCGTGTCGCGCAGGCCCAGCACCGTCACCGGGTTGGCCGCATTCGCGCGGGCGATCGCCTGGCCGGCGACGTACCGCGCCACGCTTCCCTTCAACGCCGTCCGCCCGTTGCCGAACAGGTCGAGCGCGAATCCCACCCGCGGCGACATGTCCTTCCAGTCGACGACCGTGCCGACGCAGCCCGCTTCCGAGTCGTTCCGGCCATCGGGACACTTGCCGTACCTGACCCCCTCGTTGAACCGGCTCGGGAGCACCTCGCTCTCCTGCGTTTCACCGATGAACCAGTCGTACCGCAATCCCAGGTTCCACGTGATGCGGCCCATCGTCCACCGATCCTGCACGAAGACGCCGGTATCGGCCTTGATGCCGTTGCGGCGGTCGGTCGGCAGGCTCAATCGCGCCGACACCGGCACGCCGCTCTGGAACGTGATCGGCTGCACGTCTCCGGTGTACTGCGAGATCTCCCGCCAGTCGCCGTCCGACACGCTGACACCGAACCTGAAGGAGTGCGAGCCTGTCACGTACGACGCGGCCCCCATGTAGGTGCGGAGCAGGGAGTAGTGATCCGACGGAGCGTTCCACGCCATCTGGTTGACGTTGGTCGCCTGGTCCAGGATGTTGTAGACGCGCGCGTTCCGGATCTGTTCCAGGTCGAACACCTTCTCATCGAACCCGCCAAGCACCGACGGCTGGTACAGCTCCGTGTAGTTCTGGTCGTAGATGCCGACGCCAGCTTCGAACAGCAGCTTGCTGGACTGCGTCCGCGTCCACTTGCTGACGTTCACGAAGTTGGTCGGCGTGACCTGAATCGCGGAGGCTTCGGGCGGGATGTTCGCCGCGATACCCCAGTGGTTTCGATATTTCCGCTGATTGTCGTGGTAGACCGACAGCTTGTCCTTGCCGCTGATCTGCCACGAAACGCGGCCGGCGTTGCTCACGATGTGCCCGTCGTCCACACCCGGCTGGGTGGGATCGGCGACGTAGCGAATCGGAGAAGCATCGAGATCGGCGAAGCTGCCGGCCTTGGTCTTGTTCACGCCCCAATGCCGGAACGTGTAGTTGAACCACAGTCGATCGCGGACGATCGGCCCGCCGAACGAAGGGTTGAAGTCCCAGATTTCCTGGAGCCGATCCACACTGCCCAGCTTGTTGTTCGGGTTCGTCGTGAGGTCGCCGAAGAGGTTCCCGCGCGTGCACGGCTGACCCAGCGCCGGCGATCCGCAGTTATCGGCCGCCCAGCTGCCATCGGCGTAGTTGCCGAAAAACGAGCCGCGGAAACTGTTGCCGCCGTCGCGCGGCACCATGTTCACCCGCATCCCGCCCTGGCCCATCTCGGCCGAGTCTGCACCGGTGACGTAGCTGATCTCTTGGAAGCTCGCGTCGTTCCAGTACACGCCGCTGTATTGCCCCTGCGCGCACAGGTTGTTCAGGCGCAGTCCTTCAATCGTCTGAACAGTGTCGCCCGATCCGCGATATTGAAGAGGGGACTGCTGCAGAGATCCAGACCCGCCCACGTCGCGCGACAACGCGCCGCCCCCCCCGACGGCGAGCGACGTGCCGGGGATCATGATCCCGACCGCCTGAATGTTGCGCCCGGTGGGAATCGCGTCGAGCACGTCGCGCGTCATGACGGTGCGCGTCGTAATGCTTTGCACGTCCACGATCGGCGACTCCGCCGCGACCGTAATCGTTTCTTCCACCGCGCCCACCCGCATCTCGGCATCGATCGTCGCCGTGAAGTCCGACGTGAGCTCGACGTTTTCCCGGCGTACGGTCGAGAAGCCCGGCAGCGCGAACTCCACGGTGTACACGCCGGGTCGAAGCTGGACGATGCTGAAGCGGCCGTTCCCGTCGGTGGTGGCCGATCGGACCTTTTCGATAAGTGCGGGACTGCTGACTTCAACCGTGACACCCGGCAGCACGGCGCCGGATGTGTCGGTGACCTGCCCGGCAATCGTGCTGGTCTGCGCGCCTGCGAGCGCGGGTAGCAGGACGAGTCCCGCGGCTGCCGTGGCGAGCCAAGAGGCGAGTCTTCGCATGCTCACTTTCCCTCCAATGGTACGAATCGCGGGACGTATGCTGTATCTGTTTACGCCCAGCTTGGAGGAGATAGCAGTTTCCGTGCCTCTCGCGAGTGGCTTGTCAAGCTGCCGCAACCCGTGTATTTCCGCCTCACGCGGCAGATTGAACTCTCGAGGTTTTCAACCAGCGGGATCGGCGATCCAGCCGCACGGTTCGCGGCAATTCGGCCCGCTCACCGCGACCTCGGCAACCCGGGGCGGGACCGCAGCGCCTGCAGCCGGAAGAAACTGGAACGCGATGCCGGAAAGCCCGAGCCAAGTGTCTGAAGCGACGAGGCAGTAAGCCCACGCCGGATCAGCAGTGCGACAGGCGGGTCGTCTTTGTTAGACGGGTCGTCCCTGAATGACGCGAATCAGCAGGAAGACGATCGCGACAACGAGAAGAATGTTCAGCAGGCCGCCGAGCGTGGTGGTGGTCATCATCCCGAGGAACCAGAGGACCAGGCATACAACCACGATCATCATCAGCATGAGCGAGTCTCCTCGTCGCGGAGATACGCATACTGGTTGCCAGCAGGCTTCAGGCTGTGGGCTTTAGGCGATGGGATTTAGTTTTGGTTCCGCATTCGCGGCGCGTGGCTTTACCTACAGCCCAAAGTCCAAAGCCCCAAGCCGGCCAGCTAGTTCCCCTTCAAGAACGCCCCGTTCCCGAGCCGCACGAAGGGGCCGCCCTCGATCGAGATCTCCTCCGCGATGGTGAACGATGTTGCCGACAGGATGGAATAGGCGCGCCGCAGACGCACCGTCTGATTGCCAACCTTCACCGGCTGGCTTTCGTACTTGATGCCGAGAGGCGACGACCAGTCGCCGGTGCCTCGCAGCTCCACGCCGCTCGAAAGACGCTCGGTCACTGCGATCGCCTGCTTCGCCTCATCCCATTCGATGGTGCCGGTCTCCTTGAACGCGGGGCCGTCCTCGACTTTCCCTTCGGTGCGGGTGTCGAGTTGATTTGGCGCGGCGCCGCGCGCAATCGTCAGCGTTCCCGCGCGCGGGCCGGGCGTGAGCGGACTCTCGCGCCCGGTCCACGTAAACGACCACGAGCCGATGAAGTAATCGGGACCCTGCTTCTGCTGCGGCTGCGGAACGCTCACACGGCCGCGGCCCCGGCCCTGCGGCGGCGTGGCTGCCCCGCGTCCGTCAGGCGGCGGCTGCTGGCCGGCTGGGGGCTGCTGGCCCGCGGGCGGCTGCTGGCCGGAGGGCGGCGTCTGCTGTCCGAACACCGCGTTCTGGAACACCGCGGCACCGATAACCGTCATACAGACGAACGCTTGCAACGCGCGTGAGCCCATGGCAATCCTCGAAAATGAAAGCGGTTCGGCGAGTATAATGTAGGTCCACCTGAAGGTGGCCCCCACGCAAGGTGTAAAAGTGGACCGCGCACGTTCCGGGAAACCACCAACTGAGGAACGGCTGTGAACAAGCCCCTATGTCAGGCTGGCGCGGCGCTCGTTGCGCTCTTCGCCATCGCGATTCCGGCGGCCGCCCAGAGCGCAGCGGTCACCTTCACGAAAGACGTGGCGCCGATCCTCTATAGGAGCTGCGCCGAATGCCATCGGCCGGGCATGTTCGCGCCGATGTCGCTGCTTACGTACGAGGATGCGCGCCCCTGGGCGCGCGCCATCAAGCAGCGCGTCGTCAAGCGCGAGATGCCGCCGTGGTCGGCCGACGCCCCTCCGGGAGTATTCAAGAACGACCCGCGGCTGAGCGAACGCGACGTCTACACCATCGCCGCGTGGGTAGACGCCGGCGCGCCGCGCGGCGCGGATCGCGACCTCCCCCCTGCACCGACTTTCGCCGACGGGTGGACGATCGGCACGCCCGACGCAACCTTCACGATGACGGAGGACTTCAAGGTCCCCGGCGAAGGGACGATTCCTTACCAGTACATCCGCGTGCCCACGAACCTCACTGAGGACAAGTGGCTGCAGGCGATCGAGATTGCTCCCGGCAACCGCGCCGTCGTTCACCACGTGATTGCCTCGGCGCAGCAGCCCGGCCAGTCGCCGACAGACGAGCGCGCGCGCGGGCGCGTGGGCCTCGGCGGCATCACGCCCAACAAGCCCGGCGTCGTCTACGAGCCGGGCGTGGCGCGCCTCCTCCCGGCGGGCTCGGAGCTCATTCTGCAGATGCACTACACGACGACCGGGACGGCCACCACCGACCGGACCACCGTGGCGGTGATCTACGCGAAGGAAGCGCCGAAGAAGGTCGTCGGCGGCGGGATGATCCTCAACGCGGGGTTCACGATTCCGCCCGGTGCCGACAGCCACGAGGTGCGCGCGACCCAGGTGCTGCAGAAGGACACGCTGCTCACGTCGATGATGCCGCACATGCACGTGCGCGGCAGGGACATGACCTACATCGCGCACTACCCGGACGGCCGGTCGGAAACCCTGCTGTCGGTGCCGAAGTACGACTTCAACTGGCAGCACAGCTACGATTTGGCGGTGCCGAAACTGCTGCCGGGCGGCACGCGCATCGAGGTGATCGCGCACTTCGACAACTCGACGAAGAACCTGTACAACCCCGATCCGTCGCAGACCGTCCGCTGGGGCGATCAGACGTGGGAAGAAATGATGATCGGGTTCTACAACACCGTGGTCGACGCGCCGGCGCCGACGAGCACCACCGGCGCGCAACCGTAACCCTCAGTCGATTTTCCCGAGCGGCGTTTCGGCCGGCCCGCCGATCACCGTCCCGTCGGTCTTGAATCGCGAGCCGTGGCACGGGCAGTCCCAGGTTCGTTCCGCTACGTTCCAATCAACCACGCATCCCATGTGCGTGCACACGGCGGAGCGGAGCGACACCTCGCCGCCCTCGTCGCGGTACGCCGCAACCTGCTGTTCGTTGTATTCGATCACCCTGCCGCGGCCGCGCGGCACCGCGCGAAGTGAACGCCCCTTCGCGCCGGCAAAGCGATCGCGCACAAAATAGTACGGATAGTCCTTGTTCTCGCGCAGGTAGTCCCATGCGGCGCCGCGCACTTTCTTGCGCTCCGGGTGGAACAGCTCGGTCCACGGATTCTTGCGTTCGAGGACGTAGTCGGCAGCCATCATCCCGCCGAGCGTCCCGAACGTCATGCCGTTGCCGGCGTAGCCGGTTGACGCAAACTGCCTCTCGGCCGTTTCACCGATGTACGGCAGTCCGTCCGCCGTCTCGATCACCTGTCCCGACCAGCGGTGAGAAACTTCGACGCCGGGGACCAGCTCCTTCAGTTTCTTCTCGAGCCGTTTGTAGCACTCCGTCGTGTCGGCAGCCTGCCCCGTCTTGTGATCTTCGCCGCCGTAGATCACGAGGTCGGCGTCCCGCTGCGGCTCCAGCCTCAGGTAATGGTACGGATCGTCGGTGTCCCACAGCATCACGTCTGGTACGGTTCCCCGCGCCACGCGTCCCGCCACCACGTAGGTCGAATAGAGGGCGAGCTTGGTTTGAAACAGCGTCGCCGTGAGCAGGTTCTTCATGCCGACGAGCGGCGTGTGCGTCGCGAGCACGATCCAGTCGCAGTCGATGCGGCGGCCGTTGGCCCTGACGAACCGCGGCGCCTCCGAGAACTCATGCACCTCGCTGTGCTCGAAGATCTGCCCGCCGCGAGAGGCAATCGCGCGGGCCAGGCCGGCGAGATACTTTCGGGGGTGGAAGCGCGCCTGGTTGTCCAACCGCACCCCCGGCGCGCCGGCAAGCGGCACGCGGTCCACGTAGGCGGCGTCGAACCCGAAGCTCGACGCAAGATCGGCCTCCTCACGCAACCTTGCGGCCTCCTCCGCATCCTCCGTATCTCGGGCATGCAGGTAGCCCGGCACCCAGGCGAAATCGCAGGCGATCCGCTCGGAACGAACGACGGTGTCGATCTGATGGATGGCTGCCAGGCCGGCGTCCCACGCCGCCTGGGCATCGTCGTTGCCGAAATACTTCGACAGGTCGGTGAGCGATGTATCGAGCACCATCGTGAGGTGCGCGGTCGTGTGGCCGGTGTCGATCTCGGCGAGGCCGCGTCTCTCGAGCAGCGCGACGCTCCGGCCCGCCACGGAGAGCTGGTACGCCGCCGTCAGGCCGGTAATGCCGCCGCCCACGACCACCACGTCGGCGCGGATATCGCGGTCGATCGCAGGGAACGGGGGGAGCGGGGCGGACTCCATCCAGAACGGAGTAGTGTCCAGCCGGATCGACATGCAGGCTTCTCCTCGAGGGACGGTAAAGCAAGGCGCTCGCCAGACGTCAGCTTATAGGGATCGCACCTCTAAAGAGGTGCGCTACAAGAGGGAGGTGCGCTACAGGGACGCGCGCGGCGGCTAGCGGCGCGGCGGGGGCATTGCGGCTCGCGTGAACCGCGGCAGCATCTCGTCGCGCATGGCGAGCTGATAGACCGTGGCGGCAATGACCGCGGCCGACGCCTTCACGTCTTCTTCGACCACGCGCTCGTACGTGTCCAGGTTGGTGTGATGGGTGTGTGTGTCGTACTCGATCGGATCCTGCCGGAAATTGATTCCCGGGAGCCCCGCGTTATTGAACGTGGTGCTGTCGGTGCCGCCGACGTTCCGGCTCGAAACGTCGATCGCGCCGGCCACGCCCAGATCGTGGAACGGCTTCATGGCCGCACGAATCACCGCGGCCGCTTCAGGCGGACCGAACACCTCCCCGCCGCGCACGCGTCCGGTGCCGTTGTCGATGTTGAGGTAAGCGACGAGTTTGGCGAACTGCGGCGTCGGGTCCTCGAACGATCCGAAGTGCTGCCGCACGTACGCGCGCGATCCGAGCAGGCCCTGCTCTTCCCCGCTCCAGAGCGCCACACGAATCGTCCGTCGCGGCTGAACCTGAAGGGCGCTCAGGATTCGCGCCACTTCCATCATCACGGCGCAGCCGACGGCGTTGTCGGTCGCGCCGGTCGCCGACTGCCACGAATCGAGATGACCGCCGATCATCACGATCTCGTCTTTCTTGTCGGTGCCTTCGATCTCGGACACCGCGTTGTACGCCGTCCGGCCCTCCGGATACAGCCGGTTGACGATGTCGAACTCGAGCTCGACCGGCAGGCCGTCGGCAAGAATGCGTGAAATCCGCCCGTAATCCTCGTTGCGCATCACGACAGTCGCGAGGACCCGCGCAGGATCGTACGTCCGGTTGTCGAATGCGACGATCTGCCCGTGCTCGCGTCCCGCGTCGTTGACACGCAGGACCGCGCCGTTGGCGACGAGAAATTCGTCCACGCGCCGGCTGATTTCCGCATTGGACATCGGCGGCGGCCCGTCAGACGGACCACTGCGCCCGCGCCCTCCGCGGCCGCCCGCCGCCTGGCGCGTCGAGGGATCGAACCGCCGCTGCACCGACGCATCGTCGCTTCGCTTTGGCGGAGGATTCAGGTTCACGGGCACGCGGACGCTGCTGCCCGCGAGCACGATCCGGCCCCTCACCTTGTCCTTCATGCCGTCCAGATAGGCCGTGAGCTCGCCGACCGTCGGCCGTGACGGCCATTCCAGCTGAAAGGCGGCGGCCCGGACGGGCCCGTTAGTGCCGGGCGTCCAGGCAAGCACTTCGGCAATGAGCTGATCTTTCACCGGCGAGAGGATGTGCGCGGAGAGACGTTCGTTCGCCCAGCCTGGCTGGCCCCAGTCCCACGGCTCCATGCGTCCATTGGTGAGGCCCCACGATGCCATCCTCTGGATAGCCCATTCGCCCGCAGCCTTGAGGCTCGGCGTTCCGGTGAGGCGCGGGCCATACACATCGGTGAGGACGTGCAGCGTTCGCATGATCTCGGAACGCTCGGTCGCTTCTTCGCGGATTTTCGCGTTGATGCCGGAGTCGATGCGCGACTGCGCCGCCGTCGGCGAGATGACCGACAGCGCCAGGCACGCCGCCAGGGCCCGTTTCATTGCGTCGATGGTAACAGATGGGCAGCTCGGAATGGAGCGTTCGTAAATGCGCCTGTGTGCCTGGAGGTCGGCCGCTGTGCGGAGTCTATTCGCGGGCTCTCCGCACACGAGACCTGGATTCGCCATCCCCCGATGTCTGGAAATCCGCCACTGTCGCGCTGCCCGGATATTTCAGGCGATCGCCTCCGGCGTGCCGTTCGGGATCGGTCAGCGCGGCAGAGCCGCCGCAATCGAACACCACGGCGAATGCCGCGGCTCCGGATGTCGGAACATGTCGGCAGGTGGCCTCCACGTGATCGACCAGCGATTGTCGGAAGAACCGCCGCTCACGCCACCGTCCGCTCGAGGCGATGATCCACGTCGGATGTCTGGCCCGCAGCGGCTGGAGCTGTTCGACATCGACGACCTTATCCGAGTCGTCCTTTGTCCGATTTTCCCAATCAGAGATGCCGAGCGTGCGATAACCGGCAAAAAGCTGATACGACGGTCGTTCGAGGTAATAAATCGACGCGTGCCACATGTCCGAAACGATGTGAGCGTCACGAGTCAATTGGGCCTCGAGGCTGTCGCGCATGGCGCGCCAGTCGTAGAAAAAGCCCGTTGTGAGCACCGGCGCCTGCTGCCACGGCCGCCGCAGCGCGTTCGCGAACGAGGGAACTCCCTGCAGGACCGCAGCGGCCGCGACGAGCACGATTGCCGCGACTGCCACGCCGGCCGGCACAGGCCGCCTGCTGGCATACGCGCCAATCCGCCCGACCATCCCGCGCGCGTTCAGTTCGCGCCAGACAACCTCGGCGGCCCCACCGAAAATGAGCCAGGCGAATGGCAGCATCGGCGCAATGTAGCGAGGGTGCTTCGTGGCGACGACCATGCTCACCGAGATGAACGTCAGCCAGAACGCCAGGACCACGAACAGGCCAGGCTTGAATCGTCGCAGCACGATCGCCGTGGCAGGCACGAGCAGGTACCACATGACACCGTACTGAGCCGCGAGATGATCGTGATAGAGCCAGCGATCACCGGGCCTGGGCTCGTACCAAGCCATCGGATCGAGAACTGCGCGGGTGAACAGCTCGTGCATCGGCGCCATCGCAGCACCGACCAGTTCGACCGCGAGGATCGCCAGCGCAATGCCACCATAGCGGATCGCCTCGCCGCGCCGCCCGGCACGCGCGGACGTGACCGCCAGAATGGAGACGTAGATCTGCACCGACACGGCGAGCGAAATTGCGAGCGGGTGGAGTGTCGTCGCGAGCAGCCCGGCCGCCGCGGCTGTGCCGAGCCACATCAGCCGGACGCGCCACCGTTCGTCGCCCGCCTTCCCGCGCCCCTCGAGCGCGCGGTATCCGCACAGTGCGGCGCCCAGAAGCAGGAAGGTCAATAAACTGTACAGGCGGGCGAACCGGGAATTGTCGATCCCGTGTGGCGACAGCGCGTACAGAGCGAGCGCGATCAGACCGGCCTGGGGGCCGAAAAACGTCCGGCCCGCGACATAGATCAGCGGCAGCGTCAAGACGCCGAACACCATCGCCGGCACGCGCGCGCTCCATTCGCTTTCTCCGAATACCGCAACCGAGGCCGCGGTCAACCGCGTCATCGTCAATGCGCGCGTGTACTCCCGGCCCGGCACCTGGAATCCCTCGCCGGCCAGCCAGCTCCGCGCGGCGAAGACGTCGAAGTACTCATCGCAGCAGAACGACGGCATACCGAGATTGTGAGCGCGCAGCCCCACACCGGCGGTCAGAAGCAGCGCGAGCAGCAGGCGGTGCAGGCGTTCACGAGACATCGGTCGAACTCCTGGCTGTCAGCGGGAGACCGTGCCGTTCGAGATCGAGGAACACTCGAGCGCCGCAGTCTTGGTCGCCGACGGTTGACCCTGCGAATGGCGCCGCCGCCCCACGAGATAGCCGAGAAAGTACGAGAGCCGCATTTCACGTTCGCTGCGGCGCACCGCGTCGCGGCGGCAGACCGCGCCCACCCAGCCCGCAGCGTCGCGGACCGCGTCGCCCCACATGAACCGCGGCAGTCCGGCAAGGTGCGGCACCGTCCGGAGATCGAGGCCTGTTTCCGATACAGGATGAATGTGATCGAGGATCGCGCGCGCAATTCCTTTCCAGTACCACCAGCGGCGATAATAGGCGTGCGACATCCGGTTCGCCGGCACGTGGTGGTGCAATTCCATTCGCGGAACGTAAAGGCCGCGCGCCCCCGTTGCGCGCGTGCGCGCAAAGAATTCCACCTGCGCCTGACCCATCAACGAGCCGCCCCGTCGATCGAACGCGTGATGAAACCCCCCCACCTCGTCGATGAGCGACCGGCGCACGGCCATGTTCACACCGAGGGGAACCCGCTTCCGCTCCTCGAACACGAATCCATCGGGACCGTAGTTCAGCAGGGCGATCGGTCCCCATAGCAGGCCCGGGTTTCCCGCGAGCCACTTCGGCGGCGACGCCTCCCAGTTCGGATGCACCGGCCCTCCTGTGTAGGCCACGTCGGAGCGATCGAGCAGCGGACGGACCCCCGCCTCGAGCCAGTACGTCGGTACGCGCACATCGTCGTCCGTAAAAACGATGATGCTCCCGGAGGAAGCGGCCACTCCCGTGTTCAGCGCGAACCCCTTCCCCTGCTGGCGCTCGAAAATCAGTCGCAGCGGAGCCGGGAACGCGCCCATTCGCGCCTCGATGATTTCGCGTGTGCCGTCCGTGGAGTTGTTGTCGACGACGACGACTTCCCATCGGATCCCGGGGGGCACTTGCATCGACGCCAGGCTGTCCAGTGTGGTCGCGAGCAGCGACGCGCGATTGAAGGTGCAGATCAGTACGCTGACATCCATGGCGTCAACTGACCCGCTGAACGGCCATCGTGCGAAGCAGAGGCAGCGGCGTTCCGTCGAAGTGGACCGGGATCGCCGCGCCAAGGAGCGACAGAATCGTGGGCGGGATGTCGAGCGCATGCGCTTCGGGCAGCCGCACGCCCGCGGGAACTCCGGGGCCCGAGGCCATGAGGAAACCGCGATGCACATGGCTGCCGGATCGTTTGAACGGCACCGGCCCGATGCGCCCGGCGGTCGGGTGATCGACCACGTCAATGGGCACGCCGTCCCAGATGACGATGAGATCCGCGTCGGATGGACGCTCGCCTCTGGCGGCTTCGTTCGGGGTCTCTCGGGTGCGAACGACGCGCTTGACGGCCGGCTTCCCGGTCCGCGCGTCGGTCACCTTGTGGAGCTCCCCAATGATCTCCTCGCACGTCGAGTCGTAGTTCGCCGGCTCCACGATGCCCCGTGCTTCGCGGCCGCGCACGTTGAGCCGCACATACCCTTCCGAGAAACTCGGCAGCGCAAACGCCTTCATCCCGGGCCACGCCGGGTGGTACCACATCGGCGGCTGCGCGCCGAGCGGACAGTCGTCCGGACAGAGGGGCAGCGAGTTCATGCCGAGCCGCTTCTCGATCCCGTAGTGGAACCGCGTGGTCGACATATGCTGTCGAAGCCAGCAGGTGATCGGGTTCCGATCGTGTTTCAGCCCGTACAGAGTTGAACGCCACGACCGATCCGCTCGCGGCTTCACCACCGGCGGAGGCGGTGCGCCCGGATGGCCGTTGGCGAGGCCGTAGCGACCGGGATAAGCGAGTCGGTACAGCAGCTCCGGCAGAAAGACGGTGCTCGGCAGGTCAGTGGTATTCGACTCCATGCCATGGTCGGAGAAGAGAACCAGGCGCGCGTCGGGCGGGATGGCGGTCACGATCCGACCGATCGCGCGGTCGACGGCCTGCACCAATTCCAGCAGCGGATCGCGTCCCGGCCTGCCGAAGTACGCGAAAAGCGGGTGGTCGGGATGACTGAGGTGCCAGAAGTAGTGCTGGCCCGAATGGATCTCACTCACGTAGGTGAGAAACAGGTCCCACCGCTCGCGCCCGAGGAGATCGACGCACGCGGACGCACGACGCTCGACTCCCGTTTCAAGGCCTTCCTTCAGCCGCGCGATCGCCGCTTCGTCGCCCATCGAGTGGACGTCGTCCTTGCGGAGCGTCGGGTGTTCACCATGACGCGACACGATCTGATGGAACAGCTCCGGCGGACTCGAGTGGCTCGGGCATCGGGGCGAGTGCGCGCCCCACCCGAGCATCTGCACGCCGTTGACGTTGCTGCACAGCGCCGACTGCGGCATGTCGAAGACTGCCACCCGATAATCCGGCCCGAGGCCGTAAAACGGCTGATAGTCGGCGAACTCATAGGGCGTCGTCTCGACCCGATAGTCGCTCTTGAACCGAAAGGGCGACCAGTACCCATGTTTGGCCGGGCTGCAGCCCGTGAGGAAGGTGGTGTTCGACGCCTCGGCGCGGCAGTAGTCGAACGTAGTGAGCCGCGCGTACGCGCCCTGTGCTCGGAGACGGCTGAGCACGGGAAGATGGCCGGCATCCATGTAGCGTTCGAGCAGCACGGGATCGGCGGCATCGAGTCCAATGGCGACAACGGGCGTTTTCATGGCGGACATGTTCCTCGGCAGCGGGCGTCAGACGGCACGGCGGCGGGAGCGGATCAAACGTGCGAACCTCCGCACCTCCGTGAGACTCGAGTGAGGCCGCTCCCTCAAGTACTCCGCTTGCCGCTCGCGAATATAGGTGAAGAGATACCGCGAACGGTTTTCCCAGTAAAAGGCCGGCGCGGTCCGCAGGCGGGCGAGCGCGCCGAGACCGCGACCCACGCTGGTGAAGAGTTCACGATAGAGGTATGCAGGAACCCCGAACAGCCGGACAGCATCGGTATCGGGATCCTTGAGCCCGCCGTTGTGGTCGATCGAATCGAGCAGCCGCATGCGCGAGTGATAGACACCGTAGGTGCGGTACCAATGTCGGAAATACTTTTTGGTGAGACGCTCGTCAGGAATCTCCACTTGGATCGCGAGCGCCGGATAGTAGAGCCCGATTCCGCCGGCGCGCCAGAGGCGCATCTGAATCTCGCGGTCCTGCGATTTCACGTAGGCCGGATCGAACAAACCGATCCGATCGAACACTTCACGGCGGAACGCGAAATTCGCGCCGACGAGGCATGGCGCGGCGTTAGCGGCGCTGACGCGGATCGGCGCGTCGCCGCGCTCGCCGAGGGCAAACGGCGCGACCTGCTGCCGCGTAACCCAGAGCGGCACCTTCGGCGGCCACCTCGGGATCACACGGCCGCCGAGCATGTCGATATCAGGATGCGCGTCGAACGCCTGCTTGATCGTGAGCACCCAGTCCGGGCCGATTGTCACGTCGTCGTCGGTGAATGCCAGAATCGGCGCCCGCGCGGCGAGCACCCCGGCGTTACGCGCATGCGGCAAGCCCTGTTTTTTTTCGAAGATGTATCGGAGCTGAGGAAAAGAGCTCAGCCGCGAAGTGACGAACTCACGTGTCCCATCTGTGGAATTGTTGTCCACGACGATGACTTCGTGGGGGACGCCACCAGTTTGCGCAAGAGCCGCGTCCAGCGCGCGCGCGAGCACGGAACACCGGTTGTACGTGCTGAGAATCACCGAGACGGCGCACGGTTGAGCTGTTTCTGCGCTCAAAGCGCCGAGGCAAAATGCAAGAGCTGAGCCATACAAACTGTTGGCCCAGGGAAGCTACGCAATCTGGAAAATGGTTAAGAGAGTTGCGATGGCAAGAAGCAAGGAAACAGCGGCCATGTGCAGGACGTGGCCGCCAGGCAGGTCGTACAGCGGAAGGTCCGCCTGAAGGCGGCCACTTACGTACGCAACCGCGCGCGCCGCCTACCCCAGTTTCAAGGCGCGCTCTTCGGTGGATGCCGACTGGTCGTTCGGCCCCTCCACCAGCTGCTGGCACAGCTGCTGGTAAAGCGGGCTCGACGCGAGCAGCTCCTCGTGCCGGCCCTGCGCCACAATCTGGCCGCCGTCCATCACGAAAATCCGGTCCGCGTCCCGGACGCTCGACAGCCGGTGCGCAATCACGAACGTCGTGCGGCCTTTGCGCAGCTTCGCCAGCGCGCGCAGCACGGCCTGCTCCGCGATCGTGTCGAGTGCAGCCGTCGGTTCGTCGAGAATCAGGATCGGCGCATCTTTCAAAAACGCGCGCGCGATGCTCAGGCGCTGCCGCTGGCCGCCCGACAACCCGGCGCCGCCGTCGCCGAGCGGCGTGTCGAACCCGCGCCGCAGGTTCGAGATGAACTCCTCGCAACCCGCGGCCCGCGCGGCGAGCACCACCTCGTGGTCGGTCGCGTCGAGCCGTCCGTACAGAATGTTCTCGGCGATGGAGCCTGAGAAGAGAATCGATTCCTGCAACACCACAGAGATCTGCTCGCGCAGCGCCTTGAGCCGGAAGCGGCGCACGTCGACGCCGTCCACGAGCACGCGTCCGCTCGTCGGCTCGAAGAAGCGTCCGAGCAGGCTCACAAGCGTCGTCTTGCCGGCGCCCGACAGTCCCACGAGGGCCACGGTTTCGCCCGGCTTCACCCTGAAGCTCACACGGTTCAGGGCGGGGCGTCCCGGCCCGTAGGCGAACGTCACTTCCTCGAAGCGGATGTCGCCGCGCAGCCTGCTTGGCTCCACGACGTGCGGGCCGGCTTCGCTGTCGCGATTTTCGCTCGGCAGATCGAGCACCTCGCGCACCCGCCGCGCGCTCGCGAGCGCATGCTGCAGCGAACCCATCGTCGTCGCAATGGCCGACAACGGTCCGTAGACATACCCGAGATACGCGATGATGACGAGCAGCGTGCCGACCGTCAGCGTGCCGTCGAGCACGTGCATGCCGCCGACGGCAAGGACGATCGACGATCCAGTGACGGTGATCGCGCCGACGAGAAACCCGAACAGCGATTCGTGCTTCACCGTGCCCATCCGCTCGCGCATCGCCTCAGCGGCGACGCTGCTGAAGCGCCCGAGCTCGTGATCTTCACGCGCGAACGTCTTGACGAGACGGATGGCCGAGAGGCTTTCGAAGAACCGTCCGACGACCTGCGATTCCAGTTCCTTCGCCCGTTCCGCCTGCGGCTGCATCCGACGCATGTAGAAACGGAGACTCAGATACAGGAACGGGACCACGACCATCGAGATGATCGCGAGCACCGAGTCGAGACGGAACAGGATGCCGAACATTACGACGAGCGTGAGCGCCGAGAACACCATCGGGAACAGGCCGCGAAGCAGCATGTTCTCCACGCATGCGGCATCCGACTCGAGCCGGTACACGGCGTCCGCCGTCGAAGAGCGCTGGTGGTGTGAAAGCGAGAGGTACTGAAAATGCGCGAACAGTCGCGAGCGCAGGTCGAACACCATACGCTGAGCGAGGCGTGCCTGCCGCCTTGTGTGGAGCATCAACACCAGCTGGTGGCCGAGCTGAAGGGCAATTCCGGTCCCGACGACGCCCAGGAGGACGGCCGGTCTTCCATATTCCGCGATGAAGCCGGAAACGGCCGAGCCGCCCGGAGCACCTGGCGTGAGCAGATTGTCGACGATGGCCTTCAGTGGCCAGGGCGCCAGTGCCCGGAGCGCCACCTCGAGCACCGACAAGCCGGCGAGCACGCTGACTGATGAGCGGTACGGGACCAGAAACGACGTCATCCACCGCAAAGTGCGGTCTTCGCGGCGCGGGGGCGGCGGTACAGCGACAAGTGGCACAAAGACTCCCGGGTAGATGAACGGCCGAGCGATTGCGCGAGCCTTCACCGTCGAGGCTCCGGCTCGCTGTATTTATCGGTTGAAATGGGGGGCCGCGTGAGCAACGCGGCCCTTCGATTTTACAGGATCGAAGCGGCCTTAAGTGGCACCGGGGCGAGCCCGGCCGTATCGACGGAACGTCTGCGATCGAGCAACTGAATGGCTTCGCGATAGCCGTGGAGGGTCCCGACATCGACGTAGGCTTCCCCGGCCTGGACGCCGGTTGCCGAGCCGCCAAGCGCGATATACGCGTTCACGAGCGTACCGATGTATTCGTCCCGCGGGTCGCGTTGACGCCACAACCCATGCAGCTCGTGCAGCACCGAACCCGGCATCTTGAAAGCACCCCACACCCACGAGGAGTCCGGCCTCGGCTGTTTCACCTGAATCTCGATGACGCGCCCGTCATGCGCGGTGACCACCGCATCGAACAACTCGGGCCGGTCGACCGGGAACAGCAGGAACGACAGCCCGCTATCGCCGAGGGCCCGCAAACCATCGATCGGAAACCACAGGGTGTCCGGCAGGCCGACGATGACCTGTTCGTCCGGGGCAATGAACGGCACCGCCTGGAAGATGGCATCGCAGAGGCCGGCGGGGTGCGGCTGTACGAGATAGCAAATCTGCGCGCCTCCGATCTCCCCGCCGTAATACTCCAGGATGTCCGACTTGCCGGGCGAGATGATGAACGCAATCCGGGTTGCGCCGGCGGCGAGCATCCGCTCGACGAGGTGCTCGCTCACCGCGCGAGGCCGTTCGACGGCACCATCGA
>WUUC01146071.1_pt1 | contig 20842 bp, 17 predicted proteins | sample 6278441 | NCBI WGS metagenome assembly WUUC01 (sample SAMN13675441, study PRJNA597444) | soil metagenome | isolation source: soil | place: USA: Washington | collected 2017-10
GCGCCCCTACGTTCGCTACACTTACTGCGCGGTTCGCTTGCGGGGCGTTACCGGCGGAACAAGTCCGCCTTTCGCCCCTACGCTCGCTCCGCCCACGATCGTGGCTGCCATGTCTCCTCGGAGGGCTGAGTGACAAGCGGGCAAAATCGCGGCAATTTCCTCGGCATGTTGCGGCGGTCCTTCGTTCTCGGTGCGGTGCTCTCTACGTGTGCGATTTCCTGCACTGATCGAAAGGACAGCAAGAGCGCGCCGGCGCTCGACGAACGACTGAAGCCCGGTCAAACACGCGCCGGAATGATGACGCGCGAAACGGAGCTGGTCGGCGGCGACACCGCGAAGGGCCGCGTCGGCGATTACAAGATCTACAACTCGAAAGTCGCCGTCGTCATCGCCGAACCCGGAGCGTCCCGCGGCTTTCAACCGTACGGCGGCATCATCATCGACGCCGATCGCGTGCGCCCCGCGGGCGAGCCCGGCAAATCGGCGTTCGGCGAGGTCGTCAGCGCGCTCGATCTCCAGATCATCGAAAGCAAAACCGTCGAGGTGGTCAGCGACGGCTCGGCCGGCGGCGAAGCGCGCATTCGTTTCTACGGCGAAGAAGGCCCGTTTCCGCTGTTCGACACCTTCCTCGGCGAGATCTTCCCGCAACAGAAACACGATATGAGCTGGGATGTGGACTACGTCCTCGAGCCCGACGCCGAATATCTGCGCATCGAATATACGATCCGCAACCGCGGTCGCGAGGTGGTCGACATCGGCTTGCCGATCGCGGCGTTCATGTTCGGCGACGGCGCGAAGCCGTTCATGCCCGAATACGGCTTTACGCCCCCGAGCTCCGGCGGCTCCGGCGAGTACTATGGCGCGATCGGGGAAGACGTCAGCTACCTGTACGGAAGACCAGGATCGTCGGTGGCGGTGATCCTGAGCGAATCCGGCATTGTCGTCTCCGGTTTGGGCGATGGCTTCACGCTGAAACAACTGGAGCGCGAGACGATCGTCCACCACTTGGTGATCGGAGAGGGCGATCTCGCACGTTCACAGGCGATCTGGCGCCGTTCGGTGAAAGAGCCGCCGCTTCCGCTCGTCGAAGGGCGCATCACCGATACCAACGGTCGCCCCGTGACGAACGCGCGCGTCCACATCGCGATCGACGAGGCCGGCGCAGGCACCCGCGACTACGTCTCCATGGCCCGCACCGACGGACAGGGCCGTTATGCCGTCGGGCTGCTCCCCGGAAAATATCGGGCGACGGTGGCCGAAGGGCGCCGCACCAGCGATCCGCGCGCGTTCACCGTGGAAGAAGGGCGTTCGTTGACCGGCGTCGACGTGCAGATCGGCGAAGAAGGTTTTGTCGTCTACGACATCCAAGACGACCAAGGCCGCGCGCTGCCGGTGAAGCTCTCCGTGCGCTCTTCGACCGGTGACGCGGTGAACTTGCCCGATCGTTATGGAGAGGAAGGTCAAAACGCCGGGCTCTTCAGCACCATCTTCGCGGTCTACGGCAAAGGGCGCGTCTCTTTGCCGGCCGGTGAGTATCAGATCTGGATCTCCCGCGGCGCGGAGTACGAAATGGCCGAAAGGACAGTGTCCGTTCGGCCAGGTGCCGAGACACCGATGCAAGCGGTGTTGGCGCGCACCATGAAGACGCAGGGCTGGATGTCGACCGACACCCACGTGCACTCGCAGCTCTCGCCCGACTCGCCGGATCTGTTTCCCTTCAAAGTTTCGGCGATGATCGCCGAAGGGCTGGAAATTCCGGTGTCGACCGAGCACGAAGCGATCGGCGACTTCAACCCGACGATTCAGAAGATGGGACTCGGTTCGTGGATGAAAGGGATCATCGGCAGCGAGATCACCACGTACATTTACGGTCACTTCAACGCGTTCCCGTTGATCCCGGATCCTTCGAAGCCGGGCAACGGACGCATCGAATGGTACAAAAAAGCGCCGAAAGACACGTTCGCGGCGATCCGCGCGGCGCCCGGCGATCCGTTTCTGCAAGTGAATCATCCGCGTTCGCCGGCGATCGGCGGATATCTGTCCGCAATGGGTTTTGATCCGGTGAGCTACACCTTCCAAAAAGAGGGCGATTTCTCCGACAACTTCGACGCGCTCGAGGTGGCGAACGGCTGCACGCTGCGCGAAATCGAAGAGGTCAGCGAGGATTGGTTCGCGTTCTTGAACCGAGGCAAGAAGGTTTTCGCGACGGGCGCCACCGACAATCACCGCGCAGGCGGCGGAGACATGGGTTTGCCGCTGACCTGGGTTCGACTGTCGACGGACGAGCCCTCGCAGCTCGACCTCGACGAAGCGCGCGCGGCGTTCAAAGGGGGACGGATGATCGTCTCCTGCGGGCCGTTCGTGGAGATCAAGATGGGCGACGTGGAGATCGGCGGCACGGCACCGATGACCGGCGACGAGATCGCGGTGAACGTTCGGATCTCGGCGACCTCCTGGATGGACGTCGACGTGCTGGAGATGATCGTCAATGGCCGCGTGGTGAAGACGGTGGAGATCGCAGCGTCGGAGTCGGCGGAGCGGTTCAATGGGCCGGTCACGGTGCCGGTGACCGCGGGGCAAGATGCCTGGGTGATCGCGCGCGTGCGAGGCGATCGCCCGCACGGTGTGTGGGCGCGGAACCGACCGTCGATCGCCTTCACCAACCCCATCTTCCTCGACGGCGACAGCAACGGGACCTGGGGTCCTGGGCGTTAGCGGTGGTGCCGCTGATGCAGTAAGCTCTCGCCGGTGAAGAAGAAGTTCGGCGAGCTGTTGCTCGAGCGCGGACTGATCACGCAAGAGCAGCTCGCGGATGCGCTGGCACTGCAGCGACGGCGCGGGATGCGGCTCGGTGCTGCGCTCGTCGCGCGTGGCCACATGACGGAGACGCAGCTCGTGCAAGCGCTCGGCTCGGTGCTTCACATTCCGGTCGTCGATCTGTCGAAGACGCAGATCAGCTTGGAGGCCGCGAGGCTGATCTCCGCGCGTTTCGCGGAGGATCACGAGCTCATTCCTTACGCGGTGCGGAAGGAGCGCGGGCGCAAAGTGTTGTCGGTGGCGATGTCCGATCCGCTGAACTACCGCGCGATCGACGAGCTGTCGTTCATGACCGACTCGCTCGTCGAGCCGGTGTTGGCGCGCGCCAGCGACATCGATGTGGCGCTCACCAAACACTACGCGCGCGAGCACCGTCCTGCGTCGTACGGCAAAGATGTCTACGGCGCTGATCTTTTGGACAATGTGGACACCGAACAAGATCGCAGCACCATGACCATCGTGCGCAAGGGCGGCACCGAGGAGACGGTCGACGTCCATACCGGGAAGGTGATCTCGCCGTTCATTCGTGGGCCCGATGGAGCGTTGCTCGATAATCCGGTAGTGAATTTGCCTCCGAAGCCCGCGGAGCCTCCGCTTCTGGCGGGCGAGATCAGCGCGGTGTTGCTGACCGAAGAAGTCGAAGACTCGACGCCGCTGACGCCGCTGCAGCGCATCCCTCCGCCGCCGGTACCGCCGCGTCCTCACCTGTTCGCGCAGCCACCTCCGCAGCCTCCGCCTCCGCCGCAGCAAGCGCAGCAGAAGCCGGCGATGATGCAGGCTCCAACGGCGCCGATGTCCGTCGGCGTGGCGCACGCGCCCGTCGCGCCACCACCCATTCCACCGCAGCCGGCGGTCAATCCGTACTTCGATGATGCGCTCGGTGCGCTGCTCGATGCCGCGGGCGGGCAGGTCAAGGTGGATGAGCTTCACCGGTTGGAACGCAAGTTTTGGGCGTTGATGCGGTTGCTCGCGAAGAAGGGCCTCCTCAACAATGAGGAGCTCATCAAAGAGCTCGGCGAGGATTGAGCGCTCCGTTTCATCGTGATGCTCAGGGATGCCGTGCGCTTGGCTACCGCGTACGGCTCATCTACGTTCTGGGCCCATGCGAGCACCGCTTTTTCTCGGACTGCTCGCCCTCGGCTCCTGCTCGCGTTCGAACGTTTCGTCGCTCGATTTGAACGAGCTCGAGCCGTCGGTGGTCACGATCCACAACGGACACGGGCAGGGCACCGGATTTTTCGTCGCTCCGGGGATCGTGCTCACCAACCGCCACGTCGTTCAGATGCGCGGCGTCGCGGAAAATTTATCTTTCATCTTTTCCCGGCCGCGCAGCGAAGAGCCCGCACTTTTGACCTACGTCGATCCCGAGCTCGATCTGGCGGTGCTCCGCTGTGCACCGGGATCGGTCCGCTGCGCCGAGATCAGCGCGCTGGAGCTCGGCCGTGGCGCAGACATCGCCGTCGGCGCAGCAGTCCACGCGTTCGGCAGCCCAGCTGGCCTAGAGAACACGTGGACCCGCGGGATCATCAGCCATCGCAGCAGGAGCATCAAAGGTCACGCGCATCTGCAGACGGATCTGGCGATCAATGGCGGTAATAGTGGTGGTCCGCTGTTCGACAGCGAAGGCCGCGTCATCGGGGTGATGACGGCAAAGTTGATCAACGCTGAAGGAATCGCCTTCGCGCTTCCAATCGAATACGCGGTCGATGGTCCGAATCCCATTCTCGCGCGTCATCTCCGCCGCGATCGTGAATTCAGCGCGGCGATGAAAGCGCTGATCGCCGAAGCCTCCACCGCGGAGGACCTGGCCAATCGGCCAGTACCGCAGCCCGCGTTTCCGCAGCCCGAGCCGGTACAACGTCCTGCGCGCACAGAGGTGGTCCCGTGGGTGGCGGTGAACGTCGATCCTTCGTTCGCGCTTTCGCAACCCGTGCGGCATCCGAACGACGTGCTCCAGTTCAGGCTGACGGTTCCGCTCAACGAGCCTCTGCGCGCCGGAGATCGTTTCGAGCTCCTCGAAGCTCCTCATCCAAGTTTCACCGAGCAAAACCCGGCAATCAAACCGCTTCCGTCTTTTTCGGTGGTGAACACGCTCGATCGCCCGGAACAAAACACGCGCACCTATCTGGCGAAGATCGAGCCCGGAAAACACTTCTTCGCCTTCGGCCGGACGTACCACCTGCGTTTTCAAGGGAAGAAGCTCTCGGCGAGCTTTCAAGTCGAGCACTGAGCTCAAGAGGAGCCCGCGATGCGAGCGAAGATCCGCCACCTGTACCTTGGTACAGCAACGTTGTTGATGCTCCTCGGCTGCAAACGAGAACCCTTTCAACCAGAGACGCCGCGCGAACCGAATTGGAGCGAGCTCGAGCAGTCTTTCGCGCACCTCGAGATAAACTGGGGCGTCATGCATGCGATCGGTGCGGTGGTCATCGCGCCGGGCGTGTTGTTGACGAGCGCGCAGGTCGTCCGCCGGCCCGTGAGCGCGTATGGACCGGTGCCCGAAGAATTCAAGGTCGTGTTCGCGAATCCGCGGGAGGAAGAAGAGGTCACGATCGAACGGGTCGCCGACGTGCACGATTTCGCGGTGCTGCGCTGTGGACCCACGGCGCGACGTTGCCGGAGCGCGAAGCCTCTGGAGCTGGCGCGGGGGCGCGAGCACGAGTTTCAATCGGACGTCGAGATCTACGGAGTACAAGTCGAAGGCGAGCGCCAACATGTGACTGCACAGCTCGGGGCGATCGAGGTGAAAAAGGGCGTCGCTCAGGGTCGGAGCATCAACATCCCGTACAACGTACAGGTCCGGTGGTGCGCAGGCTGTCCCGTGTTCGATCGAAATGGTCGCCTGATCGGGCTGATCTCGCCCTCGCGCGCTGTCCCGTTGCTCAATCCGATCGACGGTGCGGTCGAAGGCGAGGACTCCATTTTGGCGAAACACTTGCGTGCGCCGAAGACCGCTTGGACTCCGTTTCCGGAGGCTGGTCGCGAGCTGTTCGAGCATCCTGAAGAAGCGCCAGCCGAGCCTCCTTCGCGCGGCGAGCTCGACGGGTCGGTCGTGCAGATCCTCAACGCCGACGCGAGACCCCGCCTCGCTTTTGCCGTCGCTCCGGGTGTGTTGTTGACGCTCCGCCGAAACGTCGCCTCATTTCGGCCGTTCACCTTGGTGTTCAACAATCCGCGTGAAGAAGAGCAGGCGATCGTTGCTCGCGTGGAGGGCCGACTGGCGGTGTTGTCGTGTCCGCCCGATTCGAGACGTTGTGCTCATGTACCGCCTCTCCGACTTGGCCGGGGGGCTGAGCTCGAGCTCGGTTCAGCCGTGCAGTTCCTCAGTACGGATGGTGACCTGTTGCGGACGCTCGTCCGCGGCAAAGTGAGCTACAAGGCGCGGCGGAAATATCGCTTCGCCTTTCATGAGGTGGACGTGCAGCTCCCGTATGAATCGAACGGAGGTCCGGCGCTCGATGAGCGCGGACGGGTGATCGGCGTGCTCGATATGTACGGGCCTGCGTACGTGTTGCCGATCGAAGAAGCGACGGAGGGTCCACGCGCGATCCTCCAGGGATTCGTGCCCACGGCGGAGCGACTGAGCTGGAGGATGCAGGAAATGTTGGATCAAGCCGCGCGAGAGGAAGAAGAGGAGACGCGGCTGTATCGGCTCGAGCGACGTTGACGCCTACTGAGAAGGCGGCTGCTCGGTGACCGGCTTATCGACGGTCGTCGGCGGCGTCAGCTTCTGGATCTGGATGTTCGGATTGCCGCCGGTCGGGTTCACCTGATCGCGGTGCACCATGTTGGGAACGAGGTTCGGTCCACCCGTCTGTTTGCCGGCCGACATGATCGCCTCGTCGCCCTTCACGAAGAGCTCGATCTTCGCTTCGTTCTTCCACTTGGCGAGCGCGTCGCGGATCGCTTCGTTCTTCTTCTTTGCGAGCAGCGACTTCTGGATCTGCTCCTCGACCTCTTTGAACGACTTCTTCCGCGCGGGCTTGTAGCCGGTCTTCTTGATGATGTGGAAGCCGAACTGCGTCTCCACGATGCCGGAGATCTGTTTGTCTTTGAGCGCCCAAGCGGCGTCCTCGAACGGTTTCACCATGCGACCTTTGGTGAACCAGCCGAGATCGCCGCCGCGATCTTTCGTCGGATCCTCGCCGTACTCTTTTGAGAGCGCCGCGAAATCTGCGCCTTTGGCCTTCACCTTCTTCAGCGCTTCATCCGCGCGGGCCTTCTTTTGCGCCTTCTCTTCCGCGGTGCCTTGCGGATTCACGCGGATCAAGATGTGGCTCGCCTGGATCTGCTCCGGCTCGTCATAACGCGACATGTTTTTGTCGTAGAAGTCTTTCACTTCGGCCGGCGGAACCGCGACCGCGTCGGAGACTTTAGCGAAGACCTTCTCGCGAAGGAGATTCGCCTCGAACTGCGAACGCACGTCTTCGGCGGTGGTACCTGCGCGCTCCAAGAACGAACGGAACGCTTCTTCGGTGCCGTAACGTTTCTTGTGCTCCTCCCATTGTTTCTCTTTTTCTTCGGGAGTGACGACGACTGCGAGCTTCTCGGATTGCTGCCGGATCAGCTCCGCATCGACCAAGCGGCGGACGATGTTGTCCTTCAAACGCTCGCGCAACGCGGGCTGCACTTCGTGGCGCGCGCGCTGATAACGCTCGAGCGTCACCTTGTACTCTTTGTTGAACGGGTCACGCGGGATCTCCACGCCGTTGACCGTTGCGACGGGACCTGTCCCCGGGGGCAGCTCGATGGGCTGCTGCGCGGTGCTCGACGTCGCGGTCGCGGCGCCGGCATCTCCAGGTGCGGCAGGATCTTTTTTATCGCCTGCGGGGCAGGCGGTCGCGAGCGCGGCGATCGCCAGCGTCGACAACACGAACCGATTCGATGCGAGAAACATGATGGCTGCGGTTACAAAACGGGACGCACCCCGTCAATCTTTACTCGTCGCCGACCGCGTGATCTCGGGCGCAAACAACGAGCGACCTCTCGCAAGTGCAAGGCCGCGACCCTCGAATCCGCAAGCGGAGCGCCGGGTCCGCCCAAATCGAGAGCAGGCGCCCGCAAAGCGACGGACCGGCAAGTGCGCGTCCACGAGCCGCCACCCCGCAAGCGAAGCGCGCAGTGAGCGAAGCGAAGGAAGGGGCCAGCGTCGCGCTCGCCCCGCCGTAAACCGCCCAGCAAGCGAAGCGCGCAGTGAGCAAAGCGAACGAAGGGGCCGAGGCGGGCTCGCCCCGCCGTAAACCGCCCAAGGCTCTCAAGCTCCGGAATGATTTCCGAACCATCGCGGTTGTTTTTCCTCGCGCGGGTGACCGGCCCTCCGTAGCTTGGGCGGTCATGCAGGCGCCGGTGCTCTTGCGCCGCCCGATAGTGATCGCGGCGTGTGTTTTCGTGCTCGGTATCCTGGCGGGCGAGCTCGCCGCGCCGATCGCGCTCCTGTTCTTTGGGGCAGGCGCGGTCGCCTCGCTGTTCCTGGCGGCTCGAAGAAGCCCGTTCGCGCTCCTCGCGATACCGCTGTGTTTCTTCACCGCAGGGCTGAGCGCCCGCGCTTTGGCCGCCCGCGAGCGACCGGCTGCGCTGCCCCTCGAGCCTGGCCAAGAGATCGTGATCCAAGGGACAGTGATCGGGGCACCGGAGCGTGGTGTCTCGGAGGACAGCTTCGCCGTCGAGCTCGAAGCGTGGGCACCACGAAGAGATGCGCCGCTCCTCTCGGCGAGAGGCACGATCCGCGTGCTCACGCCCAAAGCCGAACACGACGCGGGCGACCGCTTGCGGGCCTGGGTCCGCATTTTTCCGCTGGAAACGGCCGGGCTCTCTTCGCGCGACACACCGCTGGCGATCGCTTCGCTCTCCACGCCCCGTGCCGCGATGAAGCTCGAAGCAGAAGCGAGAAACACACCGCGCGCGATCATGGAGCGCGTCCGCGGCCGCGTCCACGACGCGATCGCGCGGCAGCTCGACGGTGAACGAGAAGCGATCGTCCGCGCCTTCGCCACCGGTGATCGCAGCGCCATCCCACGCGCGCTGGCGAACGATTTCCAGGCCGCCGGCCTCTCCCATCTGCTCGCGGTCAGCGGCCTCAATCTAGCGATCATCGCCGGTGTCTTCGTCATCGCGTTGGCAGCGATTTTGCGGCGCATTCCGCGGATCGCGCTCGGGATCGGCTCCGCCCGCTTCGCCGCGATTCCGGCGATCCCATTCGCGCTCGCCTACACCTTCTTGGTCGGCGCGACGCCCTCGGCCGTGCGTGCGGCGATCATGGTGCTGGCGTTGTGCACCGCGCAGATCTTGGGCCGGCTCCGCGACGCGATCTCCGCGCTCGGCCTGGCGCTCCTCTTGATGTGTGGTCTCGATCCGGGCGCAGTCGCGGATATCTCGCTGCAGCTCTCGTTCGCCGCGGTGCTCGGATTATTTTATCTCGCGCCGCGCTTCGATCGGTTTTTGCCTAAAAATCGCCTGCTCGCGCTCGCGTATCGCGTCGGCACCGCGAGCCTCGCGGCTGCACTGGCGACGGCGCCGATCGTCGCCTGTCATTTTGGACAGGTGTCAGTTTCCGGCATCGCGGCGAACATTCCCGCGCATCCACTCTCATCGTTGATCTTGGTACCGCTGGCGCTCGCCGGCGGGCTGCTCGCGTTGGTGTCGGAGACGATCGCTTGGCCCGTGCTTTGGGTGGCGGGTGAAGCTGCCAACCTGCTCGCGCTCCTCGCCCGCGCCGCCGCGAAGATCCCGGGCGGTACCCTCGAGCTGTCGACGCCGAATCTGCTCGAGCTGTCGCTGGTGATCGCTGCGTTGATCGCCATCGCTGCACAAAAAAAGCGTCTCCTGCTCATCGCGCTCGCCGTCCTGGTGGTGGAGATCGCCGCCTTGGACCTGGAACAACGCACGCGGGAAGCCGTTCGCGTCACCGTCCTGGCGGCCGGGCAGGGCGACGCGATCGTCGTCGAGCTCCCCAAAGGGCGTACACTCGTCGTCGACACCGGTCCGCCCGCAAAAGGACAACGCCGTCCGACCAGCGAACGGGTCCTCATCCCGTTTCTCAAACAGCGCCGCATCCGCTCCATCGATCGGCTGATCATCTCGCACCCGCACGGCGATCACGCCGGCGGGCTCGCCGAGCTGGCACGCCGGATTCGCATCGAGGAAGCGTGGTGGACCGGCGAAGAACGCGAGGCGCCGCCCGAAACTCTCGCCGCGCTCGCCTCGATGAAGACCCGGGTGATTTCGTCGACCTGTACCGAAGATCAGGATGGAGTGACGCTCGAAGTGCTCGGTCCACTCGAGCCCGCGGCGCGCGCCAAGAAAGTGAACGACGGCTCGCTCGTCTTTCGCCTTCGTTATCAAGGACGCGCCATTTTATTCTCCGGAGACGCAGAGCTCGCCGAAGAACGTGCCCTCGTCGACCGCTGCGCACCGTGCCTCCGCGCCGACGTATTGAAGCTCGGCCACCACGGGAGCAAAACTTCGACCAGCGAACGATTCCTCGAGGCGGTTCAGCCGAAGATCGCCGTCGCCAGCCTCGGTCGGGGCAATCGTTTCGGCTTTCCACACCGCGAGGTGATGGAGCGCCTCGAAGATCGCGACATCGAGCTGTTTCGCACCGACCTCGACGGTGCCGTCACCATTTTGATCGAGAAAGGAGCGCTGACGGTTCAGCGCGAAGGCGCGGCCTCGGGCGCGGGCTTCTCGCTGCCGCCGAGCTTATGATTTTCGCGCAGCACCAAGACGGTGATCAACAACCACACCGCGACGACCACGGCGTTCACGCCGGCGATCGATCGCAGGTTCATGGTCAATACCTCGGTCGTCACATAGACCAGACCTGCGGCGGTCACGTCACCGAAACGCACAAAGAAAGTATCGATCGCCTGCTTCGCTTTGTACTTTTCTTCGCGAGAGGTCGGCAGCCACAACATGGCGCGGCCGGTGTTCATCACCGAATAATCGGTCGCGTTCTCCGCCGTTTTCGCCCAACGGATCACGCTGAACGTGGCGAAGGCGGCCATCATCGAATAGGAAGCGAGCGAGACGATCGGGAGCAGCAACACCACACCTTTGATGCCGGTGATCTTCACGATGCGCGAGACGATGAACGCTTGCATGATCACCGCGGCGATGTTGGCGATGAAGAAGTAGCTGCCGTAGAAGCTGCCGAAATATTGTTTCCCGAACGCGTCTCCCGCCGGCGTGTCTTTCGCGACTCCGGCGGCCGCCATGGCCTCGGGGAGCGCATTGTTGACCGAAGCGCTGACGATGTATTCGCCGAGGGTGTTGACGATGTTCAGGAGCAGAAAGAACACCGCCATCAACACCAGGTAGCGGCTCCTGAAGACCAAGCTGAAGCCGCCTTTTTTCGAGAGCGGCTCCTCTTTTTTCTTGTGGGCTTTTTCGTCGGCGGTGTTCGCGCGCGCGTTGACGAACAAAGAGAGCGCCACGTGGATCGCGAGAAGGACCGAAGCGATCTCCAAGATGACCGGGACGGAGAGCTTCGCGTCGAACAACAGTTTCGCGGCGTACGAGCCCACCGGACTGCCGGCGGTCGCGCCGATGCCGATGAGCGGGAACAGCCGCGAGCCTTCGTCTTTCGTATAGATGTCGTTCGCGAAGGCCCAGAATTGCGCGATCATCGACAAGCTGAAGATGCCCACCCAGATGTAAAAGACGATGCCGATGATCTTCACGTCGGCGGACACGGCGAGCACGAACAACTGAATGCAGCCGATGAAGAACAGGCCGACGGACAGGATCAACTTCTTGCGATCGACCTTCGACGAAAACCAGCTGTAAAACGGCACGAAGCCCATCAAGACCAGCGCTTGGCCCGCGGAGGCGTACGACTTGATCTTCGGTCCGTCCGGCACCTCGAGGATCAGCGGCTCGCGGACGACCTTGATGATGTAATAGGAGAACAACAGCAGGAAGATCGTCACCAGCATCAACAGCGCATTCGCGCCTTCGCCGGCGCGGACTTCGGTGAAGATTTTCAGGAAGCGGTCGAGCGCGCTGGGTTTGGATGCGTTCTCAGCGTTCTCAACCATGCCTCGCGATTGTTTAGCCCTTGCTTGGAACGCCGTCCAGTGCTGCGGAGCTCGCCAGCGCGCGGCGATCCACTTTGCCGTTCGCCGTCCGCAAAAGCGCGCCTTGCTGCACAATTTTTTCGGGCAACATGTAGCGCGGAAGCTTCGCGGCGAGGTGCGCAAAGAGTGCGGCCGGATCGAAGCGATCTTTGTCGCGCGGCACGACGAACGCGAACAACACGTGTCCAAACGCCTCATGTTCGAGCGCGATGACCGCCGCCTCTTCGAGCTCCGCGAAGCCCGACACCGCGGCTTCGACTTCTCCCAGCTCCACGCGAAAGCCGCGGACTTTGACCGCGGAGTCGAGGCGGCCGCGGAAGAGGAGGTCGCCGTTCTCGTCGAAGGCGAAGCGATCGCCGGTGCGGTAGACGATCTCGCGCACGCCGGAACGCAGCGGGTGTTGCACGAACGCGGCGCTCGACCGTTCGGGATCGCGGAAGTAGCCGCTCGCGACGGCGCCGCCCGCGACGTAGAGCTCACCTTCCACGTTCGGTGCCCTGATCTTTTGGCCAGTCTCCGAGAGCAGCAGCACCTCGTAGTTCGGGAACGTCTTCCCTGCGGGCAAGACTGCGCCGTCGTTCTCGGGGATCGAGCGCACCTCGAAATAGGTCGAGGAGTTCGCCTCCGTTTGCCCATACACGTTGAGCAACTTCGCGTGCGGGATCCGCGCGTGCAGCGTCCGCAGATGTTTGATGGGGAACGGCTCGCCGGCGAACATGATCAGCCGCAGCTTCGACAGGTCGCGCGACTCGAGCGCGCCTTTGTTCGCCAGCTGCACCAGCGCAGAAGGCACGGAATTCCACACCGTGATACCCGCGTCCGCGATCAACTTCGACACGCGCGCCGGAAACGCGAGCCACGTTTCGGGGACCAGCTCCATGCGCCCGCCGGCGAGGAAGGTGCAAAACAGATCGATGATCGAGAGATCGAAGTTGAACGGCGCATGCGAGGCGGTGACGTCGCTCGCGGTCATCTCGAAGATCGGCGTCGCGGTCTTCACGAACGCCAGCGACTGCGCGTGCGTGATCGCCACGCCTTTCGGCGTTCCCGTCGAACCGCTCGTGTAGAGCACGTACGCCAGATGGGTGTCGGTGATGCGCGGCGGAACGAATTTCGCCGCAGGATCGAAGGCCACTTCGGCGTTCAGCAGCACCCGTGCACCACGATCTTCGCCGAGCCCCTTGAGCGGACGCCCGGTGGAGAACATCACTTCGATGCCGCAGTGCTGGAGGATGAATCGCGCGCGATCCGCGGGGGCCGAAGGATCGATCGGCACGTAGGCGGCGCCGCACTTCAAGATGGCGAGCAGCTCCGCAACCGCGCGGATCGACTTCGGCTCGTAGAGCGCGACGCGATCCCCGGGCACCACACCGTACGTTTGCAGCTGCGCGGCCAACCTGTCCGAAAGATCAGTGAGCTCGCCGTAGGTGATCCGCTCCGCGCCGTGCGCCACGGCGAACGCCTCGCGCGGCGCTCGCGTGATCAGCTCTTGGAGCCAGGTGACGCTCACAAGCCGAGCCACCGCGCGATGATGTTCCGCTGGATGTCCGAGGTGCCGCTGTAGAGCACGCTGCCCACCGAGTCGCGCAACATGCGTTCGACGCCGTACTCTTCGGTGAATCCGTAGCCCCCGTGGATGGCGACCGCATCGAGCGAAGACTGCACGTACGACTCGGAGACGTAGAGCTTGGCGATCGCCGATTCGAGCCCGGCACGGCGATCCTGGTCTTTTAGCCAGGCCACTTTCAAGAGGATCTGCCGGCCGACCTCGATGCGCATCTTCATGTCGGCGATGCGGTTCGAGACCGATTGGAACTTACCGATCGGTTGGCCGAACTGCACGCGGTCTTGCGCGTACTTCACGCACTGCTCGAGCTGCCGTTCCATGGCGCCCAAGTGACAGGCGAACAAACAGGAGCGTTCCCACTCCATCTCGGAAGTGAAGATCGCCGCGCCGCCGCCTTTTCGTCCGAGCATCGCGCTCGCGGGCACCTCGACGTCTTCCAGGAACACCTCGGCGGTCGGTGAGGTGCGGAGGCCGAGCTTCTTTTGGGGCGGCCCGATGGTCACGCCGCGGGTGGTGGTGTCGACCAAAAACGCGGTGATTCCGCCCGAAAACCCGCGTTTTTGTTCGCCGGTCGACGCGAAGACGATCAACACGTCGGCGAACGGTGCGTTGGTGATGAACGTCTTCGAGCCGTTGATGATCCAGGACCCGTCTTTTTCCACCGCCTTGGTCTGCATGGCGAAAGCGTCCGAGCCCGAGCCCGGCTCGGTGGTCGCGTGGCCGCCGGCGATCTCTCCGGTGACCAGTCGCGGAAGGTACCTGTCCTTTTGGTCAGCTGTACCAAAGTGCAGGATAGGCACTTCGCAGGTCCACAGCTGCGTGTTGATGGCGAAGGCCAGGCCCTGATCTTCGGCGCCGTATCCCAGAGCTTCCATGGCCAGCATCGAGCTGACGCAGTCGAGGCCGAGGCCACCGTAGGTCTCCGGCACCGGCAGGCCGAGCAAACCCATTTCGGCGCAGGCCTTCCATCCTTCGCGATCGAGCGTGCCTTCGCGATCGCGCTCGAGGATGCCGCAGTTCAGCTTGCGCCGCGCGAATTCGATGATCTGCGTTCGAAACAGCTCCTGTTCAGGGCTGAGCGAGAAGTCGACCATCAGCGGACCTTCGGATGGACCAGAGCGGCGATCGCGTCGAGCGAATCGAAGTTCTCCGGCAACAGATCGTCGTCGGTGATCTTGATGCGCAGCTCTTTCTCCAAATAGTCGACGAGCTTCATAATGCCGACCGAATCGATGATCCCCGATTCGACGAGCGACTCTGTTTCGAGGTCTGCGGCTTTATCGCGCGAAAGCTCCCGCGCGACGAATTGCTTCACCTTGCCGCGAATTTCATCGCGCGTGACCATAAATGCCCCGCGTCTATACCGCGACCTTCACTTTCGCGCACCTCGACCCGGAGCGCCTTTTTTGATGTGCTCTGTTTCATGTGCGGGATCGTGGGGCTTTACGAGCGGCGCGGTGCGGAGGTCGATCGACGCGTCCTCGATGCGATGACGGATCGACTCCAACACCGAGGCCCCGACGGACGCGGCACCTACGTGCACCAAGGTGTCGGCTTCGGGCATCGCCGCTTGTCGATCATCGGCGTTTCCGACGGCCAACAGCCAATGGCCAACACCGATCGCACGCTCTTCGTCACCTTCAACGGGGAGATCTACAACTACGTCGCGCTCAAGGCCGAGCTCCAAGACAAGGGTTACGTCTTCCGCACGCGTTCCGACACCGAAGTGTTGGTGCACGGTTATCAAGAATGGGGCGACGAGCTGGTGCGCAGATTGCGCGGCATCTTCGCCTTCGCCATCCACGATCAAAAAGCACGCACCGTCTTCGCGGCCCGCGATCACCTCGGCGTGAAGCCGTTTTACTATCACCTCACCGCCGAACGTTTCGTCTTCGCCTCCGAGCCGAAGGCGATCCTCGTTCATCCCTACGTTCCGAAACGTCCCGACCTCGACGCGATCCACCTGTACCTTCGATACGGCATGTTCCCCGCCGAACATGCCGCGTTCGACGGGTTGAAACAGCTCGAGCCGGGGTCATGGATCTTGGTGCGCGAGAACGAGGTGCGGCAGAAACGTTATTGGCTTCCGCCCGCGTTGGCGCGTGGTGAAGAGACCGCGTCGAAAGCCGAGCTCGCCGAAGAGATGGATCGGCGCGTCGACGAGACGGTCGATGCCGAGCTGATGAGCGAAGTGCCGCTCGGCGCATTTTTGTCGGGCGGCGTCGACTCCTCGACGGTCGCGGCGGCGATGGCCAAGAGCAAAAATCTCGATCAAAAGCCGCGCACTTTTTGTATCGGTTTCGATCAGGCGAGCTACGACGAATCGGAACATTCGCGAAACATCGCGCGCGCGCTCTCGCTCGATCACACGGTGGAGACGCTCTCCATCCGCGATCTGGCGATGCTGGAAACTTTGGTCGAGACCTATGACGAGCCGTTCGCCGACGCGAGCGCGATCCCGACCTACGCGTTGTGCAAAATGGCCCGAAAACACGTGACCGTCGCGCTCTCGGGCGACGGCGGCGACGAAGTGTTCGCGGGTTACCGTCGCTATCAAAAGCTCGCAAAACAGATCGAGCTGCCGAAGCCGTTTCGCGGTTTGGCGCACGAAGCTTCGCGTTTTTACCCAGCCGAGATGCCCGGCTCGGGCACGTTGCGCCAGCTCGCACTGGAGAGCGCGCGACAATATGAGACGGAGCTTTCGCATCCGATGTTCGTCTTGTCGGAGGTGATCGATCGCGAGGTGATGTCGCGTGCGCCGAAGTGGTCGATCGGCGAGCTGTTCGACAACGCACCGGGAGACACATTGGTCGCCAAAGCGCAGTGGTGCGATCTCGTCGCATATCTCCCGAGCGATATTTTGGTGAAGGTCGATCGCGCCAGCATGGCGCACGCGCTCGAAGTCCGCGTGCCGCTGCTCGACTACCAGTTCGTGGAGTGGGCCTCGCGGTTGAGCGAAGCGGAGACGTTCGGCGGCGGCGAAGGAAAGGTCGCGCTCAAGGAGCACCTCGGACGGCGTGTGCCGAAAGAGCTGTTCATGCGGCCGAAGATGGGATTCGGCGTTCCGCTCGAGTTTTGGCTCGGCGGCGATGAAGGTCTGACGCGCCTCGCGGATCGCCTGCGCTCAAAACACCCGAAACGCGAGTTCTACGCGCCGATCCACGCGGGCACCTTCGATCGTTTGGTGAGTCAAAAGAGCCGGCACGATCACAGCGCGTTAATCTGGTCGCTCCTCTTTCTCGAGACGTGGTGGCAGAAGTTCTTCGTTTGAGACGGTGAAGCTCGCGCAGTTTCTGCCGATTGAGCTAACCGATGAGACGGTTCGGCCTTCTCGTCGTGTTGTCGCTGTTCTCGCTTCCGGCGCGCGCGTACGAGCTGAAACATACGAATTACGGCAGCGTGGTCCGTTTCGACCGCGCGCATGTGCGCGTCGTTGTGGATCGCCACATGGAGAACACGCGGCGCGCCATGGTGCTCGAAGCGCTCGTGCCCGCGCTCGAGGCGTGGAGCCAAAGCGGTGAGATCTACCTCGACCTCGACGCCGACGGCGAACCGGTCGAAGGTGAGACGATTCACATTACCTGGCCGTTGGATCAGTGGCCCTATGGACAGGATGAGCTGGCGATCACCCAACTGGAGATCGACTCGCGCCAGGGACGTATTCTTTCGGCGACCATCCGCATGAACGACAACTATCGCTTCAGCACGCTCGAAGGAGAACGGGCGGGCGACTACGCGCACGACCTCCAAGGCACCTTGACCCACGAGCTCGGACACGCGATCGGCCTTTCGCACAGCGAAGAAACCGGCGCGACGATGTATCCCGGCGCGGCTCCGCGCGAGACGCGAAAACGTACGCTCGACGAAGATGATCGCGCCGGCCTGAACGCGCTCTACTACGGCGTGCCTATGGCACCGGAAGAAATGGAAGAAGCGTTTGGATGCAGCAACATTTACGTCGGCGGTGGCGGAGCGACGCCGTTCTTCGTGCTCATCGTCTTCGCGGCTCTTTTGCATGCTCGACAAGAGCGCCGTACAGCACCCGTGAGACTGCGTCATCGAGCAGCTCGGGATGCCACTGTACCCCGGTGATCGAAAGATCAGCTGTCCTTCCGATCACTTCGATCACTCCGTCCGGGCTCGTCCCGAGCACCGCCAAGCCGCGCCCCAATGTTTTGACCGCTTGGTGATGCGTGGTGTTCACCTCGATGCGTGTCTTTTGGATCGCGCGGTGAAACGCCGTGCCTTCCACGACATTCACGGCGTGAAACGGCTCCGCGGGTGAGGTCGGCTGTTCGTGTTCCAGCGCGTTCGGTACCTCGGTGGTGATGTCTTGAACCAAGGTCCCGCCGAGGACCACGTTCAACAGCTGCATTCCGCCGCAGATCCCTAGGACCGGAACGTTTCGCGCCAGCGCGCCTTCACACAATTGTTGCTCGAAGTCGGTGCGGAGCGGTTTTGGCGTATCGATGCGCGCCGAAGTTTGGGCCGCGCCGTACTTGGTGGGATCGATGTCGAAGGCGCCGCCGGTGATCACCAAGCCGTCGAGCAGGTCCAAGAGCTCGGCGATGATCGCCGCGTCCCGGGTCGGTGCCGCGAGGATCGGCGTTCCGCCCGCGTCTTCGATCGCGCGGGCATACGCCGCTTTCATGTGAACGGACGGGAAGGGGACGCCTTTCCGCAGATCTTCGCCGGTATCCAACGTGACCAAGATCTTCGGGCGCGCCATGGCGCAGGTATTCTAAGGAATCCGGTCAAAATAGTCTGCCCATCTGGGCCGCCGATCCATCTCCGCCGGCTGCGTTACTCTTCCTCGCTCGGCGCGCAAGCATAACTTCGTCAGAAAGCCTTGCGAGCGGAGCGCCTCGACGCCCGAGATGTGCAGCTTATTTCGACCGGACTCCTAACCGAAGATTTCGATCGCGTGTCGGGTCTGTCTTTCCACGTCTTCGGCGCCGTACAAACCGGAGATCATCGCCGCACATTTCACGCCGGTCTCGCGGACCGCACGCAGGCGATCGACGGTGATCCCTCCGATGGCCACGAAGGTCGCGCCCGGATGTCTTTCGATCGCGCGCGACAAGCCCTCGTGCCCGACGACCGGATCGGGGTTGAGCTTGGTCGTCGTCGCGTAGACCGGACCAAAACCCATATAGTCGGCGACACCTTCTTCGAGCGCGCGATCCGCATCCTGTACCGAATGACAGGAGACGCCGATCGCCATGGCTTCCGGCAACCAGGCGCGCACCGCTTTTGCGGGGAGATCATGTTGGCCGAGGTGCACGCCGTCGGCGCCGGCGAGGATCGCGAGATCCGGGCGGTCGTTGAGAAAGAACGACGCGCCGTACTCTTGCGCCAACATGCAAAGCGGAACAGCGAGCTCGAGCACTGATCGGTCGGACAGGTGTTTGGCGCGAAGCTGCATGGTCTTCGCACCACCGCGAAAGGTCGCGCGCGCGATTTCCAACGCGCGGTGCAGGGGCACGAGCGCGCTGTCGCCGACGTCGAGGATCGGGAGGATGCCGTGCGGGAGCTTTCTCATCGGCCGGCGCGCGCGCGTTTCTTCGGAGCGGGGAGCGCGCGCGGCATCATGTCGAGCTCGCGCAGTTTGATGCGCAGCGTGTTTCGGTGGATACCGAGCATCAACGCGGCGCTTCGCTGGCAGTCGTGGGCTAGCTCCATGGCCACGCGGACCAGCGGGCGTTCCAGCTGCGGCATGATCAGTCCGTACATGTCGCGTGCGGCGTGTCCCTTCAAGTTGTTCGCGTATGCTCGAAGCCGCGCGAGGACCGCGTCTTCGAGCGAGCGCTGCAGCGGCAAAACTTTTTTCGGCGGCTCGGGCGCGAGCGCGTCCGCGACTTCGGAGAGCAGCTCGTACAACAAGGGAGGGCGAGAATGTCGATCCCGCGCGACACCGTCAAGCCGGCCGGTCTTGGCCGTTAGCGGCGGAGCAAGTCTGCCTGCGGCTACGGTCACTGCGCGCTTTGTTTGCGTCGTCCGTCGAGTGACACGCGGGCGGCATGCGTCCTGCAAAACGAGAATGCGTGCCGAGCGCAAAACAAATTTGGGGTGCCTTGTGTGAAGCGATCGCCGAGGAAGCGCTCCACGCCGAGGGTTATGAGATCATCGAAAGAAATTGGCGCGCGATCGGCGGGGAGATCGATCGGATCGCTTGGCACGGGCGTGTCTTGTGTTTCGTCGAGGTGCGCGCGCGGTCGTCGTTCGCTTTCGGGTCGCCTGCGGAAACGATCGGATGGAAAAAGCGGAAGAAGCTCGTGCAGGTCGCGTCGGCGTATCTGTCGCGTTTTTCGGCGGCGAATACGCCGCTCTCACGCTTCGACGTGGTCGCCGTCGTCGATCCCGGCGGCGGTGCGCACGTCTCTTTGATCAAGAACGCGTTCGGGGAGGAAACATGATACGCGCTGATCGCGATGGGCACGTTGTACGTCGTCGCCACGCCGATCGGAAATCTCGAAGACATCACGCTTCGTGCGCTTGAAACGTTACGTACGGTTTCGGTCATCGCCTGCGAAGACACGCGGACGACGAAGAAGCTGCTCTCGCGCCACGCGATCGAAACGCCGGTGATCGCCTTTCATGCGCACTCCACGGAGGGCGCGATCGAGAAGATCGTCGAACGTTTGTCGAACGGTGAGGATGTCGCCGTCGTCAGCGATGCGGGCACACCTGCGATCAGCGATCCGGGCGAGCTGTTGGTGGCTGCGGCGGTGTCGCGCGGGATCACGGTGGTGCCGATCCCCGGCGCGAGCGCGGTGACGGCGGTCGTTTCCGCGAGCGGGCTGCCGGCGCGGTCGGTGTTGTTCCTCGGCTTTTTGCCGCGGGAAGACGTCGAGGTGCGCGAGATCCTCGGCCCCCTGCGCGATGCTCCGTACACGCTCGTCGTGTACGAATCGCCGCGGCGCGTGCACGCCACGCTCGCCGATCTGTTGCGTTCGCTCGGCGATCGCCGTGCCGTCGTCGCACGCGAGGTGACGAAAAAGTTCGAGACCTTCGAACGCGGGCGATTGTCGGAGCTTCTGCCGCGTTTCGAAGGTGAGGTCCTCGGCGAGCTCGCGGTGGTTGTCGCGCCGGCCGACCTGTCCGAAGGTACAGGTGTCGCCGATACCGCCACGATCCGAAAAGAAATTCGCGCCATGTTGGAGAGCGGCATGCGGGTCAACGAAGTCGCCAAGGCGATCGCCGTCGCGCACGGCATGGCCAAGGCCGAAGCCTACAAGCTCGCCGTGGAAACCAAGACCGGCGCCGAGTAACCCGAACCCAAGCTCCGAACCCAAGCTCCGAACCCAAGCTCCGAACGATCCTTTCGGTGTTTCGGTCCGCTCTGTTCGGTGGCCCACAAACGCGGCACGTCGAGCAGCCACCA
>WUUC01019937.1_pt1 | contig 20838 bp, 15 predicted proteins | sample 6278441 | NCBI WGS metagenome assembly WUUC01 (sample SAMN13675441, study PRJNA597444) | soil metagenome | isolation source: soil | place: USA: Washington | collected 2017-10
ACATCCAATTGGGATTACTAACCTGATTCCCGTCTTCACGAACATAGCTGTGATGTTTATGAGCCAGTGAGACCCCTGTCAACGAGAAGATGAGAATTAAACTAATGAGCGAGACTTTCAGGCGGGGTTTAAGAGTAAACAGCATACACACCTCCACACGTGAAACTGCAAAGAAGCAGCTGCGTTATGTGTTCATGAGAGTAGCCCCCCCATAAGCAAGAGAACGCAAATTAGACCGTTGGATCGCGAGGTGCGGACCGAGAGTTAAAGTGGGTGCACCCTACTCCGTTTGAAGCTGAATGTCAATAACCCGATTTAACTGAGAGTGACTAAACACGAAGAGGTAACGGATCAATACAGCTTGGGTAGGTGAATAGTTACGATCATCGCTTCTTCTTGGTAGGGAGTTTCTTACCTACGTACTGCGACTTGGTGCGCCCCCCCTCCGACCAGTAGGCGTACCAGTAGGGGCCGTGCGGCTTACCGCTAGCGCACTTGCATTGCTCTTTACCGCAGCGCACTCGTTCGAGGCGATACGTCCGGCGGTCCTTTCTATGTTCTTCCACCACTTCGCGCTTACCTAAGACGCGTTTCCGGATGATGCGTTCGGTGGCAATCAGCTCGTGGAGCCACGAATCAAGTTTTAGCAGCTGCTCAGGATTTTAGCAGCTGCTCAGGAGTCAGATCCTTGAGTGTTCTTTTAATCTCTCGCAGATTCCTACGACTTGTGCCCAGAAAGATCGGTTACTGTGGAGAGCGTCAGCGACTTTCTTGTCTTATGTATTCGCCTGAGATTGTATGCCGGCGTTATTACATAAGAGAAGATCACCAGCCATGAAACTGGTCGAGCGCCATGATATCTTTCACGGCGTGGATTCAGTCTAGGGAACGTCTACAAGGGCTGGTGTATGGAAGAACGAGATGGGTGGCTCATCGTCGACGTAGTGCCGAAGGCGGTCGAGCGCGCACAAGCTATGCGTGCCGAGAGGGATCAAATCTACGGGAACATCTATGAGGAGTTGGACACAGACCTGCGGTGGGTGGGTGAACTTGGCGAGATTTACTTCCGAAGATGGTTACGCCACAGCGGTGTCACAGACTTCCAATGGATCCTCGAAGCGCCGGCCGGAAAGCCGGACTTCGTCGTAAAAGGAGTGACGGTGGATGTGAAGACAGTCAAACGCAAGGTGCCGATGCGGCACGACTATACCGCACAGGTCACCGCCAGGCACGTCAAAGAGCCCGTGGAGCAATACTTCTTCGCTTGCTATGAGGTTCCTCAACAAAAGTTGTGGATGCTTGGCGGGATTACGAAGGAGAATTTCTTAGCAAGCGCTCGGTACTACGGGCCGGGAGAAAGAGTCCACGCGAATTACGTGATTAGGCCGGGACACGAGATATATAACATCGAAATCTCCCACCTTCGTCCGTGCCTTGAATGGCTGCTAGCGATCTGAGGGTCGACGGCCCGTCTAAATCTCCGCCGCCTTACTCGTACGGCCCCAGGAAGCGTTCTCCGTTGAAGTGGATCAGGTGATCCGGCGACTCTGCCACCCACACATCAGTCTCCCAGGCGATTTCATCCAGGCATTTAATCAGAGCCTTGCGCGTGAGGAAGGCGGTGACGAAGACGAGGCCAGTGCGGCTGGAACCGAAGAGCATTTTCAGCTCGCTCCGGCGTTTCGGATCGATGTGCCCATGACTAGTCACTGCCTCAATAATAACCAACCAGTTCTTCTCCACGTGATGGACGACCACGTCCGGCATCTTCCCGTGCGCCTCGATCTGCACGCCCAAGCTCGCCAGCAGTTCCTCGTCGTAGTAAGCCCATTTCTCGTCCGTGTCACCAACGTAGACGGGTCTACCGCCCGGCGTATACCTCGGGCAGAACTCGCTGAGGATCTTCTCGACCAGCACGTTCTGACCGCCCGGCGAAAGGGTGATAGTTTTACCCGGTGACAGCGTCACCGGGATGCGCTTCATCCGCCGTTCCTGGGCGTACCGCTGCCTGAGCGTCTCCCTCGAAGACAGGTAGGTCTCCAACTGCTTCTGCCATTGCTTAGCGCCGAATCCGCGCAGCAGTTTTAACGCCCCGGTTTCTATCTGGTAGACGGTCTTGCCGCTGTTCGTCGGCCTGGACGGGTTATCAGGGTTGGCGACGATCAGGCCCGCCTCCAGGAATTGATGGACGGTCTGCCGGCGGACGGTTTCGCGCGTGTTGGGCGCGTAGCGCTTCCCGTAGTATCCGGCGAAGAAGTCCATCAGTTGCGTGATTCCGCGGAGCGGCTCGCCTGCGTCCGCCCAAGGCGTGTCCGGGCGAAGGTCCAGTAGAGCCAACAGAGTAAGGGCAGACCTCTCGTTCAGCTGCCTGCGCGGGAAGCCGAGTTCACGCAGAACGGTCAGGGCCTCTTCAATCCTCTGTTTGACGGCCGGCGCGTCAGGCGCCTGCTGGTCATCGGACATGCCTAGTAGCTCCTTTTCAATTACACGGTCCAGCTCGTCCTGCCCGAGACGCCTGCCATTAATTCCGGCGCCCAATGACTCCAGCTCGGCCCGCGACGGGTATTTGAGGCTCCTCAGGTCGCCGGCATTCACCTGCGTATGACCGCTGAACTGGCGGAAGTAAGAGTCTACCAAGGTCGAATTCAAATAGGCGGTTAACCCTTTCGCCAAGTCTGTCGGCAACCCTTCCCCGTTCGCGTGGTAGTAGTTCAGGTGGTTCTCGAAACCCACCAGCGGCGCGGGGTACTGCGCGGGGTCGTAGACGCTCGCGACGACGCGCCTCGGCTCCTCCTTGGCCGAGAAGCGTTTGACGAGGACGTACGTGCCTCGGGGAACGAACAGGCCCTGCGTCTCCGGGGTAACAACTAGCGCGTTGGGCTTTCTACCGCCCTCCTTGGGCCACCTTACCCCCCAACCGTCGAGGTGTCCGGGATAGATCAGCGGCGCGCAGTTTATGCCACGTTCGGGCATGGCGCGGAGAAAATCTTTTGCGCGAAAGTCGACGACCCGCCCGGTCGAGACGGACAGGCCGAGGTCTTCGAGTAAGCAGTCGAACCTGTCCATCAAGTCGCGGACATTCTGTTCGTAATCTTCGGAGACGATATGAATGAAGAGGTCGGGGTCGGAAGGCGTAACCAGTTGTTCGTGGCGTAGTTCACGTGGCAGCACGTCCTCCATATCAGGGTCGCCGCTAGTTGAGACGGCTACCTTGGAGTTCTTCTCTTTCCGTTTTACGGCGTGAAAGATGATGTTCTCTTGAAGGATCTGATCCTCCCGGAAGGCGAGGTCGCGGGAATCGAAGACGTGTATCCGGCGGAACGTCATTGAGTCAAGGAAGAGTTTCCTGAACGGCTTAAAGTAAGTGCCGTTGCAGAAACTGCGGGGAGTGATCGCGACCAATTCCCCACTTTGCCCCAGCAGCCGGACGGCGAGTGCGACGAATGCCGTGTAAAGGTTGGTAGTCTCGATGCCGGCGGAGCGAAGGAGTCTCCGAGTCTCCGAGTCGCTGTTGATCTTGTGGTATGGGGGGTTGAGGAGCGCGCAAGTGTAATCATGCCGTCCTCGCTCAGGTAGCTTTCCATCGAGGATGTTGACACCGGCTTCGATAAAGTCCGTGGGCACGACCTCACCGGCGAATCTAATTCCCTGTCGCTCGCAGGCCGCACGGCACAGTCCGAAAGTCTCGTTCAGATATTCGATCAGGAGCGGGTCGAGCTCGTAAGCCGTGACAAGTATCTCCGCGGGCGGGAATTCACGGCGGCACAGTTCATCGACGAAGGCGGCTGTGAGTGAGCCGATTCCCGCCCCGGCGTCGAGAAGGTGGATTGTGCGGGGCGTCGACTCGAACATCGACGCCATGAGTCGCGCCACGGGGGCTGGGGTCAGGAATTGCCCCTTCGCGGCGCGGCCCGAAGGGTCGAGCCTGCGCGACGCATCGAGTCGGAAGAACTCGACTTGATCGAGGAGTACCTGACTCTTTGTATATCCCTGTTCAGATCTTGTCCTGACTTCGGTATTCATGTGGTGAGATCAACACTTATCTTGCTTTCGTCTCTGCCAAAGTTATCATTGCAAAATCGTCTGTAAACGCTACCGCTTCTTTTTGGCCTTGCCCGTAGGAGCCGCCTCCCTAAGGATCTTCTCTTTTCGGGGGTCGGCGGGGAGCTTATCGGGAAGATTTATTCTATCGTCTAGTAGACATTCAAGGAATTCACCTCCGCCCGTCACCGACATCACCCTCGAATAAGCAAGTATAACCAATAAGTTGGGCTCTCTCCTGTCAGTTTCAAATTCACCGATGTGGCCCGGTCTAAGGGAGGTACCTGTATCCCCTAGTCGTTCGAACATCCCCTCCTGGGTGAGTCCCAGGCTCGCCCTAACCTGCCTAAGTTTGGCGGCTAATCTTCGAGGGCGCGGGCGACGCTGACGTCCCATCAGAGGCGGTCCTCCTCCGAGACGCATCGCGATGCCTCACTCACTGCATCGTGTAGTTTGGCCTTCCCCGCATTTAGGGGTATGATTACCCAATAGCCTGTGAGCGCCGGGCTTTCGGGTCTGTAAGCCCCGGCAACTCCCATCAGACGTTTATCTGTGGAGTCACTTCAAGCACGAGTTGCCATAACGGATTGTCAAACTTACTGGCGAGAAGATAGCAGAAGCGGGGCGTGGCGTCATTTGGGGTCGACTCCGCTTCGGGCGGGGTATTCATATGGCCATGGAGAGTCGGACGGAATGCCCGAGTTGCCAAAGCGCGGTCGTGCCGCAGCTGTGGGTCGACGCCCGGAACCGGCTGGAGCACCCGCGGGTGGTACACCTCTGCCCCCTGTGCGGGGCTACCGTGCGCGAATCGGGCGGGGGGATGAACAGAGGCATGCTGGCGCTAATTATCGGGTCGATCTGCCTGTTTGCTCTGATGCTCATCCTGGGACTTATGAAATACGCCCGTTAGCCGCCTCGGCATGAAATTGCGCGAGGCCTAAACACACTTGGGAAGAGGGCTCTCAACGATAAAGATTTAGGATTCATACTAACCAGAGACCGCTTCGAGGAGTGATGTTAACCCGCAACACATCATCCGAGACGGGCGGAAGAATGTGCCTCAATCGCGCGGCGGCTTACCCATGTGGCCGCGCGGATAGGATTCCCGGCCCTGTCAACAAGTCTTACCTCCCGCGTACAGACGCCGTCCGCCTTTTCATAGGGTCGCCTGCCGCCTGCCGCCGCTCCCCCACCTCATTCGCGCCGCGCTCAGGCGCCCGTTGTTTAACTTCCCACATACCTGAGGCTGTCGTCCTAGGAGCCGCGCCTCCGGTACTACTCTACGCAAAATCACGTACCGGAGGCGCCACTGCAAAGTCACCTGCGCGAGCAGCATTATTCTGCTTACCGCCGTCCGGGACGGAGTCGATTAACGCCCCCATCCAAGGGCCGCAGTTGTCAGGGTCAGGTTGGGCCGTAGAGATATATGTTTGATAAACGCCTCAGATTAACCGTCGACTTCAGGATCACGGCCGGCGAGATCACGAGGGAGTTCGTCGAAGATTTCTACCGCGACTACGTCAACTTTCAGGAGATGATGGAGAACGAGCTGACGTGGGAACTTATGGGTCGGCAGAACCGTCTACTCCAAGCTTTAATCGGGAACGCCGAGGCTCTGAATAAGTTCTTAACGTACGTCATTCTGGGAGAGGTTGATCCGGCCGGGGGGTCGCAGTTACGGGAGATGTTCGGCGTGCAAAGCGAGGAAGAGATACTGGGGCCGGTCATTAACTCGCTCGAAAGGGATGATGTGGAATTCTTTGAGGGGGTGATTAAGGATGGGCTGTTTCACGAGAATACCGAACTGTTCGAGTACCGCGTCGGAGTAGAGTGGCTGGGTGCGACGCTGGAAGGTGTTCGCAGGGTAGCGGAAGGCGTAAGCGAGTCGGAATCCGATGGGACGGGTCTCGGTGATGATTAGTCGTGCGACCGGCGATAGGGCGCGGCCGGGTCGTTTAGGCTGATCATGTTTGTCACGCATTTCGCAGCGGGCCCTGATTGGAAGCTACATAGTCATCGCAGCTTGCCAGGCGCTGTCATGCGTTGGGCCTTGAGACCTTCGGCGGCGGCTTAACGACGTGCCCTTTCCGCCTTCGGATGAGTATGCATACCAGTAAGGGCCGTATAGTTTTCCGCCGACAAGTTGGCAGCCCTTCTTCCCACAGCGCACCGTCTCGCTCCGGTAGGTCGGACGAACCTGCTGGCGCTTTCCCTTCTTACCGCGGGCGTCGGAGCCTTCGAGCGGAGTCATCCAGTCTCAGGGGCTGCCATTTACGCAGCGCGCCGACCTGTTTTTTAAGTTCTCTGAGATTAATTTTCGGTGCCCGCACTTACCGACCCCGGTAAACGAAGATGCGGTAAGGCAGGCGTAGAAAGACGGACGCCCCGACAGGTAGTCACGCGTGGTGAACCGTCACCAAAGCGGTTAACGAGGTAGCTCGCAGGGGGTTTTGTATGCCGGTTACGACCGGGGTCACTGAGAGGCCACACGGAGAATTGGCTGACGAGAGCCCCTCACAAGCTAGCCGGGTACGGCGGAAGGAACGGCCGATCAATAACGAATTCAACGCCAGGGTCCGAAAGCGCCTGCGCGATAACTCGGGGGCAGTTCAGCATCTGACCGGCTTGGGTCTCACACCTGAAACCATCGACACCTTCCGCCTCGGCCTTTCACCGCCCTATTCGAGCAAAAGGTCGGGAGTCGAGGTCGCGGACGCGCTCATGTATCCGCTGCGCAACCGGGGAGGCCAGTTCTATAACAAGTACGGCTACTACAACATCCCGGGCGTGACACGCAATCCGCCCGAAAGTGGCGGCTGGATGAGGGGAGAGCCGCGCACCTATTACGGCCAGCCGTCCGCGGATAAGAGGCGGGTCTTCGTCTGCCAGAGGGCGACAGACCTCTGGCGTCTGTGGCAGGCGGTCGAGCCCGCCGATCTAGCTTCCAGCCTCCTCTTCATCTCATCAACGCACGAGACCTCTTTCGCCGGCGAGTGGAGGGAGCCGGGCTTCTGGGCGCGGTGGGAGACAGTCTTCCTCGGCTTCGACAACGATGCGGCAGGCGAAGCGCTCGCCTGCGTGCTGGCGGAGTTGGCCGGCAAGGACGTGCGGCGGGTTCTCGTCCCGCGCGGTTACGGCAAGGGCTGGACGGAATTCTGGCAGGGCGGCGGCTGCCCCGACAAGTTCGCCGGCCTGCTGCGTGACGCCCCTGTTTTTTCCCTGACCGTGAAAGATGGCCCGGGAGCATCACAGGGCTACGGGCGTTTCGCGTATCAGCCGATTAACATCAACGGCGCGTACTACAACGGCCACCTGTATTACGCCGCCCAGACCCTCAACCGCTCCGCCGTGGTCACCAGCGAAGGCGACCGGAGGGTGACCCGCGACGTGGAGCGGCTGGAAACGGTGGTGGTCAGGAGCGACAGGACGGTGCACACGTCGGTGTTGACGGACGCCCCCAAGGGCACCAGGGAGCGGGACCGGGTGATGCGCCTCACGGACGGGATCCTCATCGACCGGGAGCCGCAGCCGAACAGGTACGCGACGTGGTCGTGGCCGTCGATTAAGTCATACCTCGACGGCAAGTCTAAGACGCGGCAGCTCGGGGAGATACTGCGGGACGTGAACGCCTATCTGAGGGGGAGCGTCTGGCTCCCCTTCGAGGAGGATTACGCCGTCCTGACGCTCCTCGTCCCGGTCACCTTCGCGCAAGCGGTCTTCGACTCGGTGCCGCTCGTCTTCGTCAACGGCCCCACGGGCTCTGGCAAGAGCGAACTGGGGCGCGCGATGGCAAGGATCTGCTGCAATGCCTACGTCTGCGGCCAGTCCTCGGCCGCCGCCATCGCCCGCTTCATCGACGAGTCCCGGGGTTTCGTCGTGCTCGACGACATGGAGATGCTCGGCAGCCGCAGCGGCCAGTTCGGGGAACTCGTCCAGGCCCTCAAGCTCAGCTACAACAGGGCCACGGCCGTGAAACTGTGGACCGACGTCAAGACGATGCGGACGCGGATGCTCGACTTTTACGGCGTGAAGATGATCAACAACACGCGGGGGGCCGGGGAAATTCTCGGCAGTCGCATGATCAAAATCAGGACCGGCCGGATGCCCGAGGCGATGAAGATATCTCGCGGAGACGCGCCGCCTGTAGGAGGCGCCGGACTATGCCGATTAAGAGACGAACTCCACAGTTGGACGTTCGGTAACGTGAGGCGCGTCGAAGTGGCCTACAGGCGACTTTACCCCAAGACCAGTGACCGCTCTGAGGAGATAACGGCACCGCTCAGAGTCATGGCGTCGCTCGCGGACGACTGCGACCTGAGCTCGAAGTTAGAGATCGCCCTAGCCAAACAGAGTCAACAGGCGCTGAAGACGGACGACCCGCGGCAGGTCGTGCTCGAGGCTCTGAAGAACCTAGTCGCCCAGGGGTATACGACCGTCAGCCCGACGCACGTGACCTTGGAGGCGCGACGGCTCATCGGCCAGGGCGAGGGCCCGCTCGCGGGGGGGGCGCCCGGGTGGCTGAAGCCCGGGCGGGTGGGAAGGATGCTGCACGGGCTCGAGGTTCTAGACGAGAGGGTGGGCGGGCACAGGAGGATCAGGCTGTTCGGCATGAACCTCCGCTTCTTCAAAATCAGTGACACTTACTTGGGCGAAGTTGAAAAATGGTTTGGGGGTCGCGGGACGGTAATCTCTGCGGGCACGCACCAGCCGACCGACTTCTGCGGCGATTGCGGGTCATGCCCGTACAACGCCTACGGCTGCGAGCTCATGAGCGTACGCGCGACTTAAAGAAGACTCTGGTCATCCTCACATCAGTGCAGCTAAGAATGCCCGAGACAATTCTCGAAGGGACTCCCGAAAGGACGTCTCGACAGGCCAACTATACTCACGTCCGTATATCGGTGAAGTAAAAACGAGCCCCGGTGGGTTCTCCGGCCTCCTATAGAATAATGCACCGATAGTTCACCGATACCATCTGGTGCATCGGTCTTTCCCGCGAATAATACTTCCAAGACGTTGAAGCCGTTCCGGTAAGAAAATCTCAGGATCGAACCGGATGTTGATCCTGAGTGCCCCGCATAAATTTACAGGTACATCGTGATGGTACGGTAACCATCACGTCGGTACTTGCTGCCGGTACATGTCATATGTTGGAAATACTCGTGTGCACTGACTATCCTCGATAGGTAATCGTAATCACAACCTTTTTTTAGATTGTGGAACGAGCGCATCCGCCCTTACAGTCACACCTTATAGATTCATGTACCAGTACCTTTGATAATAATTTGGGTGTGATTAAGAAGAATCAAGAAGGCAAACTTTTTCGACTTTACGGGTTGGTGTACCAAAGCCTTTTCTACGTGTACCAAAGACAAAATTCTAAGTTATTGTTAGTATTAAAGATAAAATCTTTTATTCCAATTAACGATAGACCGCGAACTTCGCCTCTTTAACGCTGAACATACATATTATTGGTACATTTCATCTCTGAGCTAATTCAGCCAATGAATATAACTCCTTGAGATGACCTAACTTATAAACATGCGCAGATTGTGCGGATCGAGATCTTAGAAGACGCTTTGTGATGAGTGTACCAATGGATTTACGTGATTTATGTTTAAGTAATGTAACTTGACTCAATATATTTTCGGCGTTGTCGCTTAGGCGCGCCGCACGCCGATTTCGCGATAGGAGTATTGACCTATCCTTAACCAGAGGAGCATCGCTCCCTCTGGACTCCCACCTTCCTATCGATGACCCCACAGCAAGCTGATGGGGAATTAGGGATTAAAATATCTCTATAGTTGTAACCTCAGTGGGGATCACGTTGCGGTCTTGAGTCGGTTCATCATAGGTCAGCCACTGATTCTGACGTCGGCGGAGCGAAGACAAAATTCCAAGTCTCACCAAAGTGGATGTTCACTGGCTCGAAATATTCGCTCGTCTTCAGGTGGATGTATTCTTTCTCGACCGTTTCAATCTTGTCATGTAAAGCCACGGACGCTAGGAAGAAACCTACAGATGGATCTTTCTTGATTATGTCTGTCGCAACGATGTGACGGAAAGCATGAGGCCTGAAGCCTATGCAACCTGGAATATACAGTTCGGTCAAATTACAAATAATTTCAGATAAACGGCGTTCACCAAGGCGGATACCGTATTGCCTAGTATGTTGGCCAATCCTGGAATTGACAAAAACATAATTTGACTTGCTCGTTCCGATGAGGACAGGGTGAAACTCCGCCTTATAACGATCCAACAGGGTACATAAAGGTCGCGCCACTCTCACCTGATAATCGCTTTTAAGCGTCCTACGATTTTTAAAAGCTCCCCGTTTGAATTGTATCCACCATGACCCGTCGTCCTCTCGCTTCAGATTTTTCCCGAATTCCATCATCGAGTACATGCGGATTCGTAGCGGGTTGGAACATAGTAGAGCGAACAGCAGGATGTCTCTGAATTGCCTTGCCCTTTCCAGTTTCCACGCGCTCTCCGGTAGTAAGTCATCAAGCATATCCTTGAGCGCCGCGTGCAGGATTCGAAGGGGGTGGTCATCATCCAGGATCCAATGAATTATCTCTTTAGGATCCCTTCCGAAATCGAAGTTTTGTTGGTCCCCCGTGTCCTTCATCCGTGATAGTGTTTTATAGAGGTTATCCATCCGAGCCCAGGTCTTGACGCACTGCTCCTGCCAGGCCGTCGCCGTCATCCGCGTCCCGAGTTTTTCGGCGAACTCCGGGTGCTGGTAGAGGTACCCCGTTTTTGGCCGTAGCAGGCTTAACACGTTGACTAACACTAGAAGAGATCCCCTATTGTATTTCCCGCCCCTGTCGTAGTAGACCCATTTACCGTCCGCAGAAGTCATATGCGCGGGTAAGGACTCATCGGGGACCTGTTCGGCGCTTCGAACTCTGAGTCCGCTACGCAGTCTCATAAAATTAATATAGTCTTCGACAAGCTTCTTATTAGTTAAGAGTGCAAGGGACAGAGAGGGGACTTTAATGCCGCCCCCTCTGAGATAAGGGTCTTGATCGTCTACAGGCAAAGCACAGAAGCCCATGAAGCTTTGCAGGATTCTTTTTACCATTCCGGCGGTCTCAACTTCCGCGCCATCCACGGCAGTCCAAATACCGCCCTCGCTGCGCTCCTCCCCCTCCGGCAGTATGGGTAAAGTCTTGTGTGATTTTAGACACTGGAACTCCTGCTCGAGAGTTTCTGTCCAGACGTAGTACGGTTTAGAAAGTGCGGCCCGCGTTTTATTACTGCTATCACTGAGCATAACTTTCCGAGGACGCTTAGAAAGATGATAAAGCGATAGTCGAAGTGTTCCTGAAGGAACATTCAGGTATTTCTCTATAACCTCGATCACCGGCAGGTTACTTGCACAAGGAAAGCTCTGTTCAGCACACCAGTTCCGTAACGTATAGTAGGATACCAACCCTACGGGCAGGCTGCGCCAAAAACTCCGAACGGTATACCCGAGGGTAACTATCAGATGACGTAACCTCCGGCCAAATGCTTTCGGGAGACTCTGTATCCGAAGCGCCTCGGCGAAGTTCTGGTCGACGAATTTTTTCAAGGCCCTGATCTTCGAGACACGGGGCTTATATGTGGTTTCACTCACGTGACGTTTTATTTCAAATTTCACATAGACCTGGATCTTCGCCTCGAACTCCTCTATCAACTCCGCTCCGACAGGAGCTTCTTCCCCTGTCTCTATGGCCTCCAAAAAAATTTTGAAGGCGGTCTTAAAGTTACGTTTCTGCCCCCCCTTCCCTTGGTCCTCCAGCCTCTCGCAGACTCTCTCTATAACCGTGCCCCAGGTAAGGCTCGCCACACCCTGTAACTCTTGCCGGTTGGAGCTAACTATCACTTCATCGGACATTACGCGATCCTTTCTGTGGGTATGGCTACGCCCGGCCAGGGTTGTCAAACCCTGGCCCGGGGGACGACCGTGACGTGAATAAGAGTTTCGGGCGTCGGCTGTAAGAGGGCGGGGCGTGACTCCTACTTGCGGTAAGGTGTATTCGCGGAAGGCGGCCGGGGGCTTTACGACCACCGTTGAAGTCGTACGGCGTATACACGCAGAAGTCCTCAGACTACTAACCCTACGTAATCGATCGCTGTCGCTCGATTGCGCACGAGTATCCTCAGAGGCTCGCGCCTCTTAGAGGGTTAGCCTGACCAACCTCTTGCGGGAGGCAACCGGTAGCTTTATTTACCAGTTGCGGAGTGGTCGTAGATTGTCAGTGAGAGATAACACGCACCGGCTACGGCGTCAATGAGCTGCTCTCCGGCTGGGCGTGCGTTAACGCCGCAATTAGAACGGACTGATAGGCACGGACGGAAGAGGGAAAGATGCTCGGAGTTATACGGAATAGGGCGGCCCCATTAGATTTACAGAAAAGATGCCGCCTGCGGTCATGTGTAACCTGCGCAGATGACTCTAGTGGACGTCTATTTCACTTCCCTTGAGGAGCAAGGTAGCCCTTTCTCTCACTCGCGGAGCGTCCTCGGGCCGCAGTTCCCCTCCGCAGGCAGCCCCCATCTGCGAGAGCGTAACCTCGATCGACTGCCCCTGGACTTCCAACATCGCGAGGCAAGCTTGTGCCATTTCCTCTACTTCTTCGTCTGTAAGCGGGCGCGGCACGACGCTCGTAGACTCGTCGCGGCCCGCTCCCACACGCGTCCAGGAATTCCCGGCCCCCTCGTTAATAAGTCCGTATTTCCGGAGCACGTTGTAAGACTCGCGCTGTGCAACGCGCGCCGCCTTCGGCAGTCCCCTGCTCTCCAACCACTCGCGCGTCCGCTCGTGCTCGCGGGCGGCGGCCCGCTCGGCGGCGGCCTGGAGCGTAGGCTCAAGTTCGCGGCTCAGCCTCAAGACGATCTCGCCCACGGGTATTTCGACTTGGGGCGCGGCCAGCCCGGGAGCGTCTTCCGACCCGCCTGCGGCTCGCGGAGTCATGGAGAATGAAGTCGGTCGGGGGTCGGGATACTTTTTGACCACCTCCGTTTTCTCCGCGCCGCTTTTCGGCGCGCGCGGAGTTATATCTGTTTCTGAAACTTCTGAAACAGCGAAGCTGTCATTAAAGGCTGGCTCAGCGGATGAGCCAAGTCCCCTGCCGTTTGAGCCGCGAGCGAAGGGCAAAATTTTTTTACCCGCCGCCGCTGTCCTCACGCCGATCGATTCGGTTGCTCGGTTGAGGAAGATACGGATGCCGACACCATTCTTTCCCGCGTAGTAACCGATGATCCCTTGCCCGTGCATCCACTGTAACGCCTTGTGTGCTGTGGCCGACGCCACGCCGAGGAGTCCGTAGAGGACTTTGGAAGCCTTGATCGGTCGCCCACCTTCGTCACCCGCAGCGAAGTAGAGCACGCCCTCGCGCTCCCAGAACTCTGCCGGTGCCGAGACCAGCCGCAGGTAGATTTTGCTCATAAGGGAGGTGACGCGATCGGCCCCCTCCGAGGTTACCGCAGCGATGGCCTCGTGGTCGACTTGGTGGAAGTTCCTGCGATACTCGTTCGCGCCGAGAGTAGTCCGCCTGACAAAGCGCGGCGGGCCAGCCCCGTAATCATTTGTTGCCGCCGTAGTCTTCAATTGGCTTAATGACCTCCTTCCCCTCTCCTATGCCTGTCCTTCTAGCACGCACCTCTGGGGATGACAATCCGGAACGTTTTTCACCACGGTGCGACTACCCAGGCTCTTATTAACTAAGGTAAATGTAACCATGGTGATTATGACCACGGGCGTTTACACCCCGGTCGAATCTACCGGGGTGTAAACGGTTCTGGATTGGAAAGAAATGGAAAGCGATGTAAAAGATATTGACGCGAAGTGAAGAGGCCGTTATACAGTTACTCTGTTCAAGCGAGTGGGAGGTATCCATACATGTCTAAAAAACGACCCCCCGGGGAGTGGATAACGACGACGCAGGCGACCGCCTACCTGGGCGTGTCGACGAAAACGATGTCGCGCCTGATTCGGGACGGCGTCATAAAGACGCACGACCACCCCCTCGACAAGAGGAAGAAGCTCGTCCGCTTCGCCGACGTGGCCGAGATCAAGGCTGAGGTGGACAAGTTGGCGGCGTGAGCGCACGTACGGGAGCGCGTGAATGATGAGGAACACAAGTATCATTGCGGTCGCCAACCAGAAAGGCGGGGTCGGCAAGACCACAACGGCCGTCAACCTCGCGGCGGCGCTCGCCCAGGCGAATTACGACGTCGCGCTCGTAGACTGCGACCCGCAGGCGCACGCCTCAACCTTCGTCTACGACCGCGAGAAGATAGAGGTAACACTTACCGACGTCATCTGCACCCGCTGGAATTATACCCAGCCGGGCCGGCCCGCGAGACTGCCGTTCGAGGACATCCACAGCGCCGTCTATCAAACGGCCTTCCCGCGGCTCGACATCCTCCCGTCGAACCTGGGGATGGCGGCGTTCGACCGCGACACGGCGCAGGCCATCGACAGGCTCGACGAGGCGCTCAGGGACGTGGCCGAGCACTACGACTTCATTATCATCGACTGCCCGCCCAACCTCGGTCTCTTGTTCACGGCCGCCCTCAAGGCGGCGGAATACGTCCTCGTGCCCATCGCGGCGCAGTACCTGCCGCTCGAAGGTGTCGGCGATCTGTTGCTCAGCTTGGACGAGCTGATAGCCCGCCGAAAGCTGAACGTCCTGGGCGCGCTCATTACTCTCTTCGACCCGCGCACTAACCTCTCGCGTAACGCCATCGAGGCCGTGCGTCAGGAGCCGACGCTCGGCCCGAAACTCTTCGAGACCCTGATAACCGTCAACACGAAGTTGGCTGAGGCGCCTGCTTACCACGTGCCGATTTACGCCTATCAGGAGCAGACGCCCGGATCGATCCGCGCCATCCAGCAGTTCGACGAGTTGGCGGCCGAAGTCCTCGACCGCCTCAAGATGCCCGGCAGGAAGAAGGACGAGAAGCGTTCGCTCCGCATGGCTAAGTGACGAGTAAACTATGACCAAACAGGCCAAAGAGAAGGAAGAGCCGCGGCGGGTCGGCCCTAAGTTCGCCAAAAACGTCCTTCCCGACAGTTTTCAGATTCGACGACCCGCCTCGCCCATGGCCGACCTGCTCGACGAGGCTGACAGGCTGGGCTCGAGTTCGGCGGCCTCGGTTGAAGCAAATGCGATAAAACCCCCGGCTGAATTGACCCCGGTTAAATCTACCCCGGTTGAATCGGTCGGGGCTGCTGGAGATTTCTCTTCGGGGGCGCTGCCGGGCCTTGATGATTTTATTGACCGAATTCTCCCGCGCTTTCCGCCGCCGCGCCAAGTCATTCTTCTGCGGCTTTATAGGTGGTGTGAGGGGGAAGCGCGTGACCTGGTGGTCAGCACGCCTAGGCTGGCGGCGAAGACCAACATGGACGAGAAGGTATGCCGCAACCACCTGCATGCGCTAATCTCTGAGGGGTTCATCCTGCGCTCCACTGACCGCGGACAGATCGCCCGCTTCGGAGGCAGCGACAGAAATGCGCGGGGCCTACTACTCAGATTCTCGTCCCAAGCGCTGTTCGAGCTTATTGACTAAAGGGTAATGATCTGACGGGGGACAATCTAACCCCGGTTAAATTAACCCCGGTTGATTCGGCTAGGGTTATGAAGCTTTCATTTAAATGAGCCTTCTTTCACTGTCATACAAATTATTTATTAAAGATTTAGCTTTTGGGGTTGTTTGACTCGTTTCCGCCGGCGAAGTTCGATGCGGTAGAGAACGTTCGACACCCCATCTATCGACTGAAGAAAATCTTTCATAACCTCATCATCAAGGTCTTCGGGCTCGATCTCTTTCATGGCGAAGAAGAGCCTTCTCATCTCCTCCCAGAACATGTGCCGGGTGTCGGTCGGGTCGACCTTCAACATCTCGTCCACCTTTGCAACTACTACGGCCATCCCCTCTGAGGAAACCGCTATGTCTTGGGCTTCGCCGAGTAGCTCTTTGACTCGCGTGCGAAGGCGCGTCTGCGATCCCTGCACGGCCGTGTGAGCCTGAAGAAGTTCGTTCCTCGTGCGACGCGCCTCGGCCGGTTGGCAGCCTAGCCGCTCAGGAGTGAGGCGCGCGAGCTGCGCGGCCTCTTGGAGGTTCAACCGGCCGTCGGAGAGCGCATCCTGCACGTCGGAAGGGAAGTTGAGAATCAGAAGGTATTGCCCGATGAAGCTGTTCAGAGAGACGCGCCCGGATGTTTCACGCTGGAGGACATCGCGAAGGTGGCCTGCGGCGCTCACCATGTCTTCTCGCTTCCAGCGCGATGGACGGCCCCTCTTCGTGTCGGTTGCAGGGCGGCGCTCGACGTGGCGGACGGCGTAGAGGAATCTGACTAATTGCTTCTCAGAGTTCGGGATGATGTCGGGCAGACGCGAGCGCAGTTCCTCGCAGACAGCGCGTACAGCCTCGGGCCGTGCGAGCGGGTCGGGCATCCTCTGGCGGCGGCGGGTGGCGCGCATCGGGGCGGGGAAGCCTCCTCGAAAGTGACGTTTCACGAACGGGGCATGATATAGCAAATATGCCATGTTGATAGGTAAAAATAGCACCCTGCATGGTTGAAGCTTACACAAACCGTTCATTTGTGTAAGCTAACGTGATATTATCCTGAAACCTACATTTAGGCTCAAAAGGGAGGTGCACCTTCGCAGAGAGAGAACATATCGAATTTAAGGACCTCGTAGCGGAACTCAGCGCGCGCGCAGAAGTCGCCTGCCGGATGGTGTTGGCCAAAAACGAGGACGGCTGGCTGCTGGAAAATATGATGGCCGACATCGACCCGTTCGAGCGGAAAGCTCCAACTTGGGAGCATTACGATTACGGGGAGGTGGTCTTCGTCAGCACAGTCGTGACGGGCTCGCAATTCAGTGCTTGGCTCTCTGAACTCAAAGGCGAGGCGCGTGGTTATACATTTCAAATCCCCTCGCCACAGCCACGAGTGAATTCGGAGCGGTACACAAGCCGCTCGAATCTCCGCGAGTTATACCTACTGCCTTACCCTTTCACACTATTCCCGGTCGAATTTGAAAACCGCAACGACGGGGAGCGGCGGAGTGACTTCACGCCACTGGTTAAGGACGGGCTGCCTTCCTTCCCGAATTTTGGGACGGCCCTGTACCGCTTCCTCTACGACCTTGACCGCTCGCGAGGGACAGGGATCCCACGTAACCAGATCATGATCCGCATGTCGCACCCGGAGGCTTGGATCGAGGACGTTGTCCTAGACCGGGAGGCCATAACAGTCAGCATCAGTGGCACTAAGGTCGAAGGGGCGAGGCTCACCATCGGAGGCCACTCCGGCGTGCTCGTCAACGAAGTGCTTGATCAGCCGGGCGCTCACAAGTACGAAATCCGGAGCCCAGACTCTGCGAACCTGTGGCTCGTGCTCTCGCGCGCCGACAGGTGGCTGGACTCGCACGAGGTCGGAGGCCAACTTTCGTTGAACTGGGACGTGACCGGAATCCAACCCGGCAGCCTCACCACCCACATCCAGGAATTGCTGCTGCGCGGCGAGAACGAGCATCTGGAGTACAAGTCCGAAATGCCGGATAAGGAGAAGAAGTTCCTGAAGACCGTCGCCGCGTTCGCCAACGGCGCCGGCGGCATTATCCTCCTCGGTGTGGCTGATGACGGGACGGTAGAGGGCGTCAAAGGCGACGTCGCGAGGTACCTAGACGGCGTCTCAAACAGGATCCACAACGGGCTGACCCCGCAGCCCGTCTTCCACCTCGAACGGTGCGAGGTTGATCACAAACAGATTGTCGGGGTTTTCGTGGCGCAGGGTAAGGACACCCCATACGGGCTCAGCACCAAGCCGCTCTCCATTTACGTGCGGCGGGCCGGGACGACCTTCGACGCCACTCAGGCGGAGATCAAGGCGCTCGCGCTCAAGAATCAGCCGCAGCAGGATTATTACAGCAGTCTTTACCAGTGAGCAGTCGGGGTAAAGCCGAGGTAAGAACATTCACATAAGAACGGGCGAACATAGATGCTCGAAGAAGCTGAACCCACGATAGAGGGCGGCAGCCTAGTCCGCGGGAACCACGGCTCTTCCTGGTCCGTAGCGTTACGTCACGCCGCGGAGCTCTGGGCGGACGCGACGACGAACGCGGTCAGCTCGCGTCGACAGGACATCCTGCGCGACAAGCGGAAGGTCGTGGTCTCCTTCTTCGACCACGTGAAGAAGACGCCGGCCGAGGTCACCTCTCTCGACGTAAAGGACTGGCAGTTTTTCCTCGAAGCAGGCGGCCTGGCACCCACCACCGTTTACTGCTGGCTTTGCCACTTGTCCTCTTTCTATGGGTGGGCACGCCGCGACCCCGAGATCGGTCAACATCTAACATCTAACCCGGTCAGGCTGGCGCGTCCCAAAGCACCGAAGGCATACCAGACCGAGTCGGTTAAGGCACTCACGGACGACGAATTCGTAAGTTTATTGACGGTCGTCAAGGGTAAGGCTATGACTGGTAATATTGTGGGAAAGCGCGATTACGCGCTCCTGCTCTTATACGTCACGACTGGGATGAGGCGGGCTGAGGTCATAGGCATGCGCGGGCGGGAAGTAGAGTTGCGCGAGGACTCGATGGTGATCCGAAGCAGGGTCAAAGGGGGCGACTATCTTGGGCGGGAAGTAAGCGACCCGCGTGTCCGTGAGGCTCTTTTAGATTACCTGACTGCAAGCGAGAGGGGTGGGGTGTTGTCAAATGACGGTCCGCTGTGGACGAGGCACGACCGCGCCGGCAGACCTGGGGCTTCCTTAACGTCGCATGCGTTTGCGCTCAACTTGAAGCGGTACGCGAAGGACGCCGGAATTGAGAAGGTGCATCTCCATCAGACGAGACACACCTTCGCGCGGATGGTTGCCGAGGACACTGGTTCAATTGTTGCGACACAGGACGCCTTGGGCCATAAGCACGTGGCAACGACACGCGTTTACGTGCAAAGAATTGCGGTACGCAGGGACGGGCACAGTGAGCTTATTCTTGGGCGACTTGAGAAGCGAAAATAAAAGCAGAGGCATAGCCGGGGTATCTTATAGTGTTGAAGGAAAACGCCAATACGGTTAGAGCACCTTCACTCAACGAGCGTGACATAAAGCCCACAATAGGCATTATCACCGCACTACCCCATGAGTACGCAGCAGTCAAAGTGCTCCTCGAATCTCAGCACTCTATCTCCGTTCCTGGCCGTGGCGCTGGGAGGCAATACCTTTACGGGAAGGTGCCAGCACTTAACGGTAATAGTCACTCAATAGTTTTAGCGCTCCTCCCGGATACAGGGAACAATCAAGCATCAGCTCGCGCAGCGCTCCTCCTCGAACATTTCCCGAGTATAAATACGGTCATCATGTCGGGGATCGCTGGCGGTGTCCCTAACTCGAATAAGCCAGCTGAGCACGTGCGCCTTGGCGACATCGTCGTCTCAAACCGAGAGGGTGTGGTTCAATACGACTTTGGCAAAGAAGAGCTCGAAGGCGGAAAGGTAACGTTTACCCCTCGACATCCGCCTCGCCCGCCGAGCGCGAGTTTAGTAGAGACTGCCAGATTACTTCAAGCCGGTGAAATGGAGGGAGAGAGGCCATGGATACAATATATCAAGCGTGGGCTTGAGCGTCTGTTGGCGGCCCGCCCATCCACAGAAACAGATGTTCTTGCTTCATCCATCAACCGGAACGAGGTGGTACCCCATCCCTTCGACCCAAGGAGGATGGAGGATTTACCGCGCGTCTTCTTGGGGCCAATTGCCTCTTCAAATACACTCCAGAAGAATCCAGTCAAGCGCGATCAACTCCGAGACAGGTTCGGCGTCAAAGCGGTCGAGATGGAGGGATCCGGCATCGCTGACGCCGCATGGAGTGTTGAAGTCCCATACCTAGTAGTCCGGGGTATCTGCGACTACTGTGACACGAATAAAGGCGACGACTGGCAAATATATGCCAGTGTAGTCGCTGCTGCCTATACTAGAGTCCTACTCGAGAGAACGCCATTAGAGGGGGTGCTATCTCACAGAGAAAAAGAGGAAGAAACGAAAGCTTTAGGTGACACCCAGACGAATGCACAACTACATGACGGTTGCATTCTATTAGGATCTGAGCCTACAGCGGACCCGGATATTAAGACAATCAACTCTCTTGAGAGTATTCAGGGGGGATATTCATCAACAGTACCGCAGATGCCAAACCAAGGCCGGAATCTGTCGGCGAGCATGCAGCGCCAAATAAAAAATGTAAGTATTAGATCAGAAATTGCTATAGAGGCCGAACGAGTTCTTGGGCACGTAGACTACCCTGGGGTAATGTCCTTGGGGGGCAATTTGGTAGACAATCCGGTGTGGGCAGAAATACAACATAATGAGCAAATCCGCCTTACGGCTTCACGTCGCCCTGACGCGGATAAATGCCCTCTCTTTATGGTACTTGATCTTTTTCTTATCCGAGCCAATGACTCGGTTGGGTCTCCACTACTGCTCACAAAGTACGATGGTAGAAGGGCTGGATGGAAAGCTTTCCTTTTCCCGTTCAGGAAAAGAATGGATAAGGAAAATCCTACAATTCGATATTCCAGTAACACCAAACGAGTCGCAGAGCTTTTTAGAGTACCTGATAACTCAGTTAAAGTAACCAGTCTTGGTCGACAGTACCTCGTAAGCGTAAAGCCCCATCCTGGTTATTCAGAGCTATATGCGTATGTCTTTGAATTCTGCTCTGTCGAACTAGGTTCTGTTTACATTTAGGGTTAAGCTCTTTGAATGCTGACGGTCGCACTCTCTGACGAGCAATGG
>WUUC01051697.1_pt1 | contig 20827 bp, 29 predicted proteins | sample 6278441 | NCBI WGS metagenome assembly WUUC01 (sample SAMN13675441, study PRJNA597444) | soil metagenome | isolation source: soil | place: USA: Washington | collected 2017-10
CCCGATGATGATACGAAGGCCGAGATATTCGAGCCGGTATTTGAGGTCGCGCAGCGGCGGGATCTTAGAGGCGTCGACCAAGGCTCGGGTCTCGGCTCCATTTGTGGAAGGAGAGCGAAGCCTCTCGCAAACCCGGCCCGCAGCGTCAAGCCTGCCGACTAAGCCGCGCCGCGCTCGGGTCGCATCAGGCTCGGAAGATCCGTCGGGGGTTCCATTCCGACACGCATGAGGAAGCGCCTGAGGTCCGGGACCGCGTTCAGGCCATAGGAAACGATGCCGCGCGCGACCTGGAGCGGCAGAAAGCCCGAAAGAAGCGAGCGATTGAGGAGGTCGATTCCGACGGTGCGGCTCAGCACGTCGAAGCGGCGGGCGCGATCATAGGCCTCGAGTACGGTGCCTGCGCCTGGGTCGCCCTGTGCTTGCCCTTCTCTGACACAGTCGGCAAGGGTAGCTGCGTCGCGGAAGCCGAGATTGAGCCCCTGCGCGCCGATGGGATGGAGAATGTGGGCAGCCTCCCCGACGAGGGCGATTCGGCGTGCGGCCATTCGCGGCGTGCTCAGCGGAGTCACGGAAAAGCTGGCGCGGGGCCCGATCGCGGCGATCCGGCCCAATAGACTTTCCATACGCTCCGCCAGCCTCTGCGCGAATTGCCCTTCATCGAGCCGCATGAGTTCTGCGATGTCGCCGGGCTTTCCCACCCAGATCAAGCTCGATTGAGACGGCGCAAGAAGGGGAACCGTCGTTAGGGAGCCGCCGGCTTGATGGATTTCGTTCGAGACTCCTGCGTGCGGCCTTTGGTGCTCGAAGCTCGCTGCAAGCGCAGCTTGGTCCAGCGGCCGTTCGGAAGCCTCGATTCCCGCCGTCCGACGGCAGAGGGAGTTGCGCCCATCGGCGCCGACAATGAGACGGGCTTTGACGTCCGTTCCATCGGCGAGGACAAGGCGAGCACGGCCAGCATCGATCTCGATCCGCTCGGCTGGCGATGGAAAGAGGCCCGCCAAGGCATGGCCAGCGCGTTCATAGAGCGCCCGGACGAGAACACCGTTCGGAATGTTGTAGCCAAACGCCTCAAGGCCAAGCTCGGCGGCCTCGAACAGGACCTCCGGCGACCGCCACACGGCGCGCGAACCGTCGATGATGCGGATCGCCTTGAGAGGGGCCGCATGCGCGAGAAGCCGCTCCCAAACTGCCAGCACCTTCAGCATCGCTACAGAGCTGTCGAGCAAGGCGGCGGTCCGCGTGTCCTGGGAGGGCTGGCTGTTCGAGGGCGGCGGCCCAATGAGGGCGACTGAAGCGCCCATGTGGGAGACGGCGAGGGCCGTGACGAGGCCCGTTGGACCCGTCCCAACGACGGCGATCTCCACTTCCATCGGGGCACTCCAATCAGGTCAGCCTGCCGTCATGGCTAGCAAACCGTGGCGCCGGAGCAACAGATTTGCCCAAAAACATGGGTGTCGCATGGCTGTCACGTGTTTGTCATGGTCAACGCCCTAGGGTTTTGCGCATGAATGAGGGGGTTCCGGACGAAATGTCCGGGTCCGTTGCATGCTCGACGGAAGAGCGGCTCTGGGGAACGGCCGCTTGCCGCCGGCGATAGACAAAAACGGAGGCACGATGATTGGGGGATTTCGGGGGACCGCCAGCGCGCTGGCAGTTGCGCTGCTGTCGGCGGGGGTCATGTTCGGGGTTTCCAAGCCGGCCAAGGCGGCCGATCTTGGCGGCGATTGTTGCGCCGACCTTGAAGAGCGGGTGGCCGAGCTCGAGGCGACGACCGTTCGCAAGGGCAACAAGAAGGTCAAGGTCCAGCTCTACGGCCGCATCAATCGCGTCAACACCTACTGGGACGATGGAGGGATCGAACATTTCGATGCGGGGGTGAACAACTCCTACAGCTCGACGCGCTTCGGGTTCAAAGGCAAGGCTAAGATCAGCGAGAATTGGCATACGGGCTTCCAAATCGAGATCGAGGACGAAGGTCTGCTCACGAAATTCCTGGATCAGTTCGGAAGCAGCCTCACGCCCGTGGGCGGATTGAACGTGCGCCGTTCAGCCCTCTTCATCGAGAACGAGAAATACGGAGCGCTCTGGTGGGGCCATTGGAGCACGGCCAAGGACGACATCACCAAGGATAACATCGTCATCAAAGGCCTCGATCAGTCGATGCACGCCGACTTTTACATGAACTGGAGCTACTTCCTGCGTCCGGTCGGCTCAGTGGATGGTCCTGCGGGGCTCTCGAATATCCGCTTCCGCGACATCGGCCGCTGCTATAGCACGAGCAGCTCCGCCTTCGACTGCTCGACCCGGCGTCCCGAGGTTCGTTACGACACGCCGGAATTCCTCGGCGGCTTCGTCGCGAGTGCGACCTATGGCGGCGGCGGAAAGGGCGAGATCTGGTCGGCCGGTATCCGCTACAACAAGGAATTCGAAAACTGGAAAATCGGTGCCGGCTACGCCTATGAAGATTTCGAGGACGAGACATTGGCCGGCACTCCTCCGTTTGCCGTCACCGGCACACGGCGCGAGCAACAGGAATGGGCGGGCTCCTTCTCGATCCTGCACAAGCCAACCGGCCTCTTCGTCTGGGGCGCGAACAGCAACTCCGAGAACGACGATCCGCTTGCCAGCGGCTTCTTCACGGGCCGCCGTCCGCCGACGATGCATGCCTATGACATCGCGGGCGGTCTTCACCGTAAGTTCTTCGATGTCGGCCCGACCACGATCTGGGGCGGCTACACGGTCGACGAAGACGGTATTGGCAACTTCAACAGCACCGTGAATTCCGGTGGTGTCGCATATTCAATCTGGAGCGGCCGCATCGCCGCGAACCGAATCCCCGGCATTGGTTTCGACACCGAGATCACCGGGTCCGAGACGACAAAGGCCTACATCGCCATTGATCAAGCGTTCGACTCGGCGGCACTCAACCTCTACGTCGCGTACCAGCACATCGAGCCGGAGATCAACCTCGTCGCGCCGAACGGGGCCGGAGGCCTCAGCAGGGTGCCGATCGAGCTCGAAGACTTCGATGTGGTGTTCGCCGGCGGGCGCATGCAATTCTGATCGCACGCACTACGACGCAGGCAAGAAGGCCGCCCCAGACGGGGCTGTCTTTCTTTTTGCCGCTCCTCGGCGCTGTGGCGTCCCTGCCACAGGCAATCCTGAAGCAGAAAATTTACTCAGGCGTGTCAACTCTCTATGTCGCGCCCGGACGGCCTTGCAATGGGCTAGGCGAGGGCGCATCTTGTATGCGGAGAGAAGACTATGCGCATTCGGGTTTTATCGGCTCCGGCGATCGCGGCGCTCCTGCTCAGCGCGGGGCCTGCGTTAGCCTTTCAGGAGGAGGCCGCAGCACCGGTGCCTGAAGCCGCCGGGGTTGCTCCCGAAGCGACGCAGCCGACGCAAGATGGCGCAGCGCCGAACCTTCAACTGCAGGCACCGCCCTCCGCGGCTCCGGAAAGCAGCGAAAAGAAGGGCGCAAAGATCTTCGGCTTCAACCTGCTTCCGAAACTCGATTTCGGTTTGGAGCTGCTCTACAGCAACCAGCCCAGCGAGATTCAGCAGCTGCCGCAGACCCAGCTCGAAGAGCAAAACGATCTGACCGTGCTTGGCAAGGTCAAGCGGCACTTCTAGCCCTCAGAAGCGAGCGGTGAGTACGCCCGCGCGGCAGGGCTCCCCTCAATCAAGGCGAATGCCGGTGTGCACATGACGCCACAAATACGCGCGGCGCTTGTGCATGTGCTGACCGCCTCCGGTGCAGCGCTGGCGCTGCTTGCGCTTCTCGCCGCCACCGCACGCGAGTGGTCGCTCATGTTCGCGTGGCTCGGGCTTGCGCTCGTCATCGACGGCATCGACGGTCCGCTCGCGCGCCGGCTGCGTGTCGCCGAGGTCTTGCCGCGCTGGAGCGGAGACCGCCTCGACCTGATGGTGGATTACCTCACCTACATTGCGGTACCGGCTTTCGCTCTCACCCAGGCCGATCTCTTACCGGAGGTGTGGCGGCTGCCGGCGGCCATCGCCATTCTCTTGTCCAGTCTGTTCCACATGTCCGATGTGAAATGCAAAACGGAGGAGGGCTTCTTCGTCGGATTTCCCGCAATTTGGAATATCGTGTTGCTTTATCTCTTTGCGATCACGCCGGCGCCGCTTTTTTCTCTCGCCGTGGTCGTCATTTTCGTGGTCCTCACCTTTGTGCCGATCCTCTGCGTGCATCCCTTCCGAGTGGTTTCGCTGCGTCCCGTGACGCTGCTTGCCGCATTGCTCTGGGCGATTGCCGCGATCGGCGCGGTCCTCCACCCATTTCCCTCGCCAATTTGGGTGCAGTTTTTACTCCTTGTAACGGCGCTCTGGTTTGCTTCCGTCGGCGTGCATCGCTGGTTCGGGGGACGGGGCGCTGTGTGACAGCTTTCGGCATGGACCTCGGCAGGCGGCTACGCTATTCAGCGGCGGTCAGAACCGATCAACCCGCCGCCTCTTCAGCACACATTCGCGATGCTTGAACTTCTCACCGATCCGCATGTTTGGGCGAGCTTCGTTGCTTTAAGCGCAATGGAGATCGTTCTCGGAATCGACAACGTCGTCTTCATCTCCGTGATGGTGCAGCGCCTCGCGCCGCATCAGCGCGTTACAGCAACGCGTATCGGACTTTCGCTTGCGCTCGTGTTCCGCGTCGCAATGCTCGCCAGCATCGCCTGGTTTATTCACATGACGAAGCCGATCTTCAGCGTCGGCGGTTACGACTTTTCCTGGCGCGATCTCGTACTGATCGCCGGCGGTCTGTTCCTGCTCGTCAAGGCGACCCGCGAGATTCACCACGACATCGAAGGCAACAACGCGGAGAGCGCCGCTTCTCCGGTGGTCGATTCCATGGCCTCGGCGATTATTCAGATCGCGCTGATCGACCTCGTCTTTTCCGTCGATTCAATCATCACGGCGGTCGGCATGGCGGACCATATCGAGGTGATGATCGCCGCCGTGGCCGTGGCGATCCTCGTGATGTATTTCGCCGCGGGGCCGGTATCGGCCTTTATCGAGCGCCACCCAACCACGAAGATGCTGGCGCTGTCTTACCTCATGCTGATCGGCGCGGCTCTGATCGCGGACGGCTTCCAATTCCACATTCCGCGCGGTTACCTCTACTTCGCCATGGCCTTCTCCGCAGGAGTCGAGGCCATCAATGTCATTGCCTCACGCTCAAGAAGACGGGCGACCGAGAAGGCAAAAGAGGGCGCGGGCCGCTAGCAAGAGCCTGAAAAGCAACGCGACTTGGTCACTGAGCTTCCCCCAGTTGGTCAAAAATTAACCAGTTTTTCCTACGCATTAGGAATCTGGGATCTCACACAAGAAAAAAGGGGAAGTCATGAGAATCGGAGCTTTCGTGCTGGCAGCAGGCATCGCCCTGCCGGCGCTTCCGGCGGTAGCCGAATCGGTTTCCCTCACCGGTGACGAGCTGCGCGAGGCCGTCTCCGGCAAAACCGTCTATCTCAACGTTTCCGGCTTTGAGCTGCCCATTCGCTACCTTGCGAATGGCCGCATGCGCGGCAAGATGGGCACGGTCGCGGCGAGCTTCTCGCGCGGCGATGGCTCTTCCGACTCCGGCAAGTGGTGGGTCGAGGACGATCAGCTTTGCCAGAAATGGACGAGCTGGATGAATGGTAACCAATATTGCTACCGGCTCAGCCGCGAAGGCGAGATCGTGCACTGGGTGCGCAACGATGGCACCACCGGAACCGCCCGCATCGGCAGTTCGGAAAAGAAGCGCTAAACACCCGTTAGAGGCTCCATCGAAACGGCCGTTCGCCCTCAGCGGCGCGAGCGGCCTTTGCTTTGTGGGGTCGCGAACAGCCAGCGGGCGAGCACGGCCGCGCTAAGGGCGCCAAAGAGCTGCGCCAGGATGAAACCCGGCACGTCAGAGGGCGCGATGCCGGCGAAAGTGTCGCTGAGCGACCGGGCGATGGTCACGGCGGGATTGGCGAAGGACGTCGAGGCCGTGAACCAATAGGCCGAAGTAATAAACAGGCCGACCGCAAGCGCCACCGCCTTCGGCCTGAAGCGCAGGCAGCCGAGGATCGTGAGAATGAGTCCGAACGTTGCAATGAATTCCGCGAGCCATTGCGGCCAGCCGGTGCGAACCGTGGTGCCGAGCTGAAGCGGACTCAATCCGAACATCAGATGTGCGAACAGCGCGCCGAGGCAGCCGCCCGCGATCTGCACCGCGATATAGGCTAGGGCGAGACGGCGCTCCATCTCGCCTCTTGTCCAAGACACAACCGTCACCGCCGGGTTGAAGTGTGCGCCCGACACGGGCGCGAGAATGGTGATGATCACCACCAGGATGGCGCCGGTGGCGATCGTGTTGCAGAGGAGGGCGATCGCCTCGTTTCCCCCGGCGAGCTTCGCCGCCATGATGCCTGAGCCGATCACGGCGCCGACGAGCAGCGCCGTCCCCAGCGCTTCGGCCGCGAGCCGGCGCGCGATACCAACATCGTCCATCGCTTTCCCCCTTTTTCGCTGGACCGACGCCCGCGCTTTTTAGCAACAGCTTCCGCCGTTCGGCTTTGCTTCCGCTGAGGAGGCAAAGGGTATCGATGTGCCGCATCCCGGGAAGATGCCGTAGTGTGTCGAAAAGTCGCCGATGAAATCGAAATGTGAGGCGAAGCGTGTCTCTGCCAGCATGCGGAAGGTGTTTCCGCAGACCGGAAACACTTTTCCGCGTTCGATCAAATGGTGGCTGTCGAGCTCGAAGATGTCCGGTTGCTCGGGAATCGTCCCACGATAGAGGACCGCCTGACCATAATCCTCGCAAGCGGGCTCGAGCCCCGGAAGTTTGAAGAGGCGGTACGTGGCCGAATAGAATCGCGCAGCACCTAGTTTTTCCCGCATCTCGGGCTGCGTGACCTCGATCGGACGGCTGGTGACGAGTCGCGGATCGAGGAAACCGGCAGCTTTCGCCATCGGCAAGAAGTCGTTCCAATAGAGCGCGCCACCCAGGCACTCGCCGTAGAGCACGGGATCCTTGCGAACCTCGTCGGAGAGGCGCCGGTCGCAATAAACGTCGGAGAAGTAAAGCTCGCCGCCTGGTTTCAAAAGCGAGAAGGCGCCGCGGAAGACAGCAGGCTTGTCTACGGAAAGATTGATGACACAGTTCGAAACAATGACGTCGAAACTTTCCCGCGCGAGCCCAAGCTCGTCGAGCCGTTCGATATAGCCCATGAGGAAGCGCACATTGCTCTTCTCGTAACCGAAGCGCTGCCGATGCCAATCGAGATGGGCATTGGCTGTCGCGAGCTGCTCGTCGGTCATGTCGACGCCGACGACCTCGCCGGACGAGCCGACGAGCTGCGCGAGCAGGTAGCTGTCACGACCGGAGCCGGAACCGAGATCGAGGACACGGCGTTTGCGGAGCTCTGGCGGAACGACCAAGCCGCAACCGTAATATTTCGACACGACCTCGGGGTGCAGATTGGCGAGGAGGGCTTGCAAGCGCAGCGGCAGATCGCCGCCGTCGCAACAGGCAGAGGTCTTCAGGTCCTCGGTGCTTTTGAGGCGTTTACCGTAATAGTCTTTGACGATCTCGAGCTGCATCGCGCCGCCCCCTTCGGAACACAATGGGAAGCAAAACTCTCCGGACCCCTTCGGCCAAAGGCAAGTGCTTTTCAAGCAACCGTGTTGCCGTGTGCGTGAAAGTGAATTCGGACCGCGAGGGCGGCAAGAGGGTCACCTCGTTGTGAAGCTCGGCGGATTGAAGCCTCCCTGCAGCGCACATAAATCTACCGGGGCCGAGGGAGTCAGACGAAAGGAGAACCTTCGAATGCGTCACCTCCCCATTTTGTTTGGGGCGCCGGTTCTGCTGGCGGCTCTGGTCGTTGGACCAGGCTCGTCGAGTGCAGCGCCTGTCGCTCCTGCTTTGAAGCATGCGACGGAGCAAGCCTCTCCCGTCCAGAATGCCGGCTATTACCGCCGCGGGTGGCGTCGCGGCCCCCATTGGCGTCACCGCTATTGGGGCGGCTATCCGTACTGGCGCTACCGCTCTTGGGGTTATCCGCGCCCCTATTATGGTTGGGGATGGGGCCCCTACCGGCGAGGTTGGGGCTGGGGCGGAGGTCACTGGGGCGGAGGCTACTGGTAGCCGCCTGCTGACAGTTACGGGACCGGCGGTCAGCCCGCCGGTCCCGCTGCTTATGGACTCCTAAAGGGAAACGCCGCGACGATCGGCGCGAGGTCGCGCGCATGATTCCAGCCGCCGCCGTCTCGCGTCAGTCCAATTCTAACAATGACGAGATCGCGCGAGGGTACGATCGCGACGATCTGCCGGTCGTGCCCCAGCATGTAATAGGCGTCGTCGGGCATGGCGGAACCGCCTAACGATTCCGATTGCGGAAGCTTGAGCCAGACATGGGCGCCGTAGCGCCCCTCCGACGCAGGCGCCGGCGTCAGGCTGTACCGCAACCATCCTTCCGGAAAGAGACGGATCTCCTTCCAGACGCCATCGCGAAGATAGAGCAGCGCCAGCCGCGCCCAATCCCGTGCCGAGGCATACATGAAGGAGGAGGCGACGAAGGTACCAGAGGCGTCAGGCTCCAGCACCGCACGCCGCATGCCAAGCGGCTCGAACAGGCGCTTGCGCGGGAAGGCGAGATAGTGCCGGTCATCGTTGAAGGTTTGGCGCAGGATCCGTGCGAGGATCAGCGAGGTGCCGCTCGAATAATTCCATGTCGTGCCAGGCAAATGGAGGAGCGGCTTCGCCGCTGCGAGGCCCGCCATGTCGCCCTTGACGAACAGCATTTGCATGACGTCGCTGTCGGCGTCGCCATAGGTCTCGTCGAAGGCAAGGCCGCTCGTCATGGTGAGGAGCGCACCGAGCGTGATCGCGGCGCGCGGATCGTCTTTTCCGCGCCATTCGGGAAGAAGCGAATCTTGCGATGTCGCGAACTTCTCATCCATGACGCGCATGCCGATCAGGGCGTTGAGCGCCATCTTGGTCATCGACCAGCCCATCACCGGCGTCGTCGCATTGAAGCCTTGTGCGTAACGCTCCGCGACGATGCGGCCGCCATGCACAACGATGAGCGCACGCGTGCGGCGGGGGAAGAGACGGTCAGGTTCTTCGAAGGCGGCATCGACGGCCGCCTTTAGCGCGGCCGCATCGACGCCAGGCGAAAGCGATGAAAGCTCGACGCGCTCGCCGTCCGGCCAGAGCGCCGACTCGTCCGGCGGCGGGGAGGGGGCGAGCAGCCCCTCCGCCTCGGCGCGGAGTTCCGCCTCGGGGCGATCCGCCACGCGCGTGCAGCCAAGCCCTTCGCGGTAGATCGCGGTCTGCCCGCCAACACCGAAGGATGAGGCGGTTGCGCGCTTCCCTTCAAGATCGACCGACCCTTGGAAGAACCAAAGGAGTTCGTAGCCAGGCCCGGTCAGATCTTCGGCGAAAAGCCCTTCCGGCTTGCGGTTGGCGATGAAGACCTCGGAGCAAAGGCGCTGCGCCAGAAACCCGGAGCCCACCACGGCCGTGCGATAAAGTGTTGGTGCGGCAAACGCCCCGGCCACGAGGAGAAGGACTAGCGGGATCCAAAACCAAGCTTTGCGCCGGCGGAAAGGCATCATACGCCCCTAACACGAACGACTTACGCTGACATTCCGGCCCAAAGTGGGTATGCTCGCGATGCGAGGATAGAGTGCACAGCGCGCAAGCGTGCACGGGAGAGTGGCGCCATGCAGGTCAAGCTGCCTTTCCATGTTGTCGACCTTGCTTGCGACGATCTGCGGACGTCGTGCGGCCAGCGCGTGGAGCTCCGGCCGCGCTCTTATGCGGTGCTGCGGCTGCTCGCCGAGAATGCCGGGCGCCTCGTCGGCAAGGACGACATCATGGAGAAGGTCTGGGACGATGTCGCGGTCACCGAAGACTCGCTGACGCAATGCATCGCCGACATCCGAAGAGCGATCGGCGACGAGGAGCGCCGCGTCCTCCGCACCGTCAGTCGCAAAGGCTATATGCTCGTTCCGGCTCAGCGAGCCGCGATGAGGCCGGGCCGCGCTCCCGATAAACCCTCTCTCGCAGTCATGCCGTTCCTTTCCATTGGTGGGGGAGACGGAACGCTCGGAGTCGGCGTGGCAACGGAAATCATCGCCGAGCTTGCCCGAAACCGCGACTTGCGGCTGATCGCGCGAGACTCTTCTTTTGCGTTGGCGGGACAAAATTTGATGGCGCAGGAGCTGGGGGAACGCCTCGGCGCTCGATATTTGGTCGAGGGCTCCGCCGAACGGGGTGGCGATGAGTTGCTCGTCGACGTGCAGCTGGTCGACGCCGCCGACGGAACGATCGCCTGGGGCGACCGCTTCTCCGCTCTTGCGCAGGACATTCCGCGCGTCCGCCGCGAGATCTCCGCGAAGATCGCGACCAGCCTGCATGCGGGCATGCGCGAGGCCGAGAAGCATGCGATTCTCGAGCGGCCGCCGCGCGATCTCGACGTGTTCACCTTGACGCTCCGCGGCCTCGCGCTGAAGCATCAGTTCCATCCCGATGCCACGCGGGAAGGAAGACGCGATTTGCAGGAGGCAACTCGGCGCGATCCCAATTACGCGCCAGCCTGGGCCTATCTCGCGTGGATCGACCTGATCGACATCATGATGCAACTCACGGGAGAGCGGGGGCCGGCGCATCTCGGCGACGTGATCGAACAATTCAACCGGGCGATCGGCATCGATGCGAATCTGCCAGCGGCCTATGAGGGCCTAAGCCAAGCGCTCATCCTTGCCAATGAGGTCGAACAAGCGCTTTCCCTGGCGCGTCGTGCGGTCGAGCTTGGTCCGAGCGACACCGACGCGCTTCTGTTCTTGGCGAACACCTTATTGGAAGCCGGAGAGGTGAGGGAGGCTTTGGAGAAGGTCGAGCAGGCGGTGTCCCTCAATCCCTTGCCGCCGCCTTACTACAATTATTTCTACGCCGTGATCCTCTGGGGAAACGAGCGATATCAGGAAGCGCTGGAGCAGACCGAGGAGTGCCTGCGCAAAGCCCCGAGTTTCGGGGGTGCTGAGATCTATCGCGTCTCCATCCTCGTAGGTCTCGGCCGCGTGCGCGAGGCAAGGGCCGCGTTGACCGAATTCCTTGCGAAGCCTTCTGGGACCGGCATCGTGCCGCCGCGCGCGCCTGAGCTTGCACGCCGCAAGCTGGCGGCCCTGCAAATGGCCGGATGGCGGCCGACCGTGGCGGCCGATCGCGAGGCTGTCTAGCGCTCCCGCAAGCTTTCAGATTTTTTCAGCCGGGTTTCGGGACTTCAAAGCCCGCATGATTTACCCATAAAGCATGGCGCGGGCCCGCGCCTCTCGGAAACGCCAACACCGCCGAAAATGGCGGCATCAGCAAGAGAGGTTTGCGCCATGTTTACGAAGCTCCAAACGTCACTGTTCGCGCTCTGTGCGATCGTCGCGCTCGGCCTAATGCCCAACGCGGTCATCGCAGGCGGCGGCAATTCCGGCTCGATGGAGGGCCACGTCGTCAAACGCGACGTCCAGCCCATTCCCGATCAGGAGGGGCATCTCCTGATTCTCAGCGAGTCCAAGGGAAAGGCATCCAATCCTGGCGGGCCGTTGGATGGCTACGACTTCAGCATTCGCGAGGCCCTCGACCTGCGCCAGGGCTCGGGATCGCAGCGCGGCTATGTGATCTACAGCAAGGGATCCGACGCCCTGGTGGTCGCGATCGACGGCAACGTCACGACGACCATGAAGAACAGCCAGCCCAACACGACCGTGAAGGGCAATTGGACGGTCGCCGGCGGGCAGGGCGCCCACGCTGGAATGAAAGGCAAGGGCACCTATTCAGGCTATTTCACCTCGCAAGACAAGTTCCATGTGGACTGGACCGGCAAGTTCAGCTCCGGCAAGGAGGCCAGAGCCAATTAGCTGGTACCCAGGAGAGCGAGAGGCCGCGCGGGAGCGACCACCCGCGCGGCCCTTTTCGCGGGAGCTCCCTCGATACCAGCTATGTATAGGATCCGTTATGGAGTGGATTCGGGGACGCAAAGATAAGCGACTTGGAGCCAGTCCCTAAGCTCCCCGATTGAATAACTTGGCGCGCCGACCTCGGCGATTGCTTGCTGGCATTTTGTTCTGGTGATGAACCGTCCCACCTTCGCGGCGGTCACTGAAGCCCCCGCATCCTTTGTTCCCCCGTAGATCACCATCACGAGCGCATGCGGCCACTTCTCGGTGTGCTTCGGTCTCTTACTCTCAATGCCTTGTTTCTCAGTGCCTTGTTTTTCAGGCTCTTGTGCAAGGGCCATCGGCCCGAGGGCCACGCACATCATCAAGGCGATCAGACCACAAAATAAGCGAACCATCTGCAACCTCCCGCAGTCCGCAGGCAAAGCAGCGGTTGAGCAGTCCTGAATAAACAGAGGCGCCGAAACGCGGTTCCCTGCCCCCCAACGCCCTCCGCACGGCCGCTCCAATTTATCAGAAAAATGGAAGATTGGTCCCCGCTTTGGACTAATGTCCACCGCTGCTGCTTAGCGTCCCAGATTGAGGTGCGCGTCCGGGTTGTGATACCTGCTTTAGAAGCTGTGCCAGACTGATGCCGCGCATCGAACCCGTCGGTGACGTTCCAAAGAGTGTGGGGGATGGCAAAGATCGAACTCAAAACTGATGCGACCACTTTGGCCTTGCGAGCGGCCGCAATCCTCGGCGTGATGTATGGGTTCGGCCTTCTCTTGATACCGGATGCCCTGTTTCAGCTGAGCGGCGATCCAGGTGTGCCGGCCAATCCGGGATGGGTGCGTTGGGCTGGGGGTTTCGTCCTTGGCATTGCCATCGGCCCATGGCTTGCATCGGAAGGCTGGCTGAAAGAGCAGCCCTTCCTCGTTGGCCTGGCGGCAGCCTTTACGCTTGCCGGGCTCGCGCTCCTCTATAGCGCGGTCAGCGGAGAATATGCCGGTGCGGCCTGGTTCATCTGGATGCCGATTGCCATTCTCGCCGTGCTCACCCCCGCGCTGTGGTGGCTCGCAACGAAATAGCTCACATCCAACTCTGTACAGCCGGGAGGATCTGCGTGCGCTGCGGGGTGAGGGCGCCCTTATGTCATTGGCGGATGGGGAGGCTGTTGAAATCTAGTCCCAGGCGGTCCCCTGCCGTCCTGATTAGCTTGGGATTCCAAAGGTTTTCTGTCTTTACACGTCCCGCGCCGTCCCCCACTATCGCAATGTGATTTGTGGGCAGCATAGTATGCAGTCGAATGCTCGCGAGTTCGACGGACGATTCATTTCTCGAACCCGATGCGCGAAGCCAACAAGCTAACAGCGGTGGAGGTGGCGAAACTCACCACTCCGGGTCGCTATGGCGACGGGCTAGGACTTTGGCTGCAAATCACCCAGAGCACTAATGGCGAAGGCGTCACGAAGAGTTGGCTCTTTCGCTACATGAGGCATGGTCGTGCGCGTCAAATGGGATTGGGGGCGCTCCATACAGTTTCGCTGGCGGAGGCGAGGGCGCGTGCAAAGGCTGCGCGGAAGGCAATTCTCGATGGCGACGATCCAATTGAACTCAAGCGCAGGAAACGCGACGAGGCTCGCGCCGGGTCAGCCGAACGGATGCTGTTCAAAGACGCGGCACAACGCTTCCTAGATTTGCATCGAGCCGAATGGAAAAACCCAAAGCACCGGCAGCAATGGGAGAACACGCTTAAGGCGTATGCCTATCCAACACTGGGAAGCCGACCGATTTCGGTAATCGACGGTGCTCTTATCACTGAGGCGCTGGCTTCCATCTGGACAAAGAAACCGGAGACCGCGCGTCGGGTGAAACAACGCATTGAGCGGGTGCGTCAGTGGGTGAAGGACGGAATGCCTCTGCCGCGCCGCGGAGCGAGCAGGTTGGTCAAACACCACCCGGCAATGCCCTTTGCGGGCCTACCTGCGTTCATGGCCGATCTTCGTGCGCGTCCCGGCATATCGGCTAGAACGCTAGAGTTCACCATCCTTACCGTCGCCCGAACAGCCGACACGATCGGGGCCAAGTGGAAGGAAATCGATTTAGAAGCTGGTGTGTGGACCGTCTCAGATGGCCGACACAAGACTGGCAAGGATTTCGAGATCCCGCTGTCAAAGCGCGCAATTGAAATCCTGCAAGCCCTTCCCCGTGAGAAGGGCGGCTATGTGTTCCCCGGTGCCAAGGCCAAGGCACCGCTCAGCAACATGGCGATGCTTGAATTGCTGCGTGGCATGCGCGGGGAGGGGCTGACGGTTCACGGGTTCCGTTCAAGCTTTAGAGACTGGGCCGGCGACCGCACCAACTTTGCGCGTGAAGTTATCGAAGCGGCAATGTCGCATCAGATCAAGGACCGCGCCGAGGCCGCATATCGACGTTCGGCGGCTCTAGGGAAGCGGCGCCAGCTCATGGAGGCGTGGGCGCGCTATTGCGCGTCTCCAGCAAAGCAATCAGCTGAAGTGGTGGCGCTGCATGGCTGATGAATCCTGCATGCTTGAGATCTATGAGTGTGACTATGCCGAAGGGGATAAGAGTGCTGCCCTGGTGGCCCTGGCGCACTGCTTCAAACACGATCTTCCAATCCCAGAATGGGTGAAGGATGCGGTAAGCGATTCTGTGCGGCGTTTCCGAAAATTTGATTTTGAGTCATGGGACGAGGTGTTTGGAAAGCCCCACAGAGGAAGGAAGGTCAGTCACCTCCGGAGGGAGAGAGCTTTGAAATGGGAGGTCTTTGGAAGAGTCCAAGCAAAGCGACGCGAGAGGCCTAAACCCCCCGACATTTTTCAAATTGTTGCTGACGAACTCAAGATCAGCCGAGCGACGTGTCGGCGCTACTTCGACGGTCTGCATCGGTTCACGAAGCGGCCGACTTAATGAACCGGACGTAAGCCGGACAGGGCGGCAAAGTCCCTAGGCGTCCACTCAAACGCCAAAGGGACTTAGAGATGACCGAAACCTTCCTCAGAATTCACGACGTGCAGGCAGCGACCGGCTTGGGTCGATCGACCATTTATCGCCTCGTCGAGCAGAAGCGTTTTCCTACCCCGATCAAAATCCTCGGAAAACAAACGTCTGCTTGGCTGGCTAGCGAAGTCTCTGCTTGGCAGAAAGATCGCATTGCTGAGAACAGGGAAGGCGCTAATGAGGCCGCCTGATCCCGGTTGTGCAAACGCCGCCCGGGCTAGGGGCGGCGCCGCAACGAAGTCATTCAAGAGCAACTATGAGCACCCATCAAATACGCTTTCGAGGCGCTTGCCGCAACTGCGATGTGCATTCTGCGGGAAGCAGTTTCCGAAGACCTCGAAGCGTCCGGCACACGCTTGCTCACCTCAATGCCGCAAAGCTCTCTTGCGCGAAAAGGCCCGTTTAGATGGTGCCCATGCACCATCGGTCAGCCTGTCTCGTTGCACGCTTAAAAAGCCAATTAGCTCAATAGGCTGCAAAGCCACCAACGGGCACCCACACCCCTCTCGATTTAGCGTTCCGCTCGACCTTTTAGGTCGAGGCCATCGCTGGCCAGGTTCACCTTCGCTTGATCGCGAAACTCTCGAAAAGATCGCGTGGCGCGAGATCGGCGGTGCGCCATGACAACGACTCTCGGCCCTGACGTCCTCGTGGGCAGCATCACGAAGAATGCGAACGAGGAAGTACGATTCCAAATTCGCAGATGGCGAGGCTTCGATCTCTTCGACATTCGGATTTTTGCTCGGGCAGCAGTCGGAGACATGCGCCCGACGCGTGAAGGCGTGGCGGTGAACATCGCCAAGCTCCCTGAATTTGCGTCGCTTATTGCCGAAGCTGAGGATGAAGCCAAACGCCTCGGACTGTTGCCGGGGAGGTCGGAATGACGGCCACCCGCGACTTCGATTGGAAAGCTCTGGAGGAACGTTGCATCGTGCAGCAGCGCGTCATGAGGGTCGCAATTTACAGCAATCCCAGCGGCGATGTTGTGATCCGACAAGAGCGCGACTGGGATGAGGAGGACGACCCTTTCATCATCATTGCTCGCGCGAATGTCCCTGCAGCTATCGAGCAAATGCTCATGGCCTCCGGCCATGAAGCCCCGGAGGTGGTGCGCAGTGCGCACCAACCTAAAGACCCGACTGCTGCAGAACGACAACGGCGCCGACGCGAGAAGCTGAAGCGTGACGCGGAAGCAGAGTCGCGCGTGACAGACCGTGACGAGCTGTCCTTGCAGCTCATTGCTGCGGAATGAGGCCGCCATGTCCATCAAGAGTGTGCGGCTCAGGAAGGAGCGCAACCGCCCACCGCCGGATGAGCCGTGGGTTTGGTTCTCGCGCGAAATGCTTGAAAGCGAGGCGTGGCGGTTAATGCCGCCGACCGCGAAAATGGTGGTGTTCCGCATCTGTGTTGAACACATGCACCATGCCGGCACCGAGAACGGCAATCTTGCCGTCACCTACGATGACTTCGCGCTGTACGGCATCAGAAGGAACTCGATCAGAGGTGCCATCGCCGCTGCTGTCGGGCACGGCTTCACCACAATTACTCAAGCGGGCCGGCGCTCAATCGGCGCAGATCGGTGGCCAACGCGCTATGCGCTCACTTGGCTCGGCCTGAAGGATGGTTCGCCCCCAACCAATCGGTGGAAGGCGTGGGCTGCCCCGAAGGGGCATATGCCTGGAGATATTAATAGTAGTAACGATTCCGCTACTAGGGGAAATGGCCGGAATCCAATGGGCCCTAGTAACGAAACCGCCACTGGTAACAGTAGCAAAACGATACTGGGAAACACCGAAAACGATACTAGGGAAAATGAATTTCGGAGGACACCGGCGTGAGCGGAGTGGATGCCGGCCCCTCCAGTTTATCCAGCTCACCACGAATGTGGAACCATCGGTCCACTTCCGTTCGGAGCTTGCCTTCATACTTGTCAAGCAATCTCAGTGCTTTCGTGCAATCGCGGCCGGTGTGTTCCATCTCCCGAACAACCGCACGCTGCCTTGCCACGCTTGCTCCGACCGCGAGGGCATGCAGCTCGGTCATCTTCAAACGATACTTGAGCATCGCAGAATCCCCCCTTTGCGCCGAGCATAATACCACACCCCGCGGCTCTCCCACGAGCCTAGCGCGCTACTTCAGTTTTTCGAGGTCCTCGCGTAACCGCTCACAATCCCCTTCGTGCAAGCGGAGATTCTTCTCACAGGTCGCAAGGAGTTCCCGCGCAGCGGTCGTATCGTGGCCACTAGCCTCAAGCTCACAAATTACACGTAGCTGTTTTGCGACAATCTCCTCCGCCTCCAAGGCGCGCAGCGTCGCCAACCGGAGGTGGTCCTCTAGGATATCTCGTTCGTGCATCGGCGACGGCCTCTCGCGTCGTGAGGGCCTATGAGCGGCTCTCTCAAAAAACGCGGGGCGCTAAGCGAGGGTTGCTCGGCGGAAAATCAGGACCGCTGCGGGAACGCGACTGAGCAAAACAGCAAGAATTTTCCCGCCGACGAGCGGGCCAAGCGTCCCATGACGCCTGCGGAACGACAGAAGCTCCGTCGCAAGCGCTCAGCCGCAAACAAGGGCGTCATCTGTCCCGAAATTGATATGCACGAAATCACCACAACTCTGGTCGAGGAGGGGCTGCTTAGGGTGGAGGAAATTGACGACCGCGGTGCGGTTACGAAAGCAGTGGAGCGCGTGCTGAAACTCCTACCAAAACTGCTGCACGCGTCACGCGTGACTTCCAACCGGTGGGACTGGTAGCCTCTACGTCAAGATGTAGAGGATTACGAAAGATGCGATTAGCCGAACTTGAACAGCGGATGCGCACCAACGAGGAGGCGTCCGACTTCATAAAATTCGCGGCGCTGAAAATGATCGCTACGCGGCCTGGCGATGCCGAGAGAAAAGCCAAAGCGCTGCGCCTCCCCGAGCGCGTTGTGAAAGCTGCTGTAGCAGGCGGGACGCTGGGCAATGTCGGGATAACCGAATTCGGCGTTTTGGTCGGCTCTTTTATGGATTCCCTCCGCAACGTGGGGGCGTTCGATCGGCTTCAACGCGATGCGCTGAATTTGCCGTTGAGACCAGGCCGCGTGGTCATTCATTCGTCCGCCGTTGTCGCTTCCGAAGTTGATGAGGCCGTAGCAAAACCGATTAAGGCTCTGGATCTCACATCAGAGACTTTCGAACCGCGCAAAATTATTGCGATGGTCGTCCTCTCCCGAGAGCTGATTGACGGTCTTACAGAAGAAGGCCTGCGCGCGCTCGGGCGTGAGTTGAGGAGCGCAGTTGCGCTGGGAAGCGACACCGCTTTCCTCACCGAGCTCGGCACTACGAACTCATTCGATGGAAGTTCTACCACTTCCTTCGACGTGATGATGAGCGACCTCGAGGAGCTTCTCCGCAATGTCCAACTTGGATCGACGAGCAAACCCTATTTCCTCGTGACCTCTTCTAACGCGAAGGGCTTAGCAAAGGCGGCGACGGCGAATGGCGTTGTGAGCGTTGGCGTCCAGGGTGGGGAAATCATGGGCGTGCCGGTGCTGGTCACCGATGGCCAGGGTTCCGGAAAGGTCACTCTCGTTGACGCCAGTGCATTGGTGATTTCCAGCGCGCCGATTGAGCTTCGCTCCTCAGAGCACGCGTCAATCGAAATGGATAACGCGCCTTCGCACAACAGCTCCACGCCAACAGCAACGCAAATGGTCAGCATGTGGCAAACAAATAACCGGGCCCTGCTCTGCGAGCGCCAATTTGCGGTGAAAATCATTCGGCCGAGCGCAGTTGCCACTCTCACCAATGTTCAATGGGGCAATGTCGGTGACAGCCCTGCTGGCCCCTTCTGATGATGGCAGATGGACAACCAGCCAGTGAAGCCGAAGTCTCGGAAGCCTGCATGGGAACGGAACGACGAAGCGGTCGTGCTTGCCGTGGCGGACGTTCTCGGCAACGAAGTTTTTGCTCCGCTGGAAGCACTTCAAAAGCGGGTCGAGCAGCTGGAGGCAACGCAACTGAAATATGTCGGCATCTGGCGAAAGGGTCTCTCCTACCTCGAAGGCAACCTGGTCACTCATTCTGGGAGCATGTGGCTGTGCCGCGCTCCGACGGAAGGCGCAACGCCAGGCAGCGGTTCACCGCATTGGAAATTAGTCGTGAAGAAAGGCGCGGCGTGAATGACTATCGACGATGAAGTTATCCAGGAAGAGCTAGCAAAGTGTCAGGACGGCTTGGACGATCTGATCTCAAAGGCGCTCGACCGCGCAGCAGACTTGATGAGAAGCAAAGGAGCTACGGGCAAAGAGTTCGAAGCAATCATGGATTGGTACTCACAAGAGCTGACCGCCTTAAAGCAAGAGGCAATGGTGGACCTGACAACTCACATGGAAGGCTGGTTGGCGCGTGATGGTGCATCACTCAACTGAAGTTGCGACGGGCGTTGTGCTCTTGCGTCCTGGCGCAGTGGCCACGAGCAGAGGCTTTCCTCCCCTGGCCCCAGCTCGTGGCCTCCTTTTCAGCCTGGCGGGGGGGGGAGTGTCGAAGCGCAAACCGATCGCTTTCTGGAGCGGCGGGGGGAGTTTGCACATTCAAAAATGAGAAAAACATTCACGAGGTAATTTTTTGAGCAAGAAAACATCACTGAAACTGGTCGAGAAAACCCAGCCTGTCTCCCCTCAACCCTCACGCAAATTGGGGAAGTGTGGTCTCGCACTCTGGCGCTCCATAACCTCGGAGTACGGCATCGAGGACGCAGGCGGCATTGAGATGTTGGTGCAGGCATGTCAGGCGCTCGATCGCGCGGAAGCTTGCCGCGATCAGATCGACCGCGATGGAGAGGTGATCCGCAATAAGGGAATGTTGAAGGATCACCCGGCGCTTAAGCACGAATTGGCCAACCGCAGCTTCGTTGTTCGCACTCTCCACCGACTCGGCCTCGATGTTGAAGCCATTAAACCGATCGGCCGCCCAGCTGGCCACTTGGGGTTCGCGTGATGCCGACAACCCGAAGAAAAATACGCCGCCGCCATTCTGCCGCCGATGAGCTGAAAGCGTGGTCCTGCACGTTCGAATGCGGTCGCAATTACTTCTGGGAACTTCGCGACTTGTTGGGTGGTGATCCCGGTGATGCCGTCAACAGTCCTGAAGTGCGGCGTGCTGCCGAGGAAGCATGGCACCGCCTAGGGTCGCGCTTCATGGCTCAGCGGGATGGAAGCAAAGAATACTTAGAGCATCCATGGGCGCTCACTGAATTTGGAGAGCCCTGATGGCCACAAAGCGCATACCCCTCAAGCGACAACTACACAGGCGCATCAGCCCAGCGGCGCTCGAAGCTTACCGAGCAATGAAAGTCGCTGAAACAGATGACGAGTGGTGGGCTCATCACCGCGCCCTCTGGCACGAACTGAGATGCAAGCCCTGGCAATTCCCATGCACGGATGATTCGGAGCTGCTCTGCGCATTAGAGGAGGCGCTCTAGTGGCGAAAATCGGCAGCCTCACTGCGAGAGAGCGCTAATGGACTTTGAAACCCCGCATGATGAACTTGGCTGTGCCCCTCTCGAGATTCACGCCGTGGCCGAAGAAACAACCGCCCCCGAACGTAATCCCGACGTGACCCAGCTTTCCCAGAACGCTGGAGAAACCCCTCTCGCTTCTCTGGCCGTCCACATTGGTCCAGTAGTTGCTGATCAAGGGTACCGAAAGCGTGTAGCGGCCATTGGCGAGCACCACGGATCCTGGATTGGACCAAAAGCGGCCGTTGGCGGAATCGAGATTGTCACGCCTCTTCTGAAGGATAAAGCGGACAGACGCTTTTGGGTTTGAGCAGGTATTGGAACCCTCGGTCTTGTGGTTCCAGACTGCATCGGCGCTCGCCACGATCTCGAACATCATGGTGAGAGTCC
>WUUC01008442.1_pt1 | contig 20822 bp, 17 predicted proteins | sample 6278441 | NCBI WGS metagenome assembly WUUC01 (sample SAMN13675441, study PRJNA597444) | soil metagenome | isolation source: soil | place: USA: Washington | collected 2017-10
GGGTGATGACCGCGTTCTTCGACTCGATCCCCGACAACGTGCCGCAGGTGTGGGTGACCTGGCACCACGAAGGGGACATCAACTGGGCGCACGACGTCGCCGGGTACCGCGACTACTGGCAGCTGGTACGCAGGACCGCCGACGCCCACCCGAACCGGCCGAAGATCACCCTGATCAACGTGCACACCCAGTACGCGTCGCGGATGAAGCGCAGCGCGATGGACTGGCGTGACTTCATGGTGCCCGACGCCGCCGACGTCGACTCGTGGGACTGCTACCGGCCGCAGAGCCCCGACGTGTACGAGGCCCCGGAGACCCTGCTCGGCCTGCCGCTGACCGCGCAGCGCGAGTTCGGGGTGCGCACCCACGTCACCGAGTACGGCACCCACCCGACCAGCTGGGACACCGACGGGTCCGCGCAGGCGCAGTGGTACCGCGAGTCGTGCAAGGTGATGGCGGCGGCCGGCGTCGAGGCGGTCGGCTTCTGGTGCAACATCGACGGCAAGCTCGAGTACCGGCCGACGAAGGCGAAGGTGCTCGCCGAGTGGACCAAGCTGATGAACGAGTACAACTCGGTCCCGGCGCCGTGACGTGGCCGGGCCTTGGCCGGTCCGGCCGTGGGCACCGCCCCGACCCAGCGGACCGCCACGCTGAACGGCCGCCCGGGCCACCGCCGTGGGATCCGCCGGCCCGGCTCGGCTGGCCCACGATTGGGTTCGGTGTGCTCGTCTTGGGCACCGCGGTCAGCGCGGCGCTGTCCGTGGTGGTGGCGGTGTGGCGCATCATCGACCGGGCAGCCGACCTGCGGTAGCCCCGACCAGTAAGAGGAGTGGCCAGCGTGGAGACTGCACGGTTCGCGATCGACGTCGTCGCCGGGGTGCTGCCTGGCACCCCGGATCCCGAGTTGACCCGGCGGTGGTTTGTCACCAGCAAGGAATGGGAGACGGCGGTCGCCGAGGACAAGTCGGCCGAGCTGCTCGCCGAGACGTCCGGCAAGGCGGCTGGGTACGCCGGTCTGTTGCAGCTCCAGCCGGACCGCCTGAACTGGGTGAAGACCGAGTTCGTCTGGTTCTGAGGGCACGACAAAACGGCCCCGCCCCGCGCCCGGAAAGGGCGCGGAGCGGGGCCGGATCTTCGTGCTCAGACCTCCCGCGGAGGCCCTTGTAGCGCTGGACACGCCTGCGGAGCGTAGCAGGCACCGGGCAGTGAATCGCGATCCGCTATTCACACCGGATGCAAGTACCCAACAAGTGGGCTGACCTGCGGAAACACGGCTACTTGAACGCTACTTGCAAGTGGGCGACAAGTAAGCGAAGTGGGTGTTAAGACCTCAGGTGACCTCGCCGTTGATGACCCGGCTCCGGACCGCGCCGCCCTGTATCGCTGCCTGCTGCACCGGGGTGCCGCGCAGCAGACCGAAGTAGGCGGTCACGGCGATGATGAACTGGACGACGATCACGTAGCCGACCTCACCGACGTCGAACGGGATCCCGGCGTTGGCGTCGGCCAGCCACGCCTCGAGGAACGCCTTGACCGCGGAGAAGCCCAGCAGCACCAGGCCCTTCGCGAACGCGGACCACTGCACGCGCATGAACAGCGCGGCCAGCACCGGCAGGGCGACGGTGAGGATCAGGGAGAGCAGCCCGCCCAGCGACGGCACGCCGACGTAGGTGGGCAGCTCGGGGAAGATGACGTTTCCGTCCACAGCTTTCTCCTCCAAGACGAATGAAGCCCCGGCCGTGGTGGCCGGGGCTTCAGGTGCGGTGGTTCAGGGGGTGGGCGACGGGCCGGGTGTCGGTGCCGGCGTGGCGTCCGGGATCGGTTCGCCGTCCGGGCCCACCCCCGACGGCGGCGGCTCGTCACGTTCGGCGCCGGCCTGCAGCCGCTGCAGGACGCACGCCTCGACCTGCTCGTCGGAGGCGTCCGGGTCTTCGCGCAGGCAGATCTCCGCGAACACGACCCCCCGCACGATGACGATCGCGGCGTCGCCGACGCGTTGGCGGCTCTGCTCGTAGCATTCCCCGCCGGCCGTGGTGCAGCTCTCGATGCGCTCGACGATCCGCTTGTTCTGGTTGTTGAGCACCCGGTTGCTCACGGCCATCAGCACCAGGGCCGCGACCAGCACGGCGACGGTGACCAGCAGTACCAGCACCCGCCGGTTCTGCCTGCGTTGCCGCTCGACCAGCAGCTGGTTCTCGGCGGCGCGGGCCTCCTTGTCGGCGCGGACCTCGTCAGTCAGCGCCGCTGCCGCGTCCCCCAGGTGGTTCAGTGTCTCGGTCAGGTGCGCCGGAAGCATCGCCGTCATCGCCTGGTCCTTTCTCCGCCTTGATCTCTTCCATGGCCTGGTTCAGCAGCGCGACCGCGTCGGTCACCATCGACGCGACCCGGGCGAGACGATCGATCCCGTCGGCGCCGTTGACCGGCTGCATGTGGGGCTTCACCATCAGCGGCCTTCTCCCGTCGTCCTGCGCCGGATCTCGTAGTCGCGTTCGCGTTGCTGGTCGCGTAGCAGCTCGGTGACTTCGGTCAGGGCGTTGGCCGCTGCGAACAACGCCGGGATCGCTTTGTCCTGCATGGCGTTGTTGAGCTCGCGGTTCTCCGCTTCCATCCGGTCACCGCGGGCGACCTCACGGGAGAGTTCCTCACTGCTGCGGGTGAGTAGCAGGTTGAGGATTTTGAACAGGACCCAGCCGAACGCCAGGACGGCGACACCGAGGACGCTGTACTGGGCGAAGGTGTCCCATGCCGGCGGGTTCTTCGCGCCTTCCTCGGCGGCGGCAACCATGGAGGCCAGCCACGCCACCACCTCGGTCATGCGCCGAGCGGATAGGTGATGGCGTGCCAGGTGACGTGCCTGCCGGTGTTGATCGTGGTGTTGTAGTTGTTCACCCAGATCCCACCGTCGGATGCCCGGATATCGCCGTGGCACAGGTTCGCCGAGTCGATGTAGCCGAGGATCGGCACGTCGTGGGTGGGCCGGAAACCGGACGGGATGACGCAGGTCGCCGAGTCGGTGCTGGCGGCCAGGTCCGCGCCGCTGCGCTGGGTGGACGCCTGGATGTGCACCAGGCCGTTGCGGCGGCGGTAGCGGATGTAGTTCGTCGACCAGCCGCCGGACGCCGACAAGCTCAGCCAGCCGGTGTCCTCGTAGATCAGTTTGCTGCCGTTGGCGCCCACGTAGGCGGTGCCGTCGGTGTTGCCGCGCACCTGCCCGTCGAGCAAGGTGATGCTGCGGGCGGCGTTCGCGGCGATCGACGACGGCGACAGGTACCACTCGGTCGCGACGACGTTGCCCGCGGTGATGGTGGCCGCGCCGTTCGCGACGGCGATCGTGCCGAGCGGGATCTCCCACACACCGGACGGCCCGTCCTGCTGGGTGAGGGCGGGCGCGGACGGGCTCCCGGCGGGGGTGCCCTGCTTGACCTGGAACCGGACGGTGAAATTGGAGCGGTCCAGGCGCAGCACGCCCAGGTCGACGCGCGGGTTGCCGGAGGCGTTCGCGGCGATCGACCGGATGATGCCGACGTCGGACTCCCACATGAATCCCCGTACGAAGGCGCGTTTGTTCATCGCGACTTTGACCTGCCGGCCGGTGCTGTCCCCGTAGAGGACGGTCTGCCCTGCAGCGCCGATTACGCCGGAGCCGAGCACGTCGCCGAGCAGCTTCTCGTAGTTCCAGTCGGTGACCGAGCCGCCACCGGCAACCGGGTATGAAGTCTCCGCCATTTGATCAACACCCCCGTGTTAGACGATGGTTATCGCGCGGCGCTCCATGTCGCCGAGGCGGCGGTCGATTGACCGCATCTTGCTGATCCACGCCGAGTCGTACCGGGCGGATTGATCACCGATCGTGGTGCCGACGACTTCGCCGGCGGTGGGCCACGCCTGCAAATTGACCGTCTGGACGGGGGCGATCACCCACTCGCCGATGTCCAGCTCGATCGACACCAGGTCGCCGCAGGTGTAGTGCACGCCGAACCGGCAGTCGATCGTGTCGGCCGCGTTGCTGGCGAGCCGGCCGTTCTGCCGGGTCTCGGCCAACGCCTCCGTCGCGGCGTCCTGCATCTCCGCGGTGGGGGTGGTTCCCGGCCGGGCCACGTACCCTTCCCAGCGGCCCCACGCCAGCTGCGCCGGGTCGGTGGTCGGGTACTCCTTGACGAACCGGTCCGCGCCTTCGCCTTGCCCGCCGACGATCGGATGCGTCAACGTCGGCGCCTTGTCCTGATAGGAGTAGTACTTCAGGTTTCCGCGGCCGAAGCTGAAGTGCACCTCACCGGTCAGGTCGCGGGCCCGGACCGGCTCGAACAGGATCACGTCGACGCCGTTGACCTGCGTCTGCCGTGTCCGGAACCCCAGCGAGTCGGCGTGGTAGCCGGAGCCGACACCCAACGTCGCCATCCGGCGCAGGACGTCGGTCAGTCGTTCCAAGCGTTCACGCGGCGCCACATCGGACGTCGCGCCGAGCTTGATCGTGCCGGAGCCGGCCACCCCGGAGAACGCGGCGGTGACCAGTTTCGGCACCCGCCTCGCGGCCAGCGCGGACGGCCCGGCCTGCGTCTCCACCAACGTCAACATCCCCTGCTCGGGGTTGCCGGTGTACGTCCAGAAGTCGGTGACCTGGTTCTCCGGCAGCAGCGCCGGGTTCGGGTATGCCAGCCGCGCGGCCAGCCATGCCATGTCGTCGGCGAAGCTGATCGTGTAAAGCCCGACGCCTCCCTTGTCGCCGTCGTCGGCGCGTTCGCGGAGCTTGTCCTCCATCGGCCCGGCGATCAGGACGTGCTGCTGGCCGAGGACCTGGCGCAGCACCACGATCCGGCAGCCCGGCACCAGCTGCTCCCGGACGTAGGAGTGTGCGGGCACCACGATCTGCCCGGACCCGGGTTCCTTCCACCGCAATGTGACCTGCAGCGATGACCAGCCGTCGAGCGGGTCACCGAGCACGTTGAGGTCCTTGTCGGTGACGAGGATCGTGTATTCGGCCCGCATCAGCCGCGCCGCGCCCGGGCCGCCGATCGGTAGTCCGGCCAGGCCGGCGGCGACCGGCGACGCGACCGCCGCGTCGGCGTTGTCCGCGGCGATCAGGTTGAACGTGGCGACCGGCGGCGCGGGGGCACCGGCGATCAGGTCCCATCCGTCGGTGGCGGTGGTGTGCCGGTCCAGCTGGTACCAGCGGCGCGTGCCCAGCCCGGTCAGCGGCGGGCCGGGTTCGTCTTCGACGTTGTGCCAGATGAACCCGCCGAACACCCAGCCCTGCACGTCCGGATCCCAGGAGGCGAACACGTCGGCCAGGCCTTGCAGCCAGGCCGCGCGTAGCGTCCCGTCCGTGTCGGCGGGCAGCCCGATCGCGCCGAGCTTCGGAATCATCCGGGGCCGCAGGTCAGCGGCGTCGTACTGGTACGCCTCCAGCCCGGCCAGGAACGTCGCCGGGTTCGGGTAGGTGGTGGCCACCGTCCCGGCGTTGTCCGGGTCGGCCAGCGCGGTGACACCGAAGAAGTCGCCGTAGCCGGGGTCGTAGCCGGCGGCCGCGGTGGACAGCACCGGCCCGGCTTCGATACGGGAACGCACCGCCAGGGGCAGCGTTTCGACCGCCGCCCAGAACTCGGCGAACTCGGCGATGAACGTGGCCGCGTCGACCTGGTCCTCAGGCTCCGGCCGGTCGGTGACCCACAGGCTGCCGATCCACGCCGGCATGCCGATCAGGTGTGCGCGCAGCGCGGTCAGCCGGGCGGTGTCACCTTCGCAGTGGGTGGCGAGCACCGGCATCGCGCCGACCCGCGCGCAGTACGCGTACAGCGGGTCCGACCACGCCGGCGGCAGGCCGGTGCTCGGATCCGGTTCGATCCACATCCAGTGGTTGACGGGGAGAAGCGGCTCCCAGTAGCCGATCTCCTCCGTGGCTAGGGTCGCCCCGACCTTGTAGACCACCGACCCTCCTCTCGGGTCAGTCGGACTCGTACCGGGGGTAGAACAGAAGTTCGACGAGTGAGCCGGTGTCGGCGCCGTCGAGCTGGAAGCTGATCTCGTTGACGCCGTCGGTCAGCGGCCACAACGTGGTGCCCAACGGGTTGAACCAGTCGACATACCGGCTGAGGTTCACCTCGCCGGGGCCGCGGACCATCGGCCGCGGATCGGTGTAGATCTTCAACTGTTGGCCGGCGGCCAGGCTGTAGGTGACGGCGAACCGCAGGCCCAGCGTGTAGTTGATCGCGGTGAGCTTCGCCATCGGCCCGACGACCGTCCACTCCGGCCACGCGTCGACGTCACCGACGTTGGTGATCTCCGTGTTCGGGTCGCCGCCCGGGTCGGACACCACCGAACTGGACGTGATGGTGATGAACGGGCTGAGGAACGGTGACTCGTCGGTGACGAAGGTGCGCTGCTCGACGACCGGCAGGATGTCCTGCCAGTAGCCGTCCGGGCACCACAGGGTGATCACGTCGCGGGAGTAGGTGTGCCCCTCACCCGACTCGCCTTCCATGCCCTGCTCGTAGTAGCAGGCGATGCGGCGGGCCGAGCCGTCGCTCAACGCGACCTTCAACCAGCCATGGTAGAGACGTTGCTTCGTCTTGGTGAACGCGACCGTCAGCGCCCGGCGGCGCAGCTTGTACTCCAGGTGCGTGTCCCCACCGATGTAGACCGGCCACTGGATCCGGCGCGGTTTGGACCGGATGAACCGTGGTGTCTCACCGCCCCGGGCGAGCGGGTCGGTGACGATCTCGATCGGGGCCGCGCCGGTACCGGCAGGCCCGTTGGTGGTGAACCATCCAGGGTCGTCGGCGATGAGCGACAGCGGCCACTCGACGCCGTCCGGGTCGATCCAGGTGGCGGTCATCGTGCCGACGTCATCCAGCGGCGTGGTCACCCATGCCTCCCTTCCCGTTGATGGCGTACCGGGTGTGGCCAGCGAAGATGCCTTGTCCGGAACGCGCACTCGTTGGCACGTAAGGGATCCAGACCGCCAGCCGTCCACCGTGGACGGCTGGCGGTCTTTGCCCTGCTCAGAACGGCCGGTCGACCCGGTTGATTGCGTCGTCTCGCTGCTGCTGCGCCCGCACCCACGACGCATCCAAGGTGGTGTCACGGAACTCGAACATGTTCGTGACCTGCCGGCCGGAACCGGCCATGCCCTGCGACACGAACGTCTCGATCGTCTTCCACTGGTTGTTCGTCAGCACCGGCTCGGGCAAACCGGTCTGGTTGACCACGTTGGACATCCCCGGCATCAGGTATCCGCCCTGGTCGAACGCCCAGTGAATGTGCGGCGACGGGCCAGCCTTACCCTTGTACGGGCCGTGCTGGCGCAGCAGTGCATCGTTGTACCGGTGGTGCTGGCCCCGCTGGATGTTGCGCCCCGGGTCACCACCCCAGATCAACTCTTTGGTGTTCTTGCCGTACGTGTCGTGGATGTAGTTGAAGACCGCCTGCCGGGGCGGAACGTCAACCGCACGGCCGACCCTGCCGTTGTTCGCGACCCGGCCGTGCCACGACAGCGACCCGTTCGCGGTACGTGAACCGGGCCGCGGCCCGGAGTGCATCGCCAGCCCCGGGAACTGCTTGCGCAGCACCGACATCTGCCACGCGTAACCGTTCCCGCCGCTGGCGTCGCCGAGCGAACCACCTGTGTTGGGCCGGTCCTCGGCCGCGGCCATGGCCTGCGCCATCGTCGGCAGTTTCGTCCCGCCGAGTTCCACGATGAACGGCGCGTAGATCTTCCCGCCGCCCTGGTAGCCGCGCAGCTCGTACCGCGGTGGTTCCGCGGCGAGCTGCTTGAACGACGCCCGTGGGGCGGGCCGGCCGATCGCCCCGCCGGTGGCGTGCTTCGCCAGGTCCTCCGGATGCGGGATCTGCCGGTCCGCCATCAACTTGCGCCGCCACGCGTAGACCGCGTCGTGGCCGCCGGCCGCCTTGACCTCGGCCGCGGTCAGCATGTGCTCGTCGTTCGACGCCCAGATCAGCACGTCGTCCGACGTGGTCGACCCCGGACCGGAGATCGCACCACCGATCGCCTTCTTCGACACGCCACCGGACCCGGTCGGGTAGTTACCCGTCAGGATCGCGTTCTGCCGGTTCCAGCGGGCGCGGGCCTCCTTCTCGTCGGTGATGCCCAGCTCCAGCATCACCTGCGCGAACTGCAGCTGCTTGGCCTGCTCGAACACCTTGTCGAAGTTCTGCGTCGTGTACTTCGTCGTGATCGACGGGTCGATCTCCCCGTACGTCTTGATCAACTTGTCGGTGTCGGCCTTGGTCAACTTCAGCCGGGTGGCCTCGTCGCGCAGTTTGTTGATCCGGTCCGCGTGCTTGGCGGTGACCTTGGGCAGTTCCCCACCCATGCGGACCTCTTCGATGAACATGTCCCGCGTCGCCAGTGCGGCCCGCTGCAGCGCGTCGCGATTGGCGAGGCCTTCACGGGTGTTGATGCTCAGCGACGTGCCGTTGGTCTTCACCGAGTCGGTGAGGTCGAGCAACGTCGACGACCACGTCTCGTTCGCCTCGTTCGCGGTGATCGCCGCCCCGTACTGGCGTTTGATCGCCGCGGTCAGATCGTCGGCCCGCCGGCCGGCCGCGGCCGCGTTGTCACCGAAGTTGGCCAGCACACCATTGAGCTGGTTGATCTGGATCTGGTTGGTGTCCCAGGCCGTGGCCATCGCGTTGAGCTGCGTCGTGGTGGCCCCGGTGTTGTTCCGGACGATGTTGGCCATCGCCACGTTGCGCGCGGACGCCGCGGTGAGCAGGTTCTCCGCCTGCGTTGCCCGGCCCAGCGCCTTCGCGTTCTCGTCGAACGCGGTGCGCATCGCCAGCAGTTCTTCGATCCGCTCCGACCGGTCCTCGTTGTCGAAGACCTGGAAGAAGTTGCCGGGCTTGCGCATCTCCTCGTCGAGGCGCCTGATCTCCGCGTCGATCGCGGCGAGCACCGAAGCCGGGTCACCGCTGGTGGCCGCGCGCATCATCTCGTCGAAACCGACCCCCAGCTTGTCGAGCTGAATGACCGCTTCCTGCATCTCCGGGTTCTGCCGGACGATGGCCTGGAACGCGGCATCCGCCTCGGCGCCGGCCGCCCTGCCGTCCTTCGCCAGCCTCTGGTACTCGGTGACCAGCGTCGACAGTGACGCCTTCAGACCGTCGACGCGGGCTTTCTGCTCGGCCGACTTGGCGGTGAAGTAGCCGATCGCGGCGGTCGCCCCGATCAGGGCGATGGCCCACGGCCCGCCGATGAACCCGACGAGCGAGCTCATGCCACCCATCAGCTTGGTGCGGAGCGACGTGGCGGCGGTGCCCGCCGAGCGGGCCATCCCGCCCAGCTGCCCGCCGGCGGCCTGCACCCCAGCGGCCATACCGCCCGGGCCGTTGGCCGCGGCGGCGACGTCGAGCATCGCCGTGCGGAACCGGCCGAGGCCATGCTGAGCGGCCACCTCACCAGCGGCCGCCAGGCCGACAACGCGTTGCTGCGCGTTCTGAACAGCACCGGCCATCCCACCCGGCCCGTTGACCGCGAGCGCCGCGTTGAACGCGGCACCACGCACGGCGTCCAGGCCCCGAGCGAGCGGGCCGGTACCGGTGGTGGCCTCCCGCATCCGGCCGCCGACCTGACCGATCGAGTCGGCCATGCCCCGCACCCGGTCACCGGTCGCCGCCGCGAGCCCCGCCACGGTGGCGGTCGCCCGGCCGAACCGGCCGGTCTGCTCCGTGGCACGCCCGGTCTCCATGGCGTACGTCTGCACCATGCTCGACATGCGCGGCCCGAAGATGTCGGTCAGCTCGCGGCGCAACCGTGCCGCGCGCATGATCCCGCCGAGAAGCAGGAACCCGGCCGCCAGCACACCGAGGGTGCCCACGAAGAACGTGAGCGCGCCGGTGGGCAGCGAGTTGATGCCGTCGATCACCAGGGTGAGCGAGCGCAGCGCGATCTCACCGATCGGCATCAACGCCGTGACCAGGTCGATGAACAGGTGCCCGAGCTCGCCGAGGAAGTGCACGACCCGGGGCCCGTTCTCCTGGACGTACGCCATGAAGTCCTGGAAGCCCTGGGTGCGGTCGAGGCGCTCGGCCCACTCCGCGAAGTCGCGGGACAACTCGACCAGCCCGGTGCCGACCTGCGCGTTGAACGGCGTCAACGCCAGGAACAGGTTGAGGAACCCCTCGGTGACGTTCTTCCCGATCTCGAACAGCTGCTCGAGTGAGGGGACGGCGGTCTCGTCGACGTAGCCGAAGAACCGCTGCCACACGGGGCTGCCCAACGCCTCGACCGCCCGGATGGCCAGCTCACCCATCGTCTGGGCGACCTTGCCGACGAAACGTTCCACACTGGGCAGGTACTGCAGCAGCATGGTGATCGCGGTCTCAAGCTGCGGCAGCAGCGGTTCGGCCGCGGCCGCCCGCAGCCCCTGCATCTCGTCCTTGAGCCCGAACAGGAACTTGGCGAACCGCTGCCCGGCCGGCGACAGCGCATCCATCTTCTCGTTCAGCTTGTCCAGGGCGGCCCCACCGGCGGTGCCGGTCTTCTTCCACGCCTCCTGCTGCGCCTCCTGCGCCTGCGTCAGCGTGTTCGTGGCCTGCGCGATCTGGTACTCACCGTCGGCACGCTGCCGGGCCTGCTGACGCCGCGCGTCCGAGACTGATCGCTCCGCATCGGCGATTCGCCGCGACGCCCGGATCTCCGTCTCCCGCTGCGCGAGCAACGCCCGCCCGACCTGTTCCTGCGCCCGCGCGGCCCGGTCCTGCGCGTCGGAGATCCGGTCCTGGCTGCGGATCTCGGTCTCGCGGCGCTGGTCCTGCTCGCGGGCCAACTTCTCCCGCGCGTCCGCCAGCCGCTGGTCCGCGGCGGCGATCTGCTTGCGGGCAGCGATGACCGCCTTGTCGCCTTCGACGCCTTTCTTGTCGTAGGCGGCCTTCTCCTCGGCCATCTCCTTCTGCTTGTTCTTCAGCTCGAGGAGACGGACCGTCTGCTCGTCGTACGACTCCTTCGCGCGGCGCAGCTCGATCTCCGTCGCCCGCGGATTCGCCTTCAGCTCGTTGAGTTCCTGCAGCGCTTCCATCTGCGCCGTGACAGCTTTGTCCTGCTCCAGCTGGTTACGCTTGAGCGCGGTGTCCAGCTCGGCCATGTTCCGCACGGCCTCAGCGATCGCCTCGTTCAGCGACAACCGCACCTCACGGGCGGCGGTCTCCGCCTCGGTCACGTCCCGCTGCGCGTCACGCACCTGCCGGTTCGCCTCAGCGATGTCCCGGGCGGCCTGCCGACGGGCCTCGCCGATCTCCTCTTCCGCCTCGGCGGCCGAACGGCGGGCGTCACGCACCGCCCGGGCAGCGTCCTGGAGGTCCTGCGCGGCCTGCCGGCGGGCGTCACCGACCGCCCGTTCCGCGTCCGCGACCCGCCGGGCGGCGTCCTCGGCCGCCTCGGACACGTTGCGGCGCGTGTTCGCCAGGGCCATCTGCGCCATGCGAACCTGGTTGGTGCTGCTGGCCACCCGCTGGTTCGCCTGGTCGACGGACGCAGCACTCTTGGCCTGCTCGTTCGAGTAGGTGTTGAGGGCCTTGACCGCCTCGGACACCCCGGAGATGCCGAGCGCGAACACACCGATGCCGGCCACCGCGGCGATCGCCGACGTGCCGATCAGCCCGACCGCCGCGGCGGCGGACAACGCCGCCGGCACGATCGACGTGCCCAGCGACGCCCCCAACGCGATCAGGTATTCCAGCCGGGACAGGCTGAAGTTCGCGCCGTTGCCGATGCGCTGGGTGGCCTGCCCGGCGTTCTCCGCCTGCGTCACGAACTGGGCGATCCCGGCCGCCGCCTCGTGGGCGTTGGTCCGGATGTCCACCCGCACGTTGGTCCGGTCGAGGCGTTGCAGCTCGTTGAGGATCGACCGCAGCTCGGTGTACGCGCCGGCAGCGTCGATGTCGACGCCGATCTTCTGCGACTGCAGCGTTGCCAGCCGGTCGCCGACGTCCTTCAGCCGCTGCTCTGCGTCGGTGGAATCGGCGGTGATCTTGATCGGGGGGATCGCGGTGCGGGCATCGCCGATGACCCGGGCCATCCGCTGGTTGAACGCGGACCCGGCCTGGTCCCCGGCGACGCCGGACCGGCGGACCACGTCGTCGGCGAACTTCTGGAACTCGGCGAGGGACTTCGCGGCCTGGTCGGCGTTGAAGAACCCGATCTCCTTGTTCTGCCCGGTCGCCGTGCTGCGCAGCGCTTCCAGCTTGCGCCGGAAATCGTCGATGGACTTGTCGTACGTGGCCCGGTCGATGTCGATACCGATGCGCTGCTGCGACAGGTCGCGCATCTCCGACCGGACCTGGGCCAGAGCCTTGTCCCACTTGCGCATGTTCACGCCGGGCTGCGGCTCCGGCAGCGACTGCAACGCCCGGTCCAGGGTGCGCTTCGCCTCGGCCGCGTACGCGCCCGCCCAGTCCTGCCCTGCCTTCGCCCCGGTGCCGCGGGCCTGCCGGCCGGCGTCCCGCAGACCCTTGGCCATGCCAGCGGCGATGTCCTTGTCGGCGGCCTTCGCCATCTCGCGGACCTGCGCCTTGAACGCGTCCTCAATGCCCCTGAAGCTGGGCACCACGGTCAAAAAGGCAGTGCCTGCGCTGTAGGTGTTGGCCACGCCCACCTACCTCCCTTCCAAGGTCAGGGGGGAGGCGGAATGGGCTGCGTGCCCGGCTTACGGCCGGTCGGCTGGCCGTGCTCGTCGACCCGGCCGAACACCCGGGCGACGGTGAACTTGTGCTTGGCCTTCGCGCGGCGTTCCCGCACCCGGCCCAGCGCCGTCTCCGGCCGCGGCATCGGCTCGACCCGCCGCCGCTTACCGCCGTTGCTGACCGCCAATGCGACGATCACCTCACCGAGCCGGTCGACGGCGTACGACAGCAACTCCGCCTCGACGGTGTACTCCGCCATCCGCCGCTTCGGCTTGGAGGTCTTGGTCTCGTTGCGGCGTTCCTGCTCGAGGAACATCTCGGCCAGCTCGTCATCCAAGGCCATCGCCTCGTGCACGTGCGACGTGCGGCGCAGCCCGTCGAGGACGTTCAGCAGCCGCCGCCACCGCCGCGACCGCCACTCCACGGTCAGGTCCAGCCGGCCGACCTCCCACAGGTCCCGCTCGGCGGCCTTGCGGTACGCGGGCTTGGCCAGCAGCGACGACAGCCGCAGGTTGTCGGCCTGCACCGGGCACAGCCCGTTGTGCACCCGCCAGGCCCGCAGCAGCGCCCGCATCTGCCACACCGGCAGCGCGTTGACCGCCTCCACCTGCTCGGCGTCTTCGGGCCCGAACAGGTCCACGAATGCCGGCGGCCAGGCCAGGGCTTCCATCAGGTCACGCCACCCGGGCCCGACGGCCGGCCGGAAGGTGACCACCTGCCCGGCGAGCCGGACGGTGAACGGCTCGCCGGGCCGCTCCCCGTCCAGGTCGTCGAGTTCGGTGGCCTTCTCCTCGGCCACGGCCGGCGGTTACTGCTGGCCGAGCAGCGCGGCGAGGATGCCCTTGTCCGACGACAGGTCGATCTTGTAGTGGGCGTGCCAGTTCTCGAACAGCGCGTTGAGCTTCCACGTCGGCAGCGGGCTGGCGGTGAACCGGTCGATCAGGGCGGGCGGCGGCGGGCCGTCCGGCCACAGCTCCTTCTCCAGTTCCTCCTGCGGGCTGCCCGGCTCGGGGGTGTCGTAGGTCAGGCCGTGCCGCTCGCGGCTGGCGCCGATCTCTTCCTTGGTCGGGTCGTCGATCGTCTCGTCGGCGTCGACCAGCGCGGTGCGCATCAGCAGGAACGGGTTGCTGGCCAGTTGCAGGGCCTGCTTCCAGTCCGAGTCGCGGGGGTCGCTGAGCTCGTACGACACGCCGTTGGTGAGGAACGTGAACGGGACCTTCGGCAGCTTGAGGTCGGGGAACGCGTCCGACTTCGACAGGGTGTCCAGGTCGAGCACGACACCGGCGATCCGGGACGCGGCCTTGTTCGCCAGCGGCTTGCGTGCGGGGGCGGCCTTGCGTGCGGGCGTGGCTTTGGTGGGCTTGCGGGCGGGGGTCGTCATGTCAGCGACCCCCGTCCGACGTGATGTTCAGCGTGATCATGTTCATGAGCGGGTGGGCTCCTTGTCGATGGTGGGTTGCGGTGGGGTGGTTCAGCTCGAGGCGCTGGCCGCCGACGTCCGGCTGCCGGCGGCGGGCTTGCTGTTGGAGGTCTTCTCGACGAAGCCGTCGTAGAGGGCGTTGACCTCGCCGGCCGCGGAGTTGACCTGGCGGGTCAGCTCGCCGTCGGGGCCGTCCTTGACGAAGACGCGTACGGGCTTCTGCTCGCGTGCCATCGGTGTGCCTTTCGTGCGGGTGGTGGGCTCGGCCTGGTGTGCAGGAGAGCCGGGGCGACGCGCCCACCCGGAACGCCGCCCCGGCCCCGATCAGTGGGGTAGGGTGTCCGAGATGGCCGGTTACGGCAGGTTTGGGATATTCATGGTGGTCAGAAGCGCCTTGAATCCGGGGCCGCCCCAGAACCATTTGTGGCTGTATCCGAGGGTTGAGTCCTCTTTGCCCCGGAAAGTCATGGGGTAGGAGATGCCGTTCTCGTCCTCGTTGTAGCCCTGGGATCCGAAGTCGGAGACCTGGGCGCGGGGCATGAACCGGCCGAAGTAGATCTCGGCGCCGTCGTCGTCGTGGTCCAGGAACAGACCAAGCACGCGGTAGTAGCGCAGCCGCGGCGTGGTCGGCTTCGCCACCGCCACCTCACCGGTCGTGGCGTTGGCCTTGATCGCGGTGATGTCCGCGCCGGTGGTGATCGCCATCGTCAGCGCGTGAGTCTCCTGAGCGGTGCAGCTCATCGAGATCTCGTCGCGGGTGACGTCCGAGCGGGTGGCCTCCCGGCTACCGAAGGACGACGTGTCGACCGTCTCGGTTTCCCGGTCGTAGGTGACGCCCTCGGTGGACGTCCACCCCAGGTCGGTCCAGTCCTCGTCGTCCAGCGTGATCAGGCCGGCGCCGGTCAGCTCGGTCAGCGCGGTCGGCGCGGCCACAGCCATGTCGGCAACGAAGATCGACCCGTCCTTTGCCCTCCGGATCAGCTCGTTTTTCTTGTTTCGGAGTGCGGCGTAATCCGCCATGTGACTCGTCCCCTTCCAGGTCGAGGCAGGGTGGTGCCCCGGCTGGCGGGGCGGGTGAAAGGCGGGTGGGCCCTCCGCCGGGCATCAGCCCGGGGGACATCAAGGGAGAAGCGCGACCCGGACCCGACGGGTCTCGAGGAAGAAGGTCGCGCCCCAATGCCGGACGTCTTCGTTGCCGCCCCAAGGCAGCTCACGGAACGCCGGGTCGCAGGTCACCAGGTCGATCGACGGGTGCGGCGGTGGTTTGTCCAGCAGCCGGTTCCCGACCTGCGACGCCAGCGGCGCACCGGTCAGCTCGTCGACGTCGAACAGGCTGACCTCGACGGTCGGGTAGTCGAACAGGTGGGTGCGGGGGCCGCCGACGCGTTGCACGCGCAGGAACGGCAGGACCGCCTCCAGGTCGTCAGGGGTCTCCGAGCCGACGTGCTCGGCCCCGCCGAAGTCGGTCATGAAGATCGACGCGATGAGGCGTTCGATGTTCGGGAAGTCCCGCTCGATCGGGGCGGTCACCGGCCCACCCCCTTTGCCTTTGGCGGAAGGTCAGATGAGGCCGGTGGCGCGTTGCGCCCGGCGGCGTATCTCTGCGGCGCTGCGGCCCGGCGACGGCGCGAACCGGTTTCCCGGGCCACGCGGAATGGCCGGCCGGGGCCGTGACGGGTTGACCTTGGTGGTGGAGTTCAGGTGATCCAGCACCCTGCCCAGCACCCGCTGGTTTCCGCCGCGGCCCCACTCGACGGCGGCCGCGTAATCAGCGATGTTGATCAGCTTGCAGGCGGCGCGGCGCATCCCGGCGATCACGACGGACGCGGGCTGGGCCCGCCAGCTGGACACGTACTCCAAGGTCCGGCCGCGCGGCGAGATCTGGATGGCGTACGGCATGGCCTCGTTGACGACCAGCGACCGGGTGGCGCTCGCAACCTCGGCGCTCAGCGCGATACGCGCGATCCCGGGCCGGTTCATCTCGAACTCGGCGAGCAGTCTGGGGGAGAGGTACACCGTGGTGCGCCGGCCGACCATCTTGGTTGGGCCGATGTACTTGAACTGGGTGCCGTTCCACTTCCACAGCGACGAATCGCGACCGGCCAAAGGGGCCACCCCCCTTGGCTAATCTGGTCGCCGCTAGCCGCCGATTAGCCGGTGACCAGCTTGAGGACGACGACCGACCCGGACGAACCCCAGTCCTGGACCCGGCCGACCACCGAGTACAGGTCACCGCGCACTTCGATCTCGTCGGTGGGTTTGATCCCGCCCGGCACGACCTGATCCACGTCGACCTTCGGTGGGCCGTACAGCGTCCCGTCGGTTTCGACCTGGGCGCCGCCGGCACCGACGGCCATCTCCTGCGACGGTCCGGGCGCGAACTGCCAGCCCGGCACCGTCCACCGCAACGTCGACCCGGCCGGGCGGTTACCGAACCCATCACGTTTCGGGCGGCGCACCACGTCGACCGACTCAATAGCCACGGCCACTCCATCCGCCGCGGAACGGCCAGCCGACCGGCGGCGCCATACCGGGAACGACCCGGATCGTGCCGACCCCCAGACCGGCCACACCCTCGGGCACGACGGGCGGCGGGGTGACGATCGACAGGTCGGTGTCCGTGACCACCAGCAGCCCGGCCGCGGCGGTCGTGTCGAAGGTGCGGGAGAACGGACCGACGGTCTCCGCCCGCAGGCCGTTGGGGTTTCTCAGGACCCGCAGCACCATGTTCACCACGGCCAGGGCCGCCGCCTCGTGCGTCAGCCGCCCGGACGCCAGGTCGGCGTCCATGTCCAGCCCGGCCTGCCGGGCACGCAACCGCAGCAGCGTGCTCCCGGCCCGCGTCAGGTGCGCGGTCAGGCCCGCCTGCGCCGGGGTCATCGACCCGAACTGCGCGGCCACGTCACCCACCGCCGCGAACGGCAACGGGCCGAGCAGCGCCCGCGCCCGCACGTGGTACTCCTCGATCGCCGAGGTCGTGCCGGACGCGATGAACTGGGCGGTCCACATGTTCGGTGAGGTGGGGATGAACGTCTTCGGGAACTTCCCTGACGCCGGCGGGCTCTCGGTCACCGCAACCGAATCCAGCACCGGCGTCAGATAGGGGTCCAGCCAGTTCACGACCACGGTCGCGCCGGGCACCGTGATGAAGGTCAACTCGATCGCCTCGCCGGTGTCGACCACTGCGGTCATCGGGACCTCCTCACATCGGACGGGCTGCTGGTGACGGTCACCGCGCCGGCGGCGACCACGACGGTGACCAGGTCCGTCGGTTTCACCGCGGACACCGACGACACCACCCCGGTCTGCAGGACCTGGTGCGGCCCGACGATGACCAGGTCCGGGTCGAAGACGAAGGTGACCGCGCTGTCGGTCAGGGTGACCGCGTCGGCGACGAACACCATCCGGCCGCCGGCGGCGGTGCCGACGTCGGCCAGCACCAACACCTCGGCCGCACCACGGACGAACCCGATACCGGTGCCCGCCGTGTCGGTGAGGGGGATCAGGTCGGCGAGCAGCCGCGCCATCGACCGGGACAGGGCGGCGCTGTCACCCAGCAGCACCGCGTCGGCGGCCCCCCGGGTGGTGGACCGTGCCGCGACGGCCTGGCCGGCCAGGGTGAGCGTGTCCGTGCCGGCCGCGACGATGAGCTGCCCGGCCATCACGCTGTCGGCCAGGTGCAGCACGTCGGTGACCGGCCGGCCCGAGGTGCGCGTACGGGCCACCGTGTCGGCGAGCAGCAGCGCGTCGACCACCGTCCGGGACCGGGCGGTGAGCCGGGCCACCGCGTCGGCAAGGGTGAGCGTGTCCGCACCGGCAACGCCCTTGCCGAGACTGGTCGCCCCGGTGTCGGCCAGGGCGAGCGCATCGGTGACAGCCGCGGCGAGGAGCCGACCGGCGAGCACGCTGTCGGCGAGGGTGAGGCCTTCGCCGGCCGTCCGGACGGCCACCCAGGATCGGGCGGCGGTGTCGGCCAGCACCAGGGCATCCGGCAGTGCCCGCCCGGCCGCCCAGGTTCGTGCGGCCGTGTCGGCCAGGCTGAGAGTGTCGGCGCCGGCGACGGCGGAGAGCTGCCCGGCCACGGTCCCGTCGGCGAGGGAAAGCAGGTCGGTGACTGCCCGGACGGCGCTACCAGCCCGGCCCGCGCTGTCGGCCAGGGCGAGGCCTTCGCCGCCCGTCCGGGCGATCGCCCAGGACCGGGCTGCGCTGTCCGTCAGGGTGAGAGTGTCGGCGGGCGTGCGACCCTTGCCCGCCACGAACGCGACCGTGTCCGCCAGGTTCAGCGTGTCGGTGGCCGCGCGGATCCTCAGCAGCGTTTTCCCGCCTTGGTCGGCCAGGGTCAGGGCGTCGGCTGCGGTGACCGCCACGGCGACCGTCTTCGCGGCGGTGTCCGCCAGGGCCAGCGTGTCGCCGCCCGGCCGTGGCCGCAGCAACGCCCGCACGACGCTGTCCGCCAGGGCCAGGGTGTCGGCAGCTGCCCGGCCTTTCCCAGCGACGAACAGGACCGAGTCGGCCAGGGTCAGGGTGTCCGCACCGGCCCGGGGCCGCAGCAGCATCCGCACCGCCGTGTCGGCCAGCGCAACACTGTCGGCGGTCGCCCTGGCCGAGGCCCGGGCCCGCGGTGCGGTATCGGTCAGGGTGGCCGTGTCACCGGCCGGCCGGGCCACCGCGAACCCGCGAGCGACCGTGTCGGCCAGCGTCAGGCTGTCGGCGCCCGCGCGGGCCTTCCCGCCGGCGGTACCGACGCTGTCCGTCAGGGTCAGGGTGTCCGCGACCGGGCGTGTCCGGGCCGAGCTCCGCCCGGCGGAGTCGGCCAGGGTCAGGGTGTCAGCGGCCGGGCGGGGTAGCGCCCGAACCCTGGCAGTGCTGTCCGTCAGGGCAAGAGTGTCCGCGATCGGGCGGACCCGCAGCAGCGACCAGGAGACCGTGTCGGCCAAGGCCAGGGTGTCGGCGACCGCCCGGGACCGGGCGGTCGTACGGGCCGCCGTGTCCGCCAGCTGCAACGCGTCGCTGATGGGCCGGCTGAGGGAGACGGTTGTCGCCCACGTCGAGAAGTCCTCGATCTGCAGGGCGGTGGTCGAGCCCTCGGCCGCGTCGGTGCCCACCATGATGTACGGGTGGCCGACGGTGTCCCCGCTGAACGGGTTGGCGAGGGTCGTCGTCGGGAACCACGTCGTGCCGTCCGTCGACCACGCCCAGATCACGGTGCCGGAGACGATGCCGACAGCGAAGTAGACGTGCACGCCCGCCGCGTACGGGAACGAGGCGCGCTCGGTGAAAACACCGGCGACGTTCGAGTAGCAGCGGGCGAAGCCCCCGGAGATCAGCCAGTAGACCTCGTTGTTGGTGCTGAGCAACAACGACACCGGATACCCGGAGTACGAGGCGAGCGCCTGGTTGCCCGCGCTGACCACGCGGTCACCGACGAAGGAACCGTTGACGTCGACGGTGGCCAGACGCTGGATGCCGTAGTAGCCCGCTGCGGTGGTCGTGGCCACGTTCAGCCGGGCGGACGACTCGGTGACCTGCCCGGCGCCCCAGTTGTCCCACGCGCCCGTGTCGATGCTGTTGTTGTCGAAGTTGTCGAGAACGGTCTGCGTCAAGGTCAGCGGAGCAACCTCGCGGATGCGCAGCGCACCGAACGCACCGCAGGACGTGGCGGTCCACGTCATGTTCATCGTGGTCGCGGCGATACCCGTGGAGATCGCGTTGACCGACGCGTCCCACGTGAAAACCGAGCCCTGGTTGCCGGACGAGTTACCGACCCGGGACCGGGCGGTCACCGTCCCGAACGTCGTGCCCGTCTGGCTGATCGCGTGGCCGCTCGCGGCCGCCGTGTTGTCGGTGTCCGTGGCGTACCCGACGTGCAGCCAGTCACCGACGGCCACGCCGGTGCCTGCCGCCCAGGCCGCTGTGGCCTGCGACGGGTTGGTGGCGTGGGTCGCCTCGCTGACCGTCACCTGGGTCGGTGCAGCCCACCCGCCCAGCGTCGACGAGTACACGTCCATGGCCGCGCACACCTGGGACGGGGACGTAGTCGCGGTGATCGTCACCGTGCCGGTCTCGGTGCCGTCCAGGACGCGGTACCACTTGCCGATCCTCGACGTGCCCGTGTCGGCGGCGTTCGTGCCGGTGCCGCCGGTGGCGTCGGTGATCCGTGTCCAGCCGGACGGGTCGCCGCTCCACGTCGCTGTCGACGGCTTCACGCACGCCGTGATGACGGCCAGTCGACCGGCCGTCACCGCCGTGTACGCAACCGTGGTCGACGTGGTGCCGCGTGCTGCCGAGGTGGTCGAGACACCGGTACCGCCGACGTTGGAGATTGTCACGCCGGCCCCCTCACCCGGTTCGGGCCGCGGGTGGCGGTGAGGGGGTGGACGTCGATGGTGGCCGCCGCGCCACTACGACAGCGTGATCGTCTCGGTGACGGTCAAAGCGTCCCCAACAGCCGAAATCGTGGCAGTAGCGGACAGAAGGGTTGACCAGACCAGAGCGCCGGAAGACGACGCGTTCAGGACGCCTACCTTGGCGACAACAACCGGAAGGGAATCCGACCCGTTCGCCGTGAAGGTCTTGGACAACGTGTAGGTGGCCTGGCCGTTGGTGTGGGCGTAGGTGGCCTGCGCCCGGATCAGCCCGCCGCCACCGGTGGCGATCTCGGCGGTGAGCGTGGTGTCGCCGCCGGCCGGGGCCGTGGAGTTGGCCGTCAACGCCAGGTAGTCGGCGACCGCGGCCCGGGAACCGGAGCGGTCACCGAGGGCGGACG
>WUUC01126472.1_pt1 | contig 20822 bp, 14 predicted proteins | sample 6278441 | NCBI WGS metagenome assembly WUUC01 (sample SAMN13675441, study PRJNA597444) | soil metagenome | isolation source: soil | place: USA: Washington | collected 2017-10
CCGCGACACGCTGGAGCGCTACATCCGCGAGACCCGCCTGTCGATCTGGGATTTGCGCTCGCTGGTCCATGACAAGCGCGACCTGCCGGCGGCGCTGCGCGAGACAGCCGACACCATCGCGGCCACCGGCGGCGTCCGCGTGTCGCTGAGCGTCGAAGGCGTCCCTCGCCGATCTGTGCCAGCGACGGAAAAGCATCTGTTGCGGATCGGCCAGGAGGCGATCAGCAACGCCGTGCGGCACGCCGATGCGACTGACGTCCGCGTGCGGCTCTGCTACGAGCCCGCATCCGTCGTCCTTCGAGTCTCCGACGACGGCGTAGGATTCGACGCCGAAGGAGCGGCGCACATGGACGGGGCGCATTGGGGGCTGCGGAGCATGCGCGAACGGGCCGAACAGGCGGGCGGTCGTCTGCGGGTACGCAGCAGCCCCGGCCGGGGCACCGACATCGAGGCCAGCGTGCCGTAAATGAAGGACGCCGGCGCCCCCGAGGGCCGGGATGTTCTCGCGCAGACGTGAACGAGCGACCGTTGTCTCACATACGCATTCTCTGCGTCGACGACCATGCCGTGGTCCGCGAAGGGATCGCGGTCGTTCTCGAACTGCAGCCGGACATGAAAGTCGTGGCGGCGGCGGGCACCGGCGTCGAAGCGGTCGCGCTGTTCAGGGCCCACCGTCCCGACGTGGTGTTGATGGATCTGCAATTGCCCACCATGACGGGCCTCGAAGCGATACGGGCGATTCGCGGCGAAGACGCGGAAGCGCGGATCATCGTGCTCACGATGTTCCACGGCGACGAGGACATCTTTCAGGCGCTGCAGGCCGGAGCGACGACCTACCTGTTGAAGGAGACGCTGTCGAAGGATCTCGTGCGGGTGATCCGCGAGGTCCACGCGGGGGGCCGTCCGGTTTCGGATGAAGTGGCCGCGTCTCTCGCGGGGCGCACGACCCAGCCGGCGCTGACGCCGCGCGAGCTGTCGGTGCTGAAGCTCATTGCGGCTGGCATGCACAACAAACAGGTCGCGACGGCTCTCGGCATCACCGAGGAGACGGTTCATTCTCACCTGAAGAACATCTTCGCGAAATGGCGCGTCGGCGATCGGAGAGCCGCCGTGAACGTCGCGCTCCGGCGCGGCATCATACACATCGACTAGCGAGGCTACGCCTCACACAACGCGAGGCTCCGCCTCGCGAATCGGCTTTTTGACACCCCCCGGCTACGCGGGGGACCATCCCTGGTCGGTCGAATCTCGGGCCGGAGTGCTAAACAAAACCGCGTCTGCCCTGTTTAGGGGATTTACACCTCTCCAGCACATCACTAAGGTGGCGGCACTCGATGCCGCTGACGACGACGACGTGAGCTCCGTGCCCGCGGCAGTATCGGTCTCGCACGAGAAGTTGTTGTCGTCCGCCGCAGGCGAGTGTGCGACCTGACGCGCGAAGGCAACCCGCGACGTCCGCTCGCAGTTCACGCTTCCGTGTCCGCCTCGGGCATGGAGCACCTCAGAGGAGAAGGCCGATGGTTATCGGTAAGCGGCACATTGTCCGGCGTCGATGCGTTCGTCTTGCATTCGCGGTATTCCTGGGCGTCTCGTCCCAGCACCGCGTCGCGCTGGCAGGGCAGGCCGATGCCAGCATCTATGGGCTGGTCACGGACGAAAGCGGTCTCGTGCTGCCGGGCGTGACGGTCACGGTGACGAGTCCCGCCCTTCAGATGCCATCGATGTCCACTATCACCGAGCCGACGGGCGAGTACCGCCTGACGACGCTGCCGATTGGCGTGTATCGCGTCGAGTTCATGCTTCAGGGATTCCAGACGGTCCGGCGCGAAGATGTCCGGCTGACGGTGGGATTCGCCACGCGGATCGACGTCGGCCTGAAGGTCGGCAGCCTCGAGGAGACCATCACCGTCACGGGCGCCGCGCCCGTCGTGGACGTCACGGCAACGACGTCCAGCACGGTGCTGACGCGCGAGACGCTGGAGCTCACGCCCACGAGCCGGCAGGGGCTGATCAGCCTGTTCGCCCAGGCGCCCGGCGTGCGCACGCAGCTCGATGTCGGCGGGGATACCCTCAATTCGACGCCGAATGTCAGCGCGTTCGGCCAGCCGGGCGAGCCGCAGGCGGCGGTCGAGGGGGTGATCACGAGCGCGCTGCAGTCGGGCGGCGGCAACGGCAACTACATCGACTACCTCGTCGTCGAGGAGGCGCAGGTCACCAGCGTCGGCAACAGCGCCGAAATGATGACGCGGGGCGTGCAGCTGAACTCGATCGCGAAATCCGGCGGCAACGAGTTCCATGGCGGCGCGGGATTCGGCTCCTCCGGCCACTGGGTCCAGAGCAGCAACATCACCGACGAGCTGCGTGCCCTCGGCATCACGGCCGGCAATACGATCCAATATCGCAACGACGTTCACGGCGACCTGGGCGGACGAATCATCCGCGACAAGCTGTGGTTCTATGCCGCGGTCCGCGATCGCCGAATGGCGGAGAACGTCCTCGACGCGCCCTCCAAGCCGGACGGCTCGCCCGCACAGGTGAGCGACGTCGGCTCCTTCCACACCGAAAAGTTCACCTATCAGATGACGCGCAAGCACCGGCTGGTCGCCTTCAACCAGTGGGCACTGAAGGACACGATCGAGAGCGTCACGCAGTTCACGCCGTGGGAATCGCGCACCGAGCGGTGGCTGACCAACAAGTTGTGGAAGGGGGAGTGGCAGTCGGTCGTCGGTAACTCGCTCGTGATGTCGGGCCAGTATTCGTACTTCGGGCACGGAAACCAGCCGGGCGCCGCTCCCAACTGGGCGCCCGGGAAGGTCCGCACGGTCGACATCGGGACGCAGTTCGTGACCGGGCCGTCGGAACGCACCGGACAGCAGAACATCGCCTTCATGAACGACGCGCGGTTCAAGCTGACGATGTTCCGGCCGCAGCTGTTCTTCGGCGACCACGAATTCAGGACGGGTCTCAATCACACCTATAACGAGCTGGGCCGGACGCATCCGATGTCGGACGACCTGCCCTCGTTCAACTACCGTTTGCGGTTCCAGAACGGCGCGCCCATCGAGCTCGAGCTCCCGAACATCCCGAACCTGAACCAGCTCGTGACGCGGTACACGGGCTTCTTCATCCAGGATCGCTGGACGATCGGACGGCGTCTCACGCTGGACCTCGGCGTGCGCCGCGGCAACGACGTGGGATACGTGGCAGCCACCTGCCGCGATGCGGCGCTCCCCCCGGCGCAGCTGGCGTTTCCGGCGCAGTGCTTCCCGCAGGTCAGCTTTCCCACGTGGAAGCCCTGGGATCCGCGCCTCCACGCCGCGTTCGACGTCACCGGCGACGGCAAGACAGTCATCAAGGGCGGATGGGGAAACTTCAGCCATCCGACCTTCCTCGACGAGCTCGCGCAGCTCGATGGCAACGCGCCCGGCACCGCGCGCTACCGGTGGCGCGATCTGAACGGCAATCGCGATTTCGATGCCGGCGAGGCGAACCTCGATCCAACCGGACCCGACTTCATCACGCAGTCGATCGTCGTCGGCCAGCCGAACCCCGATCTGATCGAGCCGACGTCGAACGAGCTGATGGCGTCGATCGAACGCGAGCTGATGCCGAACCTCGCCGTGCGGCTGCTCGGCGTGTACTCGAGCAACGTGAACAACTATCGCGTCGCGAACGTGCTGCGCCCGTACGAGGCGTACAACGTTCCGGTCACCCGGCCCGATCCGGGTCCCGACGGCCGCGCCGGCACCGCGGACGATCCGGGAGTGAACTTCACCTATTACGAGTACTCGCCGTCGCTCGTGGGCCAGCAGTTCGAGCGGCCGATGTACATCAACGACTCGCGGCGCGACCAGCAGTACAAGAGCGTCGAGTTCGCCGTGAACCGACGGTTCGCACAGGGGTGGCAGCTCTCGGGATCGTTCTCCGCCACTCACAAGAACGTGCCGCTCATTTCCGGCCTGGTCCCGAGCGAGAGCGCACAGCAGGCGGGCAACGGCGCCGCCTACAACCCCAACGCGGAGATCAACACGAGCGAGGTGGGCTGGGAGAAGACGGGAAAGATCGCCGGATCGTACCAGCTGCCGTTTGCCGTGCGCCTCGGCGCGAACTACCAGTATCGATCGGGGCTGCGCTTCGCGCGGCAGGTGCTGTTCAGCGGGGGCCGGACGATTCCCTCGATCGTGCTCAACGTGGAGCCGATCGGCGCCAGGCAGCGGCCGGACATCCACCTCGTGGATCTGCGGCTCGAACGGGCGTTCGCGCTCGGATCGACCAGGCGGGTGATCACGCGGCTGAACATCTACAACGCGCTGAACGCCAGCACGGTGACCAACTCGAACGCGCGCGCCGGTACGAACTTCCTGCGGCCCAGCGCGATTCTGCCGCCGCGGATTCTCGAGGTGGGTGCGTCGTTCACCTTCTAATGGAGCAGCTCTGATGAATCCGTTCCGCCTAGGGCGTCACCACGGAGGACACCAAGGACACAGAGGCTCGTTCGTCCTGGGATTCTCCGCGCGTTCAGCGCGCTCTGCGGTGGTCGTCCTGGCGTCTCCGTTACCGAATCGGCCGGTACACGGCGCTGGCGGTCGCGAGGAGACGTGATGCGGCTCGCCGGTGTGCTTCTCACGTTGCTCTGGATTACGGCGGCGCTGACGCCGGTCCGGACGTCGTCGGCGCAGAATGCGCCGGCGGGCGCACAGGCGGCGCCCACGGCGCCGCGCGCCGTTCTGGATCGCTACTGCGTCGGCTGCCACAACAAGACGCTGCGCACCGGCGGCCTCGCGCTCGACTCGCCCGATATCGCGAACCCCGCCGCCGAAGCGGATGTGTGGGAGCGTGTGATCCGCAAATTGAGAGCGGGTTCGATGCCGCCCGGTGGCAGACCCCGGCCGGACGAGGCGACGTACCGCGCGATGGTGCGCTGGCTCGAGTCCGAGATCGACCGGGGCGCCGCCGCACGTCCGGACCCCGGCAGGAGCAGCACGGTCCACCGACTCAATCGCACCGAATACCACAACGCGATTCGCGATCTGCTGCACCTCGACGTGGATGTCACGTCGCTGCTCCCAGGCGACGACACATCCGACACAGGCTTCGACAACAACGCGGATGTCCTCTCGATTTCGACCTCCCAGCTCGAGCGCTACTTGTCCGCGGCCAGGAAGATCACGCGTCTTGCGATCGGCATTGCGCCGGCGGCTCCCGCGATCGAGACGTTCGAGGTTCCGCTGCTTCTCGTACAGGACGACCGGCGGAACGAGCAGCTGCCCCTGGGATCGCGCGGCGGCATCGCCGTTCGCCATTACTTCCCGGTGAACGGCGACTACCTGATCAAGGTTCGTCTGCGGCGGACCTACCAGGATTACATCATGGGCATGGGGATGCCCCATGATCTCGAGGTCCGCATCGACGGCGCGTTGCTGAAGAAGTTCACCGTCGGCGGCGAGGCAAAGGGGCGTCCCGGACCCGCCAGCTTCGCATCAACGGAGTTCGGCGATCCGTCGTGGGAGGAATACCTGCGCCATGCCGACGACGGGCTCGAGGTGCGGGCGGCGATGGCCGCGGGGCCTCGCCTCGTCACCGTGTCGTTCGTCCGGCAGATGTGGGAGCCGGAAGGGATTGCGCAGCCGCAGCAGCGCGGCAGCGTGCTGTCGAACGACGAAATCTACAGCGGGAATGCCGGCGTCGGCGCCCTGGAGATCGGCGGTCCGTACCGCGTTGCGGGACCCGGCGACACGCCGAGCCGCCGCGCGATCTTCGTGTGCGAGCCGCGGGCGGTGTCGGATGAAGAGGCGTGCGCCGCGACCATCTTGTCGCGGATGGCGCGGCGCGCGTACCGCCGGCCGGTCGCCCCGCGGGACGTCCAGACGCTCCTCGGCTTCTTCCGGACGGGACGAAGCAAGAACGGCACCTTCGACCGCGGGATTCAGTTCGCGCTCGAACGGCTCCTGGTCGATCCGGGGTTCCTGCTGCGGATCCAGCGCGATCCGTCGGACGCCGCGCCCGGACAGATCTACCGCCTCACCGATCTCGAAGTCGCCTCCCGTCTGTCGTTTTTCCTCTGGAGCAGCATTCCCGACGAGCCGCTCCTCGAGCTCGCCGAACGGGGACGTCTGACGGATCCGGCGGTCCTGGACCAGCAGGTCCGCCGCATGCTCGCGGACGGCCGCGCGTCGGCGCTGGTCGACAACTTCGCCACGCAGTGGCTGCACGTCCGCAGCCTCGAGAATGTCGTCGCCGATCCGGTGGCCTTTCCGGGCTTCGACGACAACCTGATCGACGCGTTCCGGCGGGAGACCGGCTTGTTCGTCGCGAGCACGCTGATGGAGGATCGCAGCGTCCTCGAGCTGCTGAGCGCGAACTACACCTTCGTCAACGAGCGGCTCGCGAGGCACTACGGCATCCCGGGCATCTACGGGAACCGGTTCCGGCGCGTCACGCTGCCGGACACGGAGCGCCGCGGCGGCCTGCTCGGACACGGCGGCCTGCTGGCGCTCACCTCGTACCCGAACCGGACGTCTCCCGTGCTGCGCGGCAAGTGGCTGCTCGACACCATTCTCGGCGCACCGCCGCCGGCGCCTCCGCCCGACGTACCCGATCTGCCGGAGCGGGGCGAGGGCGGCAAGGCTGCGTCGGTGCGCCAGCGTCTGGAGCGGCACCGGAACAATGCGGTGTGCGCCACCTGCCACGCGACCATCGACCCGCTCGGCTTCGCCCTTGAACATTTCGACGCGCTCGGCGCGTGGCGCGCCGTCGACGAATCGGGCACTCCCGTCGACGCGAGCGGCACGATGCCGGGCGGCGCGCGAGTCGACGGACTCGCCGGCCTGCGCGGGCTGCTGCTCGCCGGGCGCGAGCAGTTCGTCGGCACCATTGCCGAAAAGCTCCTGGCCTATGGGCTCGGCCGGGCGCTCGAGTACTACGACCAGCCGACGGTGCGGACGATCGTTCGAAACGCCGCGCCGCACGAGTACAGATGGTCGTCGCTCATTCTCGAGGTCGTGAAGAGCCCGGCGTTTCTGATGCGGAGATCCCGCGCCGCGGACTGAAGGTCGAAGGAGACAGCAGACATGACGATCAGCAGGAAGTCTCTCGCGCGCCGGACGGTGCTGCGCGGCATGGGCGCCATGCTGGGCCTGCCGTTTCTCGACGCGATGGTGCCGGCGTTTTCCGCGATCGCGAAAACCGCCGGCAAGCCCGTGCATCGTTTCCAGGCGGTGTACGCCCCGAACGGGATGGCGATGGAGTACTGGACGCCGGCGAAAGAAGGGAACGACTTCGAGCTGACGCCCATTCTGGCGTCGCTCGCCGCATTTCGGAATCAGATGCTGGTGCTCTCCGGGCTGAGGGCGTCCTGGACCCGCTCGCACGCCGGCGCTTCCGGAGCGTTCCTGACCGGCACCACGCGGGGAGGCCGCAGCGAAACAGAGATCCTCGCGAACACGTCGATGGATCAGCTGCTGGCGAGAGAGTTCGGCAAGGCCACGCAGCTCGCGTCGCTGGAGCTTTCGATGGATGCGACGAGCAACGCGGGTGAATGCACCAGCGGTCTCAGCTGCGCGTACACGCACACGATTTCGTGGCGTACGCCCACCATGCCGCTGCCGATGGAACACAATCCGCGCGCCGTCTTCGAACGTCTGTTCGGCGACAGCGGCGCCCAGCCGGCCGCTCGTTTGGCGCGGCTCGAGGAGCAGAAGAGCATCCTCGATTCGGTCACCGAAACGCTGGCCGATCTCAAGCGCGAGCTCGGCCCACAGGATCGGACGAAAATCGACGACTACACGGAGGCGCTCCGCGACGTCGAACGGCGCATTCAGAAGGCAGAGGAACAGAGCGGCGTCGAGCTGCCGTTCGTGGAGCAGCCGCAGGGCGTGCCCGCGGTCTTCGAAGATCACCTGAAGCTGATGTTCGACCTGCAGCTTCTGGCGCTCCGGTGCGACCTGACCCGCGTGATCACGTTCATGCTCGGCAAGGAGCAGAACGCCCGCGTGTACCACCAGATCGGCGTGCCCGACGCGCACCATCCGCTGTCGCACCACGGCAACGATCCCGACAAGATCGCGCTCATGTCGCGGATCAACGCGTATCACGCGAAGTTGTTCGCCGAGTACCTCACGAGCCTGCGCGAGACCGCCGACGGCGACGGATCGCTGCTCGATCACATGACCATCGTGTACGGGTCGGGGATCTCGAACAGCACGCAGCATTCCGGCGAGAACCTGCCCATTCTGCTCATGGGCGGCGGAGCGGGAAGGCTGAGGGGCGGCCGGCACTTGAAATATCCCGGCGATACCTCGCACGCAAACCTGCTGGTCACGCTGATGGACAAGTTCGACATGCCCGTCGAGCGGCTGGGCGGGAGCACCGGGCGCCTCGAAATCGACGCGCTCCCGGGACTGTAAGCGGTGGCCTCTGCGGCATTAAGAGTCGGCCGGGTGGCTCGCGGCAGGTGCAGCGCCTTCAGGCGCGATAGGCGAAAAAACACGTTGAGAACCGGGTGACACGGGGAATGATACGGCTCTCCATGTATCGACTGGCGATGGTCGCGGCGCTCGCGGCGGTGGGCATTGGTGCCGCCGAACCAGACTTTCGGCTCGTTGAGGCCGCGAAAGCCGGCGAAACGGGCATCGTCCGCGCGCTCGTCGCATCCGGAGCCGACGTCAATCAGTCGCAGGCCGATGGCACGACCGCGCTTCACTGGGCGGCGTACGGCGACGATGTGGAGGTGACAGAGTTCCTGGTTCGCGCCGGCGCACGCGTGAATTCGGCAAACCAGCTCGGCGTCACACCGCTCTGGCTCGCGTCCGAAAACGGCAGCGCACGCATGGTGGAGCGGCTGCTCGCCGCCGGCGCCAACCCGAACGCGGCGCTGCCGTCCGGCGAGACGCCGTTGATGACGGCCGCCCGCTCCGGCAGCGCGGAGGTGGCGCGCCAGTTGATCGCCAGCGGCGCCAGCGTGAACGCGCAGGAACGTGCGCGCGGTCAGACGGCGCTCATGTGGGCGGCGGCGCAGAAGCACGCCGCGGTGGTCGCGGTGCTGCTCGCGCACGGTGCCGACGTTCGCGCGCGCTCGAAGGGGTGGCCGCAGCGCGTCAGCACGACGGTGGAGCAGAAGCATCACCCCACCTACCAGCTCACGATCCAGCAGGGCGGCTACACGCCGCTGCTGTTTGCCGCGCGCGTCGGCGACCTCGCTTCAGCCCGGCTTCTGGTCGACGCCGGCGCCGACGTCAACGACACGGCGCCGTACGGGACCAGCGCCACTGTTGTCGCGGCGCACAGCGGCCACGGAGATGTTGCGGCGCTGCTGCTCGACAAGGGCGCCGATGCCGATGCGGACGGCGCCGGCTACACGGCGCTCCATGCCGCGATCCTGCGCCACGACGAAGCCCTGGTTCGTGCGCTGCTCGTCCACGGCGCGAACCCGAACGTGCCGGTGCGGAGCTCCACGCCGGCGCGCCGTCAGAGCGCCGACTTCCACGTTCCGCCCGCCTTCGTCGGTGCGTCGCCGTTCTGGCTGGCGGCGCGCTACGGCGCCCCGGGCATCATGCGGCTCCTCGCCAGCCACGGCGCCGACGTGCACGCGGCTCACAACCTGTCCTTCTGGGGACAGGGCAGCGGCTACGGCGTTCTTGCGATGAAAGAAGGGGCGGTCAACGCGGTGATGGCCGCCGCCGGCATGGGCGGCCGTGTTGCGAGCGGTGAAGGGCTGGTTCCTGTTCCCGATCCTGCCGACGTCGCCAGAAGGACGCTCGAGGCGGTCGCGGCCGCCATCGAACTCGGAGTCGACGTGAACGCGGCGAATGCGGACGGGAATACCGCGCTTCATACCGCCGCCCTCCGCGGCGACGAGGCCGTTATCAGGCTACTCGTCGAGAAAGGCGCGCGGCTCGAGGCGGTGAACAAGCGGGGACAGACGCCGCTCGCGGCGGCAAGCGCAGCGGCGCGGCCGCCGGGCAGCACGATCGAGCTGCTTCGGGCGCTCGGAGTGAAACAGTAGGTCGAACGGCTGACAGCTCGCAGGTATTCAACACGAACGAAACACGGAGGAGGAGGGCTTTATGCCAATGGTCATGTGGGTAGTCGCTGCGCTGCTCGCCCAGCAGCTCGCATTCCTGCCGTCGCAGGCGCCGGCGCAACAGAGTTCGGGATCGAGGGCCGCTCTGGATTTCGAGTACTTCAAGACTCAGGTCCAGCCGATCTTCCTCACGAAGCGGACCGGGTACACGCGGTGCGTGGTGTGCCACGCCGGCGGCGGCAACGTCGGCTTTCTGCAGCCGCTCTCGCCCGGGGCGACGAGCTGGAACGAGGAGCAGTCGCGGCAGAATTTCGACCGCGTGTCGAAGATGGTCACGCCGGGTGAGCCGATGAAGAGCCTGCTCCTGCGGCATCCGCTCGAACCCGCCGCCGGAGGCGATGAGTTTCACAACGGAGGCCGGCAGTTCACGTCTCAGGACGACCCGCAGTTCAAGACCCTCGCCGCGTGGGTACGCGGGCAGACGGCGGGTGGGTCGGCAAGGTAACTGATATCAGAAGCTCGAAAAGGAGATGGCAATCATGCAAAGACTCACGCAGCGGTTCCGGAGCTCTCTACCGGCACTGGCGATTCTGGCCCTGACGCTGCCGCTCGCGGCCAACGGCCCGGTCCGGATCATCCAGACCAACAGCGCCGGCGACAACGTTCACATCATCGATGCCGCGACCAACAAGGTCGTCGGAGAGATCACCGGGATCGAGCGGGCGCACGGCGCGGTGGCGGCGCCCGACGGCAGCCGCATGTACATCAGCAACGAGGCCGACACGACAATCGACGTGGTGGACGGCAAGACGCTGAAAGTAACGAAGAAGATCCCGCTGAGCGGCCATCCGAACAACCTGGCGATTACGCCTGACGGCCGGAAGGTCTATGTGGCCATCGCCCAGGCCCCCGGGGCGCTGGACATGATCGACACGGCGTCGCAGACCCGCACGAAGACAATCTCGGTGCACGGCGGCGTCCACAACGTCTACGTCACGCCGGACGGCAAATACGCCGTGGCCGGGATGATCGGCGCGCGGAACATGACCGTCGTCGACACGAAAACCGACATGCCCGTGTGGACGCACTACTTCGACCTCGGCGTCCGTCCGATGACCTTCGACGCGAACCCCGACGGGACGACGAGAAACGCGTACGCTCAGCTGTCCGAGTTCAACGGATTCGCTGTCGTGGACTTCAAGACCCGCAAGGAAATCGCCCGGATCAAATATCCCGAGGTGCCGGTGGACAAGCGAGTTCCCGGCCATGGCGGCAACACGTCGCACGGCATCGGCGTCACGCCGGACAATCGATACCTCGTCGCGAACAGCAGCATCAACAGCAGCGTATACGTGTACTCGATTCCCGATCTGAAGCTGATCGGCGGGGCAACTGTCGGGCACTCCCCGAACTGGGTCGCCATCACGCCGGACGGCAAGTTCGCCTACATCTCGCTCGCCGGCTCGAACAGCGTCGCCGTGCTGGACATCAAGGCCGTCAAGGTGACGACCGAAATCAAGACCGGCGGCCAGGTGCCGAAGCGCAACGCCACGATGGTCCTGGCGCAGTAAATCCGAAGCCGCGCGCGCCGCCGGTGCAAGCCGGGGCGCGTGCGCGTGTCTCAGTGTCGCCGGCGACTACGTCGTGCCGGAGGTCTGTCTGTAGCGAGCCCACCCAGGCTGGAGGAGGAACGGAAATGGCGAAACGTCGACGGCACGTGTCCCGGTGTTTCTTTGTGTCGTGCGTGATCGTCCTGACTCTGGCTCCGCTCGCCGGGCTCGCAAGGGCCGGCCAGCAGGGCGCCAGTGCCAGCATCTATGGGCTCGTCACCGACGAAAGCGGCGGCGTCCTGCCAGGCGTCGCCGTGACGGTCACCAGCCCCGCGCTGCAGGTCGCGTCGGTGTCTGCCGTCACCGACGGCACCGGCGAGTACCGCCTGACGCCGCTGCCGATCGGCATCTATCGGGTCGAGTACATGCTCCAGGGATTCCAGACGGTCCGGCGGGAAGACATTCGCCTGACGGTCGGATTTTCTTCGCGGCTGGACGTCAAGCTCGGCGTCGGCAATCTCGCGGAGACGATCACCGTGACGGGCGCCGCGCCGGTGGTGGACGTGACTCAGACATCGTCGAGCACGGTGTTGACCCTGGAGACGCTCGAGCTGACGCCCACGAGCCGCCAGGGTCTGAACACGCTGTTCGCGCAGGCGCCGGGAGTCCGCGCGATGATCGACGTCGGCGGGAGCAGCATCAACCAGGAGCCGGTGGTGAGCGCATTCGGGCAGGCGGGCGGCCCGACGCAGGCGGCGCTCGAAGGCGTGATCACCCGATTCGCCGCCTACTGGAACTATCTCACCGTCGAGGAAGCGCAGATCACCACGGTGGGCAATACCGCCGAAATGGAGACGCGCGGGGTGCAGGTCAACGCAATCGTGAAGTCCGGCGGAAACCAGTTTCGCGGCGAGGCGGGACTCACACTGGGTGGACGGATAGAGAACGACAACATTACCGACGCGCTCGCAGCGCAGGGCATCGCCGGCAACGACGTCCAGTACCGCGACGATTACCACGCTGATGTCGGCGGCCGGATCGTCCGCGACAAGCTGTGGTTCTACACCGCGTGGCGCAATCAGAAAGAGGCGCAGGAAGTGCTGGACGCCGTCAAGCCCGATGGCTCTCCCGCCCAGAGCTTCCAGACCGCGAAGTTCTTCACCCAGAAGCTCACCTATCAGATGAACCGCGCGAACCGCTTCGTCGGTTTCTACGGCTGGTCCTACAAGCACAACATCGGCGGCACCAGCCGGTTCGTGCCCTGGGAGTCGCGGACCATTCAGCAGAACAACCAGGATCTCGGCAAGGGCGAGTGGCAGTCGATCCGCGGCAACTGGCTCGTGCTGTCGGCGCAGTACGGTTACTGGGGGCACGTTCCCTCGCGCCTGAAAAATCTCAACAGCGCTCCCGGCCTGGTGCGGACCCAGGACATTGCGACACAATTCATCACGGGTCCGACCACGCGCGCCGGCCTAGTCAACTTCCAGAGTCTGTGGGACGCGAGGTTGAAGGTGACCGTGTTCCGCCCCGACATGTTCCTGGGCGATCACGAGTTCAAGACCGGCCTGAGCAACTCGTTCACCGACTTCGGCCGCAGGTATCCGATTTCGGAGGACTTGCCGCTGCCCAACTACCGGCTGCGCTTCCAGAACAACGCGCCGATCGAGCTGGAGGTGCCGAACTACCCGAACAACCCCAAGGTCGTCACGCAGTACACCGGCTTCTTCCTGCAGGACAAATGGACGGTGGGACGCCGGCTCACGATGAACCTGGGTGTCAGACACGGCCGCGACGACGGGTATGCGCCGGCCGCGTGCCGGGACGCCGCGCTCGAACCGGCGCACGCCGCCTTTCCGGCCGCCTGCACTCCGGAGGTGGCGTTTCCAGCCTGGAAGACGTGGGACCCGCGGCTTCACGCCGCGTTCGACTTGACCGGAGACGGCAAGACGGTCCTCAAGGGCGGCTGGGCGGCGTTCAGCCATCAGAACTTCGTCGACGAGCTCGTCAACCTCGACGCGAATGCCCCGGGGACGGCGCGGTACCGATGGCGCGACTTGAACGGCAACCGCCTGTACGACACGGGAGAAGTGAACCTCGATCCGAACGGTCCCGATTTCATCACCCAGTCGATCATCGTCGGCCAGGCCAATCCCGATCTGATCGTGCCGACGTCGACCGAGCTGATGGCGTCGGTCGAGCGCGAGCTGGTGGCGAACCTGGCCGTACGCGTCCTCGGCCTGTACTCGAAGAACTCGGACAACTATCGCGTCGCCAACGTGTTTCGGCCCTACGAGTCGTACAACATCCCGATTTCGAGGCCCGATCCCGGCGCCGACGGCGCGATTGGAACCGCGGACGATCCAGGAGTGAACTTCACATACTACGAGTTCGCCCCCGCGCTCGCCGGACAGCGCTTCGAGCGCCCGATGTACATCAACGATCCGACGAGCGACCAGTCCTTCAAGAGCATCGAGGTCGGCGTCAACCGGCGGTACGCGGGCGGCTGGCAGGTGTCGGCCTCCTACGAGGCGACGAAGAAGAACGTCCCGTTCTTCGAGGGCCTCGTGATCACGGAAACGAGCACGCTCGGGCTCACCACGGGCGCGCCGTACAACCCGAACGAGGAGATCAACAAGACCGACACGACGTGGGAGTGGAACAGCAAGGTGTCGGGCTCCTACCAGTTCCCGTACGGGATCCGGGTGGGCGCCAACTTTCAGCACCGCAGCGGCCGCCCATTCGCGCGGACGGCCCTGTTCTCCGGCGGTCGCACGATTCCGTCGCTGGTCGTGAACGTGGAACCGTACGGGGCCAGGCGGATGCCGAACATCAACCTGCTGGACGTTCGCGCCGAGAAGACGCTCTCGTTACCCACCGGGCAGCGCGTGAGCGCGCGGCTGAACATCTACAACATCATGAACGCCAGCACGGTGACGAACCTGAACACGCGTTCCGGGTCGACGTTCCTGCGCCCGAGCTCCATTCTGCCGGCGAGGACCGTCGAGTTGAGCGCGTCGTTCATCTTTTAGTGCCGCTTTCGGATGTAGCTGCGCTGAGCTAACACAAAGGACACAAAGGACACGAAGGGTGTCCTTTGTGTCGAGTATCGAGGATCACTAATGAAGCCGGCTGTCGTCTTTATCAGGACAACCGTCATGATCGCCGCCGCGGGCAGCGCTGCCGCTTTGCAGCAGCCTGCGGCGCGATCGCCGAAGGAAGGCGTCTACACGGCCGTCCAGGCGGATCAGGGGAAGGCGACGTACGACGCGAAGTGCGCGTCGTGCCATGGATCGATGGCGTCGTTCACGCCGGACATGGCGCCGCTGCTGAACGACCACATGTTCCAGGCCGGCTGGAAGAATCGATCCCTCGGCGAGCTGTTCGAGAGGATACGCGAGACGATGCCGCAGAACGAGCCGGGCACGCTCTCGCCGAAAGATACCGCGAACATCATCGCCTACGTCCTGAGCGCGAACAAGCTGCCGCCAGGCAGCGTCGAGCTTCCCGAGGAAGTGGACGGCCTCAAAGCGATCGTGCTGGAAACCGACCCGTGGTAACACGTACGTGGGGTCCGCCTTCCGCCTTCGCGCGCGGCGAGACGCCATCACGCTTCGGCGAACCGCCGTAGCCTTAGCGAAGGCGGTCAGGCGGACCTCCCGTAAACCCCGCGACACTCGGCGCCCCGATTTCGCCCGTCATGAGCCGCATCGGCCCGAACGTCGGCTGCCCGAGCCGGCCGGCATCCACTCCGATGGTTCCGTCCAACTGATAAGAAATTGATTGCCCGGCGACGGCACGGCGAATCACGCCGGCGAGGCCCGGCAGATCGCCGAAGTCGATCGTGAGATCCAGCGGAATCACCGACTCCTGAAGCGCTCCGAGGGGCAGTCCGAGTGGAAACTCACCCGTGGCCGCGCGCTGATCGTCCAGCAGCAGCGTCGTCCGGAGTGTCGAGAGCGTGAAGCCGAACGCGTTCGGGTTGCGTACGTTGGTCCACACGCGAACCGCCGCGCCGCCGATCGGCTGCGCCAGCGACGGCCCCGCAAGCCGTATCTCCGCCGGACGATCTTCCGCCTGTTCGAATTGGGGCGGCTGGACGAGGCTGCCGAGGTTTCCCAGCGTGGCGCAACCTGCGAGCGCTGCCGTAGAGGCCACGACTGTTAGAAGAGATCGCACGCGTCCCTCCACTTCGACGAGTTCGTAGGTGGGCCGATGCAAGACCTGCGCTAAGTATTTGCCGCGACGCCTGGAGTGCTGCGGCGGGCGGCGACCCGAGCGCAGAACGTGTTACGATCCCCCCGCCTCATGCGCACGTTGCGCTCCTCTGGTTTCACCTGAACCGCGTCTCCCCCGGCGCGTCGCGCCGAGTAGTCCACGACGCCGCGGGCCCGCCCGCGGCGCGCTCCCGTTTCCTTCAGACCGGATTACGCATGAACGGAACCGCCTGGACGCTCCGCGTCACGGGGTCGGGTCGCGAGGCGCTGCGCGTCTCGACACGCCGGCACCAGTTCACCGCCGGCCGGCCGCTCGAGTTCGACGCGGAGTCGGAGGCGGTGAGCGCGTTCGAATATGCGCTCGGCGCTGTCGGCGCCGAGATCGTCGGCGGTCTGCAGGCGTTCTCCAGGAGGCGCCGCATCGTCGTCGACGAGGTGGAGGCGCTGGTGACCGGGGAGATCGACCATGCGCTCGCGTACCTCGAAGTCGTCGGCGAGCCCGGCCCGCCGCGGATCGGGCGCATTTTCGTGAAGCTCTACGTCTCGTCGCCTGAAGACCCGCAGAAAGTACGTCGCGTCTTCGACGATGTCGTCGCGCGGCTGCCGCTCGTAAGCACGCTGCGCGAAACCGTGGCGGTTGAGATCGATCTTTCGCTGACCCCGTGAGGAGGAGCCGCAGATGTATCGTTTGAATGACGCGCAAGAACAGATCGTTGCCCGCGTGGCCGCGCTCGCCGACGCCCACGCGGCGCCACACGCGGCGGCGGTGGATCGCGACGGCCGGTTTCCGTCCGAGTCGATGAAGGCGCTGGCCGAGGGAGGCTTCCTCGGCTTGACCATTAGTTCGGCGTTCGGCGGAATGGAACAGGGCATGCGCACGGCCGCGGCCGTGGTCGAGACGCTCGGCGAGCGCTGCGCGTCTACGGCGATGGTCTACCTGATGCACCTGTGCGGCGTCGCCTGCTACGCCGCGGCACCGGACAAGACCGCCCGGTACCTGCGCGAGGCCGCGGCGGGCCGGCATTTGAGCACGCTCGCGTTCAGCGAGCAGGGATCGCGGGGCCACTTCTGGGCGCCGGTGAGCCGCCTCGCCGGCAGAAACGGAAACCTCAACATCACCGCGCAGAAATCGTTCGTCACTTCCGCCGGCCACGCCGACGGCTACGTGGTCTCGACGCTCGACGCTGACGCCACGGCACCCATCGAAAGCACGCTTTACGTTGTGCTCGCCACCGATCCTGGCATCGCGGTATCCGGACCGTGGGATGGCCTCGGCCTGCGCGGGAACTCGAGCGCGCCGGTGTCCCTCACCGGAGTTCCGGTAACCGACGCGCGCGCGCTCACGGCGCCCGCGAAAGGTCTGGACATGATGCTCGGCGTGGTTCTGCCGCTGTTCCAGGTCGGCTCGGCGGCGATCGCCGTCGGCATCGCGGAAGCGACGGTGAAGATAACCACCGGCCACCTCACGGGCGCTCGTCACCAGCACCTCGGAACGTCGCTCGCCGACGTTCCCGTCCTCCGCGCGCGTCTCGCGCAGATGCGCATCGAAACCGATCGGGCCCGCGCGCATCTCGCCAGCGTGCTCGATGCCCTCGAGGCGCCCGGGCCCGCCACGCAGCTCCTGGTGCTCGAGGCGAAGGCGGTGGCGACGGAAGCGGCGGTGGTCGTCACCGATCTCGCCCTGCGGGCGTGCGGCGGCGCGGCGTTCCGCGCGTCGCTCGGTCTCGAACGGCTGTTTCGCGACGCGCGTGCGCCCATCGTGATGTCGCCGAGCACCGATCAGGCGCACGAGTTCATCGGCCGCGCGCTGTGCGGCATGGAGGTGTTCTGATGGCGCGCCCGCTGATGGTCGGAACCGTCATGTACGATCCAAAGGTTTCGGTCATCTGGGAGATCATCGGCGGCTTCTTCGAGGCACAGGGGTGCCCGATCGACGTCACCTTCTACAGCACGTACGAACAGCAGGTGACGGATCTCGTCGAGCGCCAATTAGACATCGCCTGGAACTCGCCGCTGGCGTGGCTCGACAGCCAGCGCCGGTCGGGGGGCACCTGCCGTGCGCTCGCCATGCGCGACACCGATCGCGACCGGGTTTCGCACATCGTTGCCCGCGCGGACGGAGCGGTTCGGGAAATCGGGGATCTCGGTGGAAAGACTCTGGCTACCGGCGCGTCCGATTCCCCGCAGGCAACGCTCATTCCGCTCGGCGCGCTGCGGCAGGCGCTCCTCGAGCCCGGGCGCGACGTGACGATCCGGCGCTTCGACGTGCTCGTCGGCAAACATGGCGACCACATCGGCGGCGAGCTCGACGCGTTCTGGTCGGTACAGGAGCGCCAGGCGGACGCCTGCGCGATGCTCGATCTGAACTGGGAGGCGTGGACGCGTGATGGCACGATCGACCCCGGCGCGTACCGAATCATCGGCACGACCCCTCGCTTCGATCATTGCGTCTTCACGAGCCGCGGCGATCTCGATCCGGCCGGGGCCGATCGCTGGCTCGGCGCCCTGTTCTCGATGCGATACGACGATCCGAGTCACCGTACGATGATGGATCTCGAAGGCCTGAAGGCCTGGCTGCCGGGACGCACGAGCGGCTTCGCCGCGCTCACGGCGGCCGTCGAGGCGGAACGGTTCTTCGAGCACCGGCAGCCGGCGACATGACAGATCTTCCGCCCTTTCCGGTGACGACCGTCGGGAGCTGGCCGCGGCCGCGGTCCGTACTCGAAGCACAGCGCGAGCTGCGGCACGGCCGCGTCACGATCGCGCAGTTCGAGCGCGTGGCCGACACGGCCGTTCGCGACGTCTTGCGTCTGCAGGAAGAGGCGGGCTGCGATCTCGTCACCGACGGCGAGCTGCGCCGCGACAACTTCTATTCGTTCGTGGCGCGCAAGCTCACCGGCGTGAAGCTGATGACGCTCGCGGAGATGCTCGATGTCGTCGAGGACAAGGCCGGCTTCGAGCGCCTGCTGCAGACGCTCGACGTCCCGGCTTATGCGATCAGCAACCCCACCTGCGTGGGACGCCTGGACCGCCGCGAGCCGCTGGCGCTCGATGATTTCCTGTTCGTCCGCGCGCACACCGGCCGGCCCATCAAGGTCACGCTTCCTGGTCCGTACCTCCTCACGCGCGCGATGTTCGTCGCCGGCGTCACCCCAGAGGTTTACGCGACAAAGGAAGATTTAGCCGAAGACGTCGTGCGGCTGCTGCGGGAGGAGGTGCTGGCGCTGGCGGCCGCCGGCGCCGATTTCGTGCAGCTCGACGAGCCGGTCCTCAGCGAGCTGGCGTTTGCGCCGGCCAGCACGCGCACCTTCATGTGTGCCGCGCTCGCGGCGCGCCGGGATCCGGCAGAGGAGCTGGAGCTTGCCGTTTCGCTGATCAATCGTGTCGTCGACGGCGTGGATGGTACGAGGACTGGCGTGCACGTGTGCCGCGGCAACTGGAGCCGCGACGAATCGACGCTGCTGCGCGGCGCCTACCATCCGCTCGCGCCCTACTTCGAGCGGCTCGAGGTCGCGCAGCTCGTGCTGGAGTACGCCACCGAACGGGCAGGCGATCTGATCGCCTTTCGCGACAAGGAGCTGGGGCTCGGCGTGGTGAACCCCCGGACCGACAGGGTCGAAACGAGCGCCGAGATCCGACGAACGATCGAGGATGCGATGAAGCTGTATCCTGCCGACAAACTGTTCCTGAACCCCGACTGCGGGTTCGGGACGTTCTCGATGAGGCCGGTGAACAGCGACGGCGTGGCGTTGGCCAAACTGCGCGCGATGGCCGACGCAGCGCGCAGCCTTCGTTGACGTAGCGCACGACTTGAGTCGTGCGTATCGGGAAGCGCGCACGACTTTAGTCGTGCGTATCGAGGAAGCGTGCTAGGATGCGCCGACTCATCTTCGATCGTGCAACGCAGGAGGCGCGTCGTGCAGATCTTCACCTCACGTCAGCGGGCCGCGGCGGCGATCACCGCCCTGGCAGCCGTGTCGGCACTCGCGGAAGCGCCTGCAGGCCAGCGATCTCCGGGGAGCCAGACGCCGGGGACGTCAACCGCGGCGACCGTCAACTGGGCGCTGCACAATCTCGATCTGGCCGGCACGCGATATTCGGCGATGGACCAGATCAACCCCTCGAACGTCAAGTCGCTCGTGCCGCGCTGGCTGTTCCAATACGGCATCATCGACGGCGTCAGCAACCAGACGACCCCCATCGTCGTGGACGGCGTCATGTATGTCACCGATCCGCGCGGGAGCGTCTACGCGGTCAATGCGGCCGACGGTCACCTGTTGTGGTCCTACGACGTCACCGAGCTGATTGGAGGCGGACGCCGCGAGGGCTACGTCTTCCGGAACCGCGGCGCCGTGTACGCCGACGGCGTCGTGTACTCGGCGGCGGGATCGTTCCTGTTCGCGCTGGACGCGAAGACCGGCAAGCCGATTCCCACTTTCGGCAACAACGGCCAGGCGAGCGTGATCCTCGATGTCATTCAGCAGCGCTACCCCGAAGTGAAGGCCGCCATCAGCCTCGGCTACTGGTTTACCACCGCGCCGCAGATCCACAACGGTGTCATCTACATCGGCAGCACGCGGAGCGAAAGCCACATTCCGGGCGGACATGTGCTCGCCGTCGACGCGAAGACGGGCAAGGTTCTCTGGCACTTCAATACCATCCCGCAGGACGAGAAGGATCAGGGCTGGGAAATCGCTGGGCCCACGTGGGTCGGCGGCGAGCGCAACGGCGGCGGCATCTGGGAGACCCTGTCGATCGATCCCGAACTGGGCCTGCTCTACGTCGCGGTCGGCAACCCGTTTGGCGACAGCACGAAACGCGCCGGCATCAACCTGTTCACCGACTCGCTGCTCGCGCTGACGCTCGACACCGGCCGGCTGAAGTGGTACTTCCAGCAGACTCACCACGACGTGTGGGATTTCGATTCTGGCAACCAGCCGATCCTCTTCGACATGCAGGTGCGCGGGCAGCGGGTGAAGGCGCTCGCTGAAGCGAGCAAGAACGGCTTTCTCTACATCTTGAACCGCGAGACCGGAC
>WUUC01122207.1_pt1 | contig 20810 bp, 18 predicted proteins | sample 6278441 | NCBI WGS metagenome assembly WUUC01 (sample SAMN13675441, study PRJNA597444) | soil metagenome | isolation source: soil | place: USA: Washington | collected 2017-10
CTCGCAATCGGTCACTACCCCGGCACCAATATCCCGGTGCGAAAAGTGCCGAACAACGCGCCTATCACGTACGTTGGTTACGCCGGTGGGCGGAACGACGCTCATAATATGGTAGGCGGGCACCCTACCGTCTCGACAAGATGTCAGCATAGCGGCGAGCTTCCCGAAGCCCAATGCTCGGGCCAAAGTGCAGTGTTTGCTGGGAAGTGTGGAACTGGCTAAAGAAGCGGGATGCACCTCCCGAGTTGGTCGGTTGCGGCACCGAATAGGCATCCCGATACTTCCCAAAAGCGTTCTGCGTATGGCGCCCGTCTCGATGGGTCTGTTTGGACGTAACAACCCCGTTACTGATGAGAACGCCACTCTGCCCATCCAGCACCTTGACCGGGCACTCGTCCACGCACCCGCGCTCATCACAGCCGGCGTGCTGCAGCGTGAGGTTGGCGGGCCACCTTCCGCCGCTTGGCAGCTCCCATGCTTGCCCCGTTAATGTCGAATCGCCGATGCCCGCAATGCCGCAGAATTTACCAGTCTTGAAGCCTTGACCAGTCGCGGTGACTTTGTCCGCAGTGTTCACGCGACACGCCTCAATGTTCATCGCCCCGGTTCCCGTCTTGAGCACCTGCTTCGCTACCGTCGATTCCTCGATCGGCTTACGAAACATCAAAATCGGCGTCCACGTAGGTCCAGGCAGCTGATGAGCGATCGTATCCCGGCACTCAAATCCCGCAGATCGAATGCCCGCGGCCACAAGATCGAATGTCTGAGCGCCCCCGAAACACAAGAGGTGCGAGCCAGGTTTGAGTACTCGTGAAACGTCGCGCCAGATCTCAACCGCTGGACTCCGCAGGTACTCCACGATCTGTTCCGCGCTCAGGGTCGAGCCCACGATGGGTGGGCGAGTCACGATCGCGGCGCTGCAGCTAAGGTCCGGCAGAGGGAGCACTTGCGCCACTACACCCCCAGGCAAATCAGGTGTGCATTCACCTTGCAAGCATCTCATCTGCGACCGCGATCAAGCCCCACACGTGACGCCAGCATCGATCGCAGTTCGCACCCCCGCTTGAGTGGGCTTCCCCCGGACAAGGCAGGACCGTGTAGCCGATCCGCACGTCCAGCGCTTCACCATTGACGATCTCTCGCCGGAAGCCCTCGGGCGGGTCACAGAGCCCGTGGGGGTCGTGGTAGCTGTCCACGGCGCGACGGAGGTCCCTCAGCATCCCGTACCCTAGCTCGGATGGCCTACGGTTCAAGCCTGCACGCATCACCAGATAAGGACGGCAGCGGCGGTAGGGATATCGTGATCAAGTGATGAAGAGCCCAAGGATCATACCGAGCAGGACACCCAGCGCCAGCGCGCCGAGAAACGCGATCTCGCTCAGAGGCATCACCCAGCGCGATAGCTTACGCCGCGGAGCACTGATCTCGATTGGCGAGACGTCCTGATCCGGCCATCGCTGCTTGGTGCCCACGCCATAGCGCGGGTATCAAAGCTTCACGAATCCACGGGGTTCGGGCACCTTGCACAGTTAGCCGCAAGGATATACAATAGCCGTCACGTGTATCCTCGCAGAAGGACGGCAGCAGAAATGCAAGTAGCAAAATGGGGCAACAGTCTCGCGGTTCGACTCCCAGCCGCGGTGGTCGAGGCGCTCGGGCTCAAGGATGGGGACGACATCGAAATTCGTGTGCTCGACACACACGAGTTCGCGATCGCACGTAAACCAGAACGTGCCGAGCTACTGACACGGCTCAGGGCTTTCCGTGGCCGCTTGCCCGCTGACTTCAAATTTGACCGAGACACGGCCAATGAGCGGTAAGTTTATCGACTCCAACGTGCTTCTCTATCTCACCTCCAGCGACTCAGAGAAAGCAGCGCGAGCCGAAGAGATAGTTTTGGCGGGCGGGATCATCAGCGTTCAAGTCTTGAGCGAGGTCACGAACGTCTGCAGACGCAAGATGAAGCTCTCCTGGGAAGAGACCTCCGAATTTCTCCGACAGCTGCAGCAGCTTCTGCCCACCATTCAACCCCTGCAGCTCTCGACCCATGAGCTGAGAGTTGCGATCTGTGAGCGATATCAACTCTCAGTCTACGATGGCTTGATCGCTGCGGCGGCTTTGGAAGCTGGATGCAACATCCTGTGGTCCGAGGATATGCATGATGGGCTCTTGATCGATGAAAAGCTCCGCATCGTAAACCCCTTCGGACCGCAATTCACGCGCTAGCCTCGCGATCCGAATGGCACCCCCTACCAACATGATGTGGACACTTTGTGCCCTACGACCCACGTATTGCAGTACGGGTTGGGCTTGTTTGCACGCTTCTCAAACTCTTTTTGGCGCCACTCGCAGTATCGAGGAGCGCGCCCAGACGCTATGCAGCGCTGGTAAACGTCAGGTCCGGTCGTCAGACAGCCGCTCAGAATCAGACTCAGAAGTATCATCACTAGGCGCCTGGTCACCATGTCTAGCCCATCCCTCGTGAGCCTCCCTCGCAAACAGCTCGATGCGCGGTCGGTCTCCTAAGAGCGAGACAATCAAATCTCTAAAGACGGGCGGCTTGCGAGAGTGCTTCTGCTGCTTGGGCTCAAGCACATACCCAACGGGCCAAGCGTCAATGCTGTCCGGGTCTGGCTCGAACACATGTTGAACTTGGCTCTCACTGAGCAGCGGGAACACACGCTCGTTCGGGTGTGTGCTGAATACCAAGAGCAGTTCATCCAGAGGTTTCACAAATCGAGGTCGTGGCCCGCTTGCTTTAATCGGCGTACCGTCCTTCGTGGTCTTGATCCAAATGTAAGCGATCCCTTGGTAGTGCAGTCCGTGCCTGATCCGCCATTGCTCAGCACATCGCATCGCTAGATCGAGCTTCGGCCCTGTGACCCAGCAGAAGACCGCGCACCGCTTGGCCATGAACTGAGACCAATCGAAAGCAGAGATGTCCTGCTCGGTCATTTGGTCATAGGGGAGCTTCGCCGTTCCGAATGAGGAATAGGGCCAAGGGAAATCCGCGTACCCGATTTCATACGGACCCATCAGTACCTCGACGACGGGTTGAGGGCGATCCACAGAGCATTTGTGAGCTTGTCGGCAAGCTTTTCACGCATCTCGTCAGCGAAGAAACGATCGGCGACCGCCTGCAACAACTTCTGCACCTCCGCTTTGAACTCGGCAGACTCGGACAACTCCCGGTGAATCAGATTGCTCGCTACCGAGAGCACCGCACTACCAAACATCCGCTGCATCTCAGACTCGTGTTGCCCCATTCGTGGATTCGGCTGAATCATCGATTGTATGGCATCCGTGATCAGTTGTTCGCGCTTCTCCGGCGACAACGATTCCAAGATGGAAGGTTTGGGCATTGCCTCAGCGAGTCGTAGCTGCGCGACCCGATGGTGCTCAGGGTCCAGCTCTATCCCCAGGAAGCCAAAACCCTCTTTGAGGGCAGCGACACCAGTGGTGCCTGAGCCTGCAAACGGATCTAAGACGGTGCCGTTGGGCGGCGTTACCAGCCTCACGAAATACCGCATGAGCTTGATAGATTTTGCCGTGGGGTGCTGGTTGGTAGTACCGTCAGAGAGCTTGCGCTCTGCAGGTGGCACCTTCGCCGTGTAGAAGAACCGTGAGGCGCCGCCACTGTCTGAAGGGCGATCACACCCTGCAGCTGAGAGCCTTCCTAGCTTTTGGAAGCCTGCCTGGTACACAGACGCGGTCGGCGCGCGAACGTACTCACGCAATGCGCCACTCGTGAGAACCCCACTCTGCTCATCCAGGGCCGCGACCGCGCAACCCTCACTGCATTGCCCTTCTAGACATTCGGCCGCGTGGGATAGGACTGCGTTCGCAGGCCAGCGTCCTTTGATGCTCGCAGCGATGCATTCCTCAGCGCCATAGCGAACGCCCAGATCCCCCTTGTATCCGTGCATCACTCGGCCTTCGTTACCGAAGCTGCGTCGCTTCTTTTCATAAGCAGGGCGATCCTGCATCTCCACCCGGCAAGCATCGACGTTGATCGCCCCGGTCCCCGTCGCCAGCACTTGCTTGACCACAGTCTTCTCAAGCAAAGGTTTCCTGACCAACCACCAGACCTCATGCGCGGGCTTCAGCGTGGTGTTCCAACCCTCCCACTGCTTAGCCTCGTCCGTAGCGGGCGCCGTTTCTTGCATCCCCATGGTACCGATGTTCTGCTGTGTCCAATCATCCTGAGCATAGGTGGAAGCACTGTTGCCCCCGCCATGTCGTCGCGACGGCCCGACTACCTCACGGGTGGCTCCGGCTGCTTTATCGATCGCTTTTGAGAGGTTCTGACCTTTCGGCATCCCACTACCGAACAGGTGAACGAGCGAATCGCGAACTTCAAACCCCGCATCGATCAACGCCATACCAGTGAACATTGATGTTCTCGGTAGAGCCCACACAAGTCCATGCGCGCCTGGCTTCAAGACTCGCAACGCCTCTTTGAAAATCACAGACAGGTCGTCTTGGAAGTGATGCAACGACTCGTAGGAGTCCCAAGCCTTACCCATGAACGCGATTCCCGCGGGAGGGTCTGTCACGAGAGAATCGAGCGAATCCGGCTCAAGGGTTTTGAGGTGCTCTCTGCAATCACCGAGATGGATGGAGTACCCCATCAAAGATCCTCCATGTCGTCGAAGATGGAGGGTTTGGGCTTGTTCGCTTCAACACGCATCTCAGCGATCCGATGGAACTCGGGGTCGCGCTCAATGCCGATGAAATTGAACCCCTCTTTCATAGCAGCGATCAATGTGGAGCCACTACCCGCATATGGATCTAAGACGGTGCCGCCTTTCGGGGTTACCAATCTAACCAACCATCTCATCAATGACAGATTTTTGACGGTCGGATGATTGTTGGTCCCCTTGGGTAGTCCAGCATCGCGCTCGCTCTTGCTGACCTTGGTCGCGTACATGAACGGCGCCTCGAGCTGCTCAAACTGAGGGAAGAAGCGAGCAGCGGTGCCAGGAGATTCATCTACGAAGTCAGACCCCGTCTGCCCTCCTTGCCACGGGCCTCCCTCATAAGTCTGCTGATGCGGCTGCGCACTCTGCGTGCGTTTAGCGCCCCGGCGATCAGGCTGGGTAACGCCACTCTGCTCTCCCAGCTCTTTGACCGGACAACCCCCAACGCACTCGAACTCAAACTGCGGGAAGAACCTCGACGCCCCACCCTCACTGGGCGGCACGTAATCTTGGTTGCCCTTGGCTTTGTTGTGAAAGCCGATTCCAGCCCGATTAAGAACCCCGCCCGAAGTCTTCAGAACGCCGCTCTGATCGTCTAACGCTTTGACGGGGCACCCTGACACCATGAAAGTCCTTATAGATACACATCCAGGGAGAAACCTGGATGCTAAGAGCAAGGATTCGCGAAAGAAAAGGCGCAATTCAGTATCATTGCAAGCATTGCAATGAACAAAAGACGACACCTGTCTCACACCCCCGAATATACTGCTCTGCAAAGTGTTATTGGGAAGCCCTTCGTTCAACCGCTCGTTTAGACAACCCCCCACTTCGCTGTCCTGTGTGTGAGAAGGAATTTCGCCCACGGAAAAAAAAGAGTCTAAACTTTTGCTCGAAGCAATGTTTTCACACTTACTACTCTCGAGAGAGACACCATCATTGGTCCGGAGGTCGCCGTGGCGATGTCTCTGGTTATGTCGAAGTAAACGTACCCGGCCGAGGGAGAGTTCGCGAGCACCGCCTAGTTGCTGAAGAGATGCTCGGGCGGTCTCTTGCAACAAAAGAACTTGTTCACCATAGAAACGGGAACAAGCAGGACAACCGCCCTTCGAACCTTGTAGTGATGACACTGGAAGAGCACACTCGGGCGCATTCAATTGCGTGTTTCCAGTGTCCCAGGTGTGGGTATCAGCAAGAACAGACCGTAGATGATCAAGACCACTCAGGACTTCATCAAAACCCGCATGGGTGATATCTACGCACCACCCTTCTATACTCGCCATCTCGATGGTATGCGGTTCAACGCACTTGTAGACAGCGATCTCTTCTTTGCCCTCTGCGTCGCCTTGCTGCTCCGACTCGTACGCGTGCCCCGCGCCGTTGCCGAAGGGCTTTGCACCATCAACGAAGCGGTTTATGACGCGAGCGTCGACTTTCTTGGAGCCAACGCGACGGCAACCCTCGCTGTGAACGAACACCAGATTCGAAGGCCACCTACCCTCGGGGGAGTAGCGTGGATTCAATCCTTGAGCCGCCCGCTCTTCCTGCACTGAGTTCAGCTTCAGATGGTTAGGGCGAACCTCGCCCGTCCCGTAAACTGTGCAACCGCTTCGAATTCGGCTTGGTCCTGCCGTTGAATGATCTTCGATGCCCTGAAGTCCAACGCGACACCCGTCGATGTTGATCGCGCCCGTGCCGGTCTTGAGTACTTGCTTCGCGACTGTCTTCTCGGCGATGGGCTTGCGAAATATCAGCGCCGGCTCCCAACTAGGTTTGAGCGCGGTTCCAAGCCCGGAATACTCAGCGGCAATGTCAGGCGCGACCCCATCCTTTGCCATATTCTTCAAAATATTCGCGGACTTAGGAAACCCTTGCCCTTGTACCCATTGCACCGCTGACGGACCATAGTTCGATGCGATGGTGTCGCGATTCTCAAAGCCGGCCGCTCGGAGCCCGAGCGAGATCAGGTCCCACGTTCGTGTTCCCCCAAAGGAGACCAGGTGGCCGCCTGGTTTCAGAACTCGATAACACTCACGCCAGACAGCGACCGAAGGCACTGACCATTTGTGGCCCATAAAATCATGGCCGTGATCAAGATCCGCGCCCTGTAGGTACGCGATGATCTCGTCTGCGGTCGGCTCCCTTGTCCCCAAGCCATATGGGGGGTCGCACACGACCGCGCTTATAGACGCATCAGGCAACGTCTTGAGAACATCTAAGCAATCGCCAAGCAGTATCTGGTTTTGCACCCAAGGTGCTACACCGCGACATTCAAGATGCCGCCCATCAACTCAGGAACAACGTCCATGGCCTCAAGCTTGCCGTAGGCATCGTTGAGCACCTGCGAGATTTCAAGCTTCTTTCTACGCCACGCGGGCGGGTAGATCTTGCCTGCATTGGGCGCAGTGCTCATCCGTTGGAAGTCCAACATGCAGGGAATTCCCTTAGCGGGGTCTCCCAAGATCTGCTTGTCCGAGTAGCCATCCAAGCTCAACCGCACATACTGCTCCGCGCTTGGGTGGACTCGCTCAAGAGCGTTCTTCACATCATGCCGGCTCAAGATGTACGTGACTGCCTCTTCCAACGTGTAGCGTTTCTTGTCCTGAGACGGGGCCACATCGATGTAGCCGGGGCCGTACTCGCCCTCATCATCACGGCTCGGGCTATCCTGCACCTCGACGCGCTTGTTCTTGCGCCTGATCATCGAGAGCCCATCCCAGTCGGCCTTTTGAATGACAAACGACTCAGCAGACTTGAGCTTAAACTTGCCACTGATCCGGTCTGGCTTCTCCATGAAGTAGACCAGGACCGCGCTCATGATGTCCTCGACCACTGCCGAGTTGCGATGTTTGCTCATCAAGATGGCAAACACCTTTTTGCCAAAGGCTCGACCGTAGGACCCTGGCAGTCTGCGGCCCTCGTAGGAATCAGCCGGCTTGCCTCCGATGTCGGGCATCCCCTGCACGCCTTGCTGAATGAACAGCTGATAGATTCCTGTGCCGAACGCGTCGGCTGCGGCGCTGGAGCCGAGCCGGTACAGGACCTCTGCGTACCGAAAGTCAAACGGTAGCGAAGCCCACAGCTTGCGCCGGGTGTCTTCAGCAGTCTTTATCAGGTGTGCGACGCGATCCATCACACCAGCGGGCTGACAAAAGCTCTAGGCGTGCTTTCAACATCTTTGCTGGCCCCTAAGTCAACGCCACACAGGGGCTGGCGCGCAAGAAACTCCCGGCGCGCAGCGTGCAGGTTTCAGCTGGCATGGTGAGCTGTATTGTAAACGAGCGGGCTTTGCTTACTTCCAGTAGCCCGCACCCGTGATACCGAACACGCATAGGATTAAACCCCATACTTATACTGAACCCCCCCGCGCTCGCGGTAAACGTTGTTAGCGGGAAGGGTATCGTACTCGGCGATCGCCAGTATATTTGATTCCACGCCATGCGGGTTGGCCCAGTGGTCAGAAAAAAGCCAAGATTGCGTGTTTGCGTGAGGGTCCCACAATCCACGCATAGTACGGCATCGAGTTCATATGAGCCCGCGCCAGGAAGTGCTATCACGATCTGAAAAGGCGTAGTACTGAGAGTGGTGTCCTCAGTAATCAAATTGATAACCGGGGCTGTGTCAGCAATGCTGCTAGGCATATTTGCGCGCTTTCACGTAGCTGCCTACTTTTATCAATCCCGTGTCTGCGACCATGCTGACGGCTACTGTGAGCGTCGCAGCGGCACTGATCACTACCACGCCAGTGTGGATCAACCGAACATGATTGCTCGTTGAGACGGTAGGCACAGTGACTACGTGATTGTTGACTGTTTGTGTCAGATCCAGTAGCTGCGCGACACCGGTGCGATGTGAAATCGCGGTCATTGACATCGACGTGAAGTTAGTAACGCCTACTGTCCAGTATACATTTCGGCTGGCACCTAAGGTCCCTGCGTGAAATGCGTCTTGCAGCTCTACCAAGTAGGTACCGGCTGACGGGAGTGCAAGGGAATGCACCTCTGCCGGTGTTGCACTGATCGGGACATCTGCAAGCGCGACGTGCCACAACGGCACGAGCACTGGCGTTAGGTCCATTAGACGCAGTTTCGACTTGAGGGGCATCCCTTATGGCTCCAACGGGAATTCGACCCGCGCGAGATCTACAATGCGTTGATGCTCAGCGTGAGCCAGTGATCTTGGGATAACGGCAGCGACAGTCCAGATCAGCGAACCACTGTTCACCTGACCAAGCTCTGCACCAATCCCCACAAGCATGTTGGCGCCAAGGAAATGAAAGGGCCTCACCGAGACCGGGCCGCCAGCGATCCACTCGCCGCGATCCCACGATAGCGCTTGAGCACCATCCGCGACCGTTTGCATAGCACTGGATACCCACACGTGCGGCTCGGTATCGGTCGTCGCGCTGTATACAGACGACCCTTCGTTGTTGGGGTACTCGTTGCCGTACGTGCGGTAGTACGCATAAGTGCCTGTGGCTCTGTACTGATTGTCGTGCAGGCCGATGAAATGTTGAACGAAGTTCGGGAATGCGCCTTCAGTGCGCGCTTGAAATCTCCTCGCAAACGAGATTGCTGTGTCGGGTACGCGACCGATCAGCACCAGCGTAGTCGTGTATCCGTAGCTAGGCAGGTTGGCCGCCAAGATCTGCCCTTCCATGAACGATCGCGCCGCACCAGCGCCCGTCACTCCGACGATGGCAGGAGCGTCAAGACCAAGATCAAGCGCCGTGTACGTAGGCTTCAATCCAGCCGGCGCGGTTGTGGAGGGTAGGAGTATCGTGCCGTTTACGACTCCAGTGATCGAATTGACGTCCGCTCCAGTCAAACTGAGAGAGCTAGCGACACGCACATCCCAGATCTCAACAGCACCGAGTTCCCGCAACGCGCTACGTAGGCGTGCAGCAGTGCCCCCGTTGGCGCTTCGCCAAGTCCCCTTGACCGACAGCGCATTGGGGAACGAAGTGTTGTCCAGGCACCGTAGGCCCGCATAGCTGTAATCGTCAGCCTCAATCTTAGAGATGTCCGCTTCAATGTCTGAAGACTCAACATACTCAAGTTTGGCCGCCTTGACGGTCGTGTTGCTCTGACGGATGTTGCGTATCGTAACCGATTTGACTCGATCCGCTTCGAGGATGAATTCGCCGCCCTGAAACTCAGCTTTCTCGATCACGTATTCAGAGCCGCCCGTATCGTCGCGCCACGCTCCAACGGTGGCTCTGTTATTGAGAGACTCGTTGTAGACATTGGTTAGCGTGAGAGTGACCTGATTGTCCGCCTGACAAAGCTGAGCCGACAGACCGCCCTGCGATGTGTGATTGCTCCCTTTGACGATCTCCATTGAGGTATCAGAGAGGATGCGGCGGATCTTATAGACGCCCTTTACTTTCAGTTCATTCGCAGTGGAGCCCGTTGGGGTGAGCCGGACCCAACGGGCTTTATCCTCACGGGCATCCAAGCCAGCGAGGGTCCCTCCAGACACAACACACAGCCCGCCTGATTGGGCGCCGCACGTCACGCTCGTCGCGTTGATGAGTCCAGCGGTGGAATCGAAACCAGACACGACACCAGGCATGTTGCGGTTGCCGTACCAGCGATCTGGGAACACGCCGATCGACCCGAACTGAATGCCACTGTTGATCCAAGTCACGGTGCTGCCCTGGATGATGGCATTCTCAAACATACAACCTTGCGCATGCACGTTGTCGAAAGTGCACGGGTACGAGAGCCGCACATAGAGGCCGGTCATGCATCCGTAGACATCGCAGTTGCGCATATCCACGAACTGGCTGTTCAACCGTACGCCGTCCACAGTTACGGGCAAGATCTCAATGCCGCGGCCCTGATCCTCTGTCGAGTCTGCTGCATACAGCCCTCGAACGCTCACGCCCTGGATCAGAGGATTGACCGCCCCATACATGCGGATGCCTGTTCGTTTGCACGAACCTTCGTTGGCCGCATTGATCGAGAAGCCAAAAACCCGCAGGTAGAGCGTGAATCCTATAGAGCTTGGGCTTGGGAAACTCGCCGTGCCAAACGTAAAAACCGGGCTCGCCTCTGCGTCACTCACGACTGAGAAGACGGTCAGGTTCATGCCCGCGCCTTGCAGGCCAATGGCGCAGCGATACGTGCCGAACGCTGGGAACACATGCGGCCGTGCTAGCGTCCATTTGCCCGCAGGAACCGTTACCATGTAGCCAGGGCCAGTTAGGTCGGTCCCGGTGTTCGCAACCGCCCAGGCGATGGCAGCGTCGATTGCGTCGTCTATGTTGGCGTTTGAGAGCGCGCCAGACACGAACCGCCGCACGTCCACGTCCGACATCAGCGGAACAACGGCGGCTCCCGGAGATTGGTAAACTGGCACTTTCTATCCGCTCTCCTCTCGAGAGACCGCGGATAGAAGGAAACGCGACCAGGAGGCTTAAATGCAAAACCCCGCACGAGGCGGGATTTTTGCTGGCTCCAAAGCGTACCGCGGCGCTCAGTCCAGCTCTTCGGCTGTCTCTGAGGCCGGGGGCTCAGTCCTGGATCGGATAGAGCGGATGACTGACTTCCTCAGCTTGGTCGGAAACCCACACTGCTTGAGCGCTTGTTGAAGCGACACGCCTTGTTCAAGCAACGCGAAGATCTTGCCTACGGCGTCACTACTTGAGGAAAGGTTCATATCCTCAAATCCCTTTTTGAGGGCCGTGCACACAATGGCTCGAGCCTCAGAGACCGCGATCTTGATCTCCATTGAAGGCTGTTTCAGCTCTACGAGGGTGTCTTCCCAAGCAGTCATGTGACCCTCATCTCCTTGAGGGTTTTGAGGACGCTCTTTGTGACGACGCTTAAGAGTGCGGCAGAAGTTTGCCCAATGATTGAGCACCGCGCGATTCAGGTAGTGCTTGAACTGATTTGGAGTCGGATGGATCGGAACGTACTTGAGGTGCCCTTCAGGTCGAGACTCAGCAATGATCTCCCCGTTGAGGACTTCACACCCCCAACGATCGAAGATCCAAGGCTGCACGCCATCGATCTCTTCTCTGTACGTGAGCCTCAGAACATCATTGAAGGAATAGAGCGCATTGGGAGCATCATACCAGGACAAGCCCTGGATCTTGAATTCAGCCACATTGACCGGAGTTGGCATCCAAGTCTGTCCAGGGTCCGAGTGGCTTGCCACGAGGGCCGTGACCCACTCTTGCCGACTCACTCCTAGGAAATCACACACCGCATCCGTGGTAAGAACACGAGGGATCTGTCGATCCATGTGTTCTTGAAATCGCTCCAGGAGCTGAGCCTCAAGAAGCTTTACCCATACGTAACTACGAAGATCTTCATAGTTAGCGGTGTAATGATTGGCTCTCAACAAGAGCTTCTCTATGTGGGAGCCATATTTCTCCAGCAGCTCTGGGTAAGTCTTGGGAGCACTGAAGCTCTCTGGGTATGACTGCATAAATCCAATGAGGGCTATGGCTGATTTCATCTCGATCGCAATGCCTTGATTGACTTGTTGGAGAATTCCTACCGTGTCAACTGCGTTCTTGATGTCTTCTTGCTTGATCTAGGCTTCAAGCGGCCTTTACGACAACATTGGCTACTCAGGTAATCGAGGGAGTGGTTTCAGGCAGACAAGCACTCGTACGTGTTCTTGTGGTTCTTGGTGAGGCTTCAGTAGCTTGAGCGAGTAAAGCTTGAGCTTCTACTGGATGAGAACTTGAAACAGGAGGAGAACGTTAACGAAGACAGTGAGAGAGAGTAGGTTTTTTAGGTGTCTCCAACTTCAACCACTCTCTCTTGAAGAATTGGATCTTCTTGGGAGGGAAGGTCTTGATCCTGAATCGGATCACGTTCTAGACCTTACTCGGGCTTACTTCGCTGGATGAACTGAGAGGAGCCCACAGAATGAGCCGAACCTGAATAGGTTCTAAGAACGTTCCCCTGTTCACCCTACCACTGAGATCAACGCGGTCACTTCACCGCTCCCTCAGAGCTTTCCAGCCACAAGCGCTGGATTGGAGCAATCGGAGCTTTTCATCACTGGACCGAGTAAGTGAACACGGTCAGTGGGGATTACTTCGCGAGCAATCACGGTGCCCTAGAACCAAACCGCTTTGAACAAGTCAAACCCGTCCGAGGCGGCACCGTTGAAGTACACCACAGTTTTTTCGCCTGGTGTACATTTCTGATGATGCTCACTGCTTTTTTGACCCTGGAAGACATCACAGGGGAGCCACAGATGAGATTAGACTTACCCCTCATGAGGTTGGGGGACAGGCTTCTGCTCAGTGCTGTCTTACATCGGCAGAAAGGCGGGCGAACGGAAGAGCTTCACGTGGAGGGTGAGTTTCGGGTGACTTCACTGATCTTGGATGCTCGAGGCCGAGTAAAGCAGCTCATTCGAGTCGCAGCCATTGGCGTCGCCCCCACCTGGAAAGCGATCAAGAATCCGCCCTCACGCTTTCCGCTCAAGCGCCTCAAGGTACCGGCGAAGGACTGACGCGGCTTCGACCCTCTTGCGTTTCTTGGGCTGTTTCCAGCGCCTTGGAGGGCTTGGCTTCGGTTCCTTGGCGGGCTTGACTGGGTCTACCTCGTTGGGCTCTTTCATGGGTTTGACGGGCTTCTCGTCAGACCACGGACGAACGGGTGCGGGCGGGGGTTCCCTGGGCACCTCGGGCTTATCTGGCCGGTCGGGCTCACGCGGCGGCTTGGGCTTGCCACGCCAGCGGGGGTCGCCGACTTGGTTGGGCGAGACGGGCTTGAAGCGGTCTGCTTCATCCTTCAGCGTTTCGGGCAAGACTCGCACGGTGCGTCCCGTGTCTGTGTTGACTGCCGGAACGCCGTCGTCGCGCTTCTTGTAGCCTTGCTTCACCTACATGGCGGTCGATAGAAGAAACGTCACGGCCTAGCCGCGTTGGAAGCGCCGCAGCGCCTCGGGCTCATCCAATGCGAGCTGCATCATTTGGGCGCCGATCCGAGACAGGGCATCATGGTAGTCGGAGTCGAGGTGGTTGTTTGACATCTGATGTGCGAGTTCATGGATCAGCAGATCCGTGATCGACACGAAGTTCCGGCTCATATCGAACCACTGGGCGCTCAACTTCGGAACGTTGAATACCAGTCGGGATGTCTCGTCGCCGCGGGAGAAGTTCGCTACGTAGCGCTGAGAGCGCTCTTTCTCCATGACCACGTGCAGTCCAACCCCGAACACTTTCCAGGCCGCCCACTGGGCGTAAAGCGCGACGGTGCGCATGCCCTCGGTCCACTCAGCCTCTGGGATGATCCGAGCTGGGTCGCCGTCCTGGTCGTAGCAACGCTCGGTAGGGAAAACCTTACCAGCGGGCTCAGCCGCTTGCGCTCGCTTGATGGCGGCCCACTGCTCTTTCGTGTACGCCCCGCCGTGGATGACCGCGTAGCCCTTCGCAACGGCGTTGTGTGAGGCTTCCTTGTCGGAAGGATCGTAGGTCACTCTGTGCTCGCCGTACTGCTGCGTCACCACAGCGCGCACAGCCTCGTCGCTTACCCTCTCATGACCCAGAGCCTCCTGCACCAGAGGCAGTGCGGCAGCTTCCTTGGTCAGCGCACCATGCATGACGTTGAGGCAGCTTGCCGCCAAGAGCTTACGGTACGCGGGTGTGATGTTGTCGCGATCTGAGTTCTGAGGGACTTTTTGTCGCACATCGATAGACCAAGGTAGCTCGATCTCTACAATCGGGATCCCAAGCTCGTAGCAATACGACACCCCATCATACTGAGGGACGATTCGTACTTCAGTCTTCCGAGTGCTCTTACGTAGATTCCCGTCCTCATCTGAGATCTCTGTAGGAAGCTGAGCTTCGAAGTGAGCGAGCACCTCATACTCTGGGAGCCGCTCTCCGTTGACCCAGGTCTCGATAGCTGGGATCACTCTCCGCGCTGATGTCAGCATCTCTTGCAGCTCATCTCGGGTGACCCGAAGCTCTGCTTCAAACCTAGATCCGACTCTTGACTTCTCTCGGGTCTGGCGCCGCTGCAGCTCCTTGCCGTTACGCTCGAAGTACACAGTGCCGGTTGTCGATTGAACCTTGGCTTGCTCGCAGCACGCGATGACGTTCTTTTCGCCCTGGTTGAATCGCCCGCGCTTTGTCGGATCGCTCTTCTTGAGACTTTCTGCAAACAGAGTGAACGCATGATCGAGTTTGACGAATCCGGTCGGGTCGTTGTCTTCTACGATCAGACGGGCCATCGGCTTACCCGGTATCGGAACCAGCTCGACCGTGACCTTGGTCGCTTCTGTGTCGTACGCGTTCTGCAGAAGCTCATGCAGAATGAACGCCATTCCTTTGCGACGGGCTACCTTTGCCCATCCCAGCGGATCAACCTCAAACCAGCCTTGAGTCGCCATGTCTAACCTTCGCTTCTGACAGTGAGAGCACCATCGATAATGCTAAGTATAGCATATCACTGCCAAAGCAGCAAATCGCTGTCTCGGGTCAACCTGTGAGATCTGAGGCAGAGGTCTCTTGTCAGACTGCTATCGAGCGACCGCGCTACTCTGCCGCACGCTGACACGCTTCACAGGCGCAGCGCTGGTCTCTTGACTCATCATCGCCCAGAGCTGCTTACCGATACTGAGACCAGTGAGGAAGTCATCCGGACCAACACCAGAAGCGAGTAAGCTCGACTCAGGATCGAGGCCGTCTGTTGCGGTACTGACGGTCACCTTGTGCATAAGCAAGTCGTGTAGCTGTTCTTGCAACGTGCCCTTGTAGATCGGGAATAGGATCCTCGTTTCCTTTTCCTGTCCAATACGATCAACACGCCCCGTCGCTTGTCGATACACGATCGGATTGCACATCGGATTCTCGAGCCAGATCTCTGTTGAGAAGTGGACGAGATTGTTGAGCCCTGTCTGCACCACTACCGGATTGCAGACCATGACGCGTGCGTTCTTGGCGACGACGTTTTTAGAGATCCATTCCTGACGCTTGCCGGTCGGCACTTTGTCAGCATACAAGATCGGCACCTTTTTACCGACTAGCTCAGAGAGCAAACCGGCGATACGCGGCAGCAAGCTCACGTGCCAGCTGAACACCATGACGTTGCGGCCCTCAGCCAGCTCACGCTCCACGCACTCAAGCATCCAACGCTCTTTATTGAGCGGGCTATCTGCGGGCAACCCCGGTTGTGTCGCGACCACATCGCCGCCGACCGATTCAGGGTATCGAATCGAGTAGTCTCCGTGCTCGTTGTTGCCGGTATCGTTGGTGGCACGATCCAAGTAGCTGGGAAGCTCCGCCAGCTGGCCGAACAGTTTACCGGCTAGCTTTGAGTCGAATTGGTCCTTTTTGATCCGTGCGGCCAAAGCGGCCTTGAGTGTGTCGTACCGTCTCTTCAGTTCAGGATCGGGCTCGATTAGGTGCCGCTCTTGAATGCACTCGGGCAAGTCGAGAGCTAGATCCGACTTGTGCAAGGTTACTGAGATCGGCAGCAAGTGCCGCAGCAAGAAGAGCGGCAGGATTCCGGGCGCGTTGCCGATGATTCTTGAGGTAGTGGTGACACGGTCTGACATAGAGCCGAACGCAATTGAGGCTTCATCATCCTCTTTGCGATCAGTCAGCAAGCGCTTGCGGTAGCCGTAGCGATCGATGAACCGTTGCTTGTCGTCGCGTGAGAACTCATCACGGAACGCCGGAGAGCAAGCCCACATGCTCATAAATAAGCTCTCAGCATAGCCGTTCATCACAGAACCAGTCATCAAGATTGTAGGCAACTTGAGCCCAATGAGACGTTGTGCGGATTTGGTCTGAGCGGCCAAATCCGACGAATATTCATGCGCCTCATCAAGCACCAGAAAGTCGAATGTGTGCTTGAACCGATCTTGAATGTGCTTTGCGAGCGCTACGCGGCGCGGCTCCGGCACAGCTTGAAACAGAAACTCGCCGCACTCTTTGCCCCAATAGAGACCCGAGCGCGCTGTCAGTGAGCGCAGAGCCCGACATGACGCCTCGAGTGAGTTTGGCTCGACACCGCCCACTGTGAGAGCAAAGCCCTCCCAAGAGATCACGAGATCTACAAGCTTGATGTAGCTTGAGCCCTTTTGAGCATCCTCAACAGACTTCTCAAAGCCCACCCACGGGCTGTAGTACGAGGTTGTCGTTTTTCGGCGACGCTCAACCAATTCTGTTTGACGCTCGCTACCGGGTCGCAAGAGATAGAGCAGCTGCCGCCCGTACTCTTGATCTGAGTAAGGGCTACGGCTCAAGAAGAAATCCGCCAGATCAGCGATCTTGGATTCATCATATGCAGCGACCAGGCACCACCCAAGCGCACGTCGCAGCGGCTCATCTGCATAGCCCTCGGTTTCAACGAAGCCCTTCAGCTGCTGAATGGTCTCGTCAAGGAAGCCAGCCGGCAGACCCTCGAACTCTTGTTCGTGGTCCTTGTGCCATTCGATTGATCGGACATCCCAGCGGCCCCTCAATAGGTTCGCTAGCGTGTCATCTTTAGGGCGGTATCGCTTGAGATAGTGAGCGAATCTCCGAACTGCAGACCCGATCGGTCCGCGCCCGATCAGAGATTGGGCTTTACAGCGTGAGCGCTTCTTGGCGTGATCTTCACCACGAGGAGTCAGAGCGCCGCATTTCGGGCAGACATCGCCGACGCTTTCCCATCCGTGACCGAGCTTGGCAGTTTCGCGCGAGAGTACAGATATGATCGTTTGCTCGCTTGAATCGCTCGCGAGCGACTCAAGATCAGTGATCGTGGTCAAGACTCGGATCTGTGCTTGGGGCAGCACGGCGGCGATCTCATCAGCCCAAGACTTGAGTAAGTGCGGCGGGCAAATGATGAGCGGTCGCTTAGCTCCGACAGTCTTGGACACGACCAAGGCCACTGTGGATTTGCCCGAGCCAATCTCGCCAAGCAGGAACCCGCTCTTGCCTTGCCTTTGCTTGAGCGACAGGCCCGGACCACCGAGCAGCGCGACCAGCGCTCGAGCTGCGTCTGCTTGGGCGGTGAATGGCTGGCGTGCTGTGGGCGCGAGCGGGATCAGGTGACGATCGCGCCGCGGATCGTAGAGCACGGGACACTGCTCTTCCATGACGCGCATGAGACTTGTGCCGTAGTGCTTGAGTAGGCTCGAGACCGATAGCGTCTCGATAGCGCCCGTGAAATTCCCGTCGTTGCCTAGCTTGTGATAGCGGTACGTCGTGAGATCGAGCACCGTCACGACAAGCTTGGGCTGCTGGACTTGAATCAAGCCGGTGACGTCGCCGTCCTTGTTGGTCTTCTCTTCTACGGTGCGATATTCCTGATTGAAGACACCTTTGACGAGCAGCGCCGGCAGCTTCTTGTCATCAGGCTTGACCATCGAGCCATTGAAGATACCGCTCGCGATACCGCTGGCGATGTGCGCCGGGCGCGGCGGTGTGGCCACTGGATAGGTCCGCAGCATCAACTGATCGAGCGGAAGGTCTGGCAGGATCCCCGGCACGGTTGCGCGTGCGCCATTGCGGCCTGAGTAGCTCCACGGTGTGATCTTCTTGAGTAGGCCGGCGACGTCCACAGGACGCTGTGCCCAGTTGCTTAGCCCGTGAGAGTAACGATCGGTGGAGGGCAACACCGCGAGCGGCTTGGCTCCGAAGTACGGCAGCTCGCGGAGATCCTCACCCGCAGCGTAACGTTCAACTTGAGCTTGGATCGCGACGTTCGGCTGTAAGCGCTGCTCTACGCGCGTAGCGAAGAGCACAACTTGCTTGAATGTGGCGAAGTCCTTGTCTGGGAACTTGAAGCAACTGACGTTGTCATAATGGGTCGCCAGCTCTTGAGCGCTCGACTTGAGCGCGTAGTACGGAACCACAAAGAGCAGCACACCCTGATAGGCGAGTGTCTCTGTGAACCGCTGCAGAAACTTGTTCTCGAGTCGACCATGCACTCGGTCAAAGTCATACGGAGGATTCAAGTAGAGAAGCGAGATCCCGCTCTCACGCTTGAATGTGGCGCAGAACGCATCGCCCTCGATCAGATCCTTACGAAGAGCGTAGCTGACCTGTGAACATGCAGTCTGCAGAGCTTCGAATCGTGAGCTTTCCATTTCACAGGCGAACAGCTCATAATTCTTGCTCTTGCATGTGAGCTTGAGCAACGCGAGAATCGCCTCACCATCACCAGCGCACGGATCCAGATACGAGACTCGCGCCTCATCTGAGAGATGAGCCGAGACCAGCGGCGCGATCCGGGGGATCAAGTGCCGCGGCGTCGGAAAATATCCGCCTATTGCCACAGACGCCAAGCGCGCCATACGTCAGCGACCACCCTTTGTCAGACGAAAGAATTTCTCAACTTCAGTAGCCAAGAGTTTCTCAAAATTCTCGTGGCTCGATCGAAACACGAGACCCGGACGGAACCCGACATCTTGGATGTCCGTCTCAAAGTAGTTTTGATTCTCATGAATGCCGAAATCTCGGCTGTACGAGTAGCCACTCTCAGCGGCGAATGAAGCGAGCCCGTGCTGCAGACAAGAGGCCATAAGCTGAATGTAGAATCGAGCATCGGCAATGATCGGGCACTGCGTGCGCCGATCCAAGTATGCCGCGAACAGATGAGCTGTCACGCCCCACTCTGCCGCCCACTCAGCGCTCACCTCAAAACCGCAGCGCTCGAGATGCTTTGCGAGCTTGGTTGTTTCGATCGTCTGTTGAGCGTGCCATTCTCTGGTAGGCAGCAGAACAAACCCGATTCCGGCCGGGTCCACCATGCCAGGATCCAATTTAAAGATCTCTGGAATGAACATCGTTGCAACGCTGCCCTCATCCTCACGCTGCCAGATCGTCTGATAACGTGCGGATCGAAGGAATTCGATGCGATCCTCTTTGCCGCGCCGGTAGCCCTTGTGCTCCACAGTGGCGAAGCGCCCACCGGCGAGGTTTGCCATAAAGGCGCGCAGTTCTTGTTGTGATCCGGCAAACATCGCCCACACGGGGCGCATGTTCTCGGACTGGCCGTGGCTCCAAAGCAGATCCGCTTCCACTGAAGCTAGCATCAGGGCGTGGAATGTCCGCCCCTTGCCCTCTGACTTGGGCTCAATCTTTACAGCTCGCACCGGGCTTTACCTCTGCCACGATACTCCTGAGCTGGCCAGAAATTCAAAGCTTCATTGCCTGCGCTATTCAGCGGATGGGCGAAACCCATGATAGTACAATGACTTAGCCTGAACTTGAGCGAAGTCGATTTTCCTCGGGGTGCCCGGCGTGACGATGAGCGCTGTTAGGCGCCCCCCGTAGACTACCCCGGTGTCAATGGCGTAGCAGGCTCCTCCTGGAAAACGGTCAACACGCGGCTGCACCAGTGAATGTACCGCGTGCCCGTACACGACGGACTCCGGGCCGCGCCAGCGGGTCGCCCACAGAGCGGAGCCCTCCGGCATGCTGAAATTCGTGGAAGCGACCATCAGCCCGGTGTTCGTGTCAACGTAGCGAACGCGTGAGACGACCGATGATTGCTTTGCGAGAGGGAACGCAGGCTCAAGTCCGGCGTGCACAGCGACGAGCCCCCGGTCTAGCTCGACCTTGAGCGGAAGAGAGTTGAGCCAAGAGATGTCTTCATCAGACAAAGCGAGGTTCTGCTCTGCGCGTATGCCGTCGATCCCACGTACGGGATTCTTCTTCAGCCCTCGTGTCTGCTCATGTTTGCGCCAACGGATGTGCTTGCACTCGTGATTGCCACGGATCACCTTGAAGCCTTGCTCACGCGCAAAGCGCACGCATCCAACGGGGTCTGGCCCTCTGTCCATGAGATCGCCGACTTGGACCACGGTATCCACGCCGCGCCGGAACGAAACGAGCTTCAGCAGCTCTTGGAACTCTTCGATGCATCCATGGACATCGCCTATCGCTATCGTCCGGGTCATTCAAGAGCATACACCGAGGGACGCGTCGCAGCTATGGTTCTGGCTCAGGTTCTGGCTCAGGTTCGGGCTCGGGCTCAGGTTCTGGCGCGGGAGCAGGCTCCGGTGCGGGCTGGTCTTCAACCCATGTGATCTCTAGAGGCACTAGGCCGGTACGCACAAGATCAGAGAAGACAGCGAGCACTGAAGGCGCTGAGATTTGATCCTGCACATCGCTGGGCAGCGAGGAGTCAATAATACTTGCGA
>WUUC01151098.1_pt1 | contig 20800 bp, 15 predicted proteins | sample 6278441 | NCBI WGS metagenome assembly WUUC01 (sample SAMN13675441, study PRJNA597444) | soil metagenome | isolation source: soil | place: USA: Washington | collected 2017-10
GAAGGAGGTTTTCGGCGTTACGGCGGTGTTCTTCTTCGGAGTTGGAGATGTTAGGTGTGGTCGGTTCCCGCAGAAGCGTGAGCGGCGGGAACAGGTATTTCTCGTCGAAGCTTTGCGGCACGATGGCTTTGGCAGCTTTTTTGGGTTCCTCGGGTTTGACGATGTTGAGCTCGATGCGACCGGACGCGTTTACCGCGAGCGCCTTTGTGTCGGTGGCGAGCGGGGCTTGATCGGTGAAAGGACTAATGGTGCCTTTTCCGGCGTTCGAAACGAGGGCGGCGGGAGCCGGGAGCGCCGCGCGGGCGGATGCTTCTGTCAAAGCGGTTGGAGATTTCCTGGCGGCAGACGCTTCAGCCGCTTGGTCTCCGTTTTTTTCAGCATTGGCGAAAGGCGCGCGAGTCCCGAGGGGAGACACTGTGCCGCGCGAAGCGATGGTGAGTTTTTTGGCGGGTGGCGGGCCGATGGCGACGGGTGCATTTTTGGGGCGGGACATGGCTTCCTTGGCCATGCGTTTGATCTCAGCGCGTTCGGCGCGGAGCTTGGCGTGGTTTTCGCGCCAGGCGGAAAAACCGTGAGCGAATTTTTCAAACTCAGCGGCGATGTCTTTCGTGAAGATGAACATCAAGCCGAGCGCATAGACCATCACGAGTACGAGGCCGGAGCCGAATACCCCTAAGGTGTCTTGAAGGAGCGATTGATAGATGATGCCGCCGACGATGCCGCCGAGTCCGCCGGAGAAATAATCGGACGTGCTGTTGTCATCCCACATCGCGGCGAGGCCTGTGACGGCGACGATGCAGACGATCATCGCAAGCGAGCGCATGCCGGGCAGCCGGCGGGAGTTACGGATAGCGATGTAGGCGGTCCACAGAAGAAAAACGGGGATCAGCCAAGTCGCGATGCCGATGTAGTGGAGCGACCAATGAGCCGACCAGACACCGAAACTGCCGACGGGATTCTTCTCGGTCGGGTGGGTGGTGAAGTCAGGGCTTTGAGCTGGGTTGTAGGAGATAAACGCGACGCTCAGCAAAAGCCCGAAGAGTAAGCACAAACTAAAAATCGCCCAGTGCGGTTGATAGCGCGGGGCTTGGAAGGAGGGGACGTTAGAGTTTGAACTCGCAGACTTGGCCATGTGATTAGTGAAGCGTCCGGCTTGACCTGGGGATTCCCGTTTCGCACCGAAGTCTGGTCAAATTTAATAATCCTAAAGTACGGTTTAACAAAAAACTAGCCACCGCCATGCACGGAATCCTGCGCTTTAAACCTTTGTATCAAGATCGCGTCTGGGGGGGCCGGATACTCGAGACGGCACTGAGCCGCGTCTTGCCTCCTTCACGGCCCATTGGCGAGAGCTGGGAGATCGTCGACCGGCCGGAAGCGCAGTCGGTGATCAGCGGCGGGCCGATCGATGGACTCACGTTGCGCGCGGCGATCGAGAAAGACGGCGCGACGATCATGGGACCTGCGTGGAAGAGGTCGCAGCCGTTTCCCATTTTAGTGAAGTGGCTGGATTGCCGGGAGCGGTTGAGCCTGCAGGTGCATCCGCCGTCGGCCGTCGCGCCGGAGCTCAAAGGGGAACCGAAGACCGAAAACTGGTACATCGCGGACTGCGCGCCAGGATCTAGCTTGATCGTGGGTCTCAAGCGCGGGGTGACGCGTGAGCAGTTCGAGCGCGCGATCCACGACAATACGCTGGAAAACTGCGTGCATCGTTTTCCGGTGAAAGCGGGCGACTCGATTCTCGTTCACAGCGGGCAGATCCACGCGATCGATGCAGGAAATCTAATCCTGGAAATCCAACAGAACTCCGACACGACGTACCGCGTGTACGATTGGGGCCGGCTGGGCCTGGATGGCAAACCCCGGCAGATGCACGTCAACGAATCATTAAAATCCATCCGTTGGGACGACTTCGAACCCGCGCCTGTGCGCGGCGAAGCGAAGCCGGCGGTGATCGCAGACGCGCGTGAATTTCGCATCCGGCGCGTGCCGCTCGCCGCGGGGGATATTTTGCGGTTTTCCGCAGGAGAACAGGCACGCATCGTCAGTGTCGTTTTGGGCCGGGTACGCACCGGCGCCGATGGGGAGACGTTGGGCCGTGGAGACAATGCCGTGCTACCTTATGCCGACAGTTTTGCCTTCGAAGCGATGGAACCTGCGTTATTGCTCATCACGGAAAATTTCAGTTGATCGGCCGTGTATGAAAAGTTGCCCCTGTTTCTCCCGTGCCTGTACGGGAGGAGCTTTGCTGAAGCTAGTCGTTTTCCTGCTCATCTTCGTGGTGATCGTGGTTTGTGCGTGGATTTTTTTCCTGCCGCCCCTTCTCGCGAGTACGTTAGAGAAGCGCACGGGCTTTAGCGTGAAGGTGGATAAACTCGCGATCGATCCGTTCCGTAATCGCGTGGATTTTTCCGGGCTCGTAATCACGAATCCATCTTCGTTTCTCCGGCCTGAGTTTGTGGACGTGCGTTCATTCCACGCCCGCGCCCAACTCGATACATTTTTCACGGACCGGTTGGTCATCGACGATGGGGAAATCGATGTGGCTCAAGTCGCGCTGATTCGAAACAGCGCGGGCACCATCAACGCCGCGCTTTTCAGCGAACGTTTGCTCAACGCGCGCAAACCTAAGGGCAGGCCGAAACCGCCCGAAGACCCGAAAGCAGGTGCGCCCGGGCAACCGAAATCGCCACCCGCCACGCTCATTGTCGTGCCGGTCGACCCGAACGCGCCCGAGAAGACCTTTCTCATCAAGCGGCTCGTGGTGCGCTTCGAGAAGATGGTAGTCGAGGATCACACCGGCAAGGGGCCCGTGTCGCGTGAGTACACGCTCAATTTCACTCATACCTACGAGAACGTCATCAACACCGACCAGTTTGTGGTCGGGCCGTTCATGAAGGGATTCACGGCAGTCGGTTCGGCGATCACCGGATTGATCCCCGGCGATATGTCGAAAACCTTGGGCGAGGCGACCCGGTCGGGAACGGAGTTATTTCGCGAAACCACAAAAAAAACCGGCGATCCGTTCCGCGCCTTCATGCAGACGCTTGAAGAAACGAATAAGCCGTAGTTAGATCGGCGGCTTCCTATGACAGCCTCCGATCAAGCCGAACCTCTCAACAACCCGCAATCCGCCGCCGCTCCCGATGCGGCCCCTCAGGAAAAAGACTCCGCAGTCCCCGCCGCTGAGGCCGCAGCCAAGTCCGGTCCCTCTATGGAGGAACAACTGGCCCTCGCGAAAAAGGAGCAGGCGGAAGCCCATGATCGGTATCTTCGCCTTGCGGCAGACATGGAAAATCTCCGCCGCCGCACGGTCCGAGAGAAGGACGAGATCCGCCAGTTCGCCGCTGGTCGCGTCTTGGAGGATTTGCTCTCGGTGCTCGATAATCTCGGGTTTGGATTAAATGCCGCGAAAGCGCCTAATGCCGATCTTAAGACGCTCGTGGGTGGCATCGGCATGGTGGCGGACCAATTGAAAAACGTCCTCGGCCAGCATGGTCTAAAGGAGATCAATCCCGCCGGTCAGTCCTTCGATCCTAATTTGCACGAGTCGATCGCCGCGCAACCGAGCGCGGATATCGCAGAGGGTTCGGTCGTTCAAGTCGTTCGTATCGGCTACACGCTGAATGGACGACTGCTGCGTCCGGCGTCGGTCATCGTTTCAAACGGCCCGGCCAAGGAGGAGAACAAGTAACCGGACCAATCCGAGGCGGCGAATCCTCGCTGCCGGCGTGACGCTCCGTCGCGCTACCCATCCAGCGCACCACACCACCCATGGCGACCAAGGAAGATTATTACACACTGCTCGGCGTTGAAAAAACCGCGTCCGAGGAGGATCTGAAAAAAGCCTATCGTAAGAAGGCCATCCAATATCACCCGGACAAAAATCAGGGTAACAAGGAGGCAGAGGAGATGTTCAAGAAGGTCTCCGAGGCCTACGAAGTTCTCAAAGATCCGCAGAAGCGCGCGGCGTATGACCGTTATGGACATGCCGCCTTCCAGCAAGGCGGAGCTGCCGGCCCGCGCGGCTCTGGAGGCGGTGGCTTTCACGATCCGTTCGATATTTTCCGCGAAGTCTTCAACCAAGGAGGCGGCGGCGGAGGTGGCGGAGGCGGCATCTTCGAGGAGTTTTTTGGAGGCGGTGGCGGCGGCCGCGATGGCGGACGCGACGGCTCGGACCTTCGCTACGATCTCGAAATCTCGCTCGAAGACGCGGCGCGCGGCTTCGAGAAAGAAATTTCCTTCCGCAAGGCCGTCTCATGCGAGCGTTGCGACGGCTCGGGTGCGGAGCCCGGCTCGAAGCGCGTCACCTGCCCGACATGTCGCGGCTCGGGACAAATCCGCCGCTCGGGCGGGATCATCACCTTTACCCAAGCCTGCCCGCTGTGTGGCGGGGCGGGGACGAAGATCGAGAAACCCTGCACCGCGTGCAAAGGCGAAGGGCGCACGGCGAAGACGACCAAGCTCAACGTTCGCATTCCTCCCGGGGTCGATACCGGCTCACGCCTGCGCTCCGTCGGCAATGGCGAAGCAGGCATGGGGGGCGGTCATGCGGGAGATCTCTACATCGTGATCAGTGTCGCCGAGCACGAGATTTTCGAACGCCAGAACGACGACCTCTTCTGCGAAATCCCGATCAAGTTCACGCTCGCGACGCTGGGCGGATCGATCGAAGTGCCGACCCTTTCGGGCAAAGCTTCGCTCAAGATTCCGGTTGGCACGCAAAGCGGCACGACCTTTCGCCTCAAAGGCAAAGGCATGCCGAGCCTGCGCGGCGGCCATCAAGGCGATCAGTTGGTGCGCGTGCATGTCGAAGTTCCGACCAGCCTTTCCGCCGAGCAGCGCAAGAAGCTCGAGGAGTTCGCCCAGATCAGCGGCGACGCAAACGAGCCGATGGCGAAGAGCTTCTTCGAAAAGGCGAAGAAGTTTTTCTGAGCGAGAGATTCTAAAAAAGAATGTGGAAATCAGAAAAAACCGAAAAAGACGCCACGCGGTTTCGGGTGTTATTCGGTGGGTGAGAATCATCTGTTTCGGCGTTCCTGAGTCCTCTCTTCAGCTTTCCCATGATCGATCTCCCAAATCCCAAACTGTTCGCTTCGCTCGATGTGGCCGTGGCGACGCGTGAGAAGCTGCGCAAGGCGGGGAAGAAAGTGGTGCTGACCAACGGCGTTTTCGACCTGCTGCACACGGGACATCTTTATTATCTCCAGAAAGCACGCGCGTTGGGCGATGCGCTCTTTATCGCGCTCAACTCGGATGCGAGCGTGCGCGAGCTCAAAGGACCCTTGCGGCCGGTTCAGAACGAGACAGAGCGGGCATATGCGCTCGGCGCGTTGTGGTTCATCGACGGCATCGTGGTCTTTCGCGAGAAACGGCTGACGAATGAAGTCCTGGCGTTGAAGCCCGATGTGTATTCGAAGGCGGGTGACTACACGCTCGAGAAACTCGATCCCGGCGAACGCGCGGCGTTGGAGAATGTCGGCGCGAAGATCGACTTCATGCCGTTTCTCCCGGGCTTTAGCACGACGAATCTGATCGCGAAGATCAAAGCGGCGGGCGGGATCTGAATTTTATGCGCGTTGTGATTCTTGGTTCCGGTCGCGGCAGCAATGCCGGCGCGATTTTGAAAGCTCAGGTGGAAGGTCGGCTTGGCCGCGCGAAGGTCGTGCAGATTTTTGCCGACAAGCCCGACGCGGGCATTCTCGCGTTGGGTGCTCAGCATGGCGTGCCCGCGCAGTTCCTCGATGCGGCGCCGTTCAAGACCAAACTCGAAGGCGAAGGCGAAGCGCGGTACATCGCAGCGATTTCGGCCTGCTTGCCAGACCTCGTGGTGCTCGCGGGGTTTATGCGTGTGATCAAACCAGGCTTCCTGAACGCGTTTGCGGGGAGGATCGTCAACTTGCATCCGAGTTTGCTGCCGAGTTTTCCTGGGCTCGACGGGATCGGTCAGGCCTTTCGCCGCGGGGTAAAAATCACCGGTTGCACGGTTCATTACGTGACGGCTGAAGTGGATGGCGGGCCGATCCTCGATCAGGCGGCGGTAAGAATCGAGCCGGCGGATACGCTGGAATCGCTGGCGCAGAAAGTCCACGCGGCGGAGCATGCATTGTTGCCCGCAGTGATCGCGCGGTTGAGCGACGCGAGCAGTTGAGGCGGAGCGGGGCGGTGATTTGAGGGTGGAGCGGGCGCTCCGCGCACGCCTAGAACGGTTCAGCCTAAGTTGTCGGCTTCCCAAGCGGTGTCCGGCGGGCCGCCGGACACCGCACGCGGGCCGGGTGCGCTCCCCCGGAAACCCGGCCCGGCTTGAGTGAAAATCGCCGCGGAAAGAAAGTTACCAGCCGCCTTGGCGTGGCGCCTGGGGAGCGGGCGTGACGAAGGGCTTGCCGTTGATCGTGACGTTTTTAACGACGAGGTTTTTCACGACCTGACCGAGTTCGAACTTCTCGTCGGCGAGGGTGAGTGCGATGTTTTCGAGCGTGATGCCGTCCACCGTATCGATCGCGTTAGGGTTCAAGACGCCGAGCGCGCCGTAGCGGCCGGTGAGGTTTTTGATGACCACATTTTTAACGACGGAGGGTTGGAGCGGGTGACCCTTGAGGTCCAAAAATTGGGTCCAGGGCTTCACGTCGAAAAGACGGCCGCCGGTGCCGGTGAGCGTGAGGTTTTCGAAAACGAGATTTTCGTAAAGCTGAGGCGTGTCGGGCCGAAGCTTGAGACGGACGATGTTGTTGTTGCCGCCGATCGTGCAGTTCCGGACGGTCACGTTGCGCACGATGGTGGCCTCGCTGCCGCAGGTGAGCACACCGTGGCCGTCGCCAAATTTGCAGTCTTCGACGAGGATGTTTTCGACGGGCGGAGAGGATTCGTCCTGCAAGGCGAGCGGGCCTTTGGATCCTTTTAGCGCGATGCAATCATCGTCGACGGAGATCTTGCAGCGGCGGATCGTGACGTTCTGGCTGCTATCGATGTCGATGCCGTCCGTCGAAGGCGCGCGGATGACGCTGCCTCCACCTGGCGAGGCGATGTCGAGACCTTCGATGACGACGTCCTGGCACCGGTAGAGGTGAATATTCCAGAAACCGGAGTCGCGCAGGGTGAGGCCTTCGAGGCGGACATCGTTGCAGCGATCAATAAAAAACATCCGTGGGCGCTCGATTTCTAGATTCGTGAGGTTTCGATTTTCTTTCCGGCGTTGCCAGAAAGCGGCCCAAAAAAGGATGCCGTTGCCGTCGATTTTGCCCGCGCCGGCGATGCGAACGCCGGTGAGGTTTTGGGCGTTGATGAGAGCCATGCGCCATTCTGGGAAATGTCCTTCGATGCGCGTGGTGCGTTTGGGGTAGTCCGCGATGTTGTTGGAGCCGAGCAGCACGGCGTCTTTTGCGAGATGGAGCTCGACGCCTTGTTTGAGGAAGAGCGAGCCGCTGCGGAAAACACCCTTGGGGAGAACGACGCGGCCACCGCCTTGCGAGTGGGCTTCGTCGATGGTTTTTTGCAGCGCCTCGGTGTCGAGTGCGGGATCGTCGGGCACGGCGCCGAAGTCGATTACCGAGAAGCTCGAGGCTCGCAGAGGGTTGAGGGCGACGGCAAACGCCAGAGCGATCAGGCAGGGGAGGAGAAAAAGGCGTCTCATGGAAACCGGTGAAAGTTAGTGTGAAGAATGCCGATGCGAGCCGGAGCTTCACAGGACCGGCCGATTTGAAAAGTGATCCTCGGCTCTCGGTCTTATCGAGCGGATTTTTTGCCCATGAAACTCCATCGAACGCGGAGGCTTCGCGGCGATCGAGCGCCGTGAGGTTTCCCGGCGTGCCGGCGAAGCGACTGCGGACTTGCGCGGCAAAAGGCGAGGCGCACGATGCGCGGCCAGACAGCTTTTCGTGAAACAGCGCATGTCCCCGATCATTCTTATCGTCGAAGACGAACCGACCATTGCCGACACACTCGTCTACGCGTTGAAGACCGAAGGGTTTGAACCGGTGTGGCGGATGACAGGACGTGAAGCCTTGGACGAGCTCGCGGCGCGCGCGGTGGCGTTGGTGGTGCTCGACGTCGGTCTACCGGATGCGAACGGCTTTGAGCTTTGCAAAAGCATCCGAGCGAAGTCGGCAGTGCCGGTTTTATTTCTGACGGCGCGGGCAGATGAGATCGACCGGATCGTGGGCCTGGAAATCGGCGGTGACGATTACGTGACGAAGCCCTTCAGTCCGCGCGAAGTCTGCGCGCGGGTGAAGGCGATTTTGCGGCGCGGTGTGTCGGCGACGGTGCCGACGATGGCCAAACCCGATGCGGCGGCGGCCCTCGCGAACTCGGCGAAAGGGGGGGATTTTTTTCACGATGACGAGCGATGCGAAGTGACGTTTCGCGGGCAACGGCTGGACCTGACGCGTTACGAATACCGGCTTTTGAAAACACTGCTGACGCGACGCGGACGGGTGTATTCGCGCGATGAGTTGATGACGCACGCATGGGAGGATCCGGGAGCGAGTCTGGATCGTACGGTGGATGCGCACATCAAAACGTTACGCGCAAAGTTGCGGGCGGCGGCGCTGGCGTCAGGTGTTGCGAATGACGGAAACGGACAGGGCAATAACGACGCAGATCCGATTCAGACGCATCGCGGAATGGGCTATTCGTTGCGGGGACGCTGAAATGAGGCGGACGAAAGATAACGAAAAACAGGAAAGAGAAAGAAAGGCATGACACTGCGGACACGCATCCTGCTCGTGTACCTGCTCGTGGTGGGCGGAGGCGTTTATTATCTGGTGTCGCGCAGCATTGAGGAACTGCGACCGCGTTATCTGGAGTCGATGGAGGAGTCGCTCGTGGATGCGGCGCATTTGTTGGCGACGACGGTGGGCACGGCGGCGGTGGAGAATGGCGCGATCGATCCCGCGCGTGTGCGGGTGGCGTTGGGCGGCGCCTTCGATCGGAGGTTTATCGCGCAAGTTTATGGGATCACGAAGACGCGGGTGGATTTGCGCGTGTATGTCACCGACGCGAAGGGGCGCGTGATTTACGACTCGGAGGAGGGGAAAGCGGAAGGAGAGGATTATTCGCGGTGGCGGGATGTGTCGCGGACGTTGCAGGGCGAATACGGAGCGCGGGCAACGCGGCTGGTGCCGACGAGCGACGATGCGTTGGTTCTCTACATCGCGGCGCCAGTCGTGGCCGCGGATGGGCGAGCGGTGGGCGTGTTGTCGGTGGGGAAGCCGACCGCGAGCGTGAATGAGCTCGTGCGGGCAGCGCGGAAGAGGGTGGCCGTGGCGGGTGCGATCGGCGGCGGGTTGCTGCTGGTGTTGGGTGTGGCGTTCTCGATCTGGATCGCGACGCCTCTGGCGCGGCTCACGCAATATGCGCGGGCGGTGCGCGACGGACGCCCGGCAAAATTGCCGCGGCTGGCGGGCCGGGAAGTCGGGGAGCTTCAGGTGGCGTTTGACCAGATGCGGGCAGCGCTCGATGGGAAGGCGTATGTGGAGCGGTACGTGCAGACGCTGACGCACGAGATCAAATCGCCGCTCTCGGCGATTCGCGGCGCGGCGGAAATCCTGGCGGAGAATCCGCCGCCGGAGGCGCGGGAGAAATTTGTGGGTAATATCCGCGCGGAGACCGGGCGGATTCAGCGAATCGTGGATCAGCTGCTGCAATTGGCCTCGCTCGAAGCGCGGAAGGCGCGGGCGGATTTTGCGGACGTGGATTTAAGCGGGCTGGTGCGCGAAGTGGCCGATGCGGCGCAGGCGGGGGCGCAGGCGCGGGGGGTGGCGCTGGAGTTTGTCATCCATAAGATGACAAGCTCCGGTGGGGCGGAGGGCGGGGGAGCGGCGGCGATCGTGAAGGGGGATCGAGGGCTGCTGGGGCAGGCGGCGGCGGCGCTGGTGCAGAACTCGCTGGAGTTCACGCCGGTGGGCGGGTGCGTGGCAGTCGGTGTGTTGACGCGGACTGCGGAGGTGGGGGGACGCGAGCAAGAGGTGGTGGTGCGTATCGAGGATTCGGGCACGGGAATTCCGGACTTCGCGCTGGGGCGGGTGTTCGAACGGTTTTATTCGCTGCCGCGTCCGGGCTCGGGCGTGAAAAGCACTGGGCTCGGTTTGAGTCTGGTGCGGGAAATCGCGCATCTGCACGAGGGCGAGGCGGCGGTGGGAAATCGCCCGGAGGGCGGGGTTTGGGCGGAACTGAGATTGAAGCGGCGAGTGTAGCGTAGGCGCGGCTGATTGGAGGCGATTGGTTGAATCGCAAAGACGCGAAGACGTAGAGCGGTTCAACTTAAGTTGTCGTCTTCCCAAGCCGTGTCCGGCGGGCCGCCGGACGCCATACGCAGGCCGCGTGTGCTTTCCGGAAACCCGGCCCGGGGTGAGCGAAAATCGCCGCGGAAACGGCACAGACAAACGGCCATCGTTTTTATTGGAAATGCTCCAAGGTCGGAGCGCAGCGGATATGAACTTGGAGGCTGGCAAGTGAATTGACGGAAGGCTTTCCCTTAGCCGCCGGTTTTGCGACTTAGCGGCCTTGCGATCCAAAGGATTTCATCGCGACTTCATGGACGGTTCACACGGGCTTCATACGAAGCCAGTAGCGTGGAGGAAATGGATGCGAATTTTCGTGGGGTTGAAGTTGAGCGAATCAGCTGGAGCGCGCGTGAGCGTGTGCGGCTAGTCGTGGCGTGGGTGGCCGGGCTGGTGCTGATGGCGCTGGCGTTGAGCGCGCAGGAGGTGGAGCGGGCGGGGTCGCCGTATTTTGAGGTGAAGGGCGCGGCGGCGGGTGTGGATGGGTTGCCGCTCAAGAGCACGGAGGTGGACGCGACGCTCGTCGGGCCGATTGCGGAGGTGCGCGTGCGGCAGACGTACACGAACGATGGCACGGCACCACTGGAGGCGCGGTATGTTTTCCCGGGGTCAACCCGGGCGGCGGTGCATGCGATGACGATGTCGGTGGGCGAGCGGCGGATCGAGGCGGTGATCCAAGAAAAAGGCGAAGCACGAAAAACGTATAACACGGCGAAGGCGGAGGGACGGACAGCGGCGTTGCTCGAGGCGCAGCGGAGCAACGTGTTTGAGATGAATGTGGGCAATATCTTGCCCGGCGATGTGGTGACGGTGGAGCTGCGTTACACGGAGATGCTCGCGCCGGTGGATGCGCAGTATGAGTGGGTTTTCCCGACAGTGGTGGGGCCGCGGTATGCGGGAGGGACGAGTGAAGAGGGAACGGTGACGGGTGAAAGCCAGGCGTCAGGCGACGGAGGGCTCGCTGGCGCTCGCCGCTACTTGGGCGTGGCGGAGGCGCCGGTGTTTTCAATGAACGTGGAGATCGTGGCGGGGGTGGCGGTGCGGGAGGTGGCGTGTGCGACGCATCGGGTGGAGGCGCGGACGGAAGGCGGACGCACGCGGGTGGTGTTGCCGGTCAGCGAAGAAGTGCAGATGAACCGGGATTTCATTCTGCGGTATCGGCTGGCCGGCGATGCGATTGCGAGCGGGTCCATGATCGATGAGTGGAAGGGGGAGAAGTTTTTCATGCTGACGTTGCAGCCTCCGGCGCGGGTGACGCCGGCATTCGTGCCGCCACGGGATTATGTATTTGTCGTCGATGTGTCGGGATCGATGCACGGGTTTGCGCTGGAGACGGCCAGGAAATTGATGAGTGAGTTGCTGCTATCGTTGCGGGAAACCGACTCGTTTAACGTGCTGCTGTTTTCCGGAGGAAACCGCGTGCTCGCTGAAGAGTCTGTGGGAGCGACGCCGGAGAATATTGCGAAGGCTGTGGCGATAATGGGGCGTCAGCAGGGAGGCGGCGGGACGGAGCTATTGCCCGCGTTGCGGCGAGCGCTCGATTTGCCGAGAAGGCCCGGTGTGTCGCGTAGCGTGGTGGTCGTGACGGATGGTTATGTGATGGTCGAGGCGGAGGCACATGCGCTGGTGCGGGAAAGGTTGGGCGATGCCAACTTGTTCGCATTTGGTATCGGCGGCGCGGTGAATCGTGAGGTGATCGAACGGCTGGCGCGGGCGGGGCGCGCGGAGGCGGCGGTGATTGAAGGGCCGGCGCGCGTGGCGGAGGAGGCGGAACGTTTTAGGAAGATGATTGAGTCGCCGGTGCTCACGCAGGTGCGGACGGAGTTCGTGGATTTTGCGGCGCGGGAAATTTTTCCGCAGGCGTGGCCGGATGTGCTGGCGCAGCGGCCGCTCGTCGTGGTCGGGAAATTCGGTGGCGAGGCGGTCGGGTCGATCAGCGTGAAAGGATTTTCGGGGAGCGGGGTTTGGGAAGGTAAAATCGATGTCGCGAACGCGACGAACCTGGGCGGGCGCGGTGTGCTCGCGCAGTTGTGGGCGCGGGAGCGGTTGGAGCAGTTGCGCGACTTGCACGCGGTCGGCGACGAGCCGGCCAAGCGGAAGGAGGAGATCGTGGCGCTGGGGCTGAAGTATAGTTTGCTGACGCCCTATACGTCGTTTGCCGCGGTGGACACGCTGGTGCGGAAGGCGGTGAGTGATGGGACGGCGCAGAAGGTGGATCAGCCGGCGGCGTTGCCGGAAGGCATGAGCGCGGGTGAAGGCGTGCCGACGACGCCGGAGCCGGCGACGGTGAGTTTGATGATCGTGGGGGCGCTGGTCGTGGCGTGGGGCGTCTGGAGAGAGAAGGCGCGTAAGCGGGCGCGTGTTCAGGCCAGAAAGGCGGACGATGCAGGCGAGTGATGCGAACGTGAGAGAGGTTCACGCAGAGACGCGGAGGCGCGGAGACGGCGTGTCGGACGTCCGTGCCTCGGTGTGGCGGGGAGGGCTGACACGGCTGGTGTTGTTGGTGGCGGTGCTCGGAGTGAATTGGGAGGTGGTGCGCTGGTATGGAGCGCGGTTGGACGATGGCGGGGATGAGCCGTGGGGATTGATGGCGCTGGTGGCGGCTCTGGTGTTTTCGCCGGGGGCGGTATGGCGTGCCCGGCTTATGAATACGGCGGTAGTCGTGGTCGCGGTGTTGGCGGCGGCGGCTCTGGCGAGCGGCCATGTTTTGCCGATGTTGGTGCGAGCGGGGATCGTCGTCACGGCGTTGGCGGTGGTGATCGGCGGGCCGGCACCCGCGCGGGCTCTCTGGGGTGGCGAACTGGGACGACTGGGGTTGTTGGTGTTGTCGCTGCCGGCGATGGCGACGATGCAATTTTATGCGGGCTATCCGTTGCGGGTGATCACGGCGGAATTGGGCAGGCCGCTGTTGTGGCTGGCGGGCGTGGCAACGGAGCGCAGCGGCGTCTTACTGAGCGGGGCGGGCGGGGAAGTCGTCGTGGACACGCCTTGCAGCGGTGTGCGGATGCTGTGGGCCGGGGCGGCGCTCGCGTGCGGACTGGCGGCGTGGCGGCGGTCGGGTGTGGGGAAGACGGCTGGGTTGCTGGCGTTGGGCCTGGGCGGAGTAGTGGCGGGAAACGCAGTGAGAGCGGCGGTATTGTTTCTCACGGAGAGCGGTGTGTGGGCGAACGCGCCGTGGGTGCATGAGACGGTGGGCGCGGTGATCTTCGGCGCGGTGGCGATGGGGCTCTGGGTTTGGGCGCAGCGGGGAGGAAGGCCGCGAGGGGAAAATTTAAAGAGTGCTGGGGAGGTGCGCGGGCGCGGTTTTATGTGGATGGGATGGTTGTCGGTTGGATTCACGGTGCTGGTGCTTGGTGGCGTGCTCGGGAGTCGCGCGCGGGGAAACTCGGCGGACGCGACTGCGGAAAACACGCCGGAGGCGGATGCGGGCTGGCCGGAGTTTTTTGAGGGCGCTCCGTTAGTGCCGGTCGGAAAGAGCGAACGGCTGGGTGATATGGCGGGCGGGCTTGCGGGGGAGATGCGGGTCTTCGCGCAGAGCGGGCGGATGGTATTGCTGCGGCGACTGCGTGCGTCATCGCGGACGGTGCATCCCGTGGCGGATTGTTTTCGGGCCCGAGGATTTCGGGTGGCGGCGCAGCGAGTGGTAAAGGACGAAGGCGGGGCTTTATGGAGTGAATTCGAGGCGGAACGAGGAGCGGATTTTTGGCGCGTGCGAGAGCGGTGGCGGGATGAACGCGGGCATCAATGGACCGATGTCTCGGCGTGGTGGTGGGCGGCGCAGAAGGCGCAGAGCGGAGGGCCTTGGTGGGCGGAGGCGGTGCTCACGCGTGGGTAACTCACCAGGAGGAAAAAATCCGATATCATCTATTAGATGACACCGGATTTTGGAGGTTTTGTGGGTGTGGGATGAAAACGCAGAGAGAAAAAGGAGCGGCTTTTGTGAAGTGCGTTAAGATAAGAGCGGCGCGGCGGGCTTGAAGATTTCATCCACAATTCACGGTGAGTTCATATGGGCTTCATGGATGGGTGGGAAAGTGAGGGCATGGACACAGCTTCTTCTCTTTTTTCGGCGGGCCGTGGGTGGTTTCAGCGGCGCGCCTTGTTTTTTAAAATTATCGGCGTGGGATTCTTTGCGCTCTTGCTGCTCATCCCGCTCGGGATGGTGGAGTCGGTTCTGCGGGAGCGGCAGTCGCGGTCGTTTGAGGCGGTGAACTCGATCACGGAAACGTGGGGACGCTCGCAACGAATTCTGGGGCCGGTGCTGGTCGTGCCTTACACGTGGAAAACGGAGCTTGAGGAGACGACGATTGTGGACGGCAAGCGCGTCAGGGAATTGAAGACGGCGGAGTTTTCGTCCGAGGCGTTTTTTCTGCCGGAAAAACTGCGGGTGAGCGGTGATCTCGAGATGTCCGAGCGGAAGCGCGGGATCTATGCGGTGCCGGTGTATGCGGGGCGGTTGAAACTGGAGGGCGTGTTTGCGCGTCCGGATTTTGCATTTACGGGCGTGAAAAATCCGCAGCCGCAGTGGGAGCGGGCGCGGGTGAGTTTCGTGTTGAACGATCTGCGCGGCGCGCGAGAAGCGTTGGTCGTGAATTGGGCCGGAAAGCCGGTGGCGCTGCACCCGGGAGCGCAGTTGGACGGATTTAAGAAAGGGGTGAGTGCGGGGGTGTCGGTCGATGCGCAGGCGGCGGAGCAGAGTTTTTCTTTGGATCTGACGTTGAATGGGAGCGAGTCGCTGACCGTGGTGCCGCTTGGGCGTGAAACGCAGGTGGCGTTGCGTTCGAACTGGCCCGATCCGAGTTTCATGGGCGCGTTTTTGCCGGTGAAGCGCGACGTCGGCGTGGAGGGTTTTTCGGCGCAGTGGAGTGTGTCGTATTACGGGCGGGATTTCCCGCAGCAGTGGACGACGCGCACGGGCGAACGTGCGCCGGGGGAGGCGATTTTTGCGGAGTCGGAGTTCGGCGTGAAGATGGCGCCGGCGCTGAGCGCGTACCGGACGGTCGAGCGTTCGATCAAGTATGGCGTGTTGTTCGTGGCGCTGGTGTTCACGGTTTTCTTTCTCTTCGAAGCGGTCAGTGCGCTAAAACTGAATGCGCTGAACTATCTGCTCGTGGGAGCGGCGCTGTGTTTATTTTTTCTCGGGCTGCTGGCGCTTTCCGAGGTGATGACCTTCGAGAAGGCTTATGTGGGGGCGGCGGCGGCTTCGACGTTGCTGATCGCGTTGTATAGCTGGCGTGTGTTGCGGAGTGCGATGCGGGCGTGGCTCGTGGGTGGAATGCTCGGCGGCGTTTATGCGTATTTGTTTTTCGTGCTCCGGATGGAGGATATGTCGCTGATCGCAGGAACGGCCGGACTTTTCGTGGTGCTGGCGGCGGTGATGTATGCGACGCGTGGATTGCGGACGCAGGAGCCGGAAGGCGCCGGTGGCGGCGCGCTGAGTTGAAACTGCGATGGCGTGAGGGTTTGTCGCTTGCGGGGGTTGGGCGGGCGCGGCGAGTCTGGGTGGATGGAGCTTTTTGAGATCAAGGCCGAGATTCCCGTGTTCGCGGTGGATGAGACCGACAACGTGTTGCTCGAGTTGGGCGTGGATGGCTGGAGCTTGCTCGAGGACGTGGTCGTAAAGCGCGCGTGGGTGGCCGGTGTATTCGCGAGCGCACAATTGGCGGAGGAACGTTGGGAGCAGTTGCGACCGATGTTACCGGCGGAGCCGTTGAGCGAGCCGGAGCGGCGGGCGCTGGGCGATCGCGATTGGAAGGATAGTTATAAGGCGCATTTCAAGGCGTGGAAATTTGGGCGGTTGCACTGGGTGCCGATCTGGGAGCGGGAGACGTATGCGTTGCCTGCGGACGACGTGGCGATCTGGCTCGATCCGGGGCTGGCGTTTGGGACGGGGAATCACGAGACGACGCGTTTGTGTATCGAGCGCCTTGTTGCGCTCGATGCGGGGGCCAAGGATCGAGGGCCAAGTGGCAAGGAGCGGGCGCGGGTGATCGATGCGGGCTGCGGGTCGGGGATCTTGGCGCTGTCGGCGGCGAAGCTGGGGTATCGGCACGTCGAGGCGTTCGATAACGATCCGGAGGCGGTGCGGGTGAGTGAAGAAAACGCGGCGATGAACGGAGCGGCAGAAGCGGTGAAATTTTTTGTCGGCGATCTCGTATCCGGATTGGCCGGACGGGAGGCGGAGATCGTGCTGGCGAACATCCAGGCGGATGTGCTGATACGCTTCGCGAAGGAACTTGTCGGCGCAGTGGCGCGGGGTGGGGCGTTGATCCTGAGCGGAATTTTGGCGCACGAGAACGAGCAGGTGCGCGCGGCGTTTATCGCGGCGGCGCCAGGCTGGGCAGCCCAGGCGCGCGTGATGGGCGAGTGGTCGGATGTGGTGCTGGTGCGGCCGTGAAGCGGGTTTGAAACAGGCAGAGCGCGCGCGAAAGCAGAGGGGGTTTAACCACGAATGGACGCTGACGAATTTTTAGGCCTGGAGATGAGCCGGGAGAGATTCGGAGACGGGGTTATAGTCAGGCGGAGGGAGTTTTCGAGTGAGAGTCGGCGAGCATGGCCTCGGTGCGCGGGAGGGCGCCGGCGATGAGTTTTTCGATGAGCTCGGCTTCGGGGAGGTTGGTCCAGTAGCGCCGGGGCATCTCGCGAAGCATGGCGGGAACCTTAAGGCGGGCAGGATTGAAGATGCTGCCGTAGTAGGTGCGCCAGAGAGGCTCGAGGGTATCGTCGGTGGGGGCGGAGTCGCGGGAGACGCCCGGGGTTTCGTAGAGTTTCTCACTGTCCCAATGCATGCAGCGGCGCGGCGAGAGGATGGACCAACGCATGGAAGCGAAACGGCGTTGGAAAAACGGTGCGCCCAGGGCGATGACGTCGTGTTCGGGCTCGTACCAGGCGATGTAATGGTCGGAACCATCGTCGGAGCGGACGAGACGGAAGCGGACGAAGGCGGTGAGTTTATGGAGTTCGCGGCGAACGGCTTTTTCCCACGTGCGCAGACTGTGGACGTCGGGGTCGGTGAAGAGGTGGAGGAGTTGGCGCTCGCCGTGGGTGAGGCGCCAGAGAACGCGGTAGAGGATTTCCCAGCGGTTGGGCGCGGCGTGAGCGGCGACGAGGCGGGCGAGTGAGGGGAATTCGCGGGGAACGCGGAATGGGATCGGCGTGTGCAAAGGTTTTTCGGAGTGGGTGACCGAGGGCACGGAGCTCGGACATGGACAGAACGGAGAGACGAAAGCGGGGGCGGGGGGAATGGCGGATTGGGACGAGCGAGTGGACGAGTTGAAGTGGAGAAGAGAGAAATCTGGAGAGCCGGAGAAGGCGGCGGGGGCTTCGGCGACGGACCAGAGGGAGGATTCGTCTTGAGCGAACCAGAGGACCTGGTCGGGGGCATGGTTAGCCGAGAGGAGGGCGCGGGCGGAGGCGGTCCACGTCGCGAAGTCTTCGGGTGGAGGGACGTGGATCATAGGATGGGCGATCCGGACGGAGAGGTTGGAAAAAGTTCGAGCTGTTCGGCGGGCTTGGTGAAGCGGGCGCGGAGGTTGGCCGAGTCGAGGCCGAGACGGTGCGGGGTGTGGTCGGCGGCAATGATGAAGGGCAGCGCTTCTTTGAGGTTTACACGGAGGCGGGCGAGGTCGGTGAGACGGAGAGAGGTGAAGCGGCGTAGTTCGAGGATGCGGTCGACGTTGCGAACACCCAGCCCCGGGATGCGGAGGAGTTTCCAGCGGGAGGCGAGGTTGAGATCGATGGGGAAGAAATGGCGGTTGCGCAGAGCCCAGGCGAGTTTGGGGCTGAGGGAGAGGTCGAGTAGGGGCGCGGAGGCGGGGGCGATTTCGTCGACCGAGAAGCCGTAGAAGCGCAGGAGCCAGTCGGCTTGGTAGAGGCGGTGTTCGCGGACGAGAGGCGGGGCGCGCAAGGGAAGGGCGGCGGAGGCGTCGGGAATGGGGCTGAAGGCGGAGTAGTAGACGCGGCGGAGTTTATGCTGGCGGTAGAGGGAATCGGCGGTGCGGAGGATGGCGTCGTCGGTCGTGGGCGTGGCGCCAACGATCATCTGGGTGGATTGGCCAGCAGGGGCGAAGGGTGGCGGAGTTTTGGCGCTGCGCTGGAATTCTCGCGAAGGAGCGAAGGTCGTGAGGGGGGAAGGTTGAGTGGAGAGGCCGGAGGAGGGCGGAGCGGAGCGCGGAGGTGCGGCGAACAGGGTTTTTTCTGGGTCGCCGATAGGCGAAAAGGGAAGCGGGGTGGTTGAAGAGCTGAGCGCGGAGCGTTTGGGGCGGTCGGCGTTGGCGGCGACGTCGATGTTTTTGGCGATGCGGGCCATCATGCCGCCGATGCCTTGCCAGTTTTTTTGTGGCGCGAGCCGATTGAGGTCGTGGGCGGTGGGGAGCTCGATGTTGATACTCAGGCGGTCGGCGTAGCGGCCGGCTTCGGCGAGGAGTTCGGGCGAGGCTTCGGGAATGGTTTTGAGGTGGATGTAGCCGGCGAAGCGGTGCTCGGCGCGGAGTTTGCGGGCGACGGCGACGACTTGCTCCATAGTATAGTCGGGCGAGCGGATGATGCCGCTGGAGAGGAAAAGGCCCTCGATATAGTTGCGTCGGTAAAACCCGAGGGTGAGATCGACGACTTCGTCGATCGTGAAACGGGCGCGAGGGACGTTACTGGAGCGACGGTTGATGCAATAGCTGCATTCATAGGTGCAGACGTTTGTGAGGAGAATTTTGAGCAGCGAAACGCAGCGGCCGTCGGGCGTGTAGCTATGGCAGATGCCATTGGACGTGGAGCCGAGGCCGTCAGGGCCCGCAGCTCGAGCGGGGGCGCCGCTGCTGGCACAGGAGGCGTCGTATTTGGCGGCATCGGCGAGGATCGCGAGTTTACGGGAGACGTCCATGCGCGCAGCTATGTTCGGGTGAACGTGGGGCGCAAGCGGGCGGCGAAATTTTTTTACCGCGAATGGGCGCGAATGACGGAGAACGGGCGAACTAGAGGGGTGAGTTTAAGAATCGATGGAATAGAGGGGTATGACGGCCCATCCTTTAACACGCGCGGCTACGGTGGAGCGGTAGCGAGAAGTTGGGAAAGGGCACATGGGCTTGGTTCTGGGCACGAAAAAGCGCGCTGGGGGAGCCAGCGCGCTTTGAGGAAACGGTGAGTTTCAGAGTCGTTAACCGGTTAGGTAAACAGGTCGGAGGGGGTGCGGTTCATGAAGTCTTCCATGTAAGCGGTGGTGGCTTTACCCTCGATGAAGACAGGGTCGGCCATGATGGCTTTGTGGAGCGGGATAGTGGTCTTAATGCCGCGGATGAGGTATTCGCTGAGGGCGCGGTAACTGCGTTCGAGGGCGACTTTGCGGGTCGAGCCGAAGCAGATGAGTTTGCCGATCATGGAGTCGTAGTACGGCGGGATCGTATAGCCGGAATAGGCGTGAGAATCGACGCGCACGCCGTGTCCGCCGGGAGCGTAGTAGAGGCCGATCGTGCCGGGAGAAGGGGCGAAGTTGCGCGCGGGGTCCTCGGCGTTGATGCGGCACTCGATGGCGTGCTTCTCGAACTTCACGTCGCTTTGGTCGAAATCGAGTTTTTCGCCGTTCGCGATGCGGATCTGCTGCTTGATGAGGTCGATGCCGGTGCACTCTTCGGTAACGGGATGTTCCACCTGGATCCGGGTGTTCATCTCGATGAAGTAATAATTCCCCTTTGCATCGACGAGGAACTCGATCGTCCCGGCGTTCTCGTAGGCGGCTGCTTCGGCGGCCTTGATGGCGTGCTTGCCCATCTTTTTACGAAGATCGGCGGTCAGGAAGGGCGAGGGAGATTCCTCAATGAGTTTCTGGTGGCGGCGTTGGACCGAGCAGTCGCGTTCGCCCAGATGGAGCGTTTTGCCGTGGGAATCGGCCAAAATCTGGAACTCGATGTGGCGGGGTTTCTCGATGTATCGCTCAATGTAAACGGCGCCGTTGCCGAAGGCTTTTTCAGCTTCGTTGCGGGCCACGTGGTATTCCTTGGCGAAGGAAACATCGTTGTGGGCGATGCGCATGCCTCGGCCACCGCCACCAGCGACGGCTTTGATGATGACGGGATATCCGATCTTGCGGGCGGTTTTGACGGCCTCGGTTTCGGTTTCGACGGGACCGTCGGAACCGGGAACGATGGGCACGCCAACTTTGCGGACGGTATCCTTGGCGATGGCCTTATCGCCCATCATCTTGATGGATTTAGATTTGGGGCCGATGAACTTGATGTTACAAGACTCGCATTGCTCGGCGAATTTGGCGTTTTCGGAGAGGAAGCCATAGCCGGGGTGGATGGCGTCGACGTCGGCGATCTCGGCGGCGCTAATGATGCGGTCGGCACGAAGATAGGAGTCGGAACCGCGTGGACCGCCGATGCAGATGGCTTCGTCGGCGAGCTGGACGTGGAGCGATTGGACGTCGGCCTCGGAGTAAACAGCGAGGGTTTTAATGCCCAGTTCGCGGCAGGCGCGAACGATGCGGAGGGCGATTTCACCGCGATTGGCGATGAGGATCTTTTGAATCATAA
>WUUC01046107.1_pt1 | contig 20792 bp, 17 predicted proteins | sample 6278441 | NCBI WGS metagenome assembly WUUC01 (sample SAMN13675441, study PRJNA597444) | soil metagenome | isolation source: soil | place: USA: Washington | collected 2017-10
ACGACGACCTCGAACGGGCCATAGAGCAACGGCGTCGGCGGGCAACCACACCCCATTTTCAGCCCGGAACAGGCCGCCCACCAGGGCGAACCATGACTAGACGGCATTTCCGGTCGACTGACTCGTGCCGGAACGGTCGTCGGAGGTCGTGCTCACCTCCAGGCCACGCAGTGATCGTGGCGAAAAGGTACAGCGCGGTCATCGGCACCGCGGTGACGTGCGGCTCGGCGCGATCACGGCGCCATCGGCCCCTCAGCCGGCGGACGGGGTGGACGGCTCCAACCGGGGGTAGGCCTCCTTCACGATGCGGAGGTGGGCGAACGACTCGAAGGTGCGCACCCCGCGCACGGAGCGGATCTCGTCGAACATGACGGCGGCCTCCGCGTCGGAGGAGACCCGCACGGTGCCCAGCACGTCCCACGGCCCCGCCGTGATCGCCACCAGCTCGATGCCGGCGAGCGCGGAGATGTCCGAGGCGACGGCGCGGGCCTTGCCCCCGACGCAGATCGCGAACCCGTAGAGCTCGCCGACCCCGAGCGCCATCGGGTCGATCAGCGCGAGCACGCGCACGGCCTGCGACGTGAGGAGCCCCTGCACCCGCACCCGGGTGGCGGCGTGCGACAGCCCGGCGCCGGCGGCGAGATCGGCGTACGACGCCCGCCCGTCCGCCTCGAGCTCCCGCAGGATGGCGAAGTCGGTCTCGTCGAGGGGACCGGTCAGGCGCAGGTCGTCGTGCGGTGCAGTGGTGGCGCTCTTCACCCGGTCGAGGTGCTTGACCGACTCCAGGGTGGTGACGCCGTCGACCTCGAGGATCTGCTCCAGCGTGGCGATGAGTTCCTGGTCGGAACGGCACATCACGTCGGCGACGATGGTGAAGCGGCTGGCGGAGATCACCACGAACGTCACCTGCGGCAGCGCCGCGAGCCGTTCGGCGATCCCCTCGACGTTGTGCGAGGCGCTGAGGCAGACGGACGCGACGGTGGTGATCCCGAGGAGCTCGGGGTGCACGACGCCCACGGACGTGACGATCCCGTCGCGGTGCAGGCGTTGCACCCGCAGCCGGACCGCGGCCGGCGAGAGGCCACTGGTCTCGGCGAGCCGGGCGTAGGAGGCGCGCGCGTCGGTCTGCAGGTGCGCGAGCAGCCGGCGGTCGACGTCGTCGAGCTGCGGCCCGGCCGGTGGGGCGGACTGGCGGACGGACCGGAGCCGCGTCGGAGACGAGGACATACGGCATGTTGTACCCGACACCGCCCCCGGACGGGGCGGCGGCAAGCGAGCCGCCACCCGTGTCGATGGATTCCCTTGTTCCTCTCCCGCCAAGCCGTTAATCTGCTCGTACTCGGCGATCGAGTCGCGTGATACAGCAGACCCAGGCGAGGCACCCATGACCGACGCGGTGATCATCGGGGGCGGGCTGCTCGGCCTCGGGGCCGCCGTGGAGCTCACCGAGCGCGGGGCCGACGTGCTGGTGCTGGAGAAGGACGGGCTCGGCTTCGAGCAGACCGTGCGGTCCAACGCGGCGCTACGCCTCCCCGACGGCGGCACCGAGCAGACCGGCACGGTGGCCGGCGTGTCGATGGTCGCGTGGGACGGCTTCGAGGACCGGTACGGCGACGTCGAGCTCGACCGCGCCGGCTGGAACACCCTCGTCGTCGACGAGGAGGACGCCGGCTGGCTGCGGCGGGCCGCCGTTACGGTGGGGGTCAGCGAGCACGTCGACCCCGACCGGCTGACGCCGCCCGACGAGGTCCGCGCGCGCTGGCCCGCGCTCGCCGGGCCGTTCCTCGGCATGCACACCGCGCCGGGTGGCCACGTCAACCGCATGCGGGTCGTCGCGGCGCTGCACCGCGCCGCGCGGCGCGGCGGCGCCCGGTTCCGGCTCGGCGCCACCGCGGTCGGGTTCGACCGGCTCGGGGACCGCATCCGGGCGGTGCGCACCACGACCGACCGGGTGCCCTGCGGTGCGGTGCTGGTCGCCGCGGGCGTATGGACCCCGCGGCTGCTCGACGAGCTCGGCGCGCACGTCCCGATGCAGCGGGTGCGTGTGCCCAGCGGCGAGACGGCACCGCTCGGCGAGGACCTCGTGCCCGGCTTCGTCCGGGCCGGGAAGTTCACCGCGCGCCAGAACGCGGACGGGGTCGTGCGGTTCGGTGGCGGGTACCGCGCACCCGAGTACGTCCACGACGTGTCGGTGGACGACCTGCGCGACCTGGGCACGTGGGCGCCCGCGTTCGCGGCGCACCTGCGGGGCGCCACCGTGCGCGTCGACCCGCACCTCGTCCGCCACGAGCTCGCCCGACTGCTCGCTCCGGCGTCGCGGCGGGACCGGCACTTCGTCCCGACGGAGTGGGAGCCGCGGCCGTGGAAGCGGTACTCGCGGCAGAAGCTCGCGCGGGCCGCCCGCGTGATCCCCGCCCTGGAAGGGGTGCGCATCCAGCGCTTCAGCAGCGGTGTCGTCGACATGACTCCGGACTTCGAACCCCTCATCGGCCGGGTACCCGGCACCGGGAACGCGTGGGTGGCCGGCGGCATGAGCGGCCACGGGTTCATCCTCGGGCCCGGAGCGTGGCGGGCCGTCGCCGAGGAGATGACCGCCGGCCGCACGGCGATCGACCTCGGACCGTACCGGCCCGACCGCTTCGCCCCGCGGCGTCCGGGCCGCGGGAAGCGACGCGCGGCGTGACACCGCCGCCGGACGACGCACCGCTCGCACGCCGCCGGGCCGAGACCTGGCTCGCCGAGCACGACGTGCGGTCGGTGCAGGTCAACGCGATGACGCTGCAGGGCACCGTGGTCGGCAAACGGCTCGCCACCGAGGAGTTCCTCGCCACCCTCCCCGACGGCGTCGGACTCCCCGACACGGTGCTGCACCAGAGCGTCGGCGGCGACTACGCGTTCGGCTGGCAGCCCGGCCCGTGGGCGGGCGAGCTGCGCGACGTACAGGCCCGGCCGGACGTCACCACGCTCGCCCTGCTCGCCGGCGGGCGCCGCACCGCCGGCGTCCTCGCCGACCTGCACGACCTGCAGGGCGATCCGCTCCCGGTGTGCCCGCGCTCGACGCTCGAACGGCTGGTGCGCCAGCTGCGCGACCGGGGCTTCGAGGCGCGGGTCGCGTTCGAGCTGGAGGGCACCGTGTTCGAGGAGTCCTACGACGAGGCGCGTTCCCGGGGCTACGCCGACCTGCACCCGCTCGGCTCCGCCACCAAACGGCTGTGCAACGGCACCCCGCCCGCCGCCTACGTCGAGTACGCCGACGCCGTGACCGACGAGCTGGATCGGACGGGCGTCCCGTGGACCGGCTGGGTCAACGAGGGCGGACTCGGCCAGCTGGAGATCAACTTCCCGCCGCTGCATCCCGTGGCGGCCGCGGACGCCGTCGTGCGGGCGCGCTCGGCGATGCGGACCGTGGCCGAACGGCTGGGCCGGTCCGCGACGTTCATGGCGCTCCCGGCCCGGCGCACGCCGGCGGGCCTGCACCTGCACCTGTCGCTGTGGCGCGACGGCGACAACGCGTTCGCCGGGGGCCGCGACCAGCTCGTCCCCCTGCTGTCCCGATGGGTCGGCGGACTCGTCGCCACGATGCCCGCTGCCACGTCGTTCGCGATGCCCAACCCCAACTCCTACCGCCGGCTGGTTCCCGGCCACGGCGCCCCCACCGCGCCGCTGTGGGGGCGGCACAACAAGACGGTGGCGCTGCGGGTGCTGCCCGATGGTCGGGGTGCGCGGTTCGAGCACCGGCTGCCGGGCGCCGACGCCAACCCGTACCTGGTGCTGGCGGCCGTGCTCGCCGGCGGGCTCGCCGGGATGGACGGTGACCTCGCCCCGCCCCCGGAGTTCGCCGGCTCGGCGTGGGGCCTGCCACCGGACTTCGAGCCCCAGCTGCCCGCGACGCTCGCGCGCGCCGCCCACGCACTGGAGTCGGACGAGGCGTTGCGGGACCGGATGGGCGAGCTGCTGGTGCGGTACTGGCTCGGGTCGCGGCGCTGGGAGTGGTACGTGTTCCACACCGCCGGTGGCGACCCGCACGCCGTCACCGAGTGGGAGCGCCGGCGCTACTTCGAGGGCGTCGCATGAGGGCCGCGGTGCACGTGCCCCCGGACGCCGCGCCCTTCGCCCGCCGGATCGCCCGGCGGCTGGCGGAGTCCGCGCGCGACGCCGAGCTGGCCCCGCTCCTGACGGCCCTGCCGGCGGTCACGGCGCTGCACGACCGCGGCGGGCCGCAGGTCGCCGTCGTCGCGGTCCGCGGCGCGCGCGTCGAGGTGGCCGACGCGCCGGCACCGGGCAGCGTCGGGTCCGGCGTCGTCGGGTCCGGCGTCGTCGAGTGCGATGCGAGCGACCTGAGCGGTGTGCGGGTCGTCGACGCGGCAGGCGCGGACCCGGACAGGCTCGCCGCGACGCTGACCCGGCTCCTCGACGGCCCGCCGGCGCCCTGGCCGGAGCGCGCCCGCGCCTTCTGGGCGCGGACCCGCCACCGGCCCGGCACGCCCCCGTCGCTGCGGTTGCGGTGCGCCGAGGACGGGGCGGAGGTCCGGCTCGGTGCGGCGACCGGCGAGCCCGCGTGCGAGGTGCAGGGGTCGGAGGAGGCGTTGGTCGCGTACCTGCGCGGCGACCTGCCGCTGCTCGTCGGCGTGCTCGGCGACACCGACCTGAGCGCTCGCGGCTCGCTCGCCACCCTCTCGGTGCTGCAGGGCAACGCCCTGGCCTATGTCCTCGAAGGCGACTAGGACGCACTATCCTTCGTTGCACCGTCTCTAAGCAAGCAATTCGCTTGCCAGTAAGTCCTGACACCATTACTTTGAGAGCATGGCGGGCAGCGTGCAGTCGGAGCGGCTCCAGGTCCTCGACGAGCGGGGAGCCTTGGTCGCCGATGCGCAGCTCACACTCGACGACGACGAGCTGCTGCGGCTGCACCGGCTCCTGGTGCGCGCCCGGGTGTTCGACGAGCGCGCCCTCGCGCTGCAGCGCAGCGGCTGGCTGCGCTCCTACTACCAGGCCTCCGGCCAGGAGGCGTCCACTGCGGCCGCGCTCGTCCTGCGGCCGCAGGACTGGCTCTTCGCCGCCTACCGGGAGCCGGGCATGTGGCTCGCGAAGGGCGTGCCCGTCGCCGCCGTCCTCGGCCAGTGGAAGGGCCTGCTGCACGACGGCTGGGACCCGACGCGGTGGCGGGTGACGCGGCTCAACACCACCATCGGCACCCACCTGCCGCACGCGACCGGCGCCGCCTATGCCAACCGCGTGCTCGGCACCGACCACGTCACGATGGCGGTGTTCGGCGACGGCGGCACGTCGGTGGCCGACTTCCACGCCGGGCTCAACTTCGCCGGTGTCTGGCGCACTCCGACGATCTTCTTCTGCCAGAACAACCTCTACGCGGAGGCCACACCGCTCGCCCAGCAGACCGCAGCCACGTCGATCGCGGGAAAGGCGCAGGCCTACGGCATCGCCGGGGTCCAGGTCGACGGGATGGACCCGTTGGCCGTGCACGCCGCCACCCGGGAGGCCGTCGCCCGGGCGGTCGCCGGCGGGGGACCGACCCTCATCGAGTCGCTCACGTACCGCTTCGCCCCGCACTCCTCCTACGACGGCCGCGCGGTCTACCGCACCGTCGAGGAGGAGGACGAGTGGCGCACTCGGGACCCGCTGATCCGGATGCGCGCGTTCCTCGCGGGCCGCGGGGTGGACGTAGGGTCCGTCGAGGAGCAGGCCACGAAGGAGCTGCTCGCGGAGATCGACGAGGCCGTCGAGGAGGTGGACCGGATCGCGGCCGGCCCGGCGCCGTTCGCGGCACTGGCCCGCTCGACCTACCGCACCGCTCCCCCGGGGTTGGCGAGGCGCCTGCGGGACGACGCCGCCGTCCTGGGCGTGCCCGTCGGTGACCTGCCGGAGACCGAGGTGCCGCCCGAGCGCCGCCCCGGGGGCGAGACCCGCAGGCAGACGATCGTGCAGGCGATCCGGGAGACGTTCGAGCGGGAACTGGCCGCCCGGCCCGAGATGGTCGTCCTCGGCGAGGACGTCGCCACCGAGGGCGGGGTGTTCCGGGCCACCCAGGGCCTGCTCGCCACCTACGGGCCGGACCGGATCATCGACACCCCGTTGTCGGAGAACGGCATCATCGGCAGCGCGGTCGGCATGGCCATGGCCGGGCTCCGCCCCGTCGCCGAGATCATGTTCGCCGGCTTCTCCTACATCGCGCTCGACCAGATCATCGGCCACGTCGCCCGGATGCGCTGGCGCACCCGCGGTGCCGTTCCCCTGCCGGTCGTGATCCGGATGGCCGCCGGGGGCGGCTACGGGGGCCTGGAGTTCCACGCCGACTCCCCGGAGGCGGTGTTCCTGCACAACCCCGGGCTCACCGTCGTCTACCCGTCCACCGCCTACGACGCCAAGGGCCTGCTGGCCGCGGCGCTCGCAGGCGATGACCCCGTTGTCATGTTCGAGCCCCTGGTGCGCTACCACGTGGCCGAGGACGGGGTGCCGGTGGCGCCCTACACGGTGCCGATCGGGCGCGGCGTCGTGCGGCGTCCGGGCCGCGACATCACGATCGTCTCCTACGGCAACGCCGTGCACACCGCGGTCGAGGCGGCCGCGCAGCTCGCGGCCGAGGGCACCGAGGCCGAGGTCGTCGACCTGCGGACGCTGTACCCGTGGGACGAGGAGCTCGTGCTCGACAGCGTGCGGCGCACCGGGCGGCTGGTCACCGTGCACGAGTCGCCGCTCACGGCGGGGGTGGGCGCCGAGATCGCCGCGACCGTGGCGGAACGCGCGATCCACCACCTCGATGCGCCGATCGCCCGCGTCGGCCACCCGCACACCCCGTGGACGCCCGGCGGCCTGCACGAGGAGCTCTCGCTCGTGAGCCCGCAGCGGATCGCGGCCGCGGTGCGCGGCGTCCTGCGGGAGGTGTGAGCGTGTCGAGGCGGACGTTCCCGTTGCCGGACCTGGGGTCCGGCCTGGTGGAGGCCACGGTCGTCGAGTGGTACGTCGCCGTCGGCGACGTGGTCGAGGAGGGGCAGACCGTCGCCGACGTCGAGACCGAGAAGTCGGTCATCTCGCTGCCGTCGCCGTTCGCCGGTCGGATCGCCGGCCTCGGCGCCGCCGCGGGCGCGGCGCTGGACGTCGGAGCGCCACTGCTGGTGGTCGACGTCCCCGGCGACGACGCGAGCGCGGCATCCGATCGGCGCCCCACGGACGCCGCGGATGCACCGGCCGGTCCAGCGGGCACCGCGGTGCCCGCTTCCACGATTCCACCGTCGCCCGACCCGTCGGCTCCGGCCGGCCCGCCGGCGACGGGCCGGGGGCTCGCGACCCCGCTCGTGCGCCGCCTCGCCCGGCAGCACGACCTGGACCTGGCGGCGATCACCGGCACGGGTCGCGGCGGGATCGTGACCCGCAGGGACGTGGAGGCTGCCGTCTCGGCGCGGGCGCCGGGCGGCACATCCGAACCCGGAGCACCAGCGGCGAGCCGCGACTCCGCCGGTGCGGTCACGCCGCCCGCACCGACGACCGGCGACAGCAGGGGCGGCGCATCAGCGCCGTCCGCGGCGGAGGGCGCACCGGCGCCGCCCGCCGGCGGCGAGCGGCACCGGATGTCGCCGTTGCGCCGCACCATCGCGGAGCGGATGGCCCGCTCGTGGCGGGAGATCCCGCACATCACCTCCCACGACCTCGTCGACTGCGCGGCGCTGCTGGACGCGCGGCGGCGCCTGAGCGACCGGCTCGGGCGGCCGGTGCCGATCGAGGCGCTCCTGATCAAGGGCGTTGTCCCGGTCCTGCGGGAGTTCCCGCAGTTCAACGCGGTCGTCGACGGCGAGGACGTGGTGCACCTGCACGAGCAGCACGTCGCCGTGGCGGTCGACACCCCCGACGGCCTGCTCGCACCGGTGGTGCACCGGGCCGGGGAGCTGGGCGTGCAGGAGCTCTCCGAGCGCGTCCTCGACCTCGCAGAGCGGGCCCGAGCGCGCACGCTGCGCCGCGAGGAGCTGGCCGGGGCGACGTTCACCGTGTCGAACATCGGCGCCAGCGGCGGCGGCAGCGCCTCGGTGGTGCCGATCGTGCCCCTGCCCACCACCGCGATCCTGTCCGTCGGGCGGGCCGAGCAGCGGGCCGTGGTCCGCGACGGGCAGATCGTCGCGGCGTGGGTGCTGCCGCTCGACGTGTCCTGCGACCACCGCGTCATCGACGGCGCGGACGTCCGGCGCTTCGTGGCGCGCGTGCGCGAGGTCGTCGAGGAACCGCTGCTGCTGGCCCGCTGAGCACCGCGAGGAGTCCGAGTGCGCCCACTGATCGGCATCACCGGCCGCCGGGTCGAGTTCGGCCTGCTGCGCGAGGCCGACCACCGCTACGCCGACCGGCACGTCGACCAGTTCTTCGCCGACGTCGCGCGCGGCGTCCACCGCGCGGGCGGGATACCGGTGCACCTGCCCTACGAGGCGGGCACGGCCGCGGTCGTGCAGCGGCTCGATGGCGTCGTGGTGAGCGGGGGCCAGGACGTCCACCCGCGGCTGTGGGGCGGCGACGAGTCCGTCGTCGACACCGCGGCCGACCCGCGGCGACACCCGGGCGCGCACGACGTCGAGCGCGACGCCTACGAGCTGGAGCTCGTGCGGGCCGCGGTGGCCGCGGGCGTGCCGCTGCTGGGCATCTGCCGCGGCCTCCAGCTGCTCAACGTCGCGTTCGGCGGCACGCTCGTGCCCGACCTGACCCCGGGACCCGTTCGGCACCAGCTCGACGCCCCCGCTCCCAGCGACGGTGCGTCCGACCACGTCGTCGAACTGGCTCTCGGCTCGCTCGCCGCGTCGGTCTACGGCGCGCGCGTGCGCACCAACGCCTGGCACCACCAGGCCGTCGCGACCTGCGGCCGTGAGCTGGTGGCCTCCGGGTTCGCGTCGGACGGCGTGGTCGAGGCGATCGAGTCGCCGGGCCGGCCGGTGCTCGGTGTGCAGTGGCACCCGGAGTGGCAGGTCACCCCGGACCCGGCCTTCGCCTGGATCGTCACAGCTGCAGCGACTTGACCTCCAGGAAGTCCTCGATGCCGTAGCGGCCCAGCTCGCGGCCCACGCCGGACTGCTTGAACCCGCCGAACGGCGCCGCGGTGTTGAACGCGCCCCCGTTGACCGAGACCATGCCGGTGCGCATCCGGCGCGCGAAGCGCAGGGCCCGCTCACGGTCGGCCGACCAGACCGCCCCGGACAGGCCGTACACCGAGTCGTTCGCGATGTGCAGCGCCTCGTCCTCCGTGCGGTAGGGCAGGATCGCGAGCACCGGACCGAAGATCTCGTCCTGCGCGATGTCCATCTCCGGGCGGACGTCGCGGAAGGCCACGGGGTTCACGAAGTGGCCCGTCCCCGGGCGCGCGGCCGGGTCGCCCGCCGCGACCCGCGCTCCCTGCGCGACGCCGCGGGCCACGTAGCGCTGCACCACGGCGCGCTGCGCGGCGGTCGCCACCGGGCCGAGGGTGGTCGCCGGGTCGCGCGGATCGCCCACGACCACGACAGCGAAGCGCTCGCGCACCACGTCGACGGCTTCGTCCTGCCGGTCGGCGGGCACCACGAGCCGGGTCCACGCGGTGCACGTCTGCCCGCTGTTCTCCAGCACGTGCTCGGCGCCCGCGCGCGAGGCACGCTCGAGGTCGGCGTCGGGCAGGACGACGTTGGCCGACTTGCCGCCGAGCTCCAGCGCGACGCGCTTGACGGTGTCGGCGGCGGTCCGCATGACCGCGCGCCCCGCCCGCGTCGAGCCGGTGAACGACACGACGTCGACCGACGGGTGGGCGGCGAGCGCCTGACCGACCACCGAACCGGTGCCGGGCACCAGGTTGAGCACCCCCGGCGGGAGCTGCGCCGTGATGGCGGCCTCCGCGAGCAGGTAGGCCGACAGCGGGGTGACCTCGCTGGGCTTCAGCACGACGGTGCAGCCCGCCGCCAGTGCGGCCCCCACCTTGCCGACCGCCTGGTGCAGCGGGTAGTTCCACGGGGTGATCGCGGCGACCACGCCTGCGGCCTCCCGGACGACGGTCGAGTTGGCGATGGTCTCGGTGAACGCGATCTCGCGCAGCGCAGCGGCGAAGCCGTGGAGGACGGCGACGGGGAGGTCCGCATGCACCACCCGGGACAGCGCGAGGGGGGTGCCCATCTCCGCGGTCACCAGCTCGGCGATCTCCTCCCGCCGAGCGGCCAGTGCGGCGGCGATCGCCTCCAGGTAGCCGCGACGGTCCGCCACCGAGGTCTGCGACCAGTCCGCGAACGCGGCGGTGGCCGCGGCGACGGCGGCCTCGACGTCGTCCTCATCGCCCGCCGGCGTGCGGCCGAAGACCTGCTCGGTGGCGGGGTCCTCGACGTCGATGGACCCCGACCCGGCCGGCGCCACCCATCGCCCGGCGATGAAGAGGTGCTCGCGGTGGACGAGATCACGGTTCAACGACATGCCTGCTCCAGGCGGGGCCGTCACACGGACGGACCGGACGCCGCGGGGGTGCTGCGCCGTCGATCCGGCAACGATGTCGATCCTCGACGGGATCGACCCCACCCGTCAAGCACGGCAATGATGAATCAACCGCAGATTTGGCTTCTTGTTTGCGATCTGCTGTTTTCAGCTCTTGACACAGCATGAATCACGCGTGACGCTGGTCTCACTCGATCGAGTGTCAGCGGTGCACGCACCCCTGGGTGGGCGTCGTGACCCGGCGCCCTCCCGGCGTGCGTACTGCCGACATCCACCGCACACCGAGATCGTCGTGGTCGCCGCACTCCCTGGCCGGATCGTTCCGGCCGGTACCCGGCGACCGCGGGGGCGGCGGCTCGTCCCGACGACCTGCGCGGGCGGATGCCCCGCGCGGTCCCTCCACCGAGGAGTTCGACCATGTCCCACGCTGTCGGTTCTCCCTCGTCCGGACGGGGGCACCGCCCACGCCCGGCCGCCGCCCTCGAGACCGGCCACCTCAGCCGGGTGTCGCTGGCCTCGCTCGCGGTCGCCTCGTACTCCCCCGCGATCGGGATGTCCCTCGCGCCGCTGCTGTTCGTCTCCGCCGGCGGCGTGAACGCCTGGCCCGCGGCGCTGCTCGCGATGGTCGCGGTGATCGGCGTCGGGCTGGCGGTCACGACGTTCGCGCGCCGCTACGTCGGCACCGGCTCGCTCTACTCCTACATCGGGGAGGTCTTCGGCCCCGGTGCCCGCCGGCTCATGGCCGCGGCGCTCCTGCTCGGGTTCGTGCTGCAGCTCGCCGGCACCACGGCGATCGCCGGGATCTTCACCGGCAGCTTCCTCACCGCGCTGGGCGTTCCGGGGGCGCTGGAGGTGGGACCGCAGTTCGCGCTGTTCGCCGCTGCGGCGCTGGTGGCGGCGGGCGTCGCCTACCGCGGCCTGGACACGTCCGTGCGCGTGGCGGTGACGCTCGCGGTCCTGTCGCTGCCCCTGGTGATCATGATCACGATCGCGAGCGCGGCCCACACCGGTCTGCAGCTACCCGTGCAGCTCGACCTGGGCTCCGCGAGCGTCAGCGGGATCTTCCAGGGGTTGGCCGGCGGCATCGCGTTCCTGGTGTCGTTCGAGGCCTGCACCGCACTGGCCGCCGAGACCCGCGACCCCCGCCGCAACGTCCCGGTGGCCGTGATGGCGGTGCCGCTGTTCTGCGGCCTGCTCTACCTCGTCGCGACGTTCCTGCAGGCCCCCGGGCTCACCGCGGCCTCGGACGCGCTCGCGGCGGGCGCATCGCCGGCCGCGGCGCTCGCCGTGCAGGCCGGGCTGGGCACGGCGGTCGGCACCGCCGCCGACGCCGTCCTCGCCCTGGCCAACTTCGCCGCGCTCATCGGCTTCGTCAACTACGGGTCGCGCTTCTTCCTCGCCCTCGGCGCGGACGGTCTCCTGCCCGCCCGCACGACCGCCATCCACCCCCGCTACCGGAGCCCCGGCGCGGCGATCGTGCTGCTGGTGGTGTCCGGTCTCGCGGTGCTCTGCGGGGCGTTCCTGCTCGCCGGGGGCCTCATGCCCGCCTACAACGTGATCGCGGTGTCCATCGTGTACGCCTGGGTGCTGCCCTACCTGCTCATCACGGTGGGCGCGGTCGTCCTGCTGCGCCGGGAGCGGGCACTGCGGCCGCTCGTCGTGACCGGGTCGGTCGTCGGGTTCGCCGGGATGGCCTGGCTGTACGTGAACGGCATCGTGTTCCCGCCGCCGGCGCCGCTCGACGCGATGTCGTGGGTGGTGCTCGTGGTCGTCGTCGGGCTGGCGGCCGCGTTCGCGGTCACCGCGCGCCGTCGGCGGTGAACGACCGAGGGGCGACTCCCGGATCGCCCGGGAGCCGCCCCTCGCCGCCGTTCGTCGGGGTCCGTCAGAGTTCGCCGCGGTAGTCCCAGGCCCGCAGGCTCACCGGCGTCAGCCGGACGATCGCCTGCCCGGTCGACTTCCGCTCGGCAGCCGCGGCGCCGGCCTCCGGGCCGAGGTACCGCGCGGCGATGCGCGCGTGGGTCTCGTGCACGTGCTCGGTCTCGATGGCCGCCGTGCAGGTGGCCTCCAGCCCGCGGAACGGACGCTGCTGCTCGTAGACCACGATGCTCGCGCGCGGGTCCCGCCGAACGTGCCGGCACTTCACGCGATCCAGGGGCGAGACGAACACGAACGAGCCGTCCTGCCACTCGTGCCACAGCGGGGAGAGCAGCACGCTGCCGTCCCGGCGGTAGGTGCCGATTACGGCGATGATCGGCTCCTCGAGGAGCCCGTCGAGTTCGTCGATGCTGAGGTTGCGGCGCATCATCCTGCCGTTCCGGTAGTGGGGTCGGGAGTGTCGCTGTGCGGATCCTCGGACCGGCCGCGGGCCGTCTCGAACAGGGCGGCGACGTCGTGCGACCCGTGCCCGCGCTCGTCCGCGCGCGCGAACTCGGCGGCGAGCAGCGCGGCCAGCTCGTCGCGCAGCCCCAGCTCGCGCACGGTCTCCAGCACGAGCCGGCTGGAGGACACCTGCTTGGCGACCCGGGTGCGGGGCTCGGCGTAGGCGCGGCCGGCGATGCGCGCGGTCATGTCCTGCAGCAACGCGGTGAGCGTCGGCAGGAACGGCTCGACGACGGCGGCGAGGTCGGCGCGCGAGAGGCCTGCGGCATCCGCGAGGGCCGCCGTGTGCGCCATGCCCACCATCACCGCGTGGTAGAGCGGGCCGCTGCTGAGGGCCGCCGCTTTCGCCAACCCGGTGTCCGCTCCCAGCCAGCGAGCGGCGCCGAGCACCGCGAGCAACGGGCGCTCGGCGTCGAACACCTCCTGCGGGCCCGAGTAGAGCAGCGCGGCGTCCGGCTCGCCGATGCGCCGGGCGTGCGCGGTGGGGTAGCCGTCGAGGTAGCGGGCGCCGCTGCGCGCGGCCCACGCGCCGGCCGCCCGGGCCTGGGCCGGCGATCCGGTGCTCAGCTGCACCAGCGTGCGGCCGGCCGCCGCCTCCGCGACGCCCGGCTCGTCCTGCAGCACCCGCGTGCTCACCGGGTAAGTCGAGACGACCACGAGCGTGGTCGGGCTCGCCGCGACGGCGTCGGCCGCGCGGGGTGCCACCCGGGCACCGGCACCGACCAGTGGCTGTGCGGTCCCGGGCGTGCGGTTCCAGACGGTCACGCGCGCGCCGGCACGCAGCAGCGCGGCGGCCACCGCGCTGCCCAGCTGACCCGTGCCGAGGACGGAGACGGCCCGCCCCGCCGCACCACCCGGTGGGCTGGTCGTCATCGCGCTCCCCCGCTCACCCGGTGATGTCGCGCCCGAGGACCCCGCGCGCGATGATCCACTTCTGGATCTCGTTGGTGCCCTCGTAGATCTCGCCGATCTTGGCGTCCCGGTAGATCGCCTCGGCGCTGTAGCCGGTCCGATCGGCGCCGAGCTCGCGGAGGAAGCCGTAGCCGCCGAGGCACTGGACGGCGTCGCGGGAGATCTCCACCGCGAGCGCGGTGCCGCGCAGCTTCGCCATCGCCGCCTCCGGCTCGGGGAACGCCACACCGCCGTCGAGCCGCAGGGCGGCCTTGAGGTAGAGGCTGCGGGCCACCTCCAGCTCGGTGGCGTACTCCGCGATGCGGAACTGCCAGTGCTGGAACTCGCCGATCCGCTTGCCGAACGCGCGCCGCTGCGCCAGGTGGGCGACCATCACGTCGAACGCCGCCTGGGCCATGCCGACGCCGGCCGCGCCAATGCCGATCCGCCCGTAGGTGAGCGTGCGCAGCGCGATCTGCAGCCCCTTGCCGGGTGGGCCGACGAGGTGGCTCCGCGGCACGCGCACCCCCTCGTAGTGGATGTCGGCGGTGAGCTGGCCGCGGTTGCCCATCTTGCGATCGGCTCGCCCGACGCGGACCCCCGCCGTTCCGGTGAGGGGCACGAGCACGAGCGAGAGCCCCTCGGCGGTGTGGCACAGCGTGATGACGAAGTCGGCCACCGGCGCGTTCGTGATGAAGCGCTTGCGCCCCCGCACGACGAGGTCGGCGCCGTCCTCCTCGGCGACGGTCTGTACCGCCTCCGGCCCGAGGTCGGTGGAGGCGTCCGGCTCGGTCGTCGCGAAGGCGCCGACGACCTCGCCCGCCACCAGCGGCGGCAGCCACCGCGCGCGCAGCTCGTCGGACGCCGCGCCGAGGGCGTGCCCGGCAAGGATGCAGTGCACGTCGAAGATCGCGGCCAGGCTGTTGGAGACGTAGGCCAGCTCCTCCACCGCCACCGCGGTCGCGGTCGCCGGGTGCGACAGGCCGGCGCCCTCGGGGCCGGCGAACGGGATCCGGAACAGCCCCGCCTCGGCCATCCGGTCGAACGCGTCGCGCGGGAAGCCGTCGACAACCTCGTCACCGTGGGCGATGCGGTCGGCGAGCGGGCGCAGCTGCTCCTCGGCCGTCCTGCGCACCTGCGCGCGCACCTCCCGCACGTCCGGCGGGCTGATCGTGTCGTGGAACAGCTCGTCGGCGGTGCGCCGCACCCCGGGGAACGCCGGGGTCGTCACCGGGGTCGTCATGTCGCAGCCACGGCGAGCACGCGCTCGAAACCGGGGGCGTCGAGGGCGGCGCGCGCGATCTCCAGGTGCCGCCGTCCCCACCCGAGGTAGTCGACACCGTGGTGCCCGATGTCGTAGTCGAGCACCGGGTCGGCGATCACGGCCCAGGCGTACTCGCGCAACGCCGCGACGACGCGGGCGAGCTCGACCCGCGCCCGCTCCGACTCGCCGGGATCGCGGCCGAGGTAGGAGTGCAGCAGCGCGTCGACCTGCTCCGGCGACAGCGCGGCGTTCATCGCGAACCCGCCGAGGTCGTACTCCCCGCGCGCCACGCCACCGTACTCCCAGTCGACGAGCTGCACGCCGTCGTCGCGGAGGATGAAGTTCTGCGGGACCAGGTCGTTGTGGCACAGGACGTCCGAACCCGGCAGCGCGGCGAACACCGCGGAGATCCGGTCGAGCGCCTCCCGCAGCCGCGGGGTGTCGGGCACGAGCTCCAGGCCCTCCCGCTCGGCGAGTTCGAGGTAGGAGCGAGTGGCGTCCAGCACCGACCAGCGCGCGACCCGCGCCGGCGCGCCGTGCAGGCGGGCGAGCAGCTCGCCCGCCGCGGACAGCACCGCGGGTTCACGCAGGTCCGCGGCCGTCATCGTGGTGCCGGTGACGAACCGGGTGAGGCAGTGGCCCTCCGGGGCGATCGCCGCCGCGAGCTCGGGCGCCACCCCGCTGGCGGCAGCGATCCGGTGCGCGGCGAACCCGCAGGCGCGGTCGATCCCGAAGCGCTGTCCGTTCGGGTCGGCGATCCGCAGCACGAACCGGTCCTGATCCGCGATCACGAGGTAGTTGGCGTTCGCCGCTCCGCCGGGGACCCCGACGACGCGCCAACTCTCGGCGACGGCGCCCGTACCCCCCAACAGGGAGTTCAACGCCTGCTCCACCTGCGTGCGCCGTGCGGCGTCGATGTCGCCGTCGAACGCCAGCCGGACGTCCTGAGAACTGCCGGATCGCGCAACCACTGGCGACCTCCTTCGCTCGCGTGTCGGGGACCGTACCCGAGATCCCCCAGGGCGGGAAGGATTTCCTCGTTCTGGGCGGCTCGTCTGAGCCGATCCATGGATTTCTGACAGTCAGGCAATGGTTTCAATTGCCAGCCATCGCTGCGAGCCGTAAGGTGCCAGCCGTCACACCCGCGAGCGCACCCCACCCTCGTCCCCTCCCGAGGAGGAGCCGTGTCGACTCCCGTCCGCACCAGCCCGGCTGTGCAGGAGTTCCAGGTCAGCGTCCCGGACGCCGACGTCGAGGACCTCGTCGCGCGGCTGCGGCGCACCCGGTTCCCCGCCGACTTCGCCAACGACGGGTGGGAGCAGGGTTTTCCCACGGCCTACCTGCGTGAGCTGGTCGGGTACTGGGCCGAGCAGTACGACTGGCGCGCCCAGGAACGCCGGTTGAACGCGCTGCCCCAGTTCCGCACCGAGATCGACGGCATGCCGATCCACTTCGTGCACGTCCGCGGCACCGGGCCGGATCCGCAGCCGCTCCTGCTGCACCACGGCTGGCCCGAGACCGTCTGGGACCTCGCGAAGGTCATCGGCCCGCTCACGGACCCGGCAGCGCACGGCGGCGACCCCGCCGACAGCTTCGACGTGGTCGCGATGTCGCTGCCCGGCCACGCGTGGTCGTCGCCGCTGGACCGGACCGGGCTCAACTTCTGGGCCGCCGCCGAGGTCGAGCTGCAGCTCATGGACCTGCTCGGCTACGACCGGTTCTTCACCGCCGGCGGCGACTGGGGCGCCTGCATGGTGGAGTACCTCGGCCACGCCCACGCCGACCGGGTACGGGGCCTGTACTGCCACATGCCGGTGCAGCTCAGCCAGGACGACGCCTACCACGGCGACGCCATCCCGGACATGCCCTACGGCCCGGACCAGATGCCCGCGCCCGAGGTCTTCGCCGAGGACGAGAAGCACTGGCTCGGCCACAACGAGCGGATCATGAACGAGGAGTACGGCTACGCGTGGATGCACTTCACGAAGCCGCAGACGCTCGCCAACGCGCTGAACGACTCCCCGGCGGGTATCGCGTCGTGGCTGCTGGAGAAGCGCCGCACGTGGGCCGACTCGCACGGTGACATCGAGTCCGTGTGGACCAAGGACGAGCTGTGCACCACCGCCAGCATCTACTGGTTCACCCAGACCATCGGCACCTCGATGCGCTTCTACAAGGAGCAGCTGCGCAACCCCTGGCGCGCCGCCCACGACCGCGTCCCCGTCGTCGAGGCGCCCTCGGCGGTGGCGGTCTACCGCGGCGAGATCGCCCCGTACATGCCGCGGGCGTGGACCCAGCGGTACTTCAACCTGAAGTCCTACACCGAACACGAACGCGGGGGACACTTCGCCGCCGCCGAGGTGCCCGACCTGTTCGTCGCGGACGTTCGCAGCTTCTTCCGGACGCTCCGCTGACCCGTCGCCCGCGAGCGAGGAGAACTCCAGCATGACCGACTACGACGTCGCGATCGTCGGCGCGGGCTTCGCCGGCGCCGTGACCGCCCGCGAGCTGTCCCGGGCCGGGTACCGCGTCACCGTGCTCGAGGCGCGCGACCGCGTCGGCGGACGCGGGTACTCGACGCAGTTCCGGGGGCGCACCGTGGAGCTGGGCGGCCACTGGGTGCACTGGCTGCAGCCGCACGTGTGGGCGGAGATCACGCGCTACGGCGCGGAGATCGTCGAGACCCCCGGCGCGCGCGCCGCCCAGCTGGTCTACCTGACCCGCACCGGCCGCCGGCTCACCCTCGACGCGCGCGGACCGTTCCTACGCGCGATGCGGGGAGTCTTCCGCGCCGGCTTCGACCACTTCTGCCGCGATGCCGCGGACGTCTTCCCCCGGCCCTACGACACCGAGATGACCCCGGAGCAGACCGCGCTCGACGGCGTCACGGTGCAGGAGCGACTGGACTCGCTCCGCGCGATGCCCCGGGCGCTGCGCGACTACGTGGGCGGGATGATGCTCTCCTACGCCGGCGAGCCCGACCGGGGCTCGTCGGCGCAGATCCTGCGCACGTACGCGGCGGCGAACTGGCACGCCCGCTCCCTGCTCGACGCCGGTGCGAAGTACCAGCTGCGCGACGGCACCGGCGCGCTGGCGCGCGCGATCATGGACGACGCCAGCGCCGACCTGCGCCTCGGCGTGCGGATCCGGCAGGTTCGCCAGGACGGTGACACGGTGACCCTGGTGGACGACGCCGGCGGCGCGACGACGGCCCGGCTCGCGGTCATCACGGTTCCCACGCCCGCGCTCAAGGAGGTCGACTTCTCCCCCGCGCTGACCCCTGCGCTGCAGCACATCTCCGACACCGCCACGGCCGTGCGCGGGGTGAAGATCCACGCCCTCCTCGACCGGCGGTTGCCCGACTTCCTCGCCCAGGGCGCGCTGAACCAGCCGTTCAACTGGATCTTCACCGAGGACGTCGGCCCGGACGGGACGCTCGTGATCGCCGGCACCCACCGGCACGAGCTGGTCGACGTCACCGACCGGCGCTCGATCGAGGCGGCACTGCAGCTCTACCTGCCCGGGGTGCGGGTGCTCGACTTCCTCACCCACAACTGGGTCGACGACGACCTCGCATGGGGTGGCGGCGACGGCTCCAAGGTCGGCGAGATGGGCCACTGGCTGCAGCACCTGCACCAGCCGCACGGGCGCGTCCACTTCGCCGGGTCGGGCACGGCCACGGCGTGGAAGCGGTTCATCGACGGTGCCATCGAGTCCGGCCTGCGGGTCAGCCGGCAGGTGCGCGAGCGGCTCACGAGCGAGACGGCCGTCGCCGCAACCGGCGGTCCGGGCGCGGCATGAGCGAACCGCCCGGCCCGCGGGTGCTGGTGACCAACGACGACGGGCTGAGCGAGGGGTTGCACGCGCTGCGCACCGCCCTCGTCGGCGTCGCCGCGAGCGTCGTCACCGTCGTCCCCGACCGCAACCGCAGCGGCAACAGCCGCGCCCTCACCCTTCCCGAGCCGGTGATCGTCGAGGAGGTCGACGACGACCCCGCGCTGGGCCGCGTCCTCGTCTGCAGCGGGTCGCCGCTCGACTGCGTGCGGGTCGGGCTGCTGTCGGACATCGCCCGCTCGGCCGACGTCGTCGTCTCCGGCATCAACCACGGCGCCAACCTCGGCGACGACGTGCACTACTCGGGCACCTGCGGCGCAGCGCTGGAGGCGGCGCTGCTGGACCGGCCGGGCATTGCGATCTCCCAGGTGCGCTCCGGGATCGACTGGTTCACCGCCCCGGCGCCGATGCCGCCGTTCGACACCGCTACCCGGGTGGCCGTCCGGCTGGTGGAGGCGCTCGGCCGCCACCCGCTCCCCGCCCGGCACGCCCTCACCGTCAACGTGCCGGCAGCGGCCGTGCACGAGCGGCCCGTCGCCGCCCGGCTCGGCCGCCGCCACCAGCGTGACCTCACGCTCGTACCCGGACCGGTCACACCGGACGGGCGCACCCCGTACCGGCTGTGGGACCCGGAGATGGGCGAGCCGGGCCGGGACGAAGGCGACGACACCGACTTCGCCGTCGTCGCCCGTGGTGAGGTCGCCGTCTCCCTGCTGTCTGCCGTCGCCGATCCCGCACCGGGACCCGCCGGCGCACGGGCCTGGCTCGCCGGCCTGTCCGGGACTACACCGAGGTGACCGTGCTAGAGCGTGTCCCTAGATCCGCATCTCGAGGATGACCAGGTTGATCATGGGCTGGTAGGACAGGGCGGTCTTGTCAACCGGCCCGGATCGGCCGGGTGCGGGACATCAATGTTGCTGCGCACCCACACCACGTCGATGGCGGCGGTGATGAACAGGCCGACGTCGATGCCGCGCGGGGTCGTTGCCGTCCACCAGCATGCCGTGCCCGTAGCGGCCGCCCAGCAGCTCGGTGTTGAACCGGACCAGCGACGGCCGGTCCTCGGCCTCCACCACGCACAGCAGATCGGCGCCCAGCTCCCCGATCACCTTCGCAGTCATTCGGGTGGCGACCTCATCGACCGGTTCCTTGATCAGCTCGATCCAGCCGTTCCAGCTGCTGCGCCCCTCGGCGTCGTCGGGCGCGACTAGGAACTCGCCCTTGTTCTCCCGTAGCAGCGGCCAGGCATCGTCGAACGGCCTCGGGTTTCTCCGCAGCGCCAGATACGTCGGCTTCTCCTCGGCGAACGAGTCGGCGTTCAGCGCCCTCGCCCGGGCGAACAGGTTCTCCACGTTGTAGGTCGCCAACCACAGCGCCACGACCGATACACCACCCCTCAACCCGAGACCGCATGTCTGCCGTGCTCGGCGCATGGAGGCATGCGTCGCAGAGCCCGTCGGACACCTGTGCGTACGCGGTCACCGGCGAGTCGCGATCTACGTAGTCCGCGCTCCGAGGTCTTCCAGGTAGACGACCTCCGTTCCCCCGGTGCGTCGGGCAACCGCAGGATGTGGAACGAGGTGCCCGTAGAGGGGTGAGGCCGGGCGGTGAACGGGATGATCCGCACCGACACCGTCGGCAGCTCCTCCATGATCGGCAGGTGATCCAGTTGCTCCTGGGAAGACGGGCCTATGAGGCGACCGAGGGTGAGAGACGGCAATCAGACACGGGGTCATCAGATGCAGCAGATGTGCTGCGTTCGCGTGTCGAACCGCGGAACGCGGTCGGTGCGGTCGTGGGCGCCGTCCGACACAGCCGAACTCAGTTCGGCATCGGCGATTCGACGCCGTCCACCAACAGCCGGGACAGCATCAGGACGGCGACGTCGTCGTCGGCCGTGTCGGCGCCCAACAGCTCGAACATCACCTTCCCGCAGATCGCGTCCGCAGGCCCGGGGCAGAGTGCCGCGCGCAGCCGCTGG
>WUUC01153297.1_pt1 | contig 20791 bp, 19 predicted proteins | sample 6278441 | NCBI WGS metagenome assembly WUUC01 (sample SAMN13675441, study PRJNA597444) | soil metagenome | isolation source: soil | place: USA: Washington | collected 2017-10
GGGGTCCTCGAGCGAGGGGTGCAGGTCCGCGGCGGTCAGGTCGAACCGCGTGACGGCGGGCGCGTCGTCCAGGTCGGCGGGGACGGAGGCGGGAGCGGGGGCGGGCACCGCGACCGGCACGGGGACCGTGACGACGACGTCTGAGCCGACTTCCGAGCCGACCTCGGGACGGGCTTCGGAGCGGGGTTCGACAGGGAACTCCGCGCGGGGTTCGGTGCCGGGGACGGCCGCGGGTGCGGCGTTGACGTCGGCGATGCTCATCGGGCCCTCACATTTCGAACGGTGGAGACGGTCGCGGCGGCAGCGACGTCGGCGCAGCCGGCGAGCGTCATGGCGTCGCGGAGCTCGCTCCGCAGCAGGGACAACACCAAACCGGCGCCGCGGGCGCCGTCGTACGCGAGGCCGTGCAGGAACGGGCGGCCGACCAGCACGCCCCGCGCGCCGAGCGCCAGCGCGCGCAGGATGTCGGTGCCGGAGCGGATCCCGCTGTCGAGCAGCACCGCGCAGTGCTCGCCGACCGCGTCGACCACCGCGGGCAGCGCGTCGACGCTGGGCGCGGCCCCGTCGAGCTGCCGCCCGCCGTGGTTGGACACCACCACGGCGTCCACACCGGACGCGGCGGCGCGCACGGCGTCCCGCGGGTCGAGGATCCCCTTGAGCACCAACGGGAGCGTGGTCCTGGCCCGCAGCCACTCCAGGTCCGCCCAGTCCAGGGCGGGGGCGAACACCGCGGCCGTGTGCGCCGCCAGCGCGGACTCGCCCGCCACGTCGTCGTGGGCGCGGCCGGTCGTGCCCTCGGCGAGGTTCGCGGCGATGACGTCGGCGGGCAGGCGGAACCCGTTGCGGACGTCGCGCAGCCGCCTGCCCATGATCGGCACGTCCACGGTGACCACCAGCGCCTGGCAGCCCACCTGCTCCGCGCGGGCGACCAGACTGTCCACGAGGGACTTGTCGCGCAGCCAGTACAGCTGGAACCACAGGTCCGCGCCGACCTTCGCGACCTCCTCCAGCCGCACGCTCGACAGCGTGCTCGCCACGTACGGGACACCGGCCAGGCGGGCGGCCTCGGCGCCCGCGAGCTCGCCGTCCGGGTGCAGCAGGCGCTGGTAGGCCATGGGCGCCACGGCCAGCGGCAGCGCCGCGTCGGTGCCCAGCAGCCGGCACCCGGTGGCCGCCTCCCCCACCCCGGCGAGCACCCGGGGCAGCAGCGCGACGGCGTCGAGCGCGGCCCGGTTGGCGGCGAGGGTCGTCTCCGCGCCGCTGCCGCCGGACACGAAGTCCCACAGGTCCGCGGCCAGCGCGGCCTCGGCGAGGTGGGCCACGTCGGCCAGGCACAACGGCCCGGGCTCACCCATCGGTGAGGTTCTTCCGCAGGTACTCCGCCGCCTCGCGGACGGCCCGCCGGGCGTCCGCGAGCACACCGGACATCGTGAAGAACCCGTGGGCCATGCCGTCGTAGCGGGACAGCTCCACCGGCACACCGGACTCCCGGAGCCGGTGCGCGTACCGCTCCCCCTCGTCGCGCAGCGGGTCGAACTCGGCGGTGATCACCAGCGCCGGGGGCAGGCCGCCCAGGTCGTCGGCGAGCAGCGGCGACACCAGCGGATCACGCCCGTCATCCGGAGTGGACAGGTAGTTCCGCCAGTACCAGTCCACGGAGTGCCGGTTGAACAGCCACCGGTCGTCGTTGTCCCGCAACGACTCGGTGTCCGCGTGGTAGCAGGTGTTCGGGTAGACCAGCAGCTGCGCCGCGAGACGCGGGCCGCCCCGCTCACGTGCCAGCAACGACACCGCCGCCGCGAGGTTGCCGCCCGCGCTGTCGCCGCCGACGGCGATCCGACCGGGGTCCACGCCGAGCGCCCCGGCCTCGGCCGCGACCCACTCGAGTGCGGCGAGGCAGTCGTGCACCGCGGCCGGGAACGGGTGCTCGGGCGCGAGCCGGTAGCCGGGGGTCACCACCTGGCAGCCCGCGGCGTTGGCGAGGGCGCGGCAGACCCCGTCGGCGGTCTCGATGCTGCCGAGGGTCCAGCCGCCGCCGAAGAAGTAGACGAGTGTCCCCAGTGGACCGTCGCGGTCCGGGCGGTAGATCCGGACCGGCAGCTCGCCGTCCGGTCCGGGCAGGGCGCGGTCGGTCACGCGGTGCACCGGCTCGACGTCGCCGCCGCCCGCGCGGATCGCCGCCAGGTCCTCGGCGCGCGCCTGCGCGAGCGACATCTCGTACAGCGGGGTGGCGCCCGCCGCCGCCCGCTCGTCGCGCATGGCCCGCCAGTGGGGATCAAGCGGCACGGCGACCTCCGGCGTCCGCGCCGGTCGTCACCGGGATGACGCTGTGGCCGCGCAGCAGCAGCCCGTCGGCCCGGGTCGGCTCCCCCGCGACCGCCAGCTCCGGGAACCGCCGGAACAGCCGGGGGAACGCGAGCCGTCCCTCCAGCCTGGACAGTGCGGCACCGAGGCAGAAGTAGCCGCCCGCGCCGAAGCTCAGGTGCGCGACGTCGGGGCGGTCGGGGTCGAAGGCGTCGGGGTCGGCGTGCTTGCGGGGGTCGCGGTTGGCCGCGCCGATCAGCACCACGATCGCAGCGCCCGCGCGGATCGGCACGCCGGCGAGCTCGGTGTCCTCCGCGGCCACGCGGGACAGCAGCTGCACCGGGCTGTCGTGGCGGAGGATCTCCTCGACGCACCGCGACGCGACGTCGGCATCGGCCCGCACCCGGGCCACCAGGTCGGGCCGGGCGAGCAGCGGGAGCAGCCCGTTGCCGAGCATGTTCATCGTGGTCACGAAGCTCGCGTTGAGCAGGATGACGAGGTTCGCCACCAGCTCGGCGTCGCTGAGCCGGTCGTCGCCTGCGTCGACCAGCGCGACGAGGCCGCTCACCAGGTCGGTGCCGGGGCGGGCACGCCGGTCGGCGATGAGGCCCAGGTAGTACTCGGTCAGCTCGAGCACCGCGTCGTCGGCCGAGCGCAGCCGCCCGGGGCTCTTGCCGCCGAGGTCGAGGTACCGGTCGATGCGCCGCGCGCGGTCGCGGAACCAGTCGAGGTCGGCGTCGGGCAGGTCGAGCAGGAGGCCCATCACCCTGGTGGGGAACAGGTAGCCGAACTCGGCGACGAAGTCCACCTCGGCGCCGCCCGCGCCCTTCTCCGCCATCCGGTCCAGCAGGTCGTCGACGGCGGCGAGCAGCGCGGGTTCCAGCTCCGCCACCCGGCGGGCGGTGAAGGTCCTGGTGAACGGCCCGCGCATCCGCCCGTGGTCGGGCTCGAGGCTGAACATCATCGAGCGGCCCAGCGTGGCCAGCACCGGGTGGTGCAGCTTGTCCGCGGGCCCGAGGCGCTTGACGAAACGCGGGTCCCGCAGCACCGCGGCGACCTCGTCGAAGCCGTTCACGACGGCCGAGTACACGCTCGTGGCCGGGTCCAGCGCGGACACCGGTCCCAGCTCGTGCAGCCTCGCGTACCACGGGTTCGGATCGTTCCTGGCGGCCTCCGTGTAGAGCTCCGCGAGGATCGCGTCCGCATCCACCATTCTTCCCTCGTCCTCTCGTCCCCGACGTGACCCACCCGCAAGCCACAGCCCGTGGTCCCGGTGGTCGCGCGCGCGGCGCGACCACCGGGACCAGGGCACGTCCCTAGCGGACGAGCAGGCCCAGCGGGATGGCGTCGGCCATCGCCTTGTTGCCCGCGTCGTTCGGGTGGATGTGGTCACCGGAGTCGTACTCCGCCTTCAGCTTGCTCGGCGCCGCCGGGTCGCGCAGGACCTTGTCGAAGTCGACGACGGCGTCGAACTCGTGGCGGTGCGTGCGCAGGTAGGTGTTGACCGCCTGCCGGGTCGCCTCCTTCTCCGGCGTCCACACCGGCTGCCCGACGTCGAGCCCCTCGAACGGGCCGAGGGTGCCCACCATCACCTGCATACCACGTTCCCGCGCCTGCTGGTTGATCTGGCGCAGCGAGGCGATGATCGCGTCCGCGGGGTCGGCGTTCATCCAGATGTCGTTGATGCCGAGGTCCACGATCACCGTGTGCGCGCCGGTCTCGGAGAACACGTCCTCGTCCAGCCGGGACAGCGCGTTGGTGCCGAGCTCCGGGAAGCCGGGGAAGCCGCCCGCGCCCGGTTCGGGGCCCTCGTGGTTGAGCCGGGCACCCGCGAGGCTGTGGTTCAGCACACCGGGGATGTCACCGTGCCGGACCCGCAGGAGCCGGTCGGTGAGCTGGTCGGACCAGCGCAGGTTGCCGTTGAACGTGCTGCCGTTGCCGTCGCCGAGCGAGTCGCCGAAGACCACGACCGAGCCGTTGGCGTGCGGGCGCAGGACGTCCACGCCGGACAGGAAGAACCAGCAGCAGGTCCGCGTGGTGGTGTAGCCCTCGCCGCCCGGCTCGGCCGCCAGGTCACCCACGCCGACGAAGTTGTTCTGGCGCGTCGTCGAGTGGAACGTGGTGAGACCGGTCGGCGTCGGGAAGAACACGCTGACCACGAGGTCCTGGTCGTCGGCGAGCCGCAGGTCCACCGGGTCGCTGAGCAGCTCGGCGCCGCGGTTGATGGTGGCCGTCGGCGAGCCGTTGAAGCGGAGCTCCGTGGTGGTGGCCGGGTCGATGTCGGACAGGGCGGGCGTCGTCGTGTTCGGCTTGGCCACGGTGGCGCGGCCGACCTGGACCGCCTTCTCGCCGTGGATGTTGGTCAGCCGGATCCTGACCTTGGGTCCCCCGACCGAGGTGTGCACGATCATCCGCACGCTCTGGTTGTTCAACCCGTTGAAGGTCGAACCCGTCGTATTGCCTCGCGTCACGGCGGCGGACCAGGTGCCCACCCACTCCGGGGACGACGTGCGGCCGCCGCCCCGTTGCTCGGCCGCACCCGCGTTGGCGACCAGTACGGTCGAGGTGACCGCGGCCAGCAGTCCCGTGGCGATCAGGGAGCGCGATCGCCACTTTTTCGGGATCGTCATTCGGTGGAACCTCCAGAAACGACCGGAAACAGAGAGCTGTTCGGCCACTAGTTGGTGGCCGGAACGTAGTACGCCCGCGTTTGCAGGTCAATCACGCGGGCGGGGTGGCGGGGATTTTTCGTTCGTCCAGCCCAACCTTTCGTGCCCATCCGTACCACGCGGCGACGCAGCGCGATCTCCTCGTCGCGCGGCGCTACGCCCTGCTCAGCGGGTGCGCGACGGCCGATCGGATCCACGTCACGGCAAGGCAAAGCGGTCTGGTCCCGGCGGGTGCCGGGAGGTAATGTGCCGCGGTAGCGACCCGGCGCGGCAGAAAATGCGCTATCCCCCGAATCGGTTGCGTGGAGTTGTGGGCATGGATTTCGAGAACGGTCGGCCGACGACTTATGTCGTGCGCGCCCTCGAACTGTTCGACGATTATGGCGACCGGGAGGCATTGGTCGGCGGCGGGCAGCGACTGTCCTATTCAGAAGTACGAACGCGAGTGCTCCGAATGGTCGCAAATCTACGGTCGTTCGGAGTCACGCCGGGCTCGGCGGTCCTCGTGATGGTGGCCAACCCGGTGGAGGGCCCGATCCTCCAGCTCGCGGTGCACCTGCTCGGCTGCCGGTCGTTCTGGGTCGCGCCGGTCACGGCCCGTCGCGAGATCGACGAGTACGTCCGGCGGTCGAACGCGGACGTGTTCGTCTACGACGCCCGCACGCAGGGCGAGATCGGCGCCGAGCTGAGCTCGGCGCTGTCGGTCCCCGTGCTCTGCCTCGGCCCCGGCGGCGCGGGCCCCGACCTGCTGGCCGACGCGGAGGGCGGACCCGGTCCCGTGCCCGAGGTCGCGGACCTCGTCGCGGGTGGCGAGCCCGAGGCGGTGTTCCAGACCAGCGGCACCACCGGCACCCCCAAGCTGGTGCACCTCCCCCACGACTTCTTCCTGCAGGTGCTGGCCATCGCCGAGGGGCAGTTCCTCGCCGCGAAGGCGCCCCTGCTGCGGCACCTGTCCAGCTCGCCGATGTGGCTGGTCAGCGGGCAGATCACCGCGTTCGTCAACCTGTTCACCGGCGGGGTGCTGTTCCTCGAGGACGCCTGGACGGCCGAGCGGTTCCTGGCCACCGTGGCCCGCGAGAAGATCAACTCGACGTTCATGTCGCCGCCGATGCTCTACGAGGTGCTCGACCACCCGGCCGCCGCGACGACCGACCTGAGCAGCATGTTCATGTTCAACGTCGGTGCGGGCCCGGCCGCGCCGACGCGGCTGCGGCAGGCGATCGACCTGTGGGGGCCGGTGCTGCGCATCGTCTACGGCCTGTCCGAGTCGGTCGTGACCACCGCGCTGCCCGGGCTGGCCTTCGACCCCGGCCACCCGGAGCGGCTGCGGTCGGCGGGCACCCCCTACGGCGACGTGCGGCTGGAGATCCGCGACGAGGACGGCAGGCCGGTGGGCACCGGGGTGGACGGCGAGATCTACATCTCCAGCCGCCTGAACTTCGCCGGGTACTGGGGGCAGCCGGAGCTGACCGCCGAGACGCTCGTCGACGGGTGGGTGCGCACCCACGACGTCGGGCACCTCGACGAACACGGCTACCTGTACATAGTGGACCGCACCACCGACATGATCATCACCCACCGCCGGTCCTGGAACATCTACTGCCGGCCCGTCGAGGACATCATCGCCACGCACCCGCAGGTGCGGGCCGCGGCCGTGATCGGTGTGCCGGACCCGGTGATCGGCGAGGTCGTGCACGCCTACGTGGTGCCTACCCCGGGCGCGACGGTGACCGGTCCGGAGCTCGCCGCGCTGGTCGGCGAGGCGCTCAACGACATGTGGCAGCCCAGGAGCGTGGAGTTCCTCGACGCGCTCCCGCTGACGAGGGCGAACAAGGTGGACAAGAAGGCGCTCCGGGCGAGGTACGCCGCCGAGCACGCGGCGGTCGGGATCGGCAGCCCCGGGTGAGCCCACGCGGGCGGTTCGCCGCACTGTTCGCCGCGGACGTCCTCTCGGTGCTCGGCACGCGGGTGTCGATGCTCGCCATCCCGTGGCTGGTGCTCGTCACGACCGGCAGCCCGGCCAAGATGGGGCTCGTCGCGGGTGCCGAGATGCTGCCGTACGTGGTGTCCGGAGTGGTCGCCGCGCCGCTCGCGGACCGGTTCGGCCTGCGCCGCACGACGATCGCCACCGATGTCGGGAGTGCCCTGGCCATGGCGGGCATCGCCGCCGTGCCGCAGCTCGGGTTCGGCGCGCTGCTCGTCCTGGTCGCGGTCGCCGGGGCGCTGCGCGGGCTGGGCGACCGGGTCAAGCACGTGCTCCTGCGCCCGCTCGCCGAGGCGGCGGGCATCCGGCTGCTGCGGATGACCGCGGCGCACGAGGGCTTCTCCCGCACCGCCATGCTCGTCGGCAGCTCGGTCGGCGGCCTGCTCATCTTCTGGTTCGGCGCGACGGGCGCGATCTGGCTCGACGCGGCGACGTTCGCCGCGTGCGCGGTGATCGTCGCGACCGTGGTGCCCGCGGCGGACCCGGCCGCGGGACCGGCGGACGAGGCGGGCCGCGAGCCGTACCTGGTGGCGCTGCGCGGCGGGTTCCGCGCACTGTGGACCGATCCCCTGCTCCCCAGCATGATCGCGATGCTGTTCGTGCTGAACATGTTCAACCAGGCCATGGTCGCGGTGTTCATCCCGCTGTGGGTCGAGGAGACCACGAGCACCCCGGCCGCGCTCGGCCTGCTGTTCGGCACGTTCGCCGCGGGCGCCGTGCTCGGCAGCATCGCGTTCACCGTGCTGGCGCCGAGGCTGCGGATGTACCAGGTGTTCATGCTGGGCGCGGCGCTCGCGGGCACACCCCGGCTGCTGGTCCTCGGCGTGAGCCACGACCTGGTGCTGGTGTGCACCGTGGCGTTCCTGTCCGGGGTGGCCATGGCGGCGGTCAACCCGGTCCTCGGCGCGATGCTCTACGAGCGCGTCCCGGCACGCGTGCAGACCCGGGCCTTCGGCGTGTGCACGGCGATCACGTTCACCGGGGTCCCGGTCGGCGGGGTCCTCGGCGGGCTGGCCGCCGCCGAGTTCGGCCTCTCCCCCGCGATCATCGGCGGCAGCGCGCTGTGCCTGGTGATGACCGCGTTCCTGTGGCTGCGGTCCCGCTCCCGCAGCCCGCTGACCGAAGAGCCGCCGGGCGGGCCCGCCCGCACCGAGGACGCGACACCGGAAGCCGGGCATGCGGCCGAACACACACCGTCCTGACCGGACAGCGCGCTCACGGCCGCCAGGACGGCGAGCGGCCGAGGAGACCGAGCACGCGGTCGGCCGGCGGCGCGCTCTCGGGCACCTCGACGCGGGGGCCGAACGGGGCGCCGGGACCCCAGATCCTCGGCGAGTCCCGCGGCCAGGCCGCGCCGATCTTCAGCACGGCCAGGCAGGCCTCCTCGTCCATGCCGGGGTCGGCACCGATCGACACGGCCACGTCCCAGCCGTGGGCGAGGTAGTCGACGAGGTGCATCTCGACCGCGTTGGGCGCGGGCACCGCGCCGAACCCGTGCACCGCGAAGGTGCCCGCGAGCGGTTCCACCGACGCGAACGCCTCGGTCACCCGGCGGGCCGAGGCCGCGAACTCGCGGTGCGGCTCGTCGCCGACACCGGTGCCGTCCCACACGTCCGCGTCGGCGGGCCCGCCGAGCGCGGCGTCGGCGAACCCGTGGTTGTTGCCGACCATGTGGCGCAGCAGGTCGCGCAGCGTCCACCCGGCACACGGCGTCGGCCCGTCGAGCCGGCCGGGCCGCACCTGCTCGACGATGCCGGTCGTCACGGCGAGCACGCGGGCGTCGAGTTCGCGAAAGTCCATGTGTGCCAGCGTATCCGAGCAAACCGCCCATCGGGGATGTGAGTACCGTGCGGACCGAGCCCACGTTCGACGAGAGCACCGACCCCTACTGCCTGCGCCCCGGGGAGAGCGCGCGACTGCTCGCGGGCCACCCGTGGCGGCGGTTCGCGGTGCTCGGCGACAGCGTGGCGGAAGGGCTCGCCGAGCCCGTCGAGGGCTACAGCGAACTCCAGCTGGCCGACCGGATCGCCGCCGAGCTGACCGCCGCCCGCCCGGAGCTCGAGTACCTGAACCTGGGCCACCGCGGGCTGCGCGCCCGCGAGATCCGCGCCGAACAGCTCCGGCCCGCACTGGAGTTCCGGCCGGACCTGGCGCTCGTGGTGTGCGGCGGCAACGACGCCTTCCCGGCGACCTACCGCCCGGAGGCGGTGGACGTCGAGCTGGCGGCGATGGTCACCGCGCTGCGGGACGCGGGCGCGGACGTGATCACCGTGGGGATCTACAACGTGTCCTACAGCCCGGTGATCGCCGAGTGGCTGCGCCCCGGCCTGCGCAGGCGGATGCGCACGCTGGCCGAGCGCACCGCCGCGCTGGCCGCCGAGCTGGGCACCCTGCACCTGGACCTGGCGGGCCACCCGGCGGTGACCGACCCGTCCCTGTACTCGAGCGACGGCCGCCACGGCAACGCCCGCAGCGACGCCATCGCCGTCGCCGAGGCCGTCCGGATGCTCGGTGCCCACCTGGCGAAGTCGCGCACGCCCTGACGCGCGCGCTGGGCCGAACGGCCGATCGCCGCCCGGACGTCTGTCACCGGCCGCGTCCGGACCCTGTGGCGACGTGTCGGTGAGCCCGATACTCGGGCGATGCGCTCACTGACCCTGCTGGTGGCGGTCGCGGCCGTCCTCGCCCTGCCGGTCCCCGCCGCGGCCACCGCCACCGCGGCGGACCCGTACATCGACGCGCTCGCACCGGCCAACGAGATCCCGGTCGACGACGCGGCCGACCTGTTCGGCGCCCCGGACGGCCGGTACGCGACGGTGAACGGGCGGCAGTTCAGGGCACTGGTGCTCGACCTCGGCGCCGGCGAGGAGGGGATCGGCGACCTGGAGGTGCACTACGCCCTGCAGCCGTTCGACACGCTCGGGCTGTTCATGGACGTCTACTTCCTCGACCGGAACGGCCGCAGCCTCGGGCAGGGGCAGCTGGGCATGTTCGGTTTCGACGGCGCACCCCACGTCACGACGGTCACGAACCCCTCGACGAAGCCGTACCGCTACCTGAGGATCCTCACCGGCCTGCACACCGTGCGCTTCGACTCGATGCGGGCGGCCGCGGTCGCGCCGTGACCACCGCGATCACGGGTCCACCAGCAGCAGGCCGCTCGTCAGCGCGCCCTGGCCGAGGTTGACCACGGATCCGGCGCCCGGCACGGCGAACCGCATGTACGCGCCCGCCGCCGTGCCGCCGAACAGGTACGGCGCGGCGCAGTAGGGCACCGCCTCCCGGTGCACCTCGCCGGTCGCCATCTCGACGAAGTGCATGTCGAGGCGGTCGGCCGCCACGTACTCCTGCACGATGTGCCCGCCCGCGGCCACCCCGGCCGCGACCGCGGCCCGCCACGTCGCCTCGTCGGCGTCCCGGCCGACGACCACGCCGGAACCGCCGTAGGTCCCGGTGGGCTTCAGCACGAGCGTCCGGCGCCGCGCGATCGCCGACGCCGCGGTGTCACCGTCGAGCAGCTCGGTCGTGGGCACGTGCCTGCGCACCATTTCGGCGTCCTCGGCGGACATCTCGGCGAGGTCCTGCCACAGCCAGGCGAACGTCGCCTTGTTCGCCAGCAGCCACGCGGCCGTGGACGTGAACATCGTGACCGTCCGCTTGCCCAGCGCGGCGGACAGGGCGTCGAAGCCCGCGCACTGCGGCACGTCCTGCGGGATGAACATCCGCAGCACCGAGTCCAGCGCGACGTCGCCGGCCAGCAGCCGGTGGTCGGCGTCCAGCGCCAGCCACTCCAGCGGGTGGACCACCACGTCCAGCCCGGCCTCGCGGCCGCGGTCGCGCACCGGCGCCAGCAGCCGGATCAGCGTGTGGCCGTCCTGGGTGTCGGGGTAGTCGCTGCCCATGTGGAACAGGATCAGCGCCGTCGCGCCGTCTGCCAGTCCCAGCTGCCCGCGCATCGCGTGGAACCGGGCGTCCACGGCGGACCCCGAGGAGACGGTCCCGGCCCGCTCGGCGATGCCGGCGGCGGTGTAGGCCTCGAGGAACCGCCGGGCCGTGCCGTCGGAGTCGAACGCGCCGCCGAGCGCGCTGTCGATGTTGCACTCGACGAACCTCGGCACCCCGCCGGACAGCAGGACGTCCGGCCGCATGGCCACCAGCAGCTCGGCGGTCAGCGGCTCGGACTCGTCGAGGAACTCGATGTAGCCGTCCGGCACGCCCAGGAGCCTGCGCAGCTCCCCCGCCGTGTCCGCGCGGCGCAGGCAGGCGGCCAGGACCAGCTCGCCGAGCCGGGCGGTGAGCCCGGCCAGCTCGGCGTACCGGTCGCGCGCCATGACCGGCGGCCGCAGCGGGCGCCAGGTCGTGTTCTTCGTGGCGACGCCGCGGTAGACCTCCGCCCAGTTCTCCCGGCCGCACGCGAGCATCGCCGCGCGCGTCTCCTCGGGGAGGGCCTCCCACGCGCCGGGTACCACGCGCTGTGACATCGGTGCTCAGTCCTTCTTCAGCGTCTGGAGGATCGCGGCGGTCAGCTGCTCGCGGCTCGGCTGCACCGCGCGGTCCAGCTCGAGGGAGAACGGCAGCACCGCGCCGTCCGGGCGGGTCACCCGCGCGGGCGGGGCGAGCAGCGGGACCTGCTCGGCGACGCTCGCGAGGATCTCCGCGCCGATGCCGCACGAGCGGTTGGAGTCGTCGACCACGACCAGCCTGCCGGTCCTGCGCACCGAGGCGAACAGCCCGTCCCAGTCGAACGGGTACAGCGTCCGCGGGTCGAACACCTCGACGGAGACCTCCCCGGCGAGCTCGTCGGCCACCGCGAGCGCGTCGTGCACCAGGTGCCCGACGGCGACCACCGTGATGTCGTGGCCCTCCCGGTGCACGCGGCCGGACCCGAGCGGGACGGGGGCCAGCGCGGCGAGGTCCACGTCGTCGCGGACGCCCAGCGCGGCGGCCGGGGCGAACACCACGACCGGGTCGTCGTCGCGGACGGCCGAGACGAGCAGCCCGTACGCGTCGGCCGGGGTGGCGGGCACGACGGTCTTGACGCCGACATGCGCGAACAGACTGTAGGGCTGGTCGGAGTGCTGGCCCGCCCAGCCGGTGCGCGACCCGGACCCGGTCACCACGTAGGTCACCGGCACGTGCGCCTGCCCGCCGGTCATCAGCGAGAACTTGTGCGCGTGGTTGGTGATCTGCTCGAAGGTCAGGAACAGCAGCGCGGGGATCTGGAACTCGATCACCGGCCGCATCCCGGCCATGGCGGCGCCGGTGGCGAAGCCGGTGAACCCCTGCTCGGACAGCGGGGTGTCGATGACCCGGTCCGGCCCGAACCGCTTCGCGAGACCCGCGGTCAGGTTGGACGCGGCGACGCGGACGTCCTCACCGAGCACGAACACCGTCTCGTCCGCGGCCAGCTCGTCGCCCAGCGCGCGGTTGAGCGCCTTGAGGTAGGACAGCTTCGGCATCAGACACCACTCCCCTGCCGCGGGCGCAGCCCGTCGGCGTACAAGGCGTCCAGGGCGCCGACCGGATCCGGGAACGGGCTGCCGAGGGCGAACGCGGCCGCCTCGGCCAGCAGCGCCTCGACCTCGTGGTCGACGCGCTCCCGCTCGGCCTGCCCGAGCCGCGCGCCCTGGATGTCCACCGGGTCCCGGGTGCGGGCCCGCTCGACCTCCTCGGCGGAGCGGTAGCCCAGGCGCGCCCGGTGCTCGAACGTGTGGTGGGCGTCGAACCGCTCGGTGAGGCACTCGAGGAAGCTCGGCCCCTCCCCCGCCCGTGCGCGCGCCACGGCCGTCCGGGTCGCGGCCAGTACGGCCTCGGGGTCCTGACCGTCCACTGTGGCCGCCGGGATGCCGAACGCCTCGGCCCGCGCGGTGATGCTGCCCGCCACCGCGTCGGCGACCCGCATGGTCGTGGCCCAGCCGTTGTTCTCGCACACGAACACCACCGGCACCCGCCACAGGGCGGCGAGGTTGAACGCCTCCAGCAGCATGCCCTCGTTGACCGCGCCGTCGCCGAAGAAGTTCGCCGCGACCGCCGGGGTCCCGAGCCTGCCCCGGGCCCACGCCGCGCCGGTCGCGATCGAGCCCGCGGCGCCGACGATCGCGTTCGCGCCGAAGACGCCCACGGCGAAGTCGGCCGCGTGCATCGACCCGCCCCGCCCGCGGTTGAGCCCGGTCGCCCGCCCGCACAGCTCGGCGAGCATCCGCGCCGGGTCCGCGCCCTTGGCGAGCACGTGCCCGTGACCGCGGTGCGTGCTCGTGATGATGTCGCCGGGGCCGAGTCCCGCGCACACCCCGGCGGCCACCGCCTCCTGGCCGATGTAGGGGTGGATGCCGCCGACGATGTCGCCGGACCGCACCAGCTCGATGGCCCGCTCCTCGAACCGGCGGATCAGCCGCACCGTGCGGTACAGCGCCACCGCCTCGTCCGGCGCGTTCACCGCGCCCCGCCCGCGAGCACGGACGCGCCGACCCGCGTGGGGGCGCCGGGGTCGAGCGCGGCCTGCACGGCGGCCTCCTCGACGTTGCGCATGATCGCCTCCATGTCCGGCCGGGCGAAGTAGCGGGTGTCCACCGACATCACGAACTCGATGGCGCCGGGCGGGTCGTCCACGTTGAAGTAGATCTTGCGGCGGGGCATGCTGATCTCCGGTTCCCACCCGACCTCGCTGTGCGCCAGCGCCGCGTGGATCTCCGCCGGGGTCGCGAGCCGCTCGCCCGCGTGGCCGCGCTCCTGCTGGCGCCGGTCGTTGTAGAAGCAGGACAGGTCCAGCTCCTCGCCGCGCTCCCGCTCGACCCGCTCGATGACCTCGTCCTGCTCGTAGGGGTTGTAGTAGGCGTTCTTGTAGGCGTTGATCGCGCTCTGGGCGGCGCGGTCCACGGCCTCGCCCATGGTGATGTCCGCGACGTCGATCATGTACGGGCTCAGCTCGATGAGTGCGCTGACCGAGTCGGCGAGGCCCGGGCGGAACCGGTTGCCCACCAGCAGCATCGCGACGACCGGGTTCACGCCGGTGAACCGGGCGAGGCCGACCGCGAAGCTCGCCAGCAGGACCGGCGAGTCGTCGATGTGCTCGCGCGCGGCGACCGTGCGGACCGCGAGCAGCGTCGCGGGCGAGCGGTACTGGATCATGTCGATCCGCCGCTCGCCGCCGTGGGCCGGCTCGCCGAACCTGCTGGGCGTCATCGTGCGCAGCACTCGTTCCAGGTACTTCAGCGACGCCGTGTTCTGCCGCCGCCCGGCCGGGCTCGCCTGCCGCCTGGCCTGCTCGAGGGGCTGCAGCGCGGTGACCGGGCCCGCCGCCGCACCCGTCGCGGGATCCCGCGCGGCGACGTCGGCGGCGAGCGCGCTCAGGCCGTAGGCGTCGATGGAAGTGTGCAGGATGGCGAGCACCCGGTGGGTGAGGACGCCGTCGTGCCGCACCACCGCCGTCCGGATCGGCCACTCGGCGCCGAAGTCGAAGTGCACGCTCTGGTAGCGCCGCGAGACGGCCTCGGCGACCTCGGCGGGGTCGGCGCCGTCGGTGTCGACGACCTCCAGGGGCACCTCGCCGGAGGTCGCGCAGCGCTGCCGCGGCGGCGCGCCGTCGCGCAGGACCAGCGTGGTGCGCAACGACTGGTGCCTGCCGACCGTGAACGCCAGCTCGTCGGCGACGTCCTCGACGGTCGTGCCCGCGGGCAGCTCCCCGACGTGGAAGACCGTCTTGGACATCCCGGACGCCTCGATCGACTGCCACAGCGCGATCTGGCCCCAGGTGATGTCGGCCTCGCCGGACCCCGTCCCGGAGAACGGCACGAGGACCCGGTCCACGACCCGCCCCGGCGGCAGCTCCTCATCCTGCGACATTCTCGACCGCCTCGTCCTTCTCGTCCGCTTGCGGATGGTTCTTCCTGATCTGGGCGCTCGCCGCGAGCACCGCGGGCCGCACGAACGCGCCCGCGACGAGGAACAGGGCGGCGAGACCCAGCCACCCGTAGGACCCCCGCTCGACGATCCCGATCGTGATGAGGGCCGGGCCCACCGTGTACGTCGCGGCCACGCCGAGCCAGAAGACCGCCAGGTACTCGCCCTGCCGTTCGCGGGGCGCGAGGTCGTAGGACACGCTCCAGCTGCCCGCGGTCTGGTACAGCTCGCCGATCGTCACCAGCACCAGCCCGGCGACCAGCAGCACGGACGCACCGACGGGGCCGAGCTCGTCGGCGAACGCCACGACGACCGCGCCCGCGGCCAGCGCGACCGACGCGCGGCGCAGGGCGCGGACCCCGCCGTCGCGTGTCTCGGTGCCGCGGCTGAGCCGGATCTGCAGCAGGACCGCCATGACCGTGTTGACGACGAGCAGCGGCCCCACGATCCAGCGCGGCGCCTCGGTGTGCAGCGTCGCCCACAGCGGGAGGCCGATGCTCAGCAACGTCATGTGCAGGACGAGGACCGCGTTGAGCCCGGCGACGACCAGGTACCGGCCCTGGCGCAGCGAGGTGGGCCAGCCGCGGACGGTGGGGCGGGCCGGGGTGTTGTCGGCGAGCAGTGGCACGCGCGCGAGCATGAGGCCCGCCAGCACGAACGTGAGGGCGTCGCCGAGCACGATGGCGAGGAACGCCGGGCGCGTGTCGATGGCGATCACGACGGTGGTCAGCAGCGCGCCGAGGGTGAAGCCGACGTTGTAGACGACGCGGAACGCGGCCATCACCGGCACGCGCAGCTCGCTGCCGATGTGCCGGTCCACGAACATCTGGCTGATCGGGTCGACGGCCCTCGTCGGGATGGCGACGAAACAGGCCACGACCACGAAGGTGGTGAAGTCGTGCACGAAGGCGTAGGCGACGAACCCCGCCGCCCGCCAGAAGTGGAGCAGGACCGACGCCGGGCGGGGCCCGATCCGGTCGGCCAGCATGCCGAGGGGGGTCAGCGCAAGGAGGCTGCACAGGCCCGCGATGGTCAGCCCGACGCCGACCTCGGTGATCGAGAGCCCGGCGCTGCGGGTGAAGAAGACCGCGGAGCCCGCGATGAACAGCCCGGTGCCGGTGGAGTCCACCAGGCCGACCCAGATCAGCAGGCGGCTCTCCCGCGGCAGGGTGAGCCCGGGTATGCGCAAGGGTGCCTCCTCGTCCCCGCCCGCCGCGCGCGCCCGGTGCGGTCGTGCGCCGCGGACCAGTGGTCCGCCGAGAACCGTGCGGGGGCGGGCCAGCCGCCCCCGCACGCGGGCTTCGTGTGCGTCGCGCGCACACCTCGCCCGTCTCGGAGTTGTCATCTGTGCTGTCTGTCAGTGCTCAGTGGCACCGCTTTCAGTCCTTCACCGCCATGGGGGCCACACCTCCTCTCGTCATCGGGCCGGCCAGCTCACGGATGTCGTGGCCGGAAGTCAGGTCGGTCTCGAAGGACGCGACGCTCAGCAGGTCGAGTGCCGGGTCGTGGCAGGAGAGCAGGGCGAGGCCCCGCCCGGCCGGCCGCGACCACAGCCCGGTGTAGGGCAGGCCGGGGTCCTGCTCGCCGGTCGCGAGCGTGACGTCGGTGCGCTCGCCCGCCAGCTCCGCGACCTCCGCGGCCAGCACCGCGTCCGCCGCCTCGGCCACCACCCCGGGCAGCTGGCGCACCCGCACCGGCGGCGCGTCCGCCGCGGCCTCGAACAGCAGGGCCGCCACGGCGTGCAGGTCCGGGACGGGTCCCGGCACGGGCAGCGGGTAGTGCACCGCCGCCTGCTCGGCGACGAGCAGGAGCGCGCGCCCGCAGCCGCCCGCGGCGGCGTGGGCCGCGATCGTCCGCAGCGCGGTGAACGCGACGGCCGGGCCCTGGTCGCAGAGCGCGAAGGCGAGGGGGGCGCCGGGGCAGTGGCTCGCCAGGTCCAGCGCGATGGCGCGGCCGGGCTGGACGTCGTGCACGCCGAAGGCCAGCACCAGCAGGTCGACCGGCGCGTCCGGCGACGTGACGGACTCGACCAGCGGCCGCGCCATCTCGGCGTAGGACTGGCCTGCCCCGAAGACCTCCTCGCGCACGGCGAGGCCGTAGCGGCCGGCGAGGTCGGTGACGTAGGGCCGCAGGGCCGGGTCGTGCGCCAGCTCCGAGGGGCCGGTGAATACCCGGTGCCCGGTCCGGCGCAGCCGCAGGCCGCTGCCGGCCCCGGTAGCGGGCGGGCCGGTGACGAACATGTCAGTCGTCCTCCACGGTGTGGGTGACGACGAAGTCGGCCAGGGAGCCGATCGACGCGAGGTGCGCGCGTTCGATCTCCTCGACGTCGACCTGGATGTCGAGGTCCTCCTCGAGCACCAGCAGCAGCTCCAGGGTCTTCGAGGAGCTGAGCCCGAGCTCGTCGAAGAGCCTCGTGTCCGCCGAGACGTCGGGCACGTCCCGGCCGAGGACGCGTCCCACCAGGACACCCAGGGTGTCGACGACCCGCGCTCGCAGGTCGGTCACGCGCACGTCAGTCATGTTCGCCAGCTCCATGGTGTTCGAAGACCATCGCGGAGAAGATCGAGCCGAGCCCGGCCGCGGCGACGAGGTAGCGCTCGCCGTCGCGGAGCCTGCCCTGCCCGGCCGCCGTCGCGTAGTTGATGAAGGTGTCCGCCGACGGTGTGTGCCCGACGAGCGCCACGTTGTCCAGCAGCACCTTCCCGATCGGCAGGTCCAGCCGCCTGCACACCCGCCGCCACGACACCACGTTCACGTTGTGCGGCAGGACGAGCGCGATGTCGGCGAGCGCCAGCCCCGCCCGTGCGACCGCCGCGAGGACCACCTCGCCGAGCAGGTCGGTGTAGTCCCGCGCGAACAGGGCCATGGCCTCCGCGCCCGCCGGTCCCCAGTGGTCGAGGTCCCCGCGCTGGCTGACCGCGTAGGACAGCATCCGGTCCCCCGGGCCGTCCGCGGACACCAGGCACGCGCCCGCGCCCTCGCCGAACACCCGCTGGTCCGGGGTGAGCCGCCGGTCCTGGGTGAAGATCTGCTCGCCCGCCAGCACCAGCGCCAGCGCGCCCGGCTCGCCGTCGGCCGCGAGCAGCCTGCCCGCGAGGTCGATGGCGAGCAGCCCGGAGGCACAGGCGTGCTGGGTCACCGCGACGGTGACGGCGCCGAGCAGGCCGAGCCGCTGCGCGACCTCGTGGACGGGGTTGAGCGGGTACGGCGCCACCACGGGGAGGCCACGCGCGTGGAGCACGTACCGCACGAGGTGCTCCCGCCCGCGCAGGGACTCCAGCGCGGTGGCGGCCCCGCACAACAGGTCCAGCAGCGTCTCCCCCTGCCGCTGCCTGCGCACCTCGGCGAAGCCGTTGAACCGCTGCAGCACCCGCACCTGCGTCGCCGACATCTCCAGCTCGCCCGCGAGCTCGCCGATCGGGACCCGCCGCTCGGGCAGGTAGGCGGCGACCGCGTCCATCGTGGTGGTCATGGCGTGCCCGCCGTCCGCGCCGGGCCCAGTACCACCGGCAGGGTCTCGTAGCCCCGCAGCATGAGCGTGGTCCGCTTGCCGGGCTCGCCCGCCGGCGCCAGCTCCGGGAAGCGGCGCAGCAGCATCGGCAGGGCGAGCCTGCCCTCGAGCCTGCTCAGCACCGCGCCGAGGCAGTAGTGCACGCCCAGCCCGAACGACATCGGCTGGCCCTGGTCGCGGGCCGGGTCGAACGTGCCGGGGTCGGGGAACTGCCCCGGGTCGTGGTTGGCCGCGGCGAGCAGCACCAGCACCCGGCTGTCCCGGGGCACGGGAACACCCGCGACCTCGGTGTCCCGGCCGGCCCACCGGATGCCGAACTGCACCGGCGGTTCGTAGCGCAGGACCTCCTGGACGAAGCCGTCCACGCGGTCCGGCGCGACGAGGGCCCGCGCGACCTCCCGCGGCCGCTCCATCAGCAGCACGGCCCCGTTGCCGATCAGGTGGGTGGTGGTGACGAACCCGCCGTTGTACAGGGTCAGCAGGTTGGGCAGCAGCTCGCGGTCGGTGAGGTCGCCGTCGCCGTGGACCAGCGCGCTGACGAGGTCGTCGCGCGGCTCGGCCCGCCGCTTCGCGACCAGGTCGGCGAAGTAGGCGGTCAGCTCGGTGGCCGCGGCGTCCGCCGCCTGCTGGTGGCGCCACACCCCCGCGCCGAGGTCGAGGATCGCGCCGAAGGCCCGCACGCGCTCCGGGAACCAGGCGCGGTCGGCCTCCGGCACCCCGAGCAGCTCCCCCACCACGTCGCTGGGCACGGGCAGCGCGAACTCCGCGATCAGGTCCACCGGCTCGCCGCCGGCGCCCAGCTCGGCCAGCCGGTCGAGCCGCCGTTCGACGATGCGCACCACCGCGGGCTCCAGCGCCGCGATCCGCCGGGCGGTGAACGCCTGGGCGAACAGGCGCCGCACCCGGGTGTGCTCCGGTCCCTCGGTGCAGAAGATCGAGCCGAGCAGTGTGCGCAGCGAGGCGTGCTCCTGCCACCGGCGCGTGTCCCTGCGCTCGGGGTGGTCGCTGGTCGTGACGTGCAGCGCGGGGTCCCGCAGCGCCTGCTGCACCGCGTCGTAGCCGTGCACGACGACGTCGAACCGGTCGGCCGGGTCCGGCAGCACGCACACCGGTCCCCTGCCGTGCAGCTCGGCGTAGTGCGGGTACGGGTCCTGCCTGCCTTCCCGCGACAGCAGGGCACGCAGCGACGCGGTGGGCACGCCGTGGATCGCGCGGGTCATACCGGCACCGCCTCGAGCATGCTGTCCGCGTCCGGGCCGGTGCCGTGGCGGACGGTCCGCAGCGCGAAACCGGCCCGCGCCAGCAGGTCCCGATAGCCGGCCTCGGTGCGGTCGTGGCCCTCGAGCAGGACGAGCATGAGCAGGTCCACGATCCCCTTGCCCGGCCCCGGTTCGGTGTACTCGTCCGGCAGCAGCTGCTCGAGCACGATGAGCCTGCCGCCGGGTGCCACCGCCGCCCGGATCCGCCGCAGGACCAGCTCGGCGCGCTCGTCGGTCCAGTTGTGCAGCACCCGTGCGAGCACGTAGGCGTCGCCACCGGCGGGCACCGCGTCGAAGAAGTCGCCCTCGACCAGCTCGGCCCGGTCCGCGACGCCCGCGTCGGTGACCGCGGCCTTCGCCTGGCGGACGGACTCGGGCAGTTCCAGGAGCACCCCGCGCAGCTCCGGGTACCGCACGAGTGCCGCCGCCAGCAGTCCACCGCTGCCGCCGCCGACGTCCACCAGCAGGTCGACGCCGGTCAGGTCGCACAGCCCGAGCGCCGCCGACACCTGCGCGCTGCTCATCGCCTCGGCGAAGGTGGCGGCGAGCTCGGGCCTGTCGGACAGGTAGGCGTAGAAGGGCTCGCCGTAGATCGACTCGAAGGCGGGTTCGCCCGTCCGGACGGTGTGGGCGATGCCCGCGAAGGACCGGAAGACCTCCTCGCCGTCGAGCACCGCCATCTGCCGCAGCGACCCCGGCACGTCCGAACGCAGGAGCTCCGTCACCGACGTCAGCGCGTAGGTCCGCGGTGCGGTCTGCCGGAACAGGCCCATCGAGACCATCGCGCGCAGCAGCCGGTTCAGGGCGCGCGGATCGGCGCCGCACTCCGCGGCGAGCTCGGCCACCGGACGCGGGCCGCCGGCCATCGCGTCCGGCAGGCCCAGCTTCGCCACGGCGTAGCAGGCCTGCGCGACCCAGCTGCTGGACAGGATGCCCAGCAGCTTGCGCCGAGCGAAGACACTGCTCATCGGTGCGGTCTCCACGATGTCGTCAGCCGTTGGCCCGGTTCTTGACCGCGACCAGGATGTCGTCCCACAGCTGGGCGCGGGCCGCGAGCGCGACGTTCACGGTCTCCGCCGCCTGCTGCCACTTCGCCTCGTCGTCGCCGCACAGGTCGGTGACCATCTGCATGGCCATCGGGGTGTGCTGCTCGCCGTCGACCTCG